>OLQV01000492.1_pt1 | contig 36736 bp, 33 predicted proteins | sample 1672371 | NCBI WGS metagenome assembly OLQV01 (sample SAMEA3136676, study PRJEB25190) | human gut metagenome
AAGATGTATTTGGTCATAGTGTTGATATTGATAAGGCTAAACCTACTAATTCTGAATTTATTGTTACAGTAGCAGATAAGTTAAGATTAGAGTTTGTTAAACAAAGGGCTTAATTATTTATATTTTATTATGTTCACTGTAAGCTATAATCTTACAGTGTTCTTTTAATATATAAATAATTTAAAAATACTATTCTTTTTTTCTAAAATATGGTATATTATATTTAGTAGGAGGAAATCATGAATGATATTGAAAAACAAATAGAGGGGATAGAGGAACCTAATAAGGAGGAGATTAAGATTAAACCAAATAGAAATATGGATAAGAAAAAGTTAACTTATATTTTATTAGGTGTATTAGTGTTAGTTATAATTGGGGCTGTTATTTATTTAGTAATTATTAATAAAGATAATAATAATGATAAACCTAATAATAATGATAATAATCAAGTAGAAGATAAGGATAAAGATAAACAGACAGAAAATTTATTATCTTATGTATCATGTGAAGGTAATACAGCTCTTCTTAATGTTAGAAATAGTACTAGTGGTGATATTATTGATGGTTTATCATGTTATCAAACAGTTAAAATAGAAGAAGAATTAGATGGAACAGAGGCTTGTGATAAATGGTATAAAATAAGTTATCAGAAAAGAGGTAATAATTATACTGGATATGCTTGTGGTACTTATATTAAAAAGGATGTAGTAAAAGAAAGTGAACTTACTAAAGTTAAGAGTTTAATTGATAAGGCTAATGACTACTACGAAACAACAGTATTAAAGCCATACTGTGGTAAGACTACAGATGAACAAGAGGTAGAGTTTAAGGGTGATGATGGCTCTTCTATTAAATTAAAATATGTTAAGTCAGAGTATAGTAGTGTTGATGAAATAAAAGATTATGTAGCTACTTTTGCTGATCCATCTTTATTTAAACTAGAACTTAAGTTATCTGATATTAATAATCCAAAACAATATGATAATTATTATGAAATAGCAGGAGATCTTTATTGTAGAGATTATTCTGGTAAGGGATGGCTTTCTTATTATACTGGTAATTATAATGTTGAAATATTATCAAATACTAATAATAAGATAGAGGCTAATATTTCTTATGAATATTTAAATGAAGATACTAAATGTGATTTAAAAGAGTTATCTAAATGTTCTAATTCTAATTTTAATTATGAAATAGGTAAAGTAACTATTCAAAATGATAAAATAATTAAAATGGATTTCCATAAATAACTTTATATAATATCCTAGTAAGTATAAAATCTTACTAGGTATTTTTGTTTTTATTTTAACATTTATAAAAAAATCAATTTATTTGAATAATGCTATTGATAAATACTTAATTTTATGTTATCATTTGTATGTAAAGTAGGAGATAAGATATGAAAGATTATACAAAGAGGCAAAAAATATTAATAGTACTAGGAGTATCTCTATTTATTCTAATAGGATCTGGTCTTACTTATGCAGGATTAATGTGGGCTACATCTAATCCTATTAATATAGGATTAACAAGTGGATGCTTTGAAATAAACTATACACCAGGAGGAGCTATTAATAATGCTAATGTAGAAGTAATGAATGAAAGTACTTTAATAAGTAATAATAAGTTTACTATTACTGAAGGTATAGCTTTAACTTATGCTAATATAGGTATTAAAAGTACATGTAGTATAGAAGGATATGGTTCATTATATCTAAATGTAACTAATCTATCTAATGCTTTTACTACTGGAAGTAGTAAAGGATCACTAAAGTATGCAATACTTAATAATACAAGTAGTAGTACTACCTTAACAGTCACAGGTTTAAAAGGTCAATCATTTGATATAGTAAAAAAAGGAATTATTACAAGTACAGGAACTATAAATATATTAAATAAGAAATTATCTAATACATCACAAAATAAATATTTAATAGTATTCTATATAGATGGTTCCAAGATAGGTAATGATGTAATTGGAGCATCATTTAATGGTAACATTAGTGCTGATGCTCATCAAGGAAAGGCACCATATGAAGGACTAGCTAAATTAATAGCCAATGATACATTTAAATCAACTAAAACAGTAACATTAAATAGTGTAAATTATAAATATGATGATACCCATAAATTAATGGAAGATACTGCTGGTAATATCAGATACTATGGAGCGAACCCTAATAACTATATATATTTCAATTGTTCTGATTATAGTAATCAAACATCTAGTACATGTCAAACATGGAGAATAATAGGAGTATTTGATGGAAAAGTAAAAATAATAAGAGGTAGTGTAATAGGTAAATATTCATGGGATAGTAGTGCAAGTGGTACAAACTCTGGTTATGGAGTAAATGAGTGGTCACAGGCCGACTTAATGAAATTATTAAATAGTGGCTATGATAGCGAAAGTGTCGGAGGAAGTTTATATTGGAATGCTAAGAGTGGAACATGTTATAGTGGAGAAAACAACGCCACAACATCATGTAACTTTACAAGTACAGGTTTAAAGAATGATATGACAAGAAATATGATCGCAGAGACAACGTATTATACGAGAGGACATAATAGTAATAGTATATATGTAGGAGCAATGTATGATAAGGAAAGAGTAAGTGGAACAGTAGTTAGTGCAACCCCAACAAGGACATTAACATGGACAGGTAAAGTAGCTGTTGCTTATCCAAGTGATTATGGTTATGCTGCAGACTTAAGTTTGTGCCAAAAGCAATTAGGTTCTTACAATGATGCAACATGTACAGCGAATAATTGGATGAAAAATATATTAGGAACAAGCAGTTATGGATGGTTATTGACCCCGTACTCCAGCCGTGCGTACGATGCGTGGTATGTGCATTCGGCGGGCTATGTCAGCAGCTACGTTGCCTATGATGCGAACGGGGTGGCGCCAGTCCTTTCTCTGACATCTGAACTAGATATTGGGCCAGGAACAGGTACGAGTAGTTCACCATATCAGTTATCTGTGTAACAGATGACTGATATGACAAGAGTGGTAGGAAAAAATTGTGGGTATTGGGCCTCCCTAGCGTTCGGTGATCCGCTGGGGGCCAGGCAAGCGAAGCTTGTCTTCATGAATACTAAGAATGAACGGTAGGAAGTTCTTTCAGTCATGAGTGGTAGTGAAGAGGCGGAAAATTAAAAATTGCAAAAATGGTATTAACACTTTGTGTGTTTAATATAGGGTAACTTCCATAATAACCAGTACCCCGAATTCCGGCAATGCTAACAATGCGTGGAATGTGAATTCGCCCGGCAACGTCAACAACAACAACAATGCCTATAATGCGAATGGGGTTTCGCCAGCCCTTTAAGTAGCGGGTCTCTATTAGGTTAAGGCTTAATAGACAGAGTTTTAAAGGACAGAAGTTATCCTTGGGATTTATCTCTAAAAGATAAGCTATAGATGGATTGTGTCTACGGGCATACCTATAACTATAGTAGATTTTATTAGTATAGTTTATCTATATTAATTAGTTTGATATTAATTATTTATTAAAAGTGCTAGTATAGGCTTTTATAGAAAAAACTAATTAGTTTTTTTCTGTGTGCCTTATACTAGTTTTTTATTATATTATGTGGAGGTATAGTATGAGTATGATTAATAGGTATAAGTTTACTAAAGGGGTATATAGTGATTATATAATACTTATACTTAAAGATGGTAAGTATTATTCATTTGGTGATGATAAGAGAATACTTGATTATATTGGGTTTAATAATAAATTATCTATACTTAAGAAGAAGAGTATTAATTTTATAGTATTAGATGATTTAGAAATACTTGGGTATGCTAAATATGAGATTAATAATTTATATAAGTATTTATATTTATCTTATATTAGTGATATATTATATAAAATAAAAAGAATATATTTGTATAGAATTAAATAGAAATCTAATATATATAATGGATTTAATGATATTAGGATTAAATAAAGGAGATGGCTCTGATATTATTGATAATAGAAGCATTAAGTTAATTAATTTAAATAATTTTTCTAATAAAGGAGGTATATTATTAGAAAAAGCCTATTTAGTCTATATAGCAGTTAATGAAATAGCTACTAATTTGTTTTCTGTATATAATTTGGATATTGCAAAATGTAAAAAATGATATATAATGAAAACAGGAAAGATAATATAGTGAGAATAGGAAGTGCACTTACTGCTAGTACAATAGAAGAATTATCCTATTTTCTAGGAGAGGAGTTACTTAGTATGGATGAGAAAGAAGTGTTCCTAAATACAGTAATGGAAGCTAATAATAGAGAAATACTAAAGGCTTGGAATGAAGAGAAAAATCAGTATCGGGTAAATCTATTGAGGAAATAAAAGAGATAGAAAACACTATGATGAGAGAGTAAATCTCTCGTTTTAAATGGAAAATATAGTGGTTAGAAAGTATTTACTGTGAATATGATATCTTATAACTGAATTAAAGTTTAGAAATATTGTCAAATTAAATGACAAATAACTTGATAGAGTGTTTAATTTATAGTATAATTGTAATGGAAATTGATAGAAAGAGTGATATAAATGACAGCAAAATATGATGAGAGTTCAATTAAAATATTGGAAGGGTTAGAGGCAGTTAGAAAAAGACCTGGTATGTATATTGGTTCTACAGATAGGAGAGGTTTACATCATTTAGTATGGGAAATAGTGGATAATTCTATTGATGAAGCATTAAATGGATATGGTAATCATTTGAAGATAGTTCTTCATAAGGATGGTAGTGTTAGTGTAACTGATAAAGGTAGAGGTCTTCCAGTTGGTATGCATTCTTCGGGTAAAAGTACGCCAGAAGTTATTTATACAGTACTTCATGCTGGTGGTAAGTTTACTGAAGGTGGATATAAAGTATCAGGAGGATTACATGGTGTTGGTGGTTCTGTTGTTAATGCTTTGAGTTCAGTTATGGAAGTTGTGACTCGTAGAGATGGTGGAGAATACTATATTAAGTTTGAAAATGGTGGTAAAGTAGTAGTTCCTCTTAAGAAGGTAGGAACTACTAATAGAACTGGTACGACGGTTAAATTTAAACCAGATCCAACGATATTTAGTTCAACAACTTTTAGTTTTTCAACGATATGTGAGAGAATGCAAGAGAGTGCTTTCTTGATTAGTGGTCTTACTATTGAAGTGGTAGATGAGATTGATGGTAGAAGTGAAAAATATCATTATGAAAATGGATTAGAGGCCTTCTGTGAATACTTGAATGAAAATAAGGGTGTACTTCATAAACCATTATGTTTTACTGCTAGTAAGGATAAAATTAATGTATCAGTAGCTATGCAATATACTGATAGTTATGCTGAGAATATTGTATCGTTTGTTAATGATGTTAAAACTAGTGATGGTGGTAGTCATGAGGTTGGTTTTAAGACCGCTATTACGAAGGTTCTTAATGATTATGCTAGAACTAATGGTTATTTAAAAAAAGATAAAAGTTTTGATGGTTCTGATGTTAGAGAAGGACTTACTGCTATTATATCAGTTCAGATACCAGAAGATTTATTACAGTTTGAAGGTCAAACTAAGGCTAAGCTTGGTACACCTGTTGCTAGAACAATAGTAGAAGCAGTAGTTACGGAAAAGTTAAAGTTTTTCTTAGAAGAAAATAAAGCGGTAGCTACGAAGATTGTTGGTAAGGCTTTAAAGGGTAAAGAAGCAAGGGAAGCTGCTAGAAAGGCAAGAGAAGAGACTAGAAAAGGAAAAGATAATAAGAAGACAGAAAGGTTATTGTCTGGTAAATTAACTCCGGCTCAAAGTAAGAAGGCTATGGAAAAAGAGTTATTTATTGTAGAGGGTGATTCTGCTGGTGGTAGTGCTAAACAAGGTAGAGATAGAAAGACACAGGCTATTCTTCCTTTAAGGGGTAAGGTTTTAAATACTGAAAAGACAAGAATGGAAGAGATTTTCAAGAATGAAGAGATTAATACTTTGATTTATACAATTGGTGCTGGAGTAGGTGCAGACTTTGATGTTAATGATATTAATTATGGTAAGGTTATTATTATGACCGATGCTGATGATGATGGTGCTCATATTCAGTGTTTACTTTTAACTTTCTTTTATAGGTATATGAAACCTTTAATTGAAGAGGGTCATTTATATATAGCAATGCCTCCTTTATATAAGGTTAGTTATAGTAATAAACATATATATGCTTGGAGTAATGAAGAATTGAAGGATGAGACTAGTGGTAGAGTAAATTATAAAGTTCAAAGATATAAAGGACTTGGTGAAATGAATGCTAGTCAGTTATGGGAAACTACTATGGATCCTAAAGAAAGAAAATTAATTAAGGTTAATATTACTGATGCTGCTTTAGCTGAGAAGAGAGTGTCTGTTCTTATGGGGGATGCTGTTGAACCTAGAAAAAATTGGATAGAAGAAAATGTAATATTCTCACTTGAAGATGATTATAAGATTGCATAATAATAGGTATTTATATGAATGAAGATTTAAAGATAATAAAGAAGAAGTATGGCGAGAAGATGATGCATTTATGTAGGAATATGTTTCCTACTATATTAGAAGAAAAGGGGTTATTACCTAAACTTTTGCTAGAACACTTTGAGCCAAGTCATGATTTATATAATGATTTGGAAAAGTATAGTTCTATATTATTTGTTGGTTTTGAGGGGTATATCAATAGTCTAGTAGTTGCTAATAAAAAAGAAATGTTAACGACTTCGTTAACTCCTGAAGAGTTATTAGACAAAGCAGGATATACTTTATATGAGTGTAAAACTGAGGAAGATATTCAGCAGTTTAAAAAATATTATGCTAAAGATGAAGAACTATGTACTTTTAGAGGAAATAGATTAAATCGTTGTTATGTTTTCTTTGCCGTAAAGAAAGATGTAGATAATATTAAAAGAGAAGATTATAAAGAACCTTTTAGAGAAGATGAGTATGGAACATCAGTAATTAGTATTCAGTTTACTAGAGGAAGTAATTCTTATTTATCAATAAAGAACAGGTATAATCATACTGTACCTAATCCAGATGCCACATTTAATAATAATCTAGATAATATAATACCAGGTCTTAGTTATGCCTTTCAAAAACAATATGGATTATCTTATCGTAATATTGATGATAATTTCTATATTCCTTTTTATGTTAAAGCTAAAGATGGTAAATATTATAAATACAATTATGAAATAAATAATATCTACTATTGTCCTAATAATATTATAATAGATAATTTTGAAGTTAAAAGGTATAGTGATGAATATCAGAGATATTTGGTAGTAGATTATTTTGTAATAGATAGACAAAATAAAAAGATATATTTATATGATGAAGAAGTTGGAACTAGTACTTCTAGTAAGGTGATGGATGATGATGAGTTATATGCTTATGATGAAGTTTTTGGAGATAGTTTTATAGAATATTTTGAAAATAATGAAATAGAAAATATTAAAATATCTACTAATGAAGATGGTAGTAGGAGTATAATAGTTTCGGTAAAAGATAAGGAAGATGCTATTATTACAATTGATAAGTTTAATAGAATAATTGGTTATAAGAATAATAATATAACTTCTATTCATAATAATTTCTTATTATATAATGAGATAATAAGTAGAGTTGAAATGAAAAATGTTAGAGATATTGGTGATAATTTTTTGAAAAATGGACATGCACTCAAGAATCTTATTACACCTAATTTAATTTCGGTAGGAGATGATTTCTTACTTGATAATTATCATTTAGAAGAGTTGTTGTTACCGAGATTGGAAAGAGTTGGAGATGATTTTTTATCTTCGAATATTTTGGTTAAAGAAGTTATTTTACCTAATTTAATTTCGGTAGGAGATGATTTCTTACTTGATAATTATCATTTAGAAGAGTTGTTGTTACCGAGATTGGAAAGAGTTGGAGATGATTTTTTATCTTCGAATATTTTGGTTAAAGAAGTTATTTTACCTAATTTGAAAAAGGTAGGTAATAGTTTTCTATTATATAATGAAATGGCAAGAGTTATTGAACTACCACTTCTTGAGGTGGTAGGAAATAGATTTATGTCATGTGCATTCAGAATAGATAATATTGATATGAGTAGTTTAAGAGAACATGGAACTAATTTTTTAAACTCTTATAAGGGTGATATAAATGGTAGAAAGATTAGATAATATGGTAAAATTATATGTAGAAAAGATAGATAATTATGATTATTATTTAAGAGATGATAAGAGTAATAGATATATACTTAATATAGAATTATATAATACTATGGAAAAAATAGAAATAAGTGATATAATATATATAGATAGTAGTTTATTAAAAATAAATATACCTTTATCATTTGAATTATTAAATAGTAATAAGATTAATGATACAGAGATACTTATAATAAAAAAGAAAGATAAGAATATATACTTAAGAAGAATATATGGGTAGAGGAGGTAATATGAAGAAAAGGTTACTAGGTGCTTTTATTGTACTATTTATATTAATAACATCTCTAATACTTGGTGAAATACCTTTTAGTATTGTTATGACAGGGGTAGCATTATTGGGATTAAAAGAATTAATAGATATAAAGTATAAGAAGAGGAAGATTGATTTTGTAAAGATACTTTGTTATTTAATGATGATATTATTTATGATAAATAATTTAATATTAAAAATAGATAATAAGGTTATGATAAGTAGTAGTTTAATTTTATTGATATTACCTATTATTTTTTATGATGATAAAGATAGGTATAATATTAATGATAGTTTATATTTATTTGGTATAATATATTTTATAGGATATGCTTTTCTTAATATAATTGATATGATGTGTATTAGTATATCTAAATGTATATATATCTTTGTAATAGCATTTATTACTGATACATATGCTTATATTAGTGGTATGTTAATTGGTAAGCATCATTTTACAGATATATCTCCTAAAAAGACGATAGAGGGATGCTTAATAGGGGGTCTTATGGGATGCTTTATTGGTAGTATGTTCTACTACTTATTAGTTGGTGATCTTTCAATTATTAAAACGATTATTATGTCGTTAGTATTAGTTTTCTTAAGTGAAACAGGAGATTTGGTATTTAGTTCAATTAAGAGATATTTTGACAAGAAAGATTATTCTAATATTATACCTGGTCATGGTGGTATTTTAGATAGATTTGATAGTGTTATATTTGTATCACTTGGAATGTTAATAATGCTTAATATATTATAAAGGAGGAATAGAAATGGCAATATTATGGTTTATATTAATATTAGGGGGAATTGTTTTAGTTCATGAATTTGGACATTTTATATTTTCTAAATTATTTGGGGTATATGTATATGAGTTTTCAATAGGTATGGGACCTAAGTTACTTCATCATAAGAAGAAGGGAGGAGAGACTGAGTACTGCGTTAGGGCTATTCCAATAGGTGGTTTTGTTTCATTAGCAGGAGAAGATGCTGATGATAATGAAAAAGTAGATAAGAAGAGAATGTTATATACTAAACCAGTATGGCAAAGATTTATTATTATGATAGCGGGTGCTACTTTTAACTTTATTTTTGCTTTTGTATTATTATTTCTTATGGCTTTAATATATGGTAGTATTTCTACTAAACCTATTGTGGCTACGGTTAGTGAAGGATATCCTGCTTATACTGCTGGTATTAAAGAAGGGGATAGGATATTATCAGTAGATGGTAATAAGGTATCTAGTTGGAGTGAGGTACAATTATATATTGCTTCTTCTAAAGGTAATGATGTTTCTTTTGTTCTTCAGGATAGTAATAAGAATAAGAGAACAGTAGTAGTAAAACCTAATGTAGTAGAGGATAGTGAAGGTAATAAGAGTTTTGTAGTGGGTATTGGTATTGATAATACAGTAAAAAAAGGTTTTGTTAATTCAATTAAGTATGCTGGTGATACCACTATCAGTTTATATAAATTAATGTTGACGGTGTTAAAACAATTATTTACAGGAGAAGTATCGACGAAGGATTTATCTGGTCCTGTTGGTATTTATACGATTGTTGATTCACAATCTAAGCAGGGATTTCAAAATATTATGTATTTAACTGCATATCTATCTATGAATGTTGGTGTTATTAATTTACTTCCATTCCCAGCTTTTGATGGTGGTAGGGTATTATTCTTAATTATTGAAAAGATTAGAAAAAAACCAGTACCTGCTAAAACGGAGGCTCTAGTTAATAGTATTGGCTTTATGTTACTTATGCTTCTTATGGTATATGTAACCTTTAATGATATATTGAGATTATTTTAAAATAAAAAGAGGTAAGAATTATTTTCTTACTTCTTTTAGTATACGATCAGTATTACTAAAGTTTAGTTTAGCAATATCATGGAGTATTTTTACTCCATATTTGTTAACTAATTTTATACCTACATCTTCAACATAATAGTTAGCTCCTTTTGGTAAGAAGATACCATATTTATCTCCTAATTTATCCATTTCTTTAATAAATATATATCTACTTATTAGTGAAGAGACTGCTACTGAAAAGCATTTATCTTCTGCTTTAGTAATAAAAGTTATTCCTTTTAGCGGGTTTGGTATTTCAGATAAGTGATTATAGTAACTTTTTTCTGGTTCAAATTGATCGACAACAATATAATCATAGTTATTATCTTTTACCATTTCAGTTAATGCTTTATTATGAAGAATGGCTTTTATTTTATTCATATTCATATTTGTTCCATAGTTATCATTATATTCTTTATTAGAGAGCATAATTGTTTTATATGGTATTTTTTTGATTATCTTTGGTACTATTTTTAGGATTTGTTCATCAGATAATTTTTTTGAATCTTTGACACCTAATTCTGTTAAGAAAGGAATATTTTCTTTAGCTACAAAAGAGGCTGTTACAACAATTGGTCCATAGTAATCGCCTGTTCCTACTTCATCAGAACCTACTGATGATATGTTGGTTGGAATGGTTAATTCTTCGTCTTTTTTGACTTTTGGTTTTTCAGTATCAATAAAGTAATCAATGTTTTCTTTATCTTTTTTTATGCTTTCCCACATACTAGATTCAATATCAGCAGATACTCCTTGAAACATGGCTTTACCTGATTCATATAATGTTACTATGGTATCACCGGTATCGGCTTGAAAGATAGCATAAGGGGGAGTTTTATCTCTTTTCATATCTTTATAAAATTCATTCATTAGTTTTTTTGTTTCGTTATCTACTTTTATAACTTTAGTAATTGTTTTTCCCAATTTATTTCACCTCTTTAATATATTGTATCATAAAATAAACTATCATATCAATGGATAATTTGACTATTTTGTAATTTATGGTATAATAATAGTGTTTTTGGGAGGGGATTTTAGTGAAAATAAATATTAATAATGAGAGATTTAATGATGATAGTTTTGTTCTTGATAAAGAAAGACAAGTAGAAGGAACTTTGGCATCTTTAGTAAAGCCATGGCTTAAATATTATGATATAGATATTAATACTTATTCTGATGAAAAGATGGCATACTTAGATACTGATATGAATAGTTATGATTATTTCTTAAAGGTTACTAAGAGTTATGGTAATATACCGATGATTTCTTATTGTGGTAAGATATATTATAGAGAAGATGTTATTAATAAAATAGAAGAATATATTAAGAGATTTAATAAGATGAATATAAGAAGAGGAGATATTGTATCATTTATGATGCTTAATAATCCTGATATTATCTTTATGTGGTTTGCTTTATCAAAATTAGGGGCTACTGCTAATCTAATAAAATTTGATGAAGCAGAAGATAGAATTAAAGATATACTAGAAAAGACAAAATCAAAGTATTTCTTTATAACAGATGTACCACTAATAACTGAAAAAGTAAGTAAAGGTATAGAAGAAGTAGATACTTTAGATAGTATTATTTGTATGTCATTATTTGAAGAATTATCTGGTATTCAAAAATTAAATATGTTAGTAGAAAATGCTAAAGGTAAAGTACACAGTAATAATCCAAAATTATTATATAAAGAATTAGAAAATATTCTAACTAATATGAAGAAACAAGAAAGAGAGTCTGATTCATATAAGATAGATAAAAGATTTATGTCATTTAAAGACTGGAAGAAATATACTAGAGGAGGTAAACTACTTAATAAACCTATGGGTATAGGTAGTGATACATCAGTAATAGTATATACTGGAGGAACTACTGGTAATGCTAAAGGGGTACCTTTAACTAATATTAATCTAAATAGTAGTGCTTATGGGTTTAAATTAGGTGATTTAGGTTTTGATGTTGGTAAAACTTCTATGAGTATTTTACCACCATCAGTAGCTTATTATTATAATGCTACATATTGTTTATTATGTTGTGGTGTGTCTGTAGAATTAATACCTTTCTTTACTCCTAAAGAATATCCTCTATTACTAGATAAGTATAAACCAAATATTTTCTTATCAGGACCAATTTTATTTAAAGAAATGGTAGATAGTAATATTGTTAAAGATACTTCATTTATGACTAGTCCAATATCTGGAGGAGATAAACTTACTGTAGCTGAAGAAGAGTCCGCTAATGAATATATAAGAAATCATGGTGGTAATGCTACTTTAAAACAGGGATATGGTGAGAGTGAGTCAACAGCAGCGGCTACTTATTCTAAAGAGATTGCTTATGCTTTAGGTAGTATAGGTATTCCATTTATTAATGTTACTGTTAGTATGTTTGATGAAAATAATAATGAAATACCATTTGGTGAAGGTAAAATAGGGGAAATATGTATAAGTGGTCCTACTGTTATGAATGGTTATTTTGAGGATAAGGAAGAGACTGATCAGGTGTTAATTAAACATAAGGATGGTAAGATGTGGCTTCATACTAGTGATTATGGTTATATGGATAATGACGGTAGAATATATCATTGTGGTCGATCTAAAAGGATGATTACTAGAAATGGTGATAAGGTATGGTTAACTGCTATTGAGGAAATAATTAAAACTCATCATAATGTTTTTGATTGTTGTGTAGTTAAAAAAGAAGATTCTATTGAAAGGGAAATTCCTGTATGTCATATTATTTTTAATAATGAAGTTGATAAGGTAACTACTATTAATGAATTAAATGAAATGATATATACTAAATTAAAAGAACATTATATTCCTAAATATTATGTTATTACTAAAGAAATACCTCTTACTGAAGTAAATAAGAAAGTGGATTTTGTAAAATTAGAAAGAGAAGATATTTTTGATAATAATGTTTATGATATAAATGGTAATATAATAGAATTAAGAAAGGGTAAAACTAGAATATTAAAATAATTATTTATATATAGTGTTTTTAAGAAGATATAAAGTTATCTTCTTTTTAATAGGGAAAATAGAGGTTAGTAAGTATTTCATCATGGATATGATATCTTAATGTTATTCATTCCTAGCCTATAGGCTAGGAATGACATGAAAATACTTTGGATTTTCATGAAAGGTATAGTAATTTTAATTGATTTATGATAAAATTAAATAAAGAATAGGAGGAATATATGTATAGTATTTGTTTTACAATAACGGGGGTAATATTTTCTATATTATTGTTTACTTTATATTGTTTTAAGTCAAATTTTAGGACATTGGAAAATAAAATATATTATGGTATGATTATAACTACTCTTATAGCTGGTTTAGTTGAAATATATTCATTTATTTTGGTTAGTAATGGTATTGGAATAGATTCTAAGTTGTATCTTTATACTTTAAAGTTATTATTTTTAAGTTTTGTAGTTTGGTTATATTTATTTACTTTATATACAGTAATAGTAACATTAAAATTAAAAGATAAAGATAATGATAGGTATAGAATAATTTTGATAATATCCTCTGTTATATTTGCTATATTATCAATGATTGCTATCTTATTACCAATAAGTATAAATAAAGTAGGTGTTTTATTATTACCTACTGGTAGTGGGGTAGAAGTTATTTATTTATTAGCAATGGTATGTTTTATTATTATGATTATAACTATTATATCTAATCATACTGAATTAAAGAATAAGAAATATTATCCGGTATATTTTTTATTAGTAATACTGGGTATAATGATATTAGTACAAAAGATATTTCCTGATTTATTATTAATAAATTTTTCTTTATCAATAATAATTTATATTATGTATTTTACGATAGAAAATCCAGATATAAAACTATCTAAAGAATTAGAGTATACTAAAGAATTATTAGATAAGAGAAATGAATTAGCTTCAAATACGATAAATAATTTAGTTATAAGTATTAAAGAACCTCTTACTGAAATAGTAAACTTTAGTAATAAAAAAATAAATAAAAATAATGTGTCTTTATCTTTAGAAGAAATAAAAGAATTACAGAGGACTACTCTTTCATTAGTAGATCAAGTTAATAGGGTAATGGATATAACTAGAATAGAAAGTAGTGATTATAGTATTAAAGAGAGAAAATACCAGACTAGTAATTTAATTGATAATATTAAAGGGGTATTAGAGAAAAGTAATGTTGGGGTTAATTATGAGATAGATACTTTACCTAAAGTACTTTATGGTAGTGATATTAATATAGTACAGACTTTTTCTTATTTAGTGGATTTTATTGGTAAATATTTTGATAATTATACTTTAAGTATTAGGATATCTAGTTTATTAGTTAGAAATAAATGTCGTTTAAAGTTTTCTTTAGTAGTGGATTCTAAATATAATAATTTGGATGTATATGAGAAAGATAATAAATATACAATATCTAGTAAATCTATAGAATATGAAATATATGAAAAATTAATTGATTTACAAAGTGGTCGTAATTTTATAAGTAAAGATGGTAGTAAGGTTATATTTGAATTTTCTTTATATCAAAGATATGTGGATGTAAAAGATATTGATGATAATGAAGAAGTAGAATACTTTGATGCTAGTGATAAGAATGTTTTAATTGCTCTTAATAGTCATAATGATATAAGAGAGTTATCAAAATTATTAATGAATTATAATATTAATATAACAACGGTTGGTAGTATAAATGAATTAAATGAATTACTTAGTGGTAATAAAACATTTGACTTAGTATTCTTATCAGATGATATATATGGAATAGATAATTATAATGTTAAGAATATTAATGATTTTAAAAGAACTATTAATAAATTATCTTTAGTAGCGGGTTATAAATTAGAAATAGTATTAGTTACATTAAATGATTATCAAAAAGAAAATATTGAGTATTTAAAATTACCTATATCTAAAACTAAATTAGATGATATTTTAGTTAAGTATTTAGATGAGGATTGATACTATCGAAGATAAAAAAGTTAGAAATATGTAATTTTAAATTATGCGGTATATTTAGATTAAAGGTAAATTACTACCTTTTTTCTTTTTGTTATCTTGTTTTTTAACTATATTTAATATATAATAAGTAAAGAGGGACGTTATGGAGAAAAGTATTATTAAAATAGTTAATATGACATTTAAATATAATAAAGAAGATTATCTTTTTAGGAACTTTAATTTAGAGATTAAGAAAGGGAGTTTTATTTCAATTATAGGAAAGAATGGTTCTGGTAAATCAACTCTTGCTAAAATATTAGTAGGATTATATAAAGCAGATGGTTATATTACAATAGATGGTTATTTATTAAATGATTTTTATATTAAAGAGATTAGAAGAGTGTTAGCGGTATGTTTTAATGATGCTGATAGTCATTTTATTGGAGAGACTGTTAAAGATGATTTGGTTTTTTCTTTAGAGAATTTGGAGTATTCTAAGAAAGAAATGACTTCTAGTGTAGAAATTATTAGTAAGAAGTTTAAGTTAGAAAATATATTGGAAAAGTCTCCAGATATGCTTACTAATAGTGAAAAAGAAAAGGTAATGATAGCTTCTTGTCTTATTTATAAGCCTAAGATATTGTTATTAGATGAGTCTATTTATAAACTTAATGCTACTGATAAAAAATTGGTATTTAAGATACTTAAGGAGTATCAAAGGGAATATGGTCTTACTATTATTCTTATTACACATGATTTGGAAGATACATTATATTCTGATGATATTATTGTACTTGATAAGGGTAAAATTGTTATTCATGGTTCAAAAGAATTTATATATGAAGATGATAAATTAGAAAAAATGGGTTTTAATTTACCTTTTATTGTTAAACTTTCTCATAATTTAATGTTATATGATTTATTAGATAGAGTTTATTTTGATAGTGGGGAGGTTATGAAGAAATTATGGCCATAGTATTTAATAAGGTTTCTTATAAGGATAAGTTAAAGAATATTAGTTATTCATTTGATGATGGTAAAGTAACATCAGTTCTTTCTACTAGTGGTAATGGTAAAACATTATTTAGTTATATTTTATCTGGTTTAATTAAAGATTATACTGGTGAAGTTATTAATAGTTATGAAGGTAGGAATATGGGATATGTATTTCAAAATCCAGAGGAATCTTTTATTTTTAATAATGTGAGAGAGGAAATTAGTTTTGGTCTTAAGAAATATAATTATAAGATTGATATGCTTGATAAGAGAATAGAAGATTCTCTTAAGATGGTGGGTTTAGATAATAGTTATTTAGATAGAAATCCTTTTGATTTATCTAGTGGTGAGAAATGTCTTTTAGCATTAGGGGTAGTTCTGGCTCTTAATCCAAAACTTTTAATTATTGATGAACCTACACTTTATTTAGATAATAAAAATATGGAATATTTAATTAAGTTAATTAAGAAATTAAAGAATAACTATCATAAGACTATTATTATTTTTACTAGTGATATAGAGTTTGCTATTAGACTTACTGATAATTATGTTATTTTAAAAAATGGTAAGATATGTAGTAGTGGGACTTCTAAAGATCTTCTTAATAATATTCCTAGACTTAAGTCTTCGGGTATAGAGATTCCTAGAATAATAGAATTTATTAATGTGGTTAATAAGAAAAAGAATATTAATCTTGATATGACTTTTGATATCAAAGAACTTATGAAAGATATATATAGGCATGTTTAATAATATTACTTTTGGTAAATATTATAATAAGAATTCTGTTATTCATAGGTTAAGTCCAGTATTTAAATTGATATCTTTAATGATAATGATTGTTGGTATATTCTTTATTGATAGTTATATTGATATATTGATGTTTTCTTTATATTTAGTGTTAGTGATGGTATATAGTGATATTGGAATAATTACTTATTTAAAAAATATATATAGTATTAAGATATTTTTATTATTTATTTTTATTATTGATTTGATATTTAATTCTAATATTAATAATATTGTTTTTGATTTATATAAATTAATATTTATTATTATTTATAGTAGTGCTCTTTCTTATACTACTAGTACTAGTGAGATTACTTATGGTATAGAGAGAATACTTAAGGTATTTAATAATTATATTCCAGTTAATGATATTGCAATGATTATTACTTTAACAATTAGATATATTCCTACACTTACGATGGAAGCTGATAGAATTATTAAGGCTCAAAAGATGAGAGGGATTGATTTTGATAGTAAGAATATTAAGAATAAGATATCTTCTTTGGTAGGGGTGTTTATTCCAATGTTTATTTTATCTCTTAAGAAATCTGAAAGTCTTGGTGATATTATGGATTTAAGATTATATAATTATGGAAAATCAAGAACTAATTATAGGACTAATAGTTGGAAAAAGATAGATAGTTTATTACTTATTTTAAATATAATAATACTTATTATAGTGATATTTTATTAGTGGGGAGGTATATAATGAGATATTTAATTACGGTAAGTTATGATGGTACTTTGTTTTCTGGTTATCAGAAACAGCCTAAGGAGAGAACTGTTCAAGGAGAGTTAGAGAAGGCTTTAAAAGAAATAAGTGGGGGTAAAAAGATTGATGTTCATGCTTCAGGTAGAACTGATCGTGGTGTTCATGCTATAGCACAGAGAGTTCATTTTGATTTGGATATGAATATTACTTTAGAAAAATTAGCTAAAGGACTTAATAGTATTCTTCCAGAAGATATTTTTGTAAGAAAAGTGGAAGAGGTACCAGAAGATTTTCATGCTAGATTTTCGGCAATTGGGAAGGAGTATATTTATAAACTTAATATGGGGGAATATAATCCGTTAGAGAGAAATTATGTTTATCAATATAATAAAAAATTAGATGTGGTTGAGATGGAAAGAGCTATGAAGTATTTAGAGGGTACACATAATTTTAAGTCTTTTACAAAAACAGATGAGGAAAAAGATGATTATGTTAGAACTATATCACAAACTAATTTGATTAGAGATGCTAAAGATATTAATAAGATTACTTTAGTATTTGTTGGTACTGGTTTTTTAAGATATATGGTTAGAAATATTGTTGGAACTTTAATTATGGTTGGTGAGGGTAAAATTAAAAGTGAAGATGTTATTGATATTTTAAAGAAAGAAGATAGAAGAAGTGCAGGAAAAACGGCGAACGGGGAAGGGTTATATTTAAAGAATGTCTTTTACTAATTTACAAGTTAAGAAAAATATATTATAATAAATAAGTGAGGAAGTGTTAGAATGGGAAGAGAATTAAAAAGAAAACAAGCAAAAAGAGAAGGAAAGAATGTTAAAGAGGTACAAGTTAAGAAACAAGATAGTAATACAATTGAACCTAAGTCTTTATTGATTATATTAGGAGTTATTGTAGTATTTTGTGTTATTTTATATTTTATTACTAGTATATTTGTTACCAAAGATTTTAATGGTAAGAATAATAATAGTAATAATGATAATGTATCTATTACTAATAAGATACTTGCTAGTGATAGTTTGAGACAAAGTGAAGAAGTATATTATGTTTATTATTATGATACTACTAATGAAGATAGTAGTGTGTCTAGTGTAGTAGCTAGTCTTGATGATAAGGTATATAGAGTTGATTTACATGATGATTTTAATAGTAACTTTGTTGGAGAACCATCAGGTGTTGTTAATAATATTAGTGATCTTAAAGTTAAGAGTCCTACTGTTATTAAAGTTGAAAGTGAGAGTATAGTTGCTTTCTTTAGTGGTAGTGAAGAAATTAAGATTGGTTTAAAATAATCAGAAAGAGGGGGATATAATGAAAAAGTTATATTTAGATTGTGATGGTGTAATATTAGATACTATTAATATGTCTTATAAAATGCTTAAGGAAAAAGGTATTGAGAGTGAAGAAGAAAAGAAAGATTTTTATCGTAACTTATCTTGGGAAGAATTGATTATTGAAGCAGGTGAGATTAATAATTCAATAGATAAGATAAAGAAACTTGCTGAAGTATATGATGTTGAGATACTTACGCATGTTATTTCTGATGGTGAAATTATTGCTAAAGAAAATTATTTTAAGGCAGTACTTCCTAATATTAAGGTTATTCCTGTTCCTAAAGAGATTGATAAGGCTGATTATGTTGATCCGAATGGTAGTATACTGGTAGATGATTTTCTTCCTAATTTAGAATATTGGGAAGAAAAGGGAGGTATACCTATTAAATTTTCTGATAGTGATAAGGAATGTAAATATAAAAAAATTAATGATTTATCTGAATTATTAGAACTTGATTTTAGTAGATAGAAGGTGTTAAGATGAAATTGATGAATGTTAAGGGAACAGTAGATAATTTACCTAATAAAGAGATATTAAGAAGAAGAGTTGTTAATACTCTTACTGATACTTTTGAGAAGTATGGTTATTTACCACTTGATACTAGTATATTGTGTTATTATGATTTACTTGCTTCAAAATATGCTGGTGGTAGTGAAATATTAAAAGAAGTTTATACTTTAAAAGATCAGGGTGATAGAACTTTAGGTTTAAGATATGATCTAACAGTACCTTTTTCTAAAGTTATTAGTATGAATGTTGGTAGAGATATTACTTTACCTTTTAAGAGATATGAAGTTGGTAAGGTGTTTAGAGATGGTCCTGTTAAAGTTGGTAGGGCAAGAGAATTTTATCAATGTGATGTTGATGTATGTGGTATAGAGGGTTCTTTTATTGAGGCTGAAATGTTAGAGATGACAGTAGAATGTTATAAGAAACTTGGTATTGATATTTATATTGAAATTAACAATCGTAAATTACTTGAGGGTTTTATAATTAGTACAGGTATCCCTCAAGAACTTATTAGTGATGTTATTTTATCGGTAGATAAACTTGCTAAAATAGGAGAATCTGGTGTAAGAGAAGAATTAAATGAATTTAATATTGATAATGATAAGTTAGATAAGTTGTTTGATTTATTTAAGTGTGATATTGATAGTTTAGATAATTTGAATATTGATAATGATTGTTTTATAAATGGTATGAATGAGATAAAAGAATTATTTAATTATATCGATAAATTATCTTTAAATGAGTATGTTAGGTTTACTCCTTATTTAGCTAGAGGACTTGAAATATATACTGGTACAGTATGGGAAGTGTTTGATAAAAAGGAGAGAATTAGATCCGCTATTGGAGGGGGAGGTAGATATGATAAGATTATTACTAATTTTGTAAATGATGGTAATAGTTATCCTGCTGTTGGTATTTCTTTTGGGTTAGTTCCTATTTGTGAGTTACTTGAGGATACTTCTGATAATGGATTATATGATTTACTTATTATTCCAATTTCTACTGAAGTTGAGGCTTTGCTTCTTGCTAGTGAGATTAGAAAAAGGGATATTAAAGTAATAATTGAAATGAATAAGAGGAAAGTTAAGAAGGCTTTAGATTCTGCTAATAAGAATAATATTCCGTATGTTATAATTTTAGGTGAAGACGAAGTAAATAGTGGTAAGATAAATATTAAAGATATGAATAATAGTATTAATATTGAAATTGATATTAGTGATATTGATAAGATGGTTAAGCTAATTAAAGGTAAGTAGGAGATACTTACCTTATTTATTTTTTTCTTTTTTGATAAAAAAGATTTTAAAATATAAAAAAGTGTGGTAAAATAATTATATGAGTAGGAAAGGTGATATTAATGGATAGTGTTTTTTTGATTACAATATCTGCCTTTATATTGGCTGTAATACTTATTATAGTTACAATTATTATCATAAAAAGAAATCAGAATAAGAAATATAAAAGGGAAATTGAAGAGTTAGATATTAGGAAGAATAATTTAATAGGAGTGCCAGTACTTAGTGAGATAACTAAGGTTAAAGAATTAGTAAAGACAGATAATTTGAAAGAAAAGTTAGATGATTGGGATAATACTTTTACAATGATAAGAGATGAAAAAATACCTGAACTTACTGATTTAATATCAGAAGCTGATTTTTTAATTGATAGAAAAGATTATAAATTGGCTATTAGAAAAATTACGAGTATTGAAATAGAAATTAATGCTTTAAAGAAGAAGACTGATAAGTTACTTGAAGAGGTTAAATTAATTACTAATTCAGAAGAAAGAAATAGAACATTAATTACTAAGTTAAAGATAGTTTATCGTGAATATCAGAATAAATTTGAGAGAACTAAAAAAGAATATGGTCCTATTGTTACATATTTAGAAGATGAAATGAATAGTATTGATAAGTTATTTAAAGAGTTTGAAAAGGCTATGGATAACAATGATTATGTTTCAGTAGAAAAGAAGATTAGTATGTTAGATGATAGGATAAATACTTTGGGTAAGTTACTTGAAGATATTCCTACTATTGTACTTATGGCTACGGTATTAGTTCCTAATAAGATAGATGAAGCTATTACTTATTATTATAGAATGAAGAGAGATGGTTATCCACTTGATTATTTGAATGTTGAGTATAATATTAAAGAGATTAAGAATAAGATAGATAATATTATGGATAATTTAAAGAAATTAGAACTTGGTGAAGCAATTATTGAACTTAAGACTTTTATTGAGTATTTTAATGAGTTATATAATGATTTTGATAAAGAGAAGGAATGTAAAGATATATTTAGACAAAATATTAAGGAACTTGGTTATAAAATAGATAATATTAATAAAGTTGTTAGAGATATTTATCTTCAGATAGATGATATTAAGTATAATTATAATTTATCTGATGAGGATATTAATAAATTTAGTCTTCTTAATAAGAATTTAGAGAAGATTAATCAAGATTATAAGATATTAGTAGATCAGGGAAAAATGAAAAATTTTGCTTATTCTAAATTAGTAGATGAATTAAATGGTTTATCTCTTAAGTTATCTAGATTACAAGATGATTTAGATTTTCAGTTAAGATCAATTACTAGTATGAAAGATGATGAAACGAGAGCAAGAGAACAACTTGCTACGATTGAGGGATTACTTAAGAAAGCTAAATATCGATTAAAGGATTATAAGATACCAGTTATTCCTAGTAGTTATTATATTGAACTTACAGAAGCTCAAGATGCTATTAGGGAGATTGTTAAGGAATTAGATAAAAAACCGATTGTTATTAAGATTCTTAATATAAGGGTTGATACTGCTAGAGACTTGGTATTTAAGATATATAATAAGACAAATGATATGATAAAAACTGCTAGTAACTCTGAAAGAATTATTATATATGGTAATAGATATAGAAGTAGTTATGAAGAAATTGATATTGCTCTTACTAAAGCTGAAGAATTATTTAAGAGAGGTAAATATAAGGAATCTTTAGATTTGTCTATAAAGAGCTTGAGTTTTATTGATAAAAATATTACAGAAAAGTTTTAAAGTTGTTGCTTTTTATGTTAATTTGTGTTATTCTAATTATAGAGTAAATAGGGAGGAAAGTTAAATGCAAGTAGTTGTAGATTTTTTGTTAGAATATTATGTGTGGATTTTGGTTGTTTTAATTATTTTACTTATTACAGTAGTAGGTTTTTTAGTAGATACTAAGAAGAAAAAGAAAATGAGAGATAGTGCTAATACTGTTAATGAAAGTAGTAATACTATGAATCCAGGAATGATGGATATGAATAATATGGGAGATATTAATAATATTAACAGTATGAATAATATGGGAAATATTAATAATGGTTTTAATACGCCTGTCGGTGATGTAAATAATAATATGTTTAATAATAATATGATGGGTAATGAGATGGCAATAGATAATAATAATGCTTATACAGAGCAGAATGGTGGAGCTTTCTTTAATCCAAATAATGGCATATCTAATGTTGAACCTAAAGTAGTAGAACCAACACCGATTATGAATAATAACATGGTTATGCCTAATGGTAATATGCCAGAAGTAAATATAATGGGTGGAACTCCTAATCAGATGATGAATAATGTTATGCCTAGTACTCCGGTTGTTGAGACACCAGTTAATAATGTTAATTCTATACCAGCTATGAATAATAATATTCCGAATAATATGGTCGTAAATAGTGTACCTGTGCATAATGTTGTGCCTGAAGTGACACCAGTGGTTAATGAACCTACTCCTAGTGCTGTAAATAATCCAATACCGGTAGCAGAACCAGTTATTAATAATATGACTCCACCAGTAGTTAATAATATGCCACCAGTAGAGCCTGTTATTCCGGTTATGCCTAGTGTTAGTCCAGTAGTAGAAGCACCTGCTCCTACTGAAGCAACACCAGTAGTTAATCCTGGTATAAGTTTTGGCAATACAGTAGTAGATACTAATAATATGTCTACTAATAATAGTGTTCCACCAATAGTTAATACACCAGTAAATAATATGGTTAATCAGGCACCAGTTATTAATAATCCAGTACCTAATGTTAATGTTGGTACTCCAGTTAATAATGTTAATCCTACACCAGTAGAGATGCCTAATGTTATACCTACTGTTCCAGTTAATAATGGTCCAGTGGTTAATAATCAAAATAGTCAAAGTGAACCTAGTATTTTTAATACAATAAGTCAAAATACTAATACTAATAATGATAATTGGAAATTATAAGATTTAGGTTTTGCCTAAATCTTTTTACCTAAAGAGGAGGTATTTTAATGGATAATAATTCAAATAATAATAATGTACAAAGATATCAAGCTTCTAGTACTAATTTAAATACGGTTATTAGTAATCCTACTGTAAATATTAATGATACTATGAATATGAATATTCAAAATATGAGTAGTAATCAAGGTATTAATAATACTGCTAATGGTAATGTTAATTCTATGATTAATCCTAGTGTTACTGCTCCTAATATACCTGTTAATAGTGGACTAGAGCCTACTAATAAATATATTAATACAAATATTAATAATAATAATAATAATACTGTTAATAGTAATATTAATAATAATAATAATAATGTTAATACTATTAATACTAGTAATATGTCTAATGTAGCTCCTAGTATAAATAGGACTTATGTTACTAATGAAGTTAAACCTAAGAAAAAGAACACATCTATAAAGATGGGTTCAGAGTTTAAGACTGCTCTTTTAATTGTAGTAATATTATTAATATTTATATTGTTTTTACCAATAATTAGTGATTTAATACATTAGATAATTTGATTATAATATCAAAGTTATCATCACTAGCCATGATGTTTTTGTGATTTTGATGACATTTTGTACAGTTATAAATTATTTTATAACTGTTTTTATATTTTTCTATACCAATAGGTTTCATTAGTCCATGACAATCAGATAGTCGATCACCGGGATTGATATCTAAATGTTTGGAATATAAACAGTGGGGACAATGATCTCTGGCTGTATAACCTAATTTAGTAACTTCTTTACCACAATTTTCACAGATAAAACTCTCATCTATCATATTAAATTTTTTCATACATCTATATTATAGCAGAAAATAGAAAAAAACACCAGTATTGGTGTTAGTAATATGGATATGGACCATAGTATGGTGGCATAGGTCTAGGAGTCGGTCCATAATATACTGGATATGGTCTAGGATAGAATGCTGGTGCTAATAAGCCTCCGGTTATACCTCCTAGTATAAAGGGAGCAGCAAATCCTCCAGCAAATCTATTGTTTTGATATGGATAAGTAATTCTTCTATTATACATGTTATTTCCTCCTAATATATTATATATAAAAAAGACCTATATGTGAAAAATACTTTATTTATTTATAAAAATCTTGTATAATATATATTGTGGAGGCAATAATGGAAGAGATAGTATTTAAAAGTGATGATTTAATTGTTATGGGTTTAATTAATTATTTTATTGCAGAGAAAGATTATAATCCAATGATAGTACATGGTGCTGATAATGAGATATGGTTGGAAAACTTATCTGAGGAATATAAAATAATAAGAATAGTATCACATCATATTCATAATAAAGAACAATTAGATTTTGATAAGTTTAAATTAAATAAAATTGTTAAACAAGTAAAAATAAAGACATTATTATTAAAAGTTAAGGTATTAAATATATATACTGATATTGAAGATGATAATATACTTACTAAAGATGATGTTCATGTTACAAGTGAAAAGGATATAGATAATCCTAAATTAACTAAATCATTTCCTGATATTGTTGAAAAGACTAAGAAAAAGGATAATGATATTGAATATATTATGAAAGTGAGTGATAATATTAATAGGACTAATGAGAATAAGAGTAGAATGGCTGAAAAATTATTTTCTTTTAAGAAACCTACTGCTACTTATAGTTTAATATTGATATGTATATTGATATTTATATTAATGTATATATTGGGTAATGGTTCAGAAGATACTTATACTTTATTAAAGTTTGGAGCTAATTTAGATGTTTTAACTAAGAATGGTCAATATTATAGATTATTTACTTCGATGTTTTTACATATTGGTATTATTCATTTGTTATGTAATATGTATTCTTTATATATAATTGGTAGAGAAGTAGAAATAGTATTTACTAAAAAGAAATATTTAATAATATATTTATTAAGTGGTATAGCAGGAAGTATTCTATCTTTAGCATTTAATCATAATACTGTATGTGCAGGAGCTTCTGGGGCTATATTTGGGTTACTTGGTGCATTATTATATTTTGGTTATTATTATAGAGCATATTTAGGTGCTTCAGTTACTAGAAGTATTTTACCAGTTGTTATTATTAATTTAATAATAGGTTTTGCTTCAACTGGTATTGATAATGCTGCTCATATAGGTGGTTTAGTAGGTGGTATATTAATTGCTATGGCAGTTGGTGTACCTGATAAGTCTAATAAAGTAAGTAGAATTAATGGTATTATATTATCTATAATATATTTTATATTTATAATTTATTTATCTTTTTTTAGATAAAGCTGGGAAGAAGTTAATTCTTCTTTTTCTTTTGCCCTTTCAACCATAAACAAGTTTATGTTTTCCAGGGTATGAGGAAGCCTTTTATAGAAGTCTTCCTCATAAACAATCATTTGTTTATATAGTAAAAAAGGAACTACAGAGATAATAAAAAAATAGTCAAAAAAACATTGACTATGTAAAAATATTAATATATAATGATGTACAAATGATATTAACACTTTGTGTATTTAATATAGGGTAACCTCCATAATAACCAGTACCCCGAACTCCGGCAATGCTAACAATGTGTGGAATGTGAATTCATCGGGCAACGTCAACAACAACAATGCCTATTATTAGACACTTTCAGTTATCAGTATAAATTGTATAATAGAAAGTCATAAATATTTTATAATTTTGCTATTTTGTCTGATAATGTTTATAAGTTAAGTATACTTACCTTGGTAAGTATCTCTTTTTTTCATCTCTTTATCGATATCATTAAGTAAACAAAATTTTTTTAATAACCAAGTTGGTTCTATTAAAGTATCCTTATCAGGATCAGAAGTAATTCTATGAATAACGATTTCTTCTCTTAATAATTCTAATTGTTTAATAACAATATTAATATATTCTTCTTTAGAAAGAATATGGAAATGTTCTTTATTATATAAATTTTCAATAGGAGTATCTTTACATATATTTAACATATGTATTTTAATGCCTTGTATATCTAAATTATTTAAATGTTTAACGGTATCTAACATCATTTCTTCTGTTTCATAAGGTAGACCATTAATAATATGAACAACAACATTAATATTTCTATCTCTTAGTTTTTTTACCATATCATCAAATTCCTTTAGGGTATGACCACGATTAATTAATTTAGAAGTACTTTCATGAATAGACTGAAGACCAAGTTCTATTACTAAGAAAGTTCTTTTATTTAATTCTTCTAAGTAATTGAGAGTTTCTTCAGTTATAGCATCACATCTAGTAGCAATAAATAAACCAATAACATTATCTATTTTTAATACCTCTTCATACTTTTCTTTTAATATATTAAGAGGAGCATAGGTATTAGTTCGAGCTTGAAAATAAGCAATATATTTATTACTAGGCCATTTCTTTTCAATAACTTCTCTTACCTCATTAAACTGTGTTGTTAAATCTTTATTGGGATTACCACCATGTTCACCAGAACCACTTTTAGAACAATATATACATCCACCATAACCTTTAGTACCGTCAATATTAGGACAAGTAAAACCACCATTTAAACTAATTTTTATAACTTTATCATTAAACTTATTTTTTAAATAATAATTAAGTGTATGATATCTTTTATTATCTAAAGTATATTTAAACATAACAAATCACCTTTATATATTGTATCATATAATATAAAAAATACATAATAATAATGGTGATTATATGTCAAATATTAAAAAATATAATATATTTATCATGCTATCTACAATAGCAAGAAATATAGTTGAAGTCTTCTCTTCAGTACTATTATATAAAATGGGATATACATTAAAAGAAATATTATTATTCTTTACTATTCTATATTTTATTGGAGGTATTATTAGTGTAATAGTTATTTATTTTACTAAGTATATTAATGCTAAATATATATTAATATTATCAAGTATTATTTTTAGTATAAGCTTTTATTATATGTCTATAATGGATAAAACGATTAATAATCTAATTATCTTTAGTATTATCTATGGAATAGGTTGTTATAGTTATCATAGTTTAAGACATTATTTTGCTATAAAGAGTATTGATAAAGATAAAAAGAAAAACATAGGTAGTATTCTAATATTTAGTAATATAGGATTAATCATAGCTCCTTTATTAGTAGGCTATATAACTAAGAAATTATCATTAATAGTACTTGCTATAATAGTAATAATTTTATCTATATTAGCAATAATACCATTATTTAGATTAGATATTAAAGAAAGTAATATACCCATTAAATATCAGAAAATAGAAAAGAATAAATTATTATTCTTTATCTTGGAGCAGGCTAAAGTAATTAACTTATCTCTTCAACCTTTATATTTATATTTGTTTATAAATAATAAAATTGAATATGTTGGTATATTTAATGCTATAATGGGTGTTAGTTCTTGTATATTTATTTACTTATTTGTTAGAAAGATAGATGATAATAAATATTTTAAATATCTAAATATGTTATTTTGTTTGATCTTATTATTAAAACTAAATATAACTAATAAATATCTAATCTTATTAGTAGGATTCTTTGAAGGTTTGGGTATAAAAATGTTTGAAATAGTATCAGCGGAAAATATATATAATATAAATATGGATACAAATATAAAAGGTTATCTTATTTTAGTAGAAGTAATATTTTGCTTAACTAGAAGTCTTTTATGTCTAACAGGATACTTTATAAATGATATTAGAATAATTTTATATTTATCTATAGGTCTTATCTTTATTATAAGTTTTATCAAAAGAAAAGAAATAAAAGATGTATTTTAATAATTTAGTAAAAAATGTAAATCACTTTCTAAACATTGACTAAAATAAACATTTAATATATAATTATTTTAGAAAGATGCGGTGGATATGAAGAAGAAAATATTGATAATATTTATAATGATAATGCTAGTAATTCCAAGTTATAAAGTAGAAGCTAAAACACTTCAAGACTTAAAAAACGAATTGTCTAGTTTAGAAAAAAAGTATGAAGAAAATAAAAATAAAAAAGATTTAACTGATGCTGAAATAACTAAAATATCTAAAGAAATAAATACAATAGTGGCTAATATTAATAGTATTAAAAATGATATTAAAACATCAGAAGAAGAAATAGTAAAAAGTAATGAAGAAATTCAAAATAAAAGTAATGAAACTGATGAATTACTTAAATTCTTACAAATTAGTTCAGGAGAAAATGTTTATTTAGAATATTTATTTCAAGCAGAATCATATACTGACTTTATCTATCGTTATTCAATAGTATCACAGCTTACTGAATATAATACTAATTTGATGAATGAATTAAAAGTATTAATAGATAATTTAGAAAAGAAAAAAGCTGAATTATCAAATAAAAAAACTAAATTAGAAAATCAAAATAAAGAATTAAGTTCTAAAATAAATACCCTAAGAATAGCTTCAACTAAATATCATGAAGAAGGAACCTCTATTGAAGAAGATATTAAAGATTTAAAAAAGAGTATTAAAAACTATGAAGATAGAGGCTGTAAAAATAATGAAAATATTTCTACTTGTGGTAATGGAAGTATTGGCAATGCCGCTGGATGGAGTTATCCATTAGCATGGGGGTGTGTAACTAGTGAGTATACTGGCTGGAATGAAAGAAGTGATTGGTCAGGAGGCGGTGGCCATCATGCTATTGATTTAGATTGTGTCGGTGAGGGGACAAAAGTATATGCAGCCGCTAGCGGAAAAGTAGCAAGAGTAAGGTATCATGGTGCTAGAGTAGCATGTAGCAATTATAGAGAAAGAGATTGTGGTGGCAACATGGTATATATTTATCATAATGTAAATGGTCAACCATATACTACGGTTTATATGCATTTACTTAGTATTAATGTCAGTGAAGGACAATATGTAGATGAAAATACCGTTATTGGTTATGTAGGGGGAACATCAACCTCTTATCAAAATGGTGGTTATGATTGCTGTACAACAGGAGCTCATCTTCACTTTGGAATAGCCTATGATTTTAATGCCTATAACTTTAATGGATATTCATTTAATCCAAGAAATGTATATGGCTTCCCAGCACTAATATATAGTGGAGGAACATATTTTAGTAGATAGCAAAAATTATTGACTAAATCTTCTATTTAATATATAATTATTCTAGGAAGATGTGATAAAATGAAAAGAAAAATATTACTTATATTTATAATAATGACTATGATATTTATTCCAAGTTATAAAGTAGAAGCTAAAACATTACAAGAATTAAAAAATGAGTTAGCGACTTTAGAAAAAAAATATTCTGATAATCAGAATAAGAAAGAATTAAATGATAATGAAATTAAGGTAGTAAATAAAGAAATTGCTTCAATTTTATCCAGTATATCACAAATAAAGAGTGATATAAAAAAATCAGAAGAAGATATTATTAATAGTCAAAAAGAAATTGAAGAAAAAAGTAAAGAAACGGATGAATTATTAAAATTTCTTCAAATATCTAATGGAGAGAATGTTTATTTAGAATATTTATTTGAAGCAGAATCATATACCGATTTTATTTATCGATATTCAGTAGTATCACAACTTACTGAATATAATACTAAGTTAATGGATGAATTAAAAGAATTAATTACGACTTTAGAAAATAAAAAGAAAGAATTAGCTAGTAAACAAAGTACATTAGAAACTAAAAGTAGTGAATTAAATACTAAAATGATTACTTTAAAATCAAAGGCAGATTCTTATGATAAAGAAGGTTCTACTATTGAAGAAGATATTCGTGATTACAAAAAAGAAATAGCTTATTATGAAAAAATGGGTTGTAAATTAAATCAAGATATAAATTCTTGCTTAGCTACTCCTGTATCTTTTGGATGGAGATACCCACTTAGCTATCTTACTGTAAGTGATGATTATACTGGCTATGATCATGAAAGACCTAATATTGGTGGTTATCATCATGGTATAGATTTATGGCATCCTAATATATATGGTGCCCCAATATATCCTGTAGCAAAAGGAACAATAGCACGTATTGGTTGGATATCTGGAGGTGGAAATGCTATTTATATTTATCATAATGTAAATGGTGTAAATTATACTACAGTTTATATGCATATGAGTAGTTTTGCCTCTGATATGTATCAAGGAAAAACAGTAACAACTGATGATGTAATTGGTTATGTTGGAAATACTGGTGTAAGTTTTGGTGCTCATTTACATTTAGGAATGGCTAGTGGTCATCATGCAACATTCTTTAACAACTATTCATTTGATCCAAGAAATGTTATGGCCTTTCCTGGTATGGATAGTGGGGTTTATTATTATCGAAGATAAGGGCATTAGCCCTTTTTAACTAGGAGGAAATTATGGAAGGATTAAATAGACAAGAAGTAGAATATAGAGAAAATAATGGCTTATCAAATGAAGAAAAAGTAAAATATACAAGAACAACTAAGCAAATAATATTATCAAATACTATTACTTTATTTAATATTTTAAATATATCATTAGTAGTACTTGTATTAACAACTGGTTCACTACAAAATGCTTTGTTTGCAGGTACGATGGTCTTTAATACCATTATTGCTATTTATCAAGAATTTAAATCAAAGAGAATATTAGAAAAATTAAAAGTAACAGAACAAGATACCGTTACAGTAATAAGAGAAGGTAAGAAAGAAGAAATACCTAAAGAAAAAATAGTAATAGATGATATCATTTATCTTTCATCAGGAGACTCAGCCCTTGTAGATATGGAAGTCATCAAGTCAAGTAGTCTTGAAGTTGATGAATCCGTTATCACTGGAGAATCAGATGCCATTATCAAAAGAAAAAATGATAAAATTATGTCTGGTTCTATTGTTACTAGTGGCACTGCTTATGCTAAAGTAATAAGTGTTGGTAAAGATAATTATGCTAGTAATCTAATCAAAGAAGCTACTAGTATCAATGATAATTCATCATATTTACAAAGTACAATTAATAAAATATTAAAAATTATAACATTTCTAATTGTTCCAGTAGGTATTCTATTATTTATAAGTCAATATTTTAGTAGTGGTCAATCTTATAATGAAGCTATTTTATCTACAGTAGCGGGTATTATTGGTATGATACCTGAAGGATTAGTATTACTTACTTCAATTGCTTTAACTGCTGGTGTTGTTAAAATGGCTAAAAAAAATGTTGTTATTGAAAGATTACATGGAATAGAAATACTATCATGTGTTGATGTTTTATGTCTTGATAAAACAGGAACTATAACAGATGGTACTATGGAAGTTGTAGATTTAATCAAATTAACTGAAAAAGAAGATATAGAAAATATTATAGCAAATATCAATACAGAAGAAGCCAATAACTCTACTGATAAAGCATTAAAGAAAAAATATGGTGTTAAGGATAGTTTAAAAGTAGAAGAAAGAATACCATTTTCTTCCGCCAAAAAGTGTAGTACAACTATTATAAATGGAACTAAATACTATTTAGGAGCATTAGAATATATAACCGAGCAGAATATCGGTGATTATGAAGTGCTAGATAAATATGTAAAAAAAGGATATAGAATAATAACATTAGCCAAAGAAAAAAATACATTAGAAATTTTAGCTTTCGTTATTATTAAAGATAATATTAGACCAACAGCAGGTGATACCTTAAGATATTTTAAAGAACAATCTGTTGAAATAAAAATAATATCTGGAGATAACCCTAGTACTGTATCAAATATATTAAAACAATTAGATTTTGAAGGATATGATCGATATATAGAAGGAAAAGATTTACCTAATGATTATAATGAATTACAAAAAGTGGTTAAAGATAAAACAATCTTTGGCAGAATGACACCAATTCAGAAACAAATGGTCATTAAAGCTTTAAAAGAAGAAAATACAGTTGGTATGATAGGAGATGGTGTAAACGATATTCTAGCTTTAAAAGAAGCCGATTGTGGTATTGCATTAGGAAGTGGTGTAAGTGCCGCTCGTAGTGTCTCTGATGTTGTTTTAAAAACCGATGATTTTGCCGTTTTACCAAGTATAGTAAATGAAGGAAGAAGAGTAGTAAATAATATTGAAAGAGTAGCCTCAATGTATCTTATAAAAACAACATATTCCTTTTTACTATGTCTTTTATCAATTGGTTTATCTCACGAATATCCATTCTATCCAATTCAGTTATCATTAATTAGTGCTACATGTGTCGGAATACCATCATTCTTTCTAGCTTTAGAACCTAATTATAATAAAGTAGGCAAAGACTTTTTAATGAAAGTATTTAAAAATGCTGTTCCTAATGGTATCACAGTAGTATTAAATATCTTTATTATAATAATGTTTTGTAGTATCTTTAATAAGAGTTTTGAAAGTTATCGTTTAGTAGTAGTAACATTAACGGGTTTTATTACTTTAAGACTTTTATATACAATATGTAAGCCACTTAATTTGTGGCGTAAAATATTACTAATTTTTTGCAGTATATCATTTTTTGAACTACTAATTTTACTTCCAGACTTGTTTTTAGTCTCAAAATTTGATATAGTAAGTATTATCTTTATTGCCACTCTTGCCTTTATTGATACCTATATAATAGATTTTTTAAGTGAATTATTTGAAAAAATAGTTATAAAAATAAGAGAGGTAAAGAATGGAAAAAAGAAAAAAGAAAGTAAACTATCTTAAAATATTATGGGTAAGTGGTATATATATTGCCCTAATAATAATATTAGTATTAGTCGTAATATTTAAAGTTAAATATGAAGGAAGATGATTATATGTTTGTAGATGAAGTATTATTAAAAGTAGAGGCCGGTAGTGGAGGTAATGGCTGCATGGCTTACCGAAGAGAAGCCTGTGTTCCAATGGGTGGACCATTTGGTGGTAATGGAGGCAAAGGAGCAGATATTATTTTTAAAGCTGATGGTGGCCTAAAGACATTAATAGATTTGAGATATCAAAAGAAAATTAAAGGAAATAATGGTGAAAATGGCGAAGGTAAAAATAAATATGGTAGTAATAGTGAGGACTTAATTGTCAAAGTACCGGTAGGAACTACTGTTAAAGATGCCGATACTGGCGTTGTAATAGCAGATCTTACCAAGAATGGTGAGATGGCTACGATAGCCTATGGAGGTAGAGGTGGAAGAGGTAATGTAAGTTTATCTTCTCGTAGTAATCCTTGTCCATCATATGCTGAAAATGGTGAACCAGGAGAAGTAAGAAATATCAAAGTTGAACTTCGTATGATAGCGGATGTAGGCTTAGTAGGAATGCCATCAGTAGGAAAAAGTACCATCCTTTCTATGATATCTAATGCTAATCCTAAAATAGCAGATTACCATTTTACTACTTTATCTCCTAATCTAGGAGTAGTTAAAACTAAAGACAATACTTTCGTAGTAGCGGACCTTCCTGGTTTGATTGAAGGGGCTAGTGAAGGAGTAGGACTAGGACATAAGTTTTTAAAACATATTGAAAGAACAAAGATTATTGCTCATGTTATAGATATGGCTGGTACTGAAGGCCGTGATCCTTATGAAGATTATGTTGCTATAAGAAAGGAATTAGAAACCTTTAGTCCTAAATTATTAACTAAAGAAGAAATAATTATTGCTAATAAAATGGATGGTGACAAAGCTAAAGAAAATTTAGAAACCTTTAAGAAGAAAATAAATAACAAAAATATTTATGAAGTAACGGCTTTAATTAATGAAGGATTAGATGAAGTCATAAACAAATTATCTGAACTTACTAAATCTATTGAAGATACCAATTTATATGATGATGAAGTAGTAGAAAGTCATGTATTATATAAGTTTAAGAAAGAAAAACCATTTACTATAATTAAAGATAAAGATGTTTATGTAATAAAAGGTGATGCAGTTGAAAAACTATTTAGAATGACTAACTTCAATACAGAAGAAGCTTATGAAAGATTCTCTAACAAGATTAGAAGAATGGGTGTTGATGATGAGTTAATAAAAATGGGTATCAAAGAAGGAGATATTGTTAGAATATTTGATTTTGAATTTGAATGGACAAGATAACCTCTAAATAAGAGTTTATCTTGTTTTTTTCATAAGTCCATAAGGCCCTCTGTTGTATGGGTAAGCCTATTTTCTTTTTTATGACAAAATAGTACTTTTTTCTATTTTATTTAAATAATATATATTGACAAAGTATGAAAAATAAATTAGAATAGAAAACATATTACTGAAGCATAATGTTTTATCACAATACTAGGGGGTGATGATAGAATGTCAAAAGATAGGAGCAAAGTAATAAAAAAAGAAAGAGGAAAAATGGGTAAATTAAAAGACAATAGCATCTTAAAAAATATTGTAGTTTTTGTAAAATCACATCAAAAAATATTCAAAATAGTAATCACTGCTTTAGTAGTAGTAGTACTAGTACTATTAAGTATTATTATGGTAAATAATGCTAAACTTAATAAAAAAGTAATAACTATTAATGGAGAAGACTATACAAGAAGTGATTTTATGGTATATTTCTATTCAGTAAAATATAATTATTTTGGAGGTAATAATACCAATATCTCAAAAGAGAATCTAAAAGTAATATATGATACTGAAAACAACATAACTGTTTTTGACCACTTAAAGAGTAGAACTCTACAAGAAATTGAAACAAGTGCTGCTGTTAAGAAGTATGCAAGTGATAATAATATTGAACTTAATAGAGAAGATTATAAAATAATAAAAGAGGAAAAAGAGGCTTTTATTAAAAGATTAGGTGGAAAAAATAAGTTTAATAAAATATTAAAAAAGAACAATACTACTGAAAAATCATATAATAAAATGGCTGAAACAGATAGGTTATATAACAAAATAGTTACTAAACTATATGGTAAAGATAAGAGATATGATTTAACTGAAGAAGAAGTAAATGTTGCTTTAGAAAACTATAATAATGAGTACTATAAGATAGAACAGATAATACTTACAACTATTGACATAACTACTAGAAAAAGTTTATCAGATACCGAAATTAATCAAAAAAAGACATTAGCAGATACAATATATAATTTAGCTACCAACGGAGATGACTTTGAAGAATTAATAAGGAAATATAGTGAAGATGCTGTTGATAAGGAACCACCATACTATGTATATTACAAAAAAGGTGAATTACTAGATGAAATAGAAGAGGCTATAGTGAAACTAGATAACAATAATGTGAGCTTAATTCAAACTAAATATGCTTTTCATATTGTCAAAAGATTAGAGTTAGATGATAGTAAATATGAAGAATATCTAGATACATTAAGAGAAGAAAAAGCATTAAAAGCATTAAATGATACCCTAGGAGATTTGAAAATAATCTATCATGATGCTTATAAAAAAATAAAATTATAGAAGGAGTATGTTTTATGGAGAAGTCAAAACAAAAAGAAACAAACAATAAGACATTAGCTATAATAATTACTGTAATTGTAGCTATTATATTAGTAGGAGTTGGTATACTACTATTTAGACAATTTAAGTTTATGCCAAATGCTACTAATGAAGTATTAGATGAAGTTGGGGCAACTACATTAAGTATTAAAAAGAATAGTAAAAGTCTAACTGATTCAATACTTGAAGATTTATCTAAAAAAGATGAAACACTAAATACTATAGTAAATAATGGCGAAAAGTATTATAATAATATTTATAATAGAATAGTTATTGCTGAAAATCAAATTAAAAAAACAGTAGAAGAAAAAGCTGAAGATATTAATAATAATATCAACAACACTAGAGAAGATTTAAATAATAATATTAATAATACAAGAAATGATTTAAATAATAATATTAATA
>OLQV01000498.1_pt1 | contig 36150 bp, 43 predicted proteins | sample 1672371 | NCBI WGS metagenome assembly OLQV01 (sample SAMEA3136676, study PRJEB25190) | human gut metagenome
CCCGTTGGTATCTCTCAATTATCGGTTGCCAATATCCCGGCAATACCCGTGTAAACTCCAACCGGATAACGTGGTAAATAACACGCAATGCAATCTTTGTGGGATATGCTTTAATAAGGTTGCGAAATGCGTTTTGCAAATACACATACATAAAAACATAAGTAAGCGATTTAATTACTACTTTGGCGGCTTCATTATCGCCACATTGCAGCATTACCGAATAAATAACGTGTATAATAGTAACGTACAAAAGCAATTCCGCCAAAGCGTTTTTAAACTTACTGAAACGAAAGTTTTTGCAATGTCTTACGCTTACCCCATCCGCCCGCATACCCGCCCAAATATTGAAAGCAAACATTATAATCAATGCGTACATAAATCCCGTCGTTGGGGTTAAATAGGCTAAAACCGGGCTTAACGACGTGGCGAATATCATACGCCATTGTTCCCAATTAAAAATTCTTTCCATAATTTAAATTGGCATTAAAATTGCATTTTTTAAAGTTTTAATTAAAATCGCTGCACGCCTTTTCTGTATATATGGCAAATATTCCAATAACATTTTTTTTGTACTATTGTAAGTGTTTAGATTTTCTACACTAATTGTGTCGGGATGAAAACCATATGTTACGCCATCAATAGTTTCTACATTCTGCCACTTTGACGAATTTGTATATAATATTGAATATTGTTGTTTAGTTACGGGATGAACTCTATCTTTTGAAAATCCAATATTTTCATCATCTTTTATAAGAAGCAAATTCCATTTTTTAGCTAATTTTCTTATAGCTTCGTTATAAATAGTTCTTGCATCATGCCAATATGTGTACAAACATATTTGCGCCGCTTTACCAAAAAATGAATCATATCCAATTTCAGATTTTAGATTGTAATTCAAACTTATCCATTTTTTTATTGAATAGTCGTAACCTATTGCATACAATTGTTCAGTAGTATATGACAATGTAGCGGGTGGAGTTCTGTTTACGTAATCTTCTGTCGTAATATACGTACCAAATTCATTATTATTTTCTAATTCTTCAACCGTCATATCTTTTATATTATCCGGCAAATTAAACACATCAAAGTTATGTATATGGCTAATAATTAGTAAATCATAGCTTTTTGCATAATTTAAACCATTTGAATATAAATCATTACAAAGTTTAAATATATTAGTTCCGGCTACTGATAGATTTTTATATTCTGTTATTCCTAAATCTAACATAGCATGTTCAAAATATCCGTTTACACTTTCAGAAATTGATGCCCCACTTAATAAAATAGATTTATTGGGCAAAAAGAATCCTGCTGTATTTGTTGATTTTTTATCTATGTTGGATATTTCATTTACTATATTGTTTATTTTATTTTCTGTTTCAGATAATAATTTTACCCCAATATAATCTTTGTTAGCCGTAAACAAATTTAGTGTATAATCTCCATCTGATATTATTGTTATAATTCTATTTTCGCCCTCATATTTTCCAACATCTCCTAATTTTTTAATATCTCCTTCTCCATTCACTATTGAATATGAAACAGTTTTATTATTACCTTCGGTGTAATTTAATTCATACCCAACTCCTCTTTTTATATCATATTTGTTTACATGTCTATTTAAAGCGGTTGTATTTGTAATAATTCCACTTGTATTTATATATTTATTATCTAATGTTTCTTTTGGGGTTAAAACAACACTAACATTACTAATAAATTCTTCTTCTAATTTATCTATCTTTTTTGTAAGATTTTCTTCTATGGTATTTACTTTATTAGACAAACCATATCTTATTACTTTAGGGTCTAATAAAGAATACTGTCCTGTAAAACTATTATTTAATATTAGCCAATACGTTTCTTTAGGTGCAACAAATTCCCCGTCAATTTTTTCATAAGAATTAGAACACTCTAATACTTTATAATTTTCATCAGTAAACCCATAAGCCTTTGCATTATTACCGCCTTGTAATTTTAAATAGAATGTATCATTTTCAGAACATTTTATTTTTAAAGTTCCATAACCTGTAAATGGGGTAGCTTCACTATTTGCGGTATCTCCTACATTGAAAATTCGTTGATATTTTCCCGTATTTAAAAGTTCTATATCATAATCTACCAGCCCTCCACTTAAATAATCATTTATTTTCTGTATTTCTAATTTGTTATCATTATAAAAATATGGAGTAAATGTACTATCAAAGCTTAATTTTAATTTTTTATAATTATCTGATATTGTAAATGTTTCTTCCTTAATATCGTTATTGCCTGCTTCTCCTTGATATATTTTTCCACCCGCTTCATTATAAATAGTAATTCCATAAGCCGACGAACCCAATGATTTATATTTTATTTTAACGATAGTTCCAATTGGTATTCTTGATAAATCTATTTCATATAATTCTCTATTTGCCGCCGTTGTATATACTTCTTCTCCACTATTATTTACATACACGTTTGTTTTTGTTCCTATAACGTAAATAATATTACTAATATCATTTGCCGCACTTTTTTTAACTTTGTCTTTATTGTATATATTACATAGAACATGTTTCCAACTTTGACTTTTATTTACAAAAAGTACAATTTCATCTTCTAATTTATAACCATCAAAATTAGAATATACTCCATTTGAACTTGCTATATAAAAAATATTTTGGTCGGGTGTTCCCGGATTTGTTTCCGGTGTCGCAATTCCTGCAAATGTCGCATTTTCTCCAATTACAGATACAATACTTTTTAATACATTTTGAAGTATTGCCCCGGTAATTTCTTGATTTCCATTTGTTTTTATAACATCCGCAATCGCTTGTTTTAATTCTTGATAATTCGCCATAACTAATTAATTTAATCGTTATTAAAATCATTATTGTAATCGCTGTTAAAATCGCCAATATTTGCCCCTAAATATCCACGACCTATTTTTTTAACGACGGTTGCTGTCTGAAATTCTATTTCCACGCTCGCCAAATCTCCCTGCGTCTGCCATTTTGGGGTAATTAGAAACGTATCGCAATCGTATTCCCTGCCGTATTTATCCGTTATGTGTATATAATCAGCCATACGAATAAAACGCATAACATCGCATAAGTATTCCGGTGCCAATATAGTACATTTGAACGTCTTTACCGAAATTTGTTTTTCCGGGAAAAAATAACCGTCCCTTTCCTCGCCGTCCTCTTCAAATTCATAATCCGGTTTTCCTAACTCGGTACAAAGATATAACATATTTTTGAATGTCGGATTTTTATAAACTATTTGTCCGGCGTCAAACACTAAATTTTCAATGTCCCACCAATCAATTTTCAAATAACCGGAAACGTCTTGCACAACCGTAAACATTTCGGAATACCATGTTTGAACGTCATCAGATAACCGCAAATAATAAATTCCGTCCAACTGATTTAATGGCATGGGTAATATTGACGGGTACAATATTACATCATAACCCAACGTTTGAAACCGGACAATCTGCAATCCGGTTTCCCTCATGTATGTTGTTATATTTGCAATTTGTTTTCCGGTTTTATCATATAGAATAACAGACGTAATAGAATTTGAACGGGTATTTCTTATTATCTGAAACGGCAATAATCTATCAGCCGGTGCGAACAATGGGTATATTTGCCCATATGCGTAACTTTTACGGTGGTTCTGCTGCTCTATTGACGTGTACCACGGTAAAACGCTTATATTGTTATTCTGTATCATATTTCAACGTTGCTTTTATATTTCTACTACACAAATTTACTGAAAGTTTTTCAACTTGACCGTTGCCGATATATGTTTTTATTAGCTGCATCGGGTTTGGGTCGTCATTTGCCGGAAAACTAAACGTTTGTTTCTTCTTTCTCTCAATGCCATTGGCGTAAACCTCGGAACCGTTTATTGATACACGACGGGCGGGTAAATCATATAACCAATACGGGGATTGCAGATTTATAAACGCCAAATATCCGTTTTGCAAAAAGTATTCGACCCCGTTAATAGTTTGGCGGGTAAATGGTAATATCCATTGCGACCCGGACGTTGGCGGAACGGCGGCAAACAAGGCGAACCCTTCCGAACTCATATTGCCCGGGTTTAACAACATCATATCAATATCGGACGTAAAGTTTGATATATTAATTTCCTCAACCTTTCCGGGCGTTACATACTTGCTTATTACTTGTATCGGCAACCCTTCAAATGCCGCCGTAACGTCGTCCATCCATTCAAATTGGTAACGTTCGGGCAAATCGACCTTATCAAACGAATATTCCGACGTGTTGAACGCCCACGGTTTCCCGTTGCGCAAATTCAATTCCTTTGTCAAATCGTGGCTTAATATAGCCCCGCCGGAATAGGAACCGCCATTGCGGAAATATTGGATATGTTCGATTTTAAATTTGCCGGCCTCAATAAACCAATAGCATTTGAAACAATCCCGTAACATATTGGTAAATTGTTGTAAGGTCGTCGGGGCTTTTTGTGCGGGTTGCTGATATTCCCCGTTTATAATATTGGTTTTCTGTGATACAAGCAAACGGAAATTCAACCCGGATATTGGGTTGTTACCGCTGTATAAAAATTGGCTGTATTCCGCCGTGGCTGCGTGCGTTATACCCGGTGCAATCTGATTGAGCAAAACGGATATACAAGACGCAACCGGGAACGCATCCCGCAAAGTATATGCTTTTCGTGCTTTTTCCTCTAATATCCAATCCATCAAATAAAACCCAAACCACAACGACGCATAACGCCACGTTGACCGGGCAATTGGATAAAACGTTTGCCCGTATATGGAATAAGGCGGCGCAAAATACTTTCCGTTGTTCGCTAATCCCCACTCGGTCGGGGTATCTGAAAAGTTGTTTGAAATAAACGCCACGTCGATTGCGTAACCAATCGCACGCCTATAATTACGGTTATTATCAACTATATCATCGGCGGGCAATGGATATGTATTAAGGTCGTCGATTTTCTCCACATCGCACAAATACCGGGCGTATATATTATAACTTTTCATATTGGCGTGCATTGTACCCGTTGCGCCGGAACCCTCAACAGCGGTTAAATCAAACTCCAATGTATCAAAAGGCGACGTTGTAACCTTTTGATAACGGAACATTGCCACATCGTCCGATTGTCGGCGTATCTCAACCAATGCAACCCCAAACGGCACGCCGTCAATTCGTTGTTGTGAAATATAGATATAATAATTAACATTCAATTCCGGGTATAAATTTCCCGTAAATGTTCCCGGCGTTGCCCCTGTCGCCATTCGCCCGGTATAAAGCCCGGATATTACCGCCGGGGAACCGTGCGACGTAATTCGTATTTCTTTCAAAATATTACATAGTGCAAAATGATAGGTTTGTACTAATGCGTTTTGGTCGGTCGTGGCGTTTGCGTCTTGTTCCCAATTCGTACCGCCCAAAAAACAAGAAACAACACTATCCCCCGGAACGTATATTTGAATTAATGGACGCTTGTTTATCGTTATCCGTTGGATTTTCGGGGCTAACGTTATTAAATTGTATTCCTTTTCCAATCCCGCCAACACGTCGTTATAATCGTCGATTGCGTCCGGTTGTACAACAACCTTTTTATCGTAATCGGTAAACGTGCAATCGGTTTTCATAAACTTGCCTTGAAAGTATTGGAACCATGTACGCCCGCCGTCGTCGCTCTTTTCAATGCAATACAAAAATTCATTGTCGAACGATTGACGGTTTATATAGTCGTAATCATCCCGGACAAAGGTAATTTTGCCGGATAATTTGGCACGATAAAACCGTTGGTTGGTTTCTAATTCGTACTCCTTTGCCAAATCGTCCTTATAAATCGGATGCACGGTTTGACCTTGTAAGACGTTCGGGGCGTCCAACGTTCCCAATCTCAACCATGCCGTCCCGTTGGCGTATTGCGTTTTGCTTACATTAAACCGGATATATGCGGCATTGCTTGGTATGTCAAATTCCGTATTTGTGGCGGGCGGTTCGCTTCCCCAATCGCCGATAATCTTTTTATTGCTATCGTAAAATGCGCCCCCGACTTGCGGGGTCCAATTCTGAAACAATTTGCGGGGGTACACATTCCCAACCGGGACAAAAGTACGGGTATAATAGAAATATGTACTATTCCCGTTGATGTTCCCGGTTGTTTTACTTATCGCCCCGTTCGCTAAAAACGCATTTACAAATGAATGTCTATAAATCGGGTTCATATCAATTTTTAATTTTACGTGTCAAATTCTTGTAAACCTCAATAACATTGCCGTTGCCATCGACGTAACGACGACGGCGGTTTTGTTCTTTAATCTCCCTTACATCGTTTTTCAAATCTCGCAAATCCGGGGCGTTGTTTTGTTGAACCGTTACATTAACGCCGTCGGTATTATAGGCGTTAAGGTATTTTTGGGCGAACGTTCCCCGGTTCAAACTATTAATTACGTCCGGAATTATCCGGCGGAACCTCCGGGAATTACGTTTATTGATAACGGCGAAAAATTCCCCGCCCTCGGCACGCCTCCGGGTTCCATCCGGTTTTGTTCCTAAATCCACATCGTCCCCGGATTGGTGGGAACCGCCCGCCAACATTTCAACCGTACCATCGCCGTAACTTTCCGAACCCCCGGCGTTGGCGGATTTGGATAATTGGGCGGCTTTAATTTTGGCGGCGGCAAAGGAACCCCACATTATCGCAATAGCCGGGATTGCAAACGGGAACCCTAATTGCGACCAAATCAAAGCGGACGCCGTTACAAGGTTTCCGATTTGTTGGATTGTTTGGATTGCTTGTTGTGCCTTTTGCGCCTTTTGTTGCTCCTTTAGGGCTTTTTCTTGGTTCTTTTTGGCTTGGTCTAACTCCTTTTGTGCCATTGCTACGTTATTGGCGTAACCGTTCGCCCGTGCCTCTAATTCCGCATCTAATCGGCGTTGGCTTGCGTCAACCTCTTTGTCGGCGGCGGAAACGGCGGCGTCGGCGGCTTGTACCTTTGCATCCAAAAAACTATTTAATTGCTCAATAGCAAAGGAAACGGACGTACTTATTGCCTCCTTTTGGTCGTCGTCCAAATTCAGCCCGAACAACCCGTAAATGTCGTTTCCCCGTTCGTCGCCTTTGCTTTTCTCAATTTCTTGGTCGATTTTCGCAATGGTATTTTCGATTGTTTTAACCTCGGCATCCGTCATTTTAACCCCGGCGGCTTTGTTCAACTCTAAAATCTTTTGCAACCGTGCCTTTTCTTGTGCCAAACGGAACCGGGTTTTGCGTTCCTCTGAATTGCGGATTAAATCAAACTCGGACGCCTCCAACGCTTGCGTTTGGTCGAATAGCATTAACGCCCGTTGTTGGTTTAACTCGGTCGTTTGCTTCAATACCTCGGCATCATATTTGGCGTTAATATCCGCCTCGGATTGGCGCACGTCCTCGGCTAATTGCCTATTTTGTGCCAATTCGATTGCCCGTTGTTGCTGTAACAACTGAATACGCAAATTTATTTCCTCCTGTGAACCCTCACGGGCGGCGTCTAATTGTAATTGCGTCCGGTCGGCGGCGGCTTGCATTTGGTCTATTGTAATTTGGTCATTCAATTCGCCCAAACTTTTTGCGTATTGTTGTTGCAAAAGTAATTGTTGATTAAGCAATTCGGCAACCTGCGTTTCAGTTAATCCCCGCTCGGTTTCTAACCGGGTGTTAATGTCCTGTATTTGTCTTTCATACTCAACCCGCAATTGTTCCCGTTGCTTTTCCGCCCCCTCTGCCATCAATGCAATTTGGGCGTCCTGCGTTGCCCGTTGTGCGGACAATTCCGCCGCCCGTTGTTGATTGGCAATATTTACCATATCAACCGCCAATTGTTCCCGTAATAAAACAATTTGGTCGTTCAACGCTTTGCGTGCCTTAACCGTTAAATTGGTTTCCGTCCTCAACTGCAATTGTATGTCGGCAATCGCACGGGCGTTGGCGGCTTGACGTTGCGCCCGTTGTTGGTCGAATGAATTTTTAATTAAGGCAATCCGGGCGTCCTCGGCTTTGCGCAATATATCCGTTTCCGCTTTGGCGGCGTTCCGGTTTTCGTTTGCTCTTTGGGCGGCTTGTATTTTCCTTTCGGCATCCAAATCCGCCCCCTCGGTTTTTAGATTAACGGCAATGTCAACCGCCCGCCCGGTATTATCTATTTGACCCTGTACGGCTTCAATTGCTTCATCAACCTTGACTTTATCAATTTTACCGTCTAAATCAACATCAATATAAACTTTCTTATCCCCACGGGCTTTAGCGTTATTCAACTGCAATAACATATCGTTTAATTGCTTCAACTTTGCCCGGTTTGCCTCCAAATCGTTTAATTCTTGACCGTAAAAACCAACGCTTTTATTATGCGCCTTTGTGCGCTCGGCTAATATTTCGTCCTCAATCTTTCGGGTTTCAGACAATGAAGCGTTACGGGCTTTAGCAATGTTTAATTCCCGGTTCAATTGGGCGACACGTTCGTTGCTAACCCGGTTCATTTCGGTTGCCTCGGTTTCCAAATAATCCAACCACGCCTTTTGCGCCTCGTTAAGTTTTTGTTGGTTCTTTGCCGATTTATCGATATTAGATGCAAACAGAACTAAAGCCCCCACAACCGTAACCAATGCCAACGCCAAAAGAACATACGGATTTGCGGCGGCAATCAGATTGAAAGCCTTTTGCGCAATTGTAGCCGCCAATGTTGCCTTTGTTCCCTGCATGGTAACAAGGCGGTTATAAACTTGCGCTTTGCTCAATGCAGCCATTTGTAGCCGGGAAATACCCAACATGATTGCAGATTGTTTTTGTACTGCGTTTTGTATGGCTTGAACCCCGGTTGTAATGGCTATTGCTGCCTGTAACTTCTTTTGCGCTTCTTGTACGTCCTCACTTTCCGCCCCGAACAATTCCATTGCCCCGGTAAATGCGGCGAACCCACCGGACGCACCAGCCGCCAAACCTAATACGGCATCCAAATTGGACGTATCGGACGCCATGCGGGTAATTTCATCGGTCGCATCCTTAACCGCATCTCGTAACATTGCGGTTTCTTTGCTCAATTGCTGATATTCGGCGGTTCCTTGCTTACCCTCCAATCGTAACAATGCTAATTGCTTCGTTTGGTTCTCTATTTGGGTCGTCAACCCTTTTGCGGCGTCGGAATAGTTACCCACGTTTAACGACGTTTTCCCGGTCGCTTCCTGCAACCGTTTCATTTCCTCGTAAATCGCTTTTGTTTCGGCAACCAATTTGCGCCCCTCCTCGGTCGCCTCCCTTTCCTCAACCGTCATATTATTGAGGTATATTTTATTGATTGAGTATTGAGCGGACAAACGATTATATGAACCCTCGGCGGATTGGTTCAACCGGGTTGTCAACTTGTTTAATTCGTTCGCCTCTTTTTGCGCTTGCTTCAATTCCGCCAATCGCTTTGCGTTCTCGCTTTCCGCAAATGCTAAATCCCGTGCCGCCCGTGTCAATTTGTCGGTATCGTTCGACGCCCCCCGGATTGTCTTACGTCCGTTTTCGGTCGCCCCGCTTACGCCCTCCAATGCAGCCTTAACCGTTATTGCTTCCGACTTGATATTTTGCAACGTATTCATATATGCGTCGCTTAATTGGTCTAATTGCGCAATCAACTTTGTAATACTATCGTCGGGCTTTACAAGGTCGCTGTATTTTATTGGGTTGTTATTATCTGCCATACTTAACGTTATTTGCGGGCAATTTGCCCTATATTAAATTATCTTTTCTTTTCCATGTAGTTAATCAACCAAAGAAAAACAACGCCGCAAATCGCCTTATTTGACGCCGTTTTTATTTTTGGTTGGTTTCAACAACTCCTTTATCCGCTCAAATGCGTTGTAATACTCTAAAACGGTGTATTTCTTTGGCTCCGGCACGTGCAAATGTTGGGATATGGTTAAACACATATTCTCAAACTGTTTATCGTACTGAATTTCCATGTTATCGGAACCACTAAAAACAACCGGGCGATTGTACAACAACAACATCGTCGTTATTTTATCAATTTCCGCCCGTTTGTCCTCTGTATCGCCGTTTATAATCGCATCCAACATTAACATTGTGCGGTTGCGCAATTCGTCGTAATACTCTTTAACCGTCGCATCGTCGAACAACCGGGGGAAATACATTTGCAATTCTTCATCTATTTTTTTTTTGACCGCTTCCATTTGGGCGGTCAACTCTTTAACGGGAACATCGCCGAACATATCGACGACCTTTTGCAACCCATCGTCGGATAAATCGTTGTACGGCTCCCCGTCGATTGATTTAACCAACACGGCAAACGCCAAATGCTTTGGGCTTATTCCGGTTTGAATGAAATACACGTTTTGCCGCATATTATCCAATTCGATTGCCGCCAATTCGGGGGTTTTACTCCGGGCGTATCTTATCGCCTTTTCAATATGCGTGTCGAAATCCTGCAAATCGGAACCAATCCCGGCATCAACTAACAACATTTTATTGTACTTATGAAATCGCAACATCGGCAATTCGTCGATACTGTCGTACAACACAACCGCCCGTTCCCCTATCTTTGTCGTTTTCATAAGAGTATGCGGGTTATGACTGTTGAACAAAACGGAACCAATAACAATGCCGGGTTCCCGGTGCATATAGCAAACAGGACGGACAAAACGACCCCCGCCCACCATGATAAGCAAAAGCCGCAATTGAACATCTTAACAAAAAAGTCGTTGCCGTGAACTTGGACGTACTCAATAACGCCCCACTTTTTTAACAGGGTCAACAGGAACGCCGCCACGGTTGCCACGACCAAAACCCAAATAATGAAAGTTACCATATCGTTAAATGTTACAAGGTTGATTAACTGACAATACACCCTCAAAGCGAAAACCGCCGAATGGGTGCATTAAAAATTGATTATCTATTTCGTCCAACGTAAACCCACGGTACACGTTTTCCGCCAACTCATAAATCCGGTTTATTACAATCGTCCCGTCTTTCAGCCAAAAACCGCCATTTAGGACGGTCAATATTTCGTTCTTCAATGCCTCGGTATTCCGGTTGTTGAGTTGACCGGGGTAAACCTTGCGCAAATCGAACCAAACAATAAGGGAAAACGGGGCTTTAATCTCGCTTTGCTCTTTGGGAACCCAACCGACCGTTTGCGGGTCGTCTATCCAAAAGAACGAAAAATTGCCAATATTGGCATCCGGGGAAACGTCGATATAATCGTTGTTTCCTCTCCATTCCGTCCCGCCCGCATATACGTTCGGGGTATAATAGCGTTTGCCCTGTATCACTTTGGCGATACGTTGCGCCCGCCCAAATGCGACGTCCAACCAATCGACGTTATCCATTAACCCGGTTTGTATGTTCCCCAAAACCCGGTCAATTAAAACCGGGTTGGGAATTATAGGGGTTGTTTTCTTATTCGTTGCCATATAATACGTTTTTTGCTTTCTCCATTAAGTCCGGGAATATATATTGCCAAATCAACGCCGCAATATTTTCGTCCGTCAATCCCAATATTTGCCGCCCGTACTTTTTTATTAAGTCCTCCGTTTTGAAATCCGACGCCTTTATTTCAAATTGTTTGTCGCCGACTTCCAAAAAAAACGACGCTTCAAAATCCCCGGTATCCCGTAACGTTACCCGGTTTGTCGGTTGTCCCTTTTCCTCCTTTATGGCTATCGTCAACGGCGAATACGGGGCGTAATCCATAATATCCACGCCCAAACGGTTAATACCCTGTTCAAACAATTGTTCCTCGGCGTTCATATCAACAATATAGGCGTCATTGTCCCAAATGATTTGTTGAATGTATGCGCCGGACGATAACCCGTTGTTGAACGTGGCAACCCGGTTGCGTAAATCCTGTATCGACTTTAACCCCGCCATAATCTTACGTTGTACGGTATTTTACACCGTGGTTATTACAAGTAAGGCAAATACGGTCGATACCCTGCGTATCCAACCGCAACGCCTCGTATGCTTTTTTTAGGTCATAACCCAAACCGCCAGGGCGACCCTCAACGTTGCCGTCCAACTCGTAAAGAATTTCCATCCGGCTTGCGTTTACTTGGTTCCGGTTTACCTTAACATCGGGGTTCATTGCCAACGTGCGCAACATGATTGCGGCGACCTGTCGTTGAATAACCGTTTGGAAAATCTGCCTCTCCTTAATGATAAAATCCGTTAGGTCGCAACCAACGGTTATTTCGCAATTCAACCCGTAATTCTGCGTATTGGTGTACATCGTCAACGCAATATCCCACAACTCCGGGTATTCGTCGAATGTTTCCGGGGCGTTCATCATAAACGGGGATACCTGTAAATACTTGGTTATTTCCCGCCAACGCTCCAAATCAACGTAACCCGTACACGTTCCGCACGGCTCCCGGCTCCAATCCTTTGTCATGTTAATTGCCTGCATCCCGGCGGGCAAATCGTTTTGGTTGTAACAAAGGAACCACGACCCCCCGGCGTTGTTTCCGGTACTGATATACGGCAAATAACAATCTTTCAACGGGAACCATTGAAAACCGCCGTTTGTCTGCGTAAAATTCAAATCAAACGTCTTTATCGGGTCAATTTGGGACGAATGGAAAAGATACATACGAACAACCCCGGTTGCGCCCGTCATTTGCAACCCGATTTGCTCAATTTTCATTGTTACGCCCATCGAACGAACCGGGACAATTTCAAACCCGACCAATTTATGATTATTGGGCAACGTCGCCCGGATACGTCCCGCACCGTCAAAAAACGTGCGCCGCTCCAACAGGTTCTTCGTTTCCTTATCCAATCCCTTTATTTGCGTGAATGTTTGTACCATTTGCGCAATACCGTTGCGGGTCAACCGCTCCAAATAATCGGAAATGAAATTGTACGGTTGCCAATAGGGGTTGCCGTAGTCGTCGTTGTAATCGTCGTTAAAATCGCTTTCGGTCGGTTCCTCGTTTTGGTTGTCCCGTGCCGCAATCCAAACTTTGTTGTTGTGGCGAACCTTTTCCCCGGCTTTGTATTCCCTTATCATATTCCAAACCGGATATTGAAAAACGAAATCATCCGGGACGATTGCCCGGACATTATCCAAAGTAACAAGGGGGTGCGCACCTTGAAACGTCAAACCGCTTTCCGTCTGCGTTAACTTGTCGTCTATCGCCTTTGCCGGGTCGTATGATTGCTCCCACCCGCACACATTTTTTAACGCTTCGCATATTTCATTTATTCTTATCATAAAAACGCCCATTTATAACCTCCAACACTATGAGAATAACACATTGTTCCCATATTAGGAATTAAGATTGCAATAAAAAAAGGGGGCGGGGATAACCACCCCGTCCCCTCGGTTAAAACTTGAAATCCTTTGAGAAATCGTTATTAAAATCCCCCTTATGCACCACCCCCGGCGGGAAATTCCCCGGCGTTGGTTACATATACGGGCATACCCAACGGTTCGTTCTGGTTGCGTGCTGCAATCTCGGCTTTGATAATCGGATTTGCCACGGTTTCCGGTTTGCTGTTATATGCTACCATGTAGGCAACATCAACGCTAAATCCGAAATACTCCTTAACTGCACACGTCAAATCGGCGGTTGCGTCGCCCATAATCGCCGATTGGTCGCCCACGGCGGTATAATAATGCGAACCAACGGGCAAATCAATGTACGGCAATCGTACAATGTCCCATTCGTGGAAATTCGCACGGGTGCGGCGGTATGCTTCACGGTCAACACGGGTTAAGATACCAACGTTTCCATCAGCAACGGCAAACATTGTTCCCATTTTGCCCGATTCGTCGGTTACGTTGTTGGTATAATGCAATACTTTGTTATCGTATTCCATGCGCTTATTAACGTCGTTGTAAACGCCATGTTGCGCCAACTTACGAATTAGGCTATCAACCCCCGCATTTGCGATAAGGTGGATATATTCCGGGTAACAATTCGCTCGCATGATTGGGTTAATGTCGCCCAAAATCTCGGTTGCCATTTGGGTTGGAACTTGAATAACGTTTCCGGTCTCCGTGTAATTGAGCAAAGTTTTGAAAACCTGCGTTTTGTTCGCCTCCAATGCGGCAACGGCTCCTTTATCCAAAGCATCCGCCAACGCACGGGTTGTTTTCTCCATTTTGCGCATGAAATCATGTTGATACGAAATTTCATTGTTTGAATACGCCGCCGGAACCATCGTAAACCCGATTGCATAGGTAGCCCAAACAAGCGTTACCAATGCGGACGTATTTTCATTATCAGCAATAACGCATGAACGCACGTTGCTAACTTGTACGTTTTCGTCATAATTGATAACCGGAACTTGTACCGTGTTGCCGATACTTACTAACGCCCTATCTCTCAAATTAGGGCTAATGATTGAGTTGGGGGCGTTGGTTTGCTCAATAAAGAAATCCAATGCGCCGTACTCACACGGGCGGAACATATTACGGTCTAACTCTGGGTTCTCTATCCGCCAATTTTGTACTCTCGTTGCTATTAAACTCATACGTTTAAAAATTTAATTGTTTATAAATGCGGGTTTACCCTTTACCCGTGTTGTCTTTTACTTTTCCGGCAATGCGGCAATATTGTTATCCTGCCATGCCTGTTTCATTCCGGCGTCAAATTCAGCCGTTCCAATCTGCAAACCTTGTTGTTGCAAAGTGCTTGCGATTGCGTCGTATGCCTCAACCCTCGTTTTTGCGCCGGATATATCAACGGTAACATTACCGCCCGCACCGCCGCCCGCCGGGGGATTGGTTCCGCCGCCCGCCGCTTGGCGTCCCTTATCCAAAATACCCATTGTTTCCAATTCACGGGTCAAAAGGTCGCCGGGGGTGTACGGGTTCAACTGATTGTTCGGGTTGCGCATAATTGCGCCGCTTTCGTCCTTAAAAGCAATGATTTTGCCGCCTTTGCCGTCGTCGATATATTCGGGGTTCATACCCTTGATTTTGTCGATTGCTTGCGCTAACAAAACCTTTGTTGCGCTTTCGGGCAATCCCGGTTTGAATTTCAACCCGGCGGTTGCGGTCTGCAATGCGCCCTCGATACGAACGCCGAACAACTCCGTTTGGAATTTCTTTTCGGCTTCATCGTACTTGCTTTTGAGGTTGTTAAACTGCGTTGTTACCGCCGTTAAATCGGCTTTCGCCTGTTTCAATGCCTTTGCCGTTTCCGCATCGGTCGCACCGTCGGCAATTGCCTTTTCCAAACGTGCCTTTTCTTTCGTCAGACTGTCGATTTGGGTTTGCAATGCGCTTGCGCTTTCCGCTTTGGTTTTGAACTCGGCGACCACACGTTTTGCGTAATCAAACGTCTTTTCGGTTCCGTTCTTTGCGATACCGGACGCCGCCAAAATATCGGCATCCAATCCGCCGTAAATTTCGCCCGTCTTTTTGGCGATAACGCTATTTTCGTCGTTGGCAGACAATGTTGTAATTGCCGCAATTTGTTCGTCCGTCAAACCGGACAAAGCCGCATTTGCAATTAAAATTTCTCTCGTTAACATAATTCTTTCCCTTTGAATTAATTAAGTGCGATTGCTGCTACTGCTCCGCTGTTTGCGTTAATAATATGAATTGTGTATTTTGGCGAATCCCCGGTTGTGTCAACCAACCAACTAACAACACGTGCATGGCTGATTTTCTTTTCAACCTCTTTTGTTACCAAAATGACGTCGGTAATTGTTCCGCCCTCAATACATTCAATCAACTTTTTCTTTGTGGCGCCATCCAATGCGGCGGCGGTTGTTGTTACTTCAATAACCAAATTGTCCTGCTGTGCAATCTGTGCCATAATCGTATTTTTAATGGTTTAATACTCTGTTACTTTTTCGCTCCGGGTTTGTCCTCGGCTTCTGCCTTTGCCTTTGCATCGGCTTTGGTTTCTTTGGCGGGTTCCGCCGGGATAACTCCCGCCGCTTTCAATTCCGCCAAAATTTCAGCCTTTAACGCCGCTTTTTCCTCGGCTTTGGCTTTCGCCTCGGCTTCTGCCTTTGCCTTTGCATCGGCGGCGGCTTTTTCCTCGGCGGCTTTTGCTTTCTCTGCCTTTGCCTTTTCGTCCGCCTCGGCTTTCGCTTTCATGTACTCGTTGGGGTCGTGCAATACGGTAATCGTGTAACCCTGCTTTTTCAGATTGTCGGCAATGCTATTTTCATAACCCTTTTTGCCGAACTTCTGAATACGGGGAATTGATAACCGTTTGCCCGTTTCGCTGTCGAATTTCTTAATTTCGATAACGCAATGATACAAATGTTTCTCATTGTCCGGGACAATGTAGTTTTCGGGCGTAACGTCGATAATCGCAACGTCTTTAGTTTTGCCCTCGCTTACTTTCACTAGCATAGTCATTCATTTTATTAATTATAAAATTCATCTTAGAGTTGAACGGCATATTATACCCAAACTCTAACACGTTCAAATATTCACGCTCAAATCTGCGTACAAAGTTAGCAAAATTCAACTTTATACGCATATCGTTTTCGCTGATAATCTGTTTGCCGTACAAATCCAATACCTCGTTACGGGTTAAATGTCGGTACGGTTCCAATTCCGCCAACGTCAACATACGTTGCAATTGGGTTGGATTGTTCCGGTATTCCGTTTCGATAATTTGGTTTTGTAGGGCGTCTAATTCCGCCTCGCTTGCGCCGCTTTCCTTTGCCACTTTGTAACGTTCCCGTAACTCCGTTGCGTTGGATAAATAAAACTCCGTGCCGTAATTGACTTTTGCAGAAACGAACAAACCGCCATACCTCAAACGGCAAACGGTTTCATCGACGAATTGTTGCGCCGCCTCAAATCCTTTCTTTACTCGGTTTAATACCGTGCTTTGGCTCTCAAAATTCGCCTGTATTTGTTGCTCGTTCAATGCGTCCCGTGTGGTTATTTCCTCGTTGGTTCCAACTACCGACGTAATAATGTCATTCTTTAGGCGGTTTTCTTCCTCAACGTTATAATCCAAACTCCCACGGTCAACGGTTAGCATTTGCACCGGGTTACGCAAATCGGGTTGTTTATCCCCGTCCGGTATTGGTATTTCAACGAACGAACCCACGCCGTTAATACGACTATCCCCGCATTTGGGGCAACGCATCAAAAGCCCGGCAGCGTCCAATCTATAAAACCCTTGTTTGTCTTTTAAAAACCCACCGTCGCAATAATCGCCATTTTCGCCGTTACTGAAATCGCATGATTGTTCGTAACCGGAATATATCGGATATGCACCGTACAAATCTAAATGTCGCTTACTGATATGGTAAAACAAAAACCAATCCAACGCCTCCAATTGCTTGGTTAGCGGGGATTGCTTAACGTCGGGTTCCGATAAACTCAACGGTTCATTCCAAAAGAAACGGGCGGGACAATAACCGACGTCGTGCGGGTTATCAATCAGCAATTCGCCGATATTGTGGTTTTTGTCCTCTCTGAAAACTCTATAACGTTCGTCGTCAATTACTGCGATACGTTCCCCGTCCTGCCTAAATATGATATAATCCATTACCCCCGTCGTCGGGTTGGCTATGTAATCAATCACGGATGCAATAGGCAACCAATAGAAATACGGTTGCGGGTATTTGTCGGCGGGGTTTTGTTCGCTCGGCATATCGACAATTAGAACGCTATTTATTTCGGTTTGGAAAAACTCCCATCCTTTTGTACTCCAAATTTCCGGTTCGTGTAATACGTCTTGGCGGTAATATTCCCAATCGTCCCTTTGTTCCGGGTTTTGGAACTGATAATTGAACGCCGGGTTACGACCGTCAAAAATCCGGCTCAACTTATCAAAACAAACGCCCGTTACCTCGTTTGTCTTAACGGGGTAACGGAACAATGTTTTGAACATCTTAAATTTGTCATGCGGCAATAGGTTAGAAACAAATGCCATAAAGTCCGTAACCGGTTGGCAAATGTCAAACGACGTAATACGAGTGCGGGCGTGAAAATTAATGCGTTGTTGATGATAAATAGCTTTGTTTATCGTCTTACGCTTTTTCGGCTCCGTTATCCGTTTTTTTATTTCGTTTATACTCAATCCCATTGTCGTTGGTAAATTTAAAATCGCTGTCTTTGGGTAACTGCCAACCGCCGTTGTTTGGCATCCGCAACAACCTTTCGGCGTGCTTAATCTCAAATTCATCGGTTAAACCATGCGGCGGACAAACTAATTTAACCTTTGTAACCTTTGCCGCCATATCGTCAACCGTTTGCGGGTTTCAAATCGGTTAGCGGGTTGAAACTCGGGGTTACAATTGTGAGGTCGTCCGAATAGTTCGGCAAAAACGCCCATTGTATTGCGTTGCTGTCCGGGGCTTCCAATCCGCCGTGCGTTTTGTCGCCAATGAACAAAGAACGAATTGGAATAGGATAATACGTTGTCGGGGTCGTTTCGTCTTGAATTGCTTCAATACTTCCGTTTTCGTCAAACAGATAGACGCCCAAATTGTCCGCCCAACTTTCGCATTGCAATTCTTTCATTGCCTTAATTACTGATTGGGGGATTTTACGCATTACGCCCGTGAACGGGTTAGGTTCACGCCCTATAATTTCCTCAACGCCTCCCAATGTTTCGTTACCGCCGCCAAAGGTTCGGGCGGCTCCGGCTTCGTTGGTCGGGGCTTGGATATACGGGGAAACAACAATTTTTGTGCTATCAGCCGCCGACAATAACGGCGTCCATGATGCAAGCAAAGTAATTACCTTTTCGCTCGTAAAACTGTTTTTGCTTCCATCGTCTTTGGTTAGACGTTGAAACGCTACCTTTTGGATTTGCCCGAAACTTTCGGCACATTTAACGGCGGGAATATCGGGCAATGAAGCCGCCGCCGGACACTTACAAGTAATCATAAATTCAATTTTTAACGTTAAAACTATTATTTACTATCTCCGGGCTGTCCCTTTGCCCTTTGTTTTCGCCTACAAAGTTATAAACTTTTTCGGTTACAAACTTGCATATCTCAAAAATAATGCTAATTGCGACGTTTTACGCCTCGGTTTGCGTGTGCGTATGGCTGTATGTTGCCGTCGGCAATCTCTTTTTCGTAAATCCCGGTTAATCCGTCCTCCGGGTCGTCGTGCGTATTCGCATCGAAATTACGCAAAAAGGTTGTAACATGGTCGTAAACGGCTTTGTACCGGGTTTCCCATCCGAACGGCATAATGATATGTTGGTTTACCATTGCGGAATTAGTGATTATCCGGCTTTCCTTGTTACCCCCTTGATAAAACGGGTCGGTAATTGCCCGGACTTTCTTTTTAATAACCTTTTCAAAGCCCGCACCCCCGTTGTTGCTCTCAACCCATGCTTTTTGCGTGCCGTTGCGGTTTATCATCGCCGGGACGGTTACGGTTGTTACGTCCGTGTTTTCGTCCGTCATTTCCATATCCGTAATTAAAGCAAATAACAACGGTTCCATACGCTTTGTTTTCTCGTTGAAAACCATGTTATCAGATTTATAGACGTCATACGTTGCACCAAACAAAAGGTCGTCGCCCTCATCGGCAACGTCAATGTATGCGCCGGAACGTATGTACGTGCCGTAATCGGATTTTTCAACCCATGTTTTGAACGGTTGATATAATCGACCCTCGGCGGAACCGGGGTTGCCTTGATAGAGGCATTGAAATTGTACCGGGTCTAATGCCTTTTGCGCTTCCAACTTCATACGGTTGTGCCGTCCCTCCCATAATGCAGCCCCAACCGGGCGGGGGTCTATCTCGGTCGGTTCCCCGGTTTTCAACGCCTCAAAGTTTATGCGCACCCACGCCCCCGGCGGTATGTTATCCAAATCAGCCCAACGGGTTACATCAATGATTAATTCCCCACTCTTTTCAATGCGTCCTATCAAATCGTCGTCGTGCCATCGGGTAAATACTATAAGTTCTTGGCTATCGTTGTGCAAACGGGTACGAACAACGGTTGTGTACCATTTCCACGCCGCCGCCCGTACTATCGGGCTGTTACCCTCGGCGTAATCCTTATAAACGTCGTCCAATATAGACACGTCCACGGTTTTAGAGGTCAACGAACCGCCACGCCCCACAACACGCAACGACCCCTTACGCCCTACCATTTCGATAACATCACTATTGCGTAAATACGTGTTTGCCATCGTTACGACGTTGGAACCATTTAGATACGTGCCGGGGAACAATTCACGATACCGGGGCGTGTCAATGATACGTTGAACGTCCCTGTTGAAATCCCGTGCAATCGTGGCGGCGTATGAACCTATCATTATTTTTAAATCCGGGTTCAATCCCTCCATGAATGCGGGTAACTTTCGGCTCGACCCCTCCGATTTGCCATGTTGGGGCGGTTGTTGTACAATCATCTTTCGTATTTTGCCGTGCGCAAACATATCCAACAACGTATAATAAACGACGTGGAACGGCTCTAATACTAAATCCGGTTGCATATACCGGGCAAAGTTGATTAATCGTTTACGGGCGGCGGCTTTAACAAGCAAATCCGGTTGTTGCCGGATTGCGTCGTACATCTGCAATAATTGTTCGTTGTTCATTGCTTTGCTCCTTTCTCCCATTTAGAACACGCCCGGCGACCTCGGACAATGTAAAATTCGTAATGCGGGCAACGTAAACAAATCGGGTTCCCGTTTAAATCCCGGTGTCTATGGTCGTCCGTTATCCATTCGGAAAAACGGCACGTATCGCAAATCTCGGTTTGCCATTCCGGTTGCTTGGTTCCCGGACGGGGTGCGGTTATTCTCTTTGCCATTATTGCGCCCCTCCTTTCTCCAACAATGCCTTTTGATATTCGGCGGACTGCAATTTGTCGGCGACGGCAAACAACAGGTCGTCCGGGATTGCCTTAACATCGTATTTCGGTTTATCGTCGTCCGTCCCGGCGTTGTATCCGGGTATCTCGATTTTAACGGGCGCATCAAATCCCAACATCTTTGCCCGGCGTTGTTGAATGTTCAACAGCAAGTCCAAAAACCGGGGATTGCCCGCCGACGTTTCAACGGTCGTTTCATCACACCCGTAATATTCCGGGTCGCCGTCGGTCGCATCCGTTTTGATAGGACGCCCCCGGTTGGTTTTCTCTTTGGTGCGCTGCTTTCCGGTTTTGGATACCTCCCACGCCTCCCACGCTTGTTGCTCCATTTTATCCAACTTGCGCAATTCCTGTGTAACATATTCGTCGATTGTTTCCAACCGTTCCCGCTTCCATTCGATAAGGCATTGTTGCAAATCGTAATAAACCATTTGAAACGAAATTGTATAACCAACGCCACGGGCGGACAAATCCCGATTCAATGCGTCGGCAATTTCTCGATACGAATAACCACGCAAAAATAAGTCGGCGCAAAACCGTACATCGTAAATTCTTTGTTCCTCGGAACGTTTGTTGTATCCGGGGGGCTTTCGCCCTTTGTTCAATTTTTCCATCGTCTAACCTCTTTTAATGTCAAACAGGGGTCAAAATCTGCCTTTTACGCCTTTTCGTCCTTTGGCTTGGTTCCTTATCGGCTCCTTTGCCTTTGTTCTTTTGTTCCGGGCTTTATCCTTTCCCCTGTTTACCTCCTTAAAACGTTCTGGCCCTTTTGCAAGTTATTTGCACGGAATTTCCATTTTAAGAGGCTTTATTGTCTTATCCAATATTTTCTATATCTCTGCGGTTATCTTTTAACCACGGGGCAAATTTACGGCTTTTTCGCCGCATTGCCAATCGTTTGTTCTCTCTCACATATAAACGGCAAAACCCCGGCTTTGTTTCCGGGGCTATTGCTCTATCGTCCTATTCCATTTTCATACTTTCCGTTTGAGCAATGAAAATGCGGTTCAACTCCTAATGTGATTTTATACGTATGCCCGTCTTTGGTTTCTTTCAACGCTAAACATACCGGGCGGGGTTTCCCGTTTATCGGATATTCCGGGTTAAAATAACGACACGTCCCGCATATCTTTTGGGGTGTCCGATTATCCGGGGCGCATCCGGTCAACTTATCCGGGATTGTACCGGAACAATTATTTCCCTTTTTCATTCCTCAAATGGTTTTTCCTTTCCGATTATTACGTTTGTTCTTTGCCCGGCGTTTATCCCGTGGCTTTCTCCGGAGTTCTATCCGGTGTATCTCAACTTCGGTTCCGGGAAACATTTCCCCGAAAAAATCCGCCATTGCTTGCACCTCTTTTAGCACGTCGAACGCTTCCGGCTTTTTGTACTCCCTTTTGCGTTCCGGTTGCTTTTCCATTTGAACGGCGGGGCAAACATCAATAAGCGGGCAACCCTTACAAGTTTTCACGGGCTTTGCTTTTTGGCTTTCGCAAATGGCTTTATATTTCCGGTCATTATCTGCCTTTCTAAAACCGTGCCAATCGTCCCGTACTTTGGACGCATCGGCAAAAGCCTCCATTGCTGCAACTGCAACACTCGCTAAAATGTAATCCGGGGTATCATTGAAATTACCCTCCAATGAATTGCGGTTGATAACTTCCGCAATCTCCTTTACAAACTTTTCTCTTTTATTCATCGCTCAATTGTTGTTTATTGATATAATGTTGGCACGGCATAACACCGCAATTTTGCTTTTCTTGGAACGCTTCACAATATCCGTTGCCGTCGGCATCTTCATGCAGGAAATGAACACAATTACCGCATCCGCTTGTTTCATCCGGTTGTATTTGGGATTTTTCGGCGGGTATTTCTTTTGGCTCAAATTCCCGTTTGAAATCCTTTTCGGGGCGGGCAGTAAATCGTCCATTTGGCTCCCGGATAATAAACCAATCTTCCGGTACATCAATGAATATTCCGTTACCGTCCGGGAATGAATAAACCGCCTTTCCGTTCGGGGTTCTTGGGGTCGTAACCGTTCCGCCGCCTGTAAACTTCAATACGTCGTTCACGTTGTCCCGGCGAAATTGGATTGCATCAACTTCCAACATTATGCGGCAATACCGGGAACCCGCCGTTGCGTCCGGGTCGGCTAACTTGGTTCTTACCTCTTCCGGGTATTCTTCCGGGTCGTACTTCATATAAACCGATTGTTTGTTATCAGCATAGGAGAACTCAATAAAACGGTCGCCCAATCGTCCCCGGATTGCCTGTTTTAACGCCTCAATCCTTTGCCCCTCGGCTTTATCGTTTCCCTCGCTTCCATTTTGCGCCCAACTTAAACGTATTGAGGTGTCGGACGCTGTAACCTCAATTTCTTGCTTTGTAATGACCTCAATCATTGCGCACATATCGCAATCAAAGGGGCTTAATACTTGTTTGTTCATCGCTCTAAAAATTTATTTGTTATTACTATCCGGGGCGGCTTTAACCTTAACCCCGGCAATTGTTCCGTTATAATTAAATTCCAATGTTTCGACGCCCTTAAATCCCCCGACGATACGCAACAAACGCCAATAAATCGTTTTCCGGTCGCTCCTATGGAATTTATCGCATTGCCTACCAATTCCGGGGCAATCTTCCCTTTTAATTTTGCATCGAACGCAACGTTGCGTAAATATTGCGGGGTTGTTGTTGGCTAATCGTGCATCCGCCGCCGTCCATTTCTCAGCAATCAATACCATACCCCGGTAAACGCAACGTTCGCCGGGGCTGTATTCTCTATTTGGGTCGAACGGTTCGGGTTGCTTTACTCTCATTCTTTGCCCGCTTCGTTTACATAGTCAAACAATGCGTCCAAATCTTTCTTTGCGCCTTTTACGCAAATTCGTACCCTATCGCCGCCCGCTAATGCGGTTTCAACAATCTCGCAATTATACCGGGTGGCGTTTACCTGTATCATTGCCGCCGTGGTATTCGTTACAAACTCGTTTCTTTCTTCCATGCTCTCGGATTTTTGAAGTAAATAAAATGCCTCCGTTGGTTCGTTCTCGCTTTGGCACGCCCCCAACAAAAGCGTTGCCAAAGATAACAATAAAATCTTTGCTTTCATCGTTTTACCTTTCTTTTAATCCATATAAACCGTATGCCAATGCCGACAAACAATATTTTCGCCTCAATGTCAACGTAACGGTCGTAACCGTTGACCGCATCCACAGACACGCCGGGAACAACAAACCAACTCTTATATTTCCAATATTCCCGGACGTAAACAGATACGCCAACCCGTCCGATATGAAACCCAATTTGCGCCGTATGTACGTCGCCATTGTTGCGGATAATTCCAACTTGTTTTTTACTCATTTCCTTTTCTGTTTAATAATTCGTAACTCTGTTTATCAACTACCAACGCCCGTGGGTATTCGGTTATTACGCCTTTGGTATATACGAGATTATAGATACCCAATTGTCCCTTAATTGGAAACTCAACTACCCGGCGGGGGTTCCGCATCAGCCAACCGAACCCCTTTGTAATGGATTTGCGTTTTTCGGGCGGTATGCGGGTATTCTCCCAATCTTCCGGGGTAAACTCGGCGACGGGCTTAACGTCGTACAATTCAACCAATCCCAAAGTAACGCCGCTTTCATATCCCGCAATTACGGGATTAGCAGACGAACAAACCATTAAATCGCCCCGGTACGGCGTGTTTTTGCTGCGTACCTCAATACATTTTTCGCCGTAAACAATCCCGTTGTCCTCATACGCCGCCGTTACCAACTGCGTTGCATACGGATTTTTAACGGTTAATGCACGCCAACGGTCGTGCAATTCCGGTTTATAGTCTTTGTTATTATACTGCATTTTCGTTTGATTTTTCGTTGAATAAATCGTAATTCGCCGGGACACAATAACCGGGCAATGTTTCCCGCTCAATCCCGGACGCTCTTATAAAACTATCTTTCCAATATATCCGGGGCGTTTTGTCCGGGTGCGCCTCCCAATAACCGAAAACATCATTGTAAAACATCAATGTTTCCCGCTTGGTATATCTACAACCGCTTTGCAACCCTATCTTAAACAAGTCAACAAACGGGTACGACAAAGCAATTACAGAAAACGCCCGGTCAAACATTCCCACGGGGATTGGTTCAACGCTTGCAAAGGTACGGAACCCGTGGCGTTTCGCCCGTGCCAATGCGTTTATACGCATCCGGTTTGGGGCTTGCTTTTGGTTCCAATTCGTCGCACCCGGTCAACGTGGAACCAATGGCAATGCGGGATTTATCCCAACCCTCGGACGCCTCGGCAAAGTCGATTAAAATATTGATACCATCGGCGCATTTACTCAATACCTTAACCGGGACGCCGTGGCGTTGACAAACGCCGATTGCTTGACGGGTCAACCGTTGCGTTTCCGGCAATAACGGGTCGGTCGTAAACGAAAAGAATAACCCCGTTTTTTGTAATTCGTCCTTATGCTTCAACAACTCATTTGTAAATATATCCAATGCGTATGGATATTCTCGCAATGTCTTTTTCAATTCGGGGGTATTACCTCCCAATACCTTTGCGCCCCGCCCTTTGCGCAAATAACAATACGTGCATCCGTTGGAACAACCAACATAAAAGTTGGCGGCGTTCTCGGCATATTCCCCGGCTTTCCCTTTTGGGCTGTAAATAACCCGTCCGTTTATCGCTCCCATAACTCAAACAGATTAAAACGGTAAATCGTCCGACGGTTCCGGGGCGGGTGCGGGCGGTGCGGTTGGCGGGGCTTGCGTTCCGGCTCCGGTTGTTTTCGGGGTCAACATTTCCATATCGGTTGCGACAATCTCGGTAATGTATCGTTTCACGCCTTGCGCATCGTCATAACTGCGGGTTCTTAATTCCCCCTCAATATAAAGTTTATCGCCCTTTTTGACGTACTGATTGGCAACCTTTGCCAACCCATTTTGCAATACAATGTTGTGCCACTCGGTACGCTCCGGGATTTGTCGCCCGTCCTTTGTCGTAAACCCTCGTTTAGTTGTTGCTAACGAAAAGGTCGCAACGCAACCGCCGTTGTCGAACTCCTTAAAATCCGGGGCTTTTCCTGTATGCCCCAATAAAATAACTTTGTTTACACTCATAACTATTTGAATTTTACGCCATCGAATAAATACATTTTCTTATTATCAGACCAACCCGCCGCCATATTTAAGGCTTTCCGGTCGTCGTCATGTACAAACTCGCAATACCACGAATTGCCGCCAATGTTCGCTTTTTCTTTTAGTCGTACCAATTTACCGACAATGTACCGGGCAAACTTGGCGTACCCGCTAACCTCGGATATATGGATAATACGACGTTCGGCGTTTATTTTTGGCAATTCTTCGATTTGCGGGCGTTTTTCCTCAGCGGGGTATCTTTGTACCCTCTGAAAGTCTTTTTTGATTGACGACCGGGAAATTGCCTCGTAATCGGGTTGCCTCTTTTTGATTCTCATTTTTTATATCTCCATTTATAACCCTTATGCAAATTTCCTTTCCCCTTACATACCTTACAAATTGCCGTTGCCGAAAAATTGCCTTTTCGGGCGGCTTCTTGTATGCTAACAAATACATTTACAACAATACCGTTTTTTATTTGCTCAACCGCTTTTTCGTGGTGCGGTTTCGCTTTTTTTCCAATCCATTTAGATTTTGTTATTGGGTTATTCTGATTTTCTTTAACCGTAACCCAACGCAAATTGTCCGCATGGTTATTGGCTCGGTCGCCGTCGATATGGTCGATACATGGTTTGTTGTCCGGGTTCGGAATGAAAGCCGCCGCAACTAATCTATGAACACGGAACATTTTCCCGGTTCCATTTTTCCATAAACTAATTATTTTATATCCTTTCAAATATCCGCCTTTCATTAGAAACGCATCCTTTTTTAAGGAACGAACATTGCCATAATTAGAAATTTGATAATGTCCTTTGTAACCCTCAATATCTTTCCAAATTTGCATACTCATTTTTCATTAATTCAATCATTATCATATTGCCGGAATATATACGCATTTTCGTTTTATCCCCATTCTCCCAACATGAATGATGTTCAAAACATAGTATATTTATATTTCTTGCATCATGCGCCATTTCGGGAAACGCTCCACGGGTCAATATATGCGAACAATAAACGGCGGAATAATTCCGTAACGGCTTTAAACATTCCTCACATCGGTGCGGCTTATGCTCCCAAACCCAACGGAAAAAGCGTTCATTTGCCGCCATGATATTTGCGCCCCGTCCCGTAATACAATGCCCGAACAATTCCCGTTGTATCTCAACCCTCAAACGAATATCCATTGTAAAATGCTTTATATCAATCAGGGGATTATACCCCCGATTGATACAATATTGGTATTCGTCCCGGTCTGTCAACAAATACGGTTCCATACTCTTACATTTCCGCCGTTTCGTCGTTCGGTTCCGGGTCGTCCGCCGGGTCGTTAATATCCGGGAACAATCCGTTATCCTCTACCTTTTCGGCATTCAATCCGGGTGCGGGTTCGCCATCAGCCCCGAACAACTCCAATTGCGCCTTTTTACCCTTGAAAAGAAAGGCGTAAACCTCGGTTTCAATGTCGGCGGCAATTTCTTCTAATTCTTCCTCAAACCCGAACGTTTCCGTATTGAATTTAAGGCGGGGGGAATTGATAGCGGTTTTTTGATTGTTCGACACGGTAAACAATCCGGTTAAAACAACCCCAACGTTATCATCTTGACCGGAAAACGACACGCCCCGAACCTCTATGTTTTTCAACATTTCGTCGGCAAAATCCCGTGATAATTCGCTTTGCTTTTTGGTTGCTTTGAAATCGGACGTTTCAACCATTGAAAGAAAGGACGTAATATTAAAAATCCGTCCCATGATTGGGCGCAAACGGTCGAAACAATCCCGCAAATCCGGGTGTATGTCCTTTGCACTTTCGACGTGGTATTTGTTCGTGTAACTCTCATTACCGATTGTTTCGGTAACTTCATAATGTACGTCTAACCCGCCGTCCTTTAATGTCTTGACTTTCAACAATGCAAACGCCTTTTCGCTTGGTATCAACATAACGTTTGCGGCTTTTTTTTCTTCGCTCATATTGTAATATTATTTGTTGCCGGGAACCCGCCCGGCATCGGTTTTATAAATCATCTTCAACGTATCGTTTTAATTCCGTTTGGAATTGTTCCCGTTCATCGCTTTCACGTTCTAACAATTCGTCGTACAATTCCCGGTCGAATATATCGTTAATCGCATCGTCCAATAAGGAAATCAGTTTTTCCGGTTTAACGGCGTCTAACTCGACCTGTCCCAATCCGTCCCAATTGGCGGTACGGCTGTCCGTTTCCTTTGCCGGGGCGGGCGGCAACTTCCATTCGATAACTTGTTGTTCTATCAACGCAATACGTCGTATTTCGACCCCAAAAATACCGAACTTTTGCAAGTTTTCGCCAATCGACCGGGGTATATCTTCCCCCGACGGGTCGTAATCGCCGAAATATAGGATAACACATTGTTTGCCGTTGGCTTGCGCTTCTCTCAATCGTTCGGACAATTCAAACAAGAAAGTCAACGACGGATAACCTTTACAAGCCCCAACCGCAATATCCCAATTACGGCACGGTTTCGCAAAAACGCCCTCCAACGCTTTCTTTTCAATCAATATTTCCGGGTAAATCGGTTGGTTTTCCCAACGGTTTTTATGATACGAACGCATCCACGCCCTAACCTGCGCTTTTGCTTCGTCTTGCTTTTCTTCCAAATCGGTTGGTTCCGCTTTGGTTTCGCCACACATTGCCCTATCTCGGTCGCTGAATGCTTCAAAATCAACCCGCCCGTCCCATCGTGCAACCTCCATTGCAGAAACAACACGTTTATAGTGCTGCAACGTGTTTGTCATGCCAATACTAACTAACTGATAATGCAACGCACGGATTGTTAAAACTCCGGGTTCGTATCGGCTTAAAATCTCAACGGAATTTTCAATTATCCAATCCCTTGTAAATTCGTCTTTTGTTCGCTTTGCCATTTCAAAAGTCGTTTTCGTTCAACAATTCCCGTGTCTTACTATTCGACGGAACCGCCGGGCGTTCCGGTTCCGGGACGGGTTCCCCGGTTCCGATTGGTTCCGTTACCGGGTTGGGGTCGTGGAACTCAATATTGCGCCCGCCTTTGGGCTTTTCCGGCTCAAATTGGGCTTTGAGTTGTTCCGCCGGGTATTCCTTTTGCGCTAACTCAATAATCCCCAAATTAACCAATTCCGGGACGCAACGGCGCAACGCCCTTATGTCCTCTAATGCGTCATGCGCCGGGAATGTTTCGCCGGGGAATAACTTACTATATAATTCCTCTAATTTGGGATATTTTCCCGGTCGCCCGTTTGAATACAATGCGCCGACAAACTTAATTGTTTTCATCATTGTATCAATGCGTTTACCCTTATGTAATGCGTCCTCAACATGTGCGTCGTAATATTCCCGTCCACAATAGCGCAAAACGTTTGCTTTTAACATTGAACTATCAAAGTAAATGTTGTGCGCACATACAAGCGGGGCGGCGTTGGCATCCGCTAAAAATTCGTCCACAACCTCGGCAAACGGCACGCCCTCGGCAATTGCCCGTTCGGTTGTTATACCATGAATTGCGGTTGTTTCCGGGGGTATCTCGTAATTATCGGGTTTGATAATATAACTTTTTTCCTTATCGCCCAACGACCATGCCAATTGGACGACGTGCGGGAATTGCTCAAAATCCGCATCCCATTTCAAACCCTTTGCCAGAACCCCGGTTGTTTCACAATCAAAGAAACAAACATCTTTCAAATCAAATTTTTGCATAACCTTAAATATTAAATCGTTAATTACTGTTTTCGCTCTCATTGCGGTATTTATCCCGCTTTTTCTCCAACTCCAAAACGTCCCCGGTTTTCCTCAATGTATTGTTTTACATCTTTGCGGCAATATGGTTGGTTCTCTAACCAAAGCAAATGCCAATACGGTACGTTTTCCATCGGTTGCCCCTTAAATTTACCTTGCGGCATCGGGGATTTGTCGTTTAATTCCATACTAAAAAAGTCTTTTTTGCCCGTCCTCGTTGGGGGTTTGTTCAACATATTTTGCCCGTGTAATCCAAACGCACCCGCACCGCAAACACTTTATCCGGCTGTAATGCTTTGGCGTGTATTCGTGGCGGATAATCCGCCAACCCGCCAACGGGTAATTTCTCCGTTTTCCGTTACACTTGCAAAACATACCTACAACGTTCGGGGGTCGTCAATAAATGTATTGTATTCCTCGGCGGCTATCTCTTTGAGCGTTTCGATATGTTCGATTAACTCGGCGTTCGACAAATCCGCCACGGTGCGCAAATCGTGGGAATATACCCCCGTTTCCTCGTTGACCCGTTCAACGTACATAATAGGGGAAAATTCCCTCAAACGTCGTTCGGTTTGTTCCTCTGTAAGACGTTCGCCCGCCTCCCAAATTGCGTGCTTAAACGTCGGTACAACATAGTTGAAATAATAGCCTTTCAAAGCCTCGGACGAACCGGGCGACGCAACAATGAACCGGGCAATTATCCGGGAACCTTTCCAACCCTTTAAAAATTCGTTTAATTCGCCCATGTACATTGCCAACCCGCCGTTATTATTTATCGTCCCCGTTGCCGTTATTTCTCGCTTTCTCATCGTCGATTAATTTTTGCATTGTGATATTAAACGCTGTCATTCCAACCGCACGGATAAACGCCCGTTCGCTCGACGAATACCCGGTTGCGACCTTATCCAAAACTTTTGCGAAAAGAACAATGAAATTTCCCGGTTCCCAATGCCCGGTATTGTGCATACGGTCGATAACGTGCGCCCGCAACCTCGTATTATTCCGGGTCGCATCCTTACGGGCTTTCTCCCGGTCGTTCCAAAGGCTCGTTAATTGGCGTTTCACGTTCTCAAAAAACAACGGCATTTTCAACACGTCGGAAATACTCAAATCGGCAACCGGGGTCGGAACGGCGGCGATTGCTTCGTTGGCTTTGGTTGCCCTCTTCGTCGCCTCGGTCACTTTCTTTGTTGCCTCGGCAATCTCATTTATCCCGGCGGCGGTTCCTTTGTTGACCCCATACCCGAACAACGAAAAATAGCCTTTTGCCGGGTCGTCCGGGAACACCTCGGCGAAACGGTCGGTTATCTCAATGGCGGTGCGCAAATCCGGTGTCCGGCGTTTCGTCAATCCCAATCGGATTGCCTGTTTATGTACGTGGGTATCCAACGGGATAATCAAATTACGGGGGTCGCATACGTCCCACAATCCAAAGTCAACCGGGGAACCCTTGCGGCACATCCAACGCAAAAACAGACACAACCGTTTACAAGCGGATTGCGTTTCAAAATCCGGGATACCATTCACGGAACCGAACAAAGATTGCAGCGTTGCCAATGCGGTTTCCCCGTTCGTTTCGTGCGCTTTCTTTATTGCCGCCTCCATGTTTCCCGCCGACGTGTAAACATCATACAGACGGGCGCAAAGGTCGTGAAAATCGCCAAACGTAAACGTCCGGTACAAACAATCGGTACTCCCTTTGTATTGCTCCCATTCGGGGCGGTTCCCCCGCTCAACTGTATTGCCGACAATGTAATGATACGGTTCGCCCTTGAAAATTTCCCGGTCGATAAAATCCGCCTTTTTGATTATCTGTTTACGGTTTCCCCACGCAATCCACGCCGTAACAAAGGCGGATATTTCGATATTTACCCGGCTATCGTAACGGTGCGGGATTTGCACCGGGTCGGCGTTGATAAAATCGGCGGTTTCGTATTGTTCCGCCCAACGTTTCAAATTATCATTCAATGTATATGCCATTGTTTTAGATTTTAAGGGGACGGAAAGCCCGCCCCCGGTTATTATTCGTTTTCTGTATATTCTTCAACTACTAAATCGGTTTGTCCCCGCTTTACTTCCTCAATGAACCCTTGAAAACCGTTTTGTTTAGCAATATCAATGATTGCTTGCAAACGCTTTTCGCCTAAACTTTCGCCCCTCGCAATACGGAATACCTTAACCGTCGGATTGCTTGCAATAATCAGTTTTGCGGCAACCTCCATGATTTGACTATCTGACACTTTCCCGGCAACGAACGGCACGCCGTTTAATTCTAACCCGTCGTCCGTGAACGAAAGCCCGGCAATCGGTAATTTGGACGTTGCAATAAGTGTTTCCCGTTCCTTTGCCAATGCGCCTAATTTGTCCTCAAACGTGCGGGCGGTTTTCTCGGCGGCTTCCTTTTGTTTCTTCTTTGCCATGTAATCCACAACCAACGCATTGATACGGTTGTGTTCCTCGGCTTTTTTCAGTTGTTCCGCCGTATCTAATTGTTCCGGGTTATTGGCTTCGTATTCCTCTAACCATTTGTCGGCATTCGCTTTGCGTTTCTCAAAATCGGCTTTTTCCGCCTCAATGGTTGCCAATGTTTCCTTTAATTCGGCATCGACGTTTTTACGGGACGTTTTCGCCTCTTTTTTGGCGTCCTCTAACCGTTTTTGCGCCTCGGCGATAATGCGGGCAACCTCTTTTTCTTCATTCGCTAAATTGGTATCAATAACCGCAACGGCTTTATCGTGGTTATCGTTGGCGGTTTTAATTCGTCCGGGGATTGCCGCCAATTGTTCAACCCTTTGTTGCCGGGTTTGGCGAACCGTTTTCGCTTTCTCAATCAACCGGGCATTTTCGTTTTGTTCTTCCATCAACGCCGTAATATCCTTTTTCTCGGCATACGCTTTAACGTCGCCGGGTTTCAATTGCTTTTCAGCGTTGGCGCAAATGGTTGTGTACGTCTTAACCTCGGCGTTGGCGTCCTTTCGTTTGTCCTTAACGGTCGTAACCTCGGCGTCTATTTCAGCAATACGGGTGCGCACCTTTTCCGGCAACAAAGCCTTTACAACCTCAATTTGTTTGCGGCGTCCCTCGGCGGTTTCGCTCCAACGGGAAAACTCCACGGCGTCAAAGTCTTGGTAGCCGAAAATCTTTTGCAACATAGAAACGTTATCCGAACGCATCCCGGTTGTTTGGGATTTAATGGATAACGTCCCCCGTGGGTTGGCTTTGGTAAACTTTAATTCGACCTCGTAATTTTCGCCGTCGTTACCTACTACCATTTTTGCAAATCCTTTGTCCTCTCCATTTTTCAACACGGCGTCCCGGTTCCCGGTCAACATTGCGCCGATTGCTTTTAATAGGGTTGATTTGCCTAACTCGTTGTCCCCGGTAATGAAATATACATTACCCTCAAAATCTGCGTTGAACTCTTTGATAACTTGAAAATTCAACAATTCCAATTTCTTAATATACATCGCTCTTTAAATTTATTTATTTCCCGGAAATCGCCGGGTCGTTATGTTCCCATTTATAACCGTTGTATGTTTTTCTTTTCCCGTTACATACCTGTAATATTACATACTTTTGCCAAGGAAAAACACACGCATCTAAAATATTATCAAAACATACAATATTACCTAATTTATCAATACGTTTAACGGGATATAATTTTGATACACGTTTAACGTTCTCAAATTTTAGGTTCTCGCCAATAGTACACCAACGTAAATTATTAACATGATTATTTAATTTATTCCCGTCGATATGGTCAACACATGGTTTATTGTCCGGGTTGGGAATGAACGCCAAAGCAACCAATCTATGAACCCGCATAACTTTTAAACCATTGATTTTTAATTTTACAGTCATATAGCCACCGTTCAAATAAGGCTTTATTTCCTTATCATTTTGCGTTATATTGCCATTTTCAGCAACGTAACAATCATATTCTATTAAGTATTTACCTTTTTTCATGCCGCAAATATATGTAAAATAATGGATATACCAAAACTTTTACCTTTTATTTTCGGTTATTTTTTTATTTTCCGTAATAAACGCCCTATAATAACACATTTACCCACGCCGTCAAATTCAACTAACATATTGCCGTTGCGTCCTCTTATACATTTACCATCGGAACGACGAACCGCCCGGCACGGCATACGTCGCAATTCCGGGCGGGTCAATCGGTCGCCTAAATAGATATAATCCATTTCGTCCATATCAAAACAATTTCATTTGTGTATCGGTCAATACAGCAACGACCGCATCAACTTTGCGTTCCCAACTTTCCAACGTTGCCAATTTCTCCGGGGTTGGGTTCCGTTGGCAACGTCGTTGGTTGTGCCGCATCTGTTTTACCATTTCCGCCAAATCTTTTGCCGTTATTTTTTCGGGATTTTCGATTTGCGGGGCTTTTATTTCGTCTGCCATATAAGCAACCATTTGAATAATTAAACGTCCCTACGGGCTTAAAATAAACGGTTGTGCATTTGTTGGGGCAAATTTTCCAAAACCCAACGGGGGTTGTTTTGTAAAATGAACCGTCCAAAGTGCATTATTAACGTTGCGTCCGCATTCCACAACGCCGGGGTAATTTCCGGGTATAATTTCCCGGCAATATCCCGGAACCGTCGTTTGCGGTCTGCCTTTTCCTCCTTTTTCCCTTTTACTTTGATACGCAATTTAAGGTCGTTTTGCCACTTCATAGCATTAACCAAAACAAATGGTATTTCGGCGACGGTTATAATAGCTTTCAAATGCTCAAAGTTTTGCAACATCTTTTGAATGCGGTACAATTTACCCATATTTGCCCCGGCATCCCCAACCGTTACGTCGTCCGGGCGAACGCTCAATTTTTCCAAAAAGATAATCGGTATGCAAATCTCTTTGTAATAGTTCAGAAAATCCCGTATCTCGTTAATGTCTTTAGGCATCTTAATTGCCGTTGCGTTGTGGTTGGGTCGCCAAACCACAATCCCCCCATTGCTTCCGGGGTCTATGCCTATAATACAATCTATTTTCATTTTTCAAATTTCAAATAATGGTAAATATAAATTTCGTCCTTAATCATTCGGTCGAACGTCCGTTTAATCTCTTTACGCCGGGCAACCTCAAATGCTGTATAATCAATTTCCGGGCTTTGGGTTCCTTGTTTCCGAACATGGTAAACCGCAAATTCATTAACGAATCCACGGGCGGCACGTGCCAAAAATCGGTTATACGCTTCTTTGCGGTCGTCCTCGGTTTCTTTCACTTCATCCGCTAACCCAACGCCCAACAACCAATTATAAACAAACATTTCGTCGGTTAATCCAAACACTAAACGCCCGGTATATTTATAGCGCATAAAACACATTAAACAAGTCATAACCGATTGATTGCGATAATACCGGATTTGCTCCGGGCTTAACTCCTTTTTCGGTTCCGGCAACGCTGTATATGCTTTGCCGATAACTTGGTTTTGTTTCCGGCAATATGCGTTCAATACCTTTGCGAAATAATCGGCGTTGAATTGTTGGTAATGTTTCCGTTCGGCGTTGCCGTCCCTATCCTTTGGCAAATAGTCGTCTAATTCCCCGGTAATCAGCAATTCAAACGCTAATTTAACCTCCGATAATGTTAATTGCGAATAATAGCGTTTGAGCAAATCCAACAACCGGGTACAAATATACGTCCAATCGTCCCGGTTTTCCGTGGGAATGATAAACCCCACGTCCATTGCGATAAACCGGAACATTTGCCCGGTTTTGGCAATCAACGTTTCGTCGTCAATCTCGGCAATCTGTTTTTTTGTGGACGCCACGAAAATATACTTTTCAACCGGTGTTAATGCTTTGGCAACCTCCGGTAATTCAACCATTGCCCGGCGAACGTCAATTGCTTTTGCCGTTCCGCTATAAAGCAAAACGGCGGCGGATTGTCGTTTTTCGGGCAACGTTTGTGGCAATCTGTTTGTCTTTTCGGGTAATGCTTCCATGTTAATAATCATCTTTCAAATACTCAATAGCCCCGGCAACATTTAATCTTTGCGTTGGGGCTTTGTATTCGGGTTTCAAATGTAATTTTCCTTTTTCCTTGTCGCCACGTATGAAATTACGTGTTTGCGCAATCCAATCTTTTTGCATCCTGCCTTTGCTTGCGCTCCAATCGGCGACGGAATGATAATAATATAAAATATCAATCTGTTCAAATTCCGGTTTATCAAAGCATTTTTCAAAATCATCAAACTTTGCAAATCTGCTATTGACAAATAAACATTTCCGGGGTTCTGTTGTACCTCTTAATTTTTGAGGCGTATTCGATTGTTGGCTTTCGTCGAAAAATCCCGAAAATTCATTTTCGGGTTTTATATTATCATCAGATATATTATTATCTATATTATTATTTACGGTGCCGTTTTGATACCCGGCTACGGTGCCGTTTTGATACCCGGCTACGGTGCCGTTTTGATACCCGGCTACGGTGCCGTTTTG
>OLQV01000502.1_pt1 | contig 36033 bp, 31 predicted proteins | sample 1672371 | NCBI WGS metagenome assembly OLQV01 (sample SAMEA3136676, study PRJEB25190) | human gut metagenome
AAGCCGTTTTAGGGGGGTCGCGCCTCTCGGAAGGGGTTCCTTGGCCCCGCCGCACGGTCAAACGTGCGGGAGGGGAAGCGCCTCACCCTCTCTGCAAGCGCCTCACCCCCCTCAAACGGCCTTTTTTGTCCAGAAATCCCTTGATTCGATGTCGGTCGGCATGAAAGGGCCGTTCTGGTGAACCGGGGGCAAGACGGCTTCCGTGGGATCTGCTGAGCGCAGCGGAGTTTCCCGCGGATACGATGTTGCCGCCTCGCCAATGGGGCATTGAACGTAAGGAGAAAGACTATGGCTGAGACAAAGACCAAAAAGCGCGTGCTGAACGCGGTCATGGTTGCACTCTGCGCCGTGGTCGTGTTTGCTGGCGCGATGGCGGTGACGAGCTTGCGCGATTCGGATTCGACCGAGCTCTCCGAGCCGAACGCCCCGACGCTTTCCGCTTCCCAAGTTGACGGCGAAGAACCCCCCGACTCCCAAGAAGAGTTTGCCACCGAGCAGGTGCAGCAAGAGCTCGACCTGGCAGCGGGCGAAGGGGCGGCGCCGGGCGAAGGGGTGGGCGCGGCCTCGGGCTCGGAATCTGCGGGCGGCCAGGCAGCAACCGAAGGGCCCTCCCAAGGCGCCGCGGCAGTCGAAGGCGACATCCCCGCGCAGACCTGCACGATTGAGGTGCGCTGCGACACCATCCTCGACAACATGGGCGATTTGGCTCCGGGCAAAAGCTCCTGCGTGCCTGGAAACGGCGTGATCTTGGCAGCTTCCACAGTTCGCTTCGCGCAGGGCGACACGGTGCTCGACGTCCTGAAGGCCGCGTCCTCCGCCACGGGGCTACAGCTCGAATACTCCTACTCCCCTGGCTACGGCTCTTATTATGTGGAGGGCATCAACAACCTCTACGAGTTCGATTGCGGCAACGAATCGGGCTGGATGTACAAAGTGAACGGCTGGTTCCCGAACTACGGCTGCTCGGAGTACCAGGTGCGCGATGGCGACGTCATCGTGTGGTGCTACACTTGCAAGGGATATGGCGCTGACCTGGGCGTATCGGTGGAGCAGTAGTGATGACGACGAGAAATAACACGAGAAGGGAACGTGTGGCGGCGAGACGCGCCTTAGCGGCGGCGCTGGTCCTTGCCCTTGCGTGCTCCCTTTCTCCGGCACCATCGCTCGCCAACGACGAGTTGGCTCTCAACTTCGACTCGGACGCCCCTGCGGCTCCCGCCAGCTATGGGGAAATCCTCGTAGAGACGGCTGCCTATCTCTCGGCGAGCGTTCCCGATCCCGGGGTTTCTTCCATCGGCGGCGAGTGGGCCGTCATCGGCCTTGCGCGCAACGACAGCCTTCCTGCCGATTATGCTGCGTCCTACTACTCCAACCTGGTGCGAACGCTCAGGGATACAGGCGGTGTGCTTCATCGCGTGAAGTACACCGAGTACTCGCGCGTTGCGATCGCCCTGTCCTCGCTGGGCTTCGACCCGACGGACGTTGCCGGATACGATGTGCTTTCGCCACTCGGTGACTTCGACCAGGTCTGTTGGCAGGGAGCGAACGGCCCCATCTGGGCGCTCATTGCGCTCGACTCGCGCGGCTACGACGCTCCGACCGCCCCCGATGGCAAGCGCCAGACGACGCGCGATGCGCTCGTTGACGCCGTTCTCGACTCCGAGATTGCAGGCGGAGGCTGGGCGCTTTCAGGCTCGGTGCCCGACGTCGACATGACGGCCATGGCGCTCACCTCGCTCGCTCCATATCGCGGCGCGCGGGCCGATGCGGCTGCCGCGATCGAGCGGGGGCTTTCGGTTCTCTCGTCTTTGCAGGGAGAAGGCGGCGGCTTCGGCGATGTTGGTTCTGCCTCCTCGGAGAGCTGCGCGCAGGTCGTCGTCGCGCTCGCCTCGCTCGGCATCGACCCGGCCTCCGATGAGCGCTTCGTGAAAGAAAGCGGCTCGGTGCTCGATGCGCTGTGCGCATTCGCGGTCCCCGGCGGGGGATTCAAGCATGTTGCCGACGGCGAAGTGAATGGGATGGCGACTGAGCAGGGATTTTACGCGCTCGTTGCCTATGAGCGCCTTCTTTCGGGGAAGACGTCGCTTTTCGATATGAGCGACGTCGCGTCTGCGGTTCCGCCCGATGTCCCGCCAGACCCCGACCCCGCGCCCGACCCTGACCCAATTCCGACTCCCGACCCTGAACCGACGCCGAGCGGTCAGCCATCAGGCAATGCGGGAGCGCAGAACGACAGCGTGGCCCCATCGGGCAAGACGCTCTTCACGGCCCAGGCAGCGGCGCCGTCCGGCGAGAAGATGATCGCGACCTCCTCGCTTTCTCCTGAGAGCGCTTCAAGCGAAGACGCCTCCGATGCCGGCGCCTTGAGCGCGTGCGATGCCGCATCCGTGCCAGGCGATCAGCCAGGGCAAGACTCCTCGGCAGATGCCGCCGCTGCCAGCGATAACGCCTCGTCGCCGTGGCTTTGGGCGGGCATCGCCGTCGTCGCGGCATGCGCCCTCGCCGCGCTCGGGGTCTACCGGGCGCGCCTTGCTCGCAAGGACGACCAAGCGGAGGCGGATCAATGAGGTCTGGCGGCGCTTGCTCGCCCGCGGGCGCAACGAGGGGCTCAGACGCGTTCGGTTCGTATCACCCAGCGCTCGTCTTCTCGTTCTTCGCGTGCGCGATCGTTCTCGGCATGTTCGTGCGCAACCCGGCGTTTCTCGCGGCGACTGTGGTGTTCTCGGGGCTTTACTACACGGTGCTCGCAGGAAAGCGCAGCCTGCGCATGCTCGCGGGAATGGTAGCGCTCTTCATCGCGGTCGCTGTGCTGAACCCCCTGTTCACGAGGGGAGACGTCGTCCTCTTCACCTACTTCGACAGGCCCTACACGCTCGAGGCCCTCGCGTTCGGCGTGCAGACGGCGGCGCTGCTTGTGGGGATGCTGCTGTGGTTTTCCTGCTACAACATTGTCATGACGAGCGACAAGTTTACCTACCTATTCGGGCGGATGGCACCGTCGGCCACGCTCGTGTTCACGATGGTGCTCCGCCTTATCCCCGCGTATCACCGCAAAATCGACGAGCTTGCGGCGGCGCGCTCGGGAATCGGGTGCAGCCCGGCGGTCGGGAAGCTCTCGGAGCGCGTCGGAGGAGCGTCGGCGATTCTCTCGGCGCTCACGTCGTGGGCGCTTGAGGGGGGCATGTCGACGGCCGACTCCATGCGCAGCCGAGGCTTCGGCCAGGCGAGGCGCACTGCCTACGCGCGCTATCGTTTCACCGGGCGCGATGGGGTGCTCCTTGCGTGCATGGCAGCGCTTGTCGCGGTCTCGGTCGCGGCGATTGCTGGCGGGTTTGCAAGCGCGGACTTCGTCTCCCTTGCCGTCGCGCCGGCGTCTGGCCCCATCTCGGCAGTAGCTGGGGCGGTACCTGACCCCATCTCGCTTATGATAGGGTCAGTTTCCGACCCCGTCGCGGCGTGCGGGCTCGTTGCATATTCGGCATTCATGGCGCTGCCGTCCGCCATTACCATTGGAGAGAGGCTCTTATGGCACATTTCGCTATCGAACAGCTGACGTTCGCCTATCCTGGGGCGGACCGTTGTGCCCTTGACGGCGTATCGCTCGAGATAGAGCAGGGAAGCTATGTTGTCATCTGCGGAAAGAGCGGATGCGGTAAGACCACGCTTCTCCGCCACCTGAAAAGCGTGCTTACGCCGCACGGCGAGTGCAGCGGGCGCGTCCTCTTCGAGGGGGTGCCGCTCGAAGATGTCCCGCAACGCGACCAGAGCGCGAAAATCGGGTTCGTCATGCAGAACCCCGATGCACAAATTGTGACCGATAAGGTGTGGCATGAGCTGGCGTTCGGCCTGGAGAGCCTGGGGTGCGACAAGGACTCGATGCGCTTTCGCGTGGCGGAGATGGCGAGCTACTTCGGCATCGAAAGCTGGTTTCACAAGGACGTTCGCGACCTGTCGGGCGGTCAAAAACAGCTGTTGAACTTGGCGTCTATCATGGCGATGCGGCCGAGTGTGCTCATCCTCGACGAACCCACAAGCCAGCTCGACCCCATTGCGGCGTCGGATTTCCTGAACACGGTTCGCAAGATCAACCTCGAGCTTGGCGTGACCGTCGTATTGACCGAGCACCGTCTGGAAGAGGTGTTCGCCTGCGCCGACAAGGTGGTCGTCATGGACCGGGGTGCGATTGCGTCGGTTGGCAGCCCGCGCGAGGTTGCGCGCTTGCTCCACGCATCGGAAAACGACATGATGGCGGCGCTGCCTGCGCCCCTGCGCATCTTCTACGGGGTGCAAACTGCTCGCGAGGCGGGCTTGGAGAAGACGTGCCCGGCTAAGGCGCTCGCGCAGCTCAAAGCTGAAGGAAAGACGGCCATTTCCGCTGATGAGGATTGCGCCGTCGAGAATTACGAAGCGGTTGGGGAAGGCAATTCCGACGAGCATTCCCGCGATGGAGCGGACGCCTTCGCGGCCCCGCTCACCGTGCGTGAGGGAAGGCGCTGGCTTTCGCGCGTCGCCTCCGACGACTGCGCGCAGCGCGACGCGATTCCCGCAGACGCCCCGCTCGATGCGGTGGAGCACCCGGCCCTCTCGCTCAAAGAGGTGTGGTTTCGCTACGATCGCGATCTTCCCGACGTGTTGCACGGCGCGTCGCTCGACGTCGCACCTGGATCGCTTCTCGCCATCATGGGGGGCAACGGCGCGGGCAAGTCGACCCTGCTGCGCGTGGCCTGCGGGATTTCGAAGCCCTATCGCGGCACCGTGCGCATATTCGGCAGGAAGCTAAAGGATTGGAAAGTGGGAAGTCTCTTCAATGGGTGCCTTGCGCTTCTGCCCCAGGACCCGCAGAACCTCTTCGTCAAGAAGACGGTGCGCGAGGATTTGGCTGAGATGCTCGCCTCATCCCGTCTGCCCGAGGCCGAGCGTGCTCGCCGCATCGAGCATGCCATCGAAATGGCCGACATCGAGAGCTTGCTCGACAAGCATCCCTTCGACCTCTCGGGCGGCGAGCAGCAGCGTGCCGCACTCGCGAAAGTCCTGCTCACCGAGCCGAAAATTCTTCTGCTCGACGAGCCGACCAAGGGTATCGACGCCTTTTTCAAGCGCAAGCTCGCCTCGGTGCTCGACAAGCTCGAACAGGAAGGTGTGGCGATCGTCATGGTGTCGCACGACATCGAGTTCTGCGCGCGCTACGCCGACGCGGTGGCCATGATGTTCGACGGCGAGATCACCGCCGAAAGCACGCCGCGCACGTTCTTCTCGTCGAGCAGCTTCTACACCACGGCGACGAACCGCATGAGTCGGCACGTGTTCCCACGTGCGATTACCGATGAGGATGTGATTGGGCAATGCGTGCTGCGCTAGAAAAAGAAGCCCGCTGGAAAACCGCCCTGTCGTGGCTGGTCGTCGTTGTGCTCACGCCGATCACGGTGTGGGCGGGAACGGTGTTCGGCTCGGGCAGCTACTACGTGACGAGCATCCTCGTCATCATCTATGCGATGGTGCCCTTCTTCGTGTCGTTCGAGTCGCGCAGGCCGCAAGCTCGCGAGCTCGTGATCATCGCGGTGATGTGCGCGCTTGCCGTGGTCGCTCGCGTGGCGTTCATCTGGGTCCCGCACTTCAAGCCCATCGCCGCCATCGTCATGATCGCGGGTGTTGCCTTGGGGTCGCGCTCGGGCTTCCTCGTGGGGGCGATCTCGCTGCTCGTCAGCGATTTCGTCTTCGGTCAGGGGCCGTGGACCCCTTGGCAGATGCTTGCCTACGGCATCGCCGGGTTCGTCGCGGGATTTCTCGCCGAGCGGGGGGTGATCCCTCGAAGCGATTTGAGCAACCGCGCGAAGACGCTGCTCTCGCTTGCGGGCGCGGCGTTCGTCGTCGTGGTGGTCGGGCCCATTTTGGACACGTGTTCGCTCTTCACGATGGTCTCCGCCATAACGCCCGAAAGCGCTCTTGCCATCTACGCGTCCGGCCTTCCCGTGAACGCGGTGCAGGCGACGGCGACGGCGATCACGCTGTTCATTCTCGCCAACCCGTTGCTCGGCAAGCTCGAGCGCGTGCGCGTGAAGTATGGTCTTGCGAGATAGGGGGCGCATGAGCTTCGCATCCTATCATCCCGCGCTGAACCTGCTGTTCTTCGTCGCCGTGATCGCGTTCACGGCATGTTGGACGCACCCGGGCCTTGTGGCGGTGTCCTTCCTGTGCGCGCTTGCCTACTCCGCGAGGCTTCGCGGCCTCCGCGCCGTTGCCTTCGGATGCGCGCTCGTCGCGGCGGCGCTCGCTTTCGCGGCGCTGTTTGCGTTGAACGTGCACTTCGGCGTGACGAACCTCGCGCGAACCCCCATCGGCAACAGCATCACCGTCGAGTCGCTGACCTGCGGCATCATCGTGGGAATCAAGGTTGCGGCAATCCTTGTATGGCTCTCGTGCGTCATGTGCGTCTTCACCGCCGACAAGGTGGTCTTCCTTCTGGGGAGCGTTTTCCCGAAGGCGGCGATGATGCTCGCGGTGGCGCTTCGCGCGGTGCCGGTGGTGGGCGACCGCGCGCGCAAGATCGCCGTCGCGCAGTCAGGCATCGGGAGGGGGCCAGGCCAGGGGAGCATCCTGCGTCGAACTGCGAACGCGCTGCGGAGGGCTTCCATCCTTGTTTCCTGGTCGATTGAGCGATTCGTCGGGATGTCGGACTCTATGAGAAGCCGCGGTGCGGCCTTGCGCGGGCGTACCGCGTACTCGCTCTACCGCTTCGACAACCGCGACCGCGCGCTTGCCGTTATCCTTGTGGCGCTTATCACCGTGTGCGCCGCTTCGACGGCGCTCGGTCAGACGCAAATGCTTTTCAGCCCCGTCATCGTGGTGCCGAAGGCGTCGTCTGCGGGCGTGGCCGTCTTTGCGGCGTTTCTCGCGCTGTGCCTTCTGCCGCTCGCGCTTCAAGTGGCCGGCGAAGCCTTTTATGTGCGAAAAGTGGGGGCCGTGCCGACGAGGGAAAATCAAAGCTCGCTTGAGAGGGAAATTCAAGAGAAAGGAAGGACCGCATGAATCTGAAGAGAAAGCTTGTCGCCCTGCTTCTGTCCGCAGTCGTGGCCTGCGGGCTTGTCCCAGGTATCGCGTTTGCCGCGATAGGCGACATCCCATCAGGGGAAACGCCGATTGGGCAGGTGCACGTCAGCATCAGCGACACGCTCGCACGTCCCGCGGGCGCAAGCTACCCCTCGCCCCGCGGCACCATTGCCGAAGGGGACGTCGACCTGTATCCGTCGGACAGCGCGATGTCGGCAATCGTGCGCCTTGCAAACGAGAAAGGCGTTGCCGTCGTCGGTGCCGACAAGGGTTACATCACTTCCGTCGCGGGGCTAGGCGAGTTCGACTGCGGGAAGAGAAGTGGTTGGATGGGCACGATCGACGATTGGTTCGCGAACACGGGTTTCTCCTCGGTGACCGTGAGCAGCGGAGCTTTGGAGCCGGGCTCCGAGGTCGACCTCATGTACACGCTTGACGGCGGGCCCGACCTTGGCAGCGACTGGGGAAGCAACGATAAGACGGTGGCCTCGCTCTCGGTTGGCGCGGGCATCTTGTCCCCGTCGTTTAGTGCCGACGTCCATTCGTATACGCTCACGCTGCCCGAAGGCTCGACGAGCGTTGCGCTCACCCCGACGGCAACGAACAAGAACTTCCAGGTGAAGGCACGTGTTGGCGGCATGTGGTACAAGCGCGGCGCGGAAATTCCCGTCTCGGATGGTTCGGTGATCGAGGTCGTTTGCGGCGACCCGAGCTGGCCGACTATGAACGATGCTGCGAATGTCCCCGCTCAGAGATACGAGATCACCGTGCAAGTAGGCTCCTCCGGTTCCGCCCCTGTCTTCTCCGATGTGGATTACTCGGATTGGTACGGCGATGCCGTGACCTTCGTGGCTGCGCGCGGTCTCATCACGGGATATGAGGGCACGACGCTTTTCGGCGTTGGCGACACCCTCACGCGCGGCCAGCTCGCCACGATCCTCTGGCGCAACGCTTGCCCCGACGAGTACGCGTCCTACGACCCCAAGACTGCCAAGAACGAGATCGATATTGCGGGCTCAGCCGATGGCATGTACTATACCGCGGCTGCGAACTGGGCCTTCGCAAACGGCGTGATCACCGGCATCGTGCTCGAGGATGGCACGAGGGACTTCGCTGCCGATGGGGAAGTCTCTTTCGAGCAGCTGGTCACCGTTCTTGCGCGCCTGTGTACAGCTCCCGGCGAGCTCGAGGCTGCGGGCAGCGACCTGTCCGCCTTCGCCGACGGTGACTTGGCGAGCGACTGGTCGCGCAACGCCTTCGCGTGGGCTGCCAAAAAGGGGCTCGTCGAGGGCTATGATTGGCCCACCGGCAAGTATCTTGCACCTGGTGAAAATGTCGCCCGCGAACGTGTAGCCGTGGTACTCAAGCACGCCTTCGAAATGGGAATCATGTAGGCGCCGCACCTTTTTCCTCTTCGGCGGGACGGCGAAACGGGAAGTTGGCTGGTGAAACGATCGTAAGGAGAAGTACCATGATCCACGTGTATTACGGCGACGGCAAGGGGAAGACGACGGCGGCGATGGGGCTTGCGCTGCGCATGCTCGCCGCCGGTGGGCGCGTCGTTATCGTGCAGTATCTGAAAGACGGCGAAAGCGGCGAGGTGCGCATCCTCTCCGATCGACTCGGCGTTCCCGTGTTCGCCGGCGTGCCGACTGGCAAGTTCACCTGGGAGATGACCAACGAGGAGCTTGCGGCGGTGCGGAAGGCCCACGATAAGAACCTTGCGGCGGCCCTCGACGAGGCGGAGGCCTCGGGTGCGCGGCTGCTCGTGCTCGACGAAGTGCTCGATGCGCTCGCGATGGGGCTTGTGGACGCAGCTGCCGTGACCCGCGTGCTCAAGAGGGGAACGGGCGAGCTCGAAGTGGTGCTTACCGGCCGTAACCCGAGCGAGGACATCGCCTCGCACGCGGACTACCTGACGGAGATGGTGTGTAAGAAGCACCCGTTCGAGCAGGGCGTCCCGTCGCGCGAAGGGGTGGAATACTGATTTTGCGCATATGTCGCACGACCCCATGTCGCCGTGGTCGCCAAAATGGACTACTCTGCTGACCGGCGGCTTGCAAGAGTGGTACCATCCCATCGTCGAAAAGCTTCCGGGTAGCCTGTCTTCTGATGCGCGTATTCGAAAGCACTATATGAAATGGGGAATCATGCGACGTACTCTTATAGATAACGGCGCTCGCAAGGCGCTGGCGGTCCTCGCCTCGACGGCGCTCGTCGCGGGCCTTGTCCCCGCGGCGGCCTTCGGAGAGGTCGGGGGGGGTCTTCCGTCGCTGATGCGGCATCGAATGCTTGCCTTGCTGAGCTCGGGGCTCAGGTAGGCGAAGGCTCCAGCGATGCGTCTGGCGAGGGAAGCGACGCCTCGGGCGCGGGCAGCGTTTCCGGTTCGGGGGCGGGCAATGCTTCTGCGACGGGAAACGAAAACGGCGCTCCAGGTGGAAGCAATGCCTCCGATGGCAGCGGCAATGAGGGCAGCTTCAGCTCTTCGGATGCAGGCGACCTTTCGAGCTCGAGTTCTGGCGGCCCCACGCGCGATGGCGGTAATGTAGGCCCCATCCCGGGCGGCAGCGCAGGCACCCCCGATACCGGCGACGCCCCAAGCGCCCCCGAACCCCCGGCGCCCGAAACATTCACCGATGTCGAGCCTGGCTCATGGTACGAGCCGGGCGTGCTCTTCTGCCAGCAGAAAAAGATCATGAAGGGCATTGCGGGCACGACGCTGTTCGGCGTGGGCCAAAGTCTCACTCGCGCGCAGATGGCTGTCATGATGTGGCGCTATGCCGACCCCGAGGCTGCGGCATCCTACCTTAGCGACGCCGACAATGAGACGGGGATGGACGACGTTGAGTCCCGGACGTGGTACACCGCTGCAGCTAACTGGTCGGTCGAGAACAAGGTGATCAACGGCTTTCCTCAAGACGATGGCACGTTCGCCTTCGAGCCTGACGTCCCCGTAACCCTCGACCAATTCTGCACCATCATTGCGAACTTCAACCACGTGGGTCCCAACTATGGCACCGCCTCGCTCACGCGCTTCTCTGATAGCGAAAGCGTTCCACAATGGGCGGCGCGCGGCCTTGCGTGGTGTGCCGATAAGGGCTTGGTCTCGGGTTATGACCGGGGCGGCGGCATCTTCGAGCTCTGCTCGACCGCAGAGCTTCCGCGCGAGCGTGCGGCCACTGTCTTCATGCGCGGATACGATGTCGGGGTGTTCGACGACGGCTCTGCTCCTCTTGTCTCTCCTTGCGAGGACCTGGGTCTGTCCGGGTATTGGTTCATTCGCTCCGCATCGGTAAGCTCCCTCTCGGTCGATGCGCGCTCCGACGGGGACGTTCAGCTTGCGAGTGCGAACTTCTCGCTTTCCCAGACCTTCACGTTCTCTTACGATAACGGCTACTACCACATTATCTACGCGGAGACCGGCCTTGCACTTGAGACGGCTCCCGGCATCGCGAGCTCCCCTTCGGATGTCTCCCTCGGCGCAGTCGTTTCCCAAAGCAAGCGTCAGCAATGGTCGGCCGTGCGAACGGGGTCGGGTGCGCTGCGCTTCTGCAACCTTGCGACCGGCTACTGGCTTGCCCCGCAAGACTTGACCATGGGGTCTCCTCTGCAGGCAGTCGAATCCCCCGAGGAGGACGCTTCGTCGTTTGTCCTCGTCGAGCAACAGGACCTGCTTTCCGAGGGTCTTTTCACGATCTCCCCAAAGGGGGATTCCTCGAAGCACCTCGATGTCGTGGACGCATCCGTCGATGACGGCGCGAACGTGCAGATCTGGCACGATAACGGATCGCTTGCGCAGAAATGGTATGTGAAGCGCGCATCGGGGAAGGTCAATACCTATACCCTGCAGGCGGCGTGCTCTGGCAGGCAGCTTGCCGCCGATTCGAACGGCAACGCGGTGCAGCGTACCGCGGACGGGTCGAGCGAGCAGTTGTGGCGTGCCGACTTCTCCGGCGGCTTCGTCGTCTTCACGAACCTTGGCACGGGGCGCGTGCTCGATCTTGCGGATGGGTGCACCGACGCGGGTACCAATGTGCAAACCTATGCGGCGAACGGGATGGATGCCCAGCGATTCTCGCTACGCGAGACGCAGCCTCTGCCCGAGGGGCTGTACACGATTTGCCTTGCCGGAACCGACCAGGTCATCGACTTGAGGGATGAGTCCCAGAAGTCAAACGCGAACATTCAGACATGGATATCGAATGGAACGGGCGCGCAGATTTGGAACATCGAGCACAACCAGGATGGCTCCTACACGTTCACGAACTGCGGCTCGAAGATGGCGATCGACATCTGCGACGGTATCATGGCCGCGGGGACGAATGTACAGCAGCACGAGGTCAACGGCTCGCAGGCTCAGAAGTGGCGGGCGATCTATAACGGCGACGGCACTTTCTCCCTCGTTCCGTTCGCGAGCGGTTCGGTAGCGCTCGGGACGACGGGCGCGTCGGGCGGATCGAACGTCGAGCTTGTGAGTCGAGACGCTGCTGCGCGCCTCACCTTCCAGATGGCGACGCTGCCCGGCAAGGTAGGGTATCAGAATCCTGCAGGATACTACCAGGTGAGCTCAAGGTCGGTGACGCTACCCGATTACGCGAGCGGGTACTTCACTTATGTTACCCCTTCGCAAATCGCTCCTGATGCGACGCGCGAGGATTGCATCAACGCCTTTATCGACCGTGCGTACGACTATATCGGCACGGCGTACCGCTGGAATTATTCCATGGAGCCGGGCGTGGGCGTCGACTGCATCGGGCTTGTGTACCAATGCCTGTACGCGACGGGCATGGATTTGGGTGAGTTCAACCCCTACGACCACTATGCGACCGGCGCTGACGGCTGGCATAGTCACGACGCGAACAATATGTGGGACTACGGTGACGTGCTCCACCTGCCCCTGTCGATGCGGCAGCGCGGCGACGTGATTTCTTGGGAGGGCCATGTGGCAATCTACCTGGGCAATGACATGATCATCGACGCGTATGGGCCGGTGGACGTGCGCAGCATGTGGTCTCGCGGCGTGCCCCGCGGCGTGTTGCGCTTCTATCAGTGTTCCGCGTTCGAGCCCAGTTGTCGTGAGGACATCGTCCCTGTTCGAGCTTGATGGCGATCCTGCGAGCTTGGGCTCATCGAGACCAAAATGAAAGCGAGCGCCAGATGATCGGTCCGGCGCTCGCTTCGAGAGGCGTTTCAGCTATTGGTGTGGGCGCGGCTTTTGCCCTTGTATGTTTAGGAAACTCCTCTCCTCGAAAAGTATGATACCTAATGAGATAGTCATTTTTCAGTCGTGATTTTCTCGATTTGATGTGCGAAAATGCTACTTGTCACGTTCTCCCAAAATGTAATCGTGCGGTTACGTTTTCCCCTGTTCGGCGTTGCGATGCCGCGCGCCAAATCGCGCCGCCCGCCCGCAAGCAACCCCTCGTTAATATGAAGATGCTGTGCACCCAAGGTGTGCAAGCTGCCCTTTTATTGCCCGAAAAGGGCGTTTCGGCTACAGCTTTCCCTCGTGAGATGCACAAAACCGCTCAAGGCCGCTATAATCCAGAAAGTTTGAACGGAAGTGCCGCGGACGGATGCGGCGAAGTCAAAGTTCGCCCGTGCGCGGGCGGCCACAAGTTGTAAGGGGCAGGGCTGGTGCTCGACCAATTCTTCTCGCAGATATCGTTTGTGGATATCTTCAACTTCTGCGTCTTCATCACGTTTACCATTTGCTATACCTATCAGCTCTACTACGTGCTTGTCGTGCTCTCGCGCAAGCCGAAGCAGCTTGTCGCGAAAAAGAACCATCGATACGCCGTCGTCGTTTCTGCCCGCAACGAAAGCGCGGTCATCGGCGACTTGATCCACTCCATCAAGGTGCAGAACTACCCTGTTGAGCTGATCGACGTGTTCGTCATCGCCGACAACTGTACCGACAACACCGCCGATGTGGCGCGCGAGGCGGGTGCAACCGTGTTCAAGCGCTTCAACACCGAGCAGGTCGGCAAAGGTTATGCGCTCGATTACGGCTTCAAGATCATTCGCAGCCAGTATGCCGACCGAGGCTATGAGGCGTATTTCGTCTTCGATGCCGACAATGTGCTCGACGTGAACTACTTCCGCGAGATGAACAAGACCTTCGACAACGGCGCGAAGGCGTCCACGAGCTACCGCAACTCCAAGAACTACGACTCCAACTGGATTTCTGCTGGCTACGCCGTGTGGTTCCTGCGCGAGGCCAAGTTTTTGAACCAGGCGCGCCTCACGCTCAACACGAGCTGCGCAGTGTCGGGCACGGGCTTCTTCATCGCAGCGGACATCATCGAGAAGAACGACGGCTGGAGATGGCACCTGCTCACCGAGGACATCGAGTTCTCCGCGAACAGCATCCTCGAGGGCATTCGCATCGCCTACACTCCGACGGCGGTGCTCTATGACGAGCAGCCCGTTACCTTCCGCGATTCCTGGAACCAACGCTTCCGCTGGGCGAAGGGCTTCTACCAGGTGTTTTGGCACTACGGCGCGCGCCTTGCGAAGGGCGTCTTCACCAACCCCAAAGGTTCCCGCTTCGCCTGCTACGACATGCTCATGACCATCGCTCCTGGCATGCTGCTCACCATCGTGTCGGTCGTCTTCAACGCGATTATCATCGTGCTTGCAGCGACGGGCGCCATGTCGACGGGCGTCATGATTGCGAGTTCCATCTCGTCGATTTTCTTCTGCTTGTTCAACTACGTCATGTTCATGTTCCTCTTCGGCGTGCTCACCACGTTCGTCGAGTGGGATTCCATCCACGCGCCCACGCGCAAGAAGGTGCTCTACATGTTCACCTTCCCGTTCTTCATGCTGACGTATGTGCCCATCGCGCTCGTTGCCCTCGTGAAGAAGTGCCAGTGGAAGCCGATCAAGCACAGCATCTCGGTCGACGTCGAGGAGTTCTCGGAAGCCCAGCAGGGCATCGCCGCGCAGAAGTAAGCTGCCGGCAGCTTCTCGCAGATCACGCGTTTTCCAGTGGGGGTCCCTCAGGGGGCCCTCTGTTTTTGGGTGCGGGAAGGCATAGTTCGCGAAGGGGCCCACGTCGCGGGAACGCGCGTTCCCTTGTCGCTCATCAAGCCCGCGCGAAGGTGAGGCAGTGCACGTTGCGCCCGCCCGCTTCCCGTATCGCGTCGCACGCGGCAAACAGTGTGGCGCCTGTCGTGCACACGTCGTCGATGAGTAGGATGCTTTCCGGTGCGCTCGCGCCCGGCAGGGCGGATACGGCATGCGCCATGTTCCCCATACGCGCGCGGCGCGAGAGTGCGCGCTGGTCGTGGGCGCGCGGCGGGGAAAGCAGGGGGATGACGGGCCGTCCGATTACGAGCGCCACCTCCTGCGCGAGCATCTCCGCGTGGTCGAACCCTCGGCGTGCCCGGGCCTTGCGAGAGGCGGGGACGAACGTGACCCCTGCCACTTCGCTCGCAATCTCGGGGGAGAGGTAGCGTGCCATGTAGCGCGCCATCTCCGTTGCAAGTCGTTGCTCGCCCCCGTCCTTGTAGACGACGGCGATGCGCCGCGTGCTCTCGGCAAGTTCGAAGGGACTCGCGAGGCTCGAGAACGCCACGGCTTCTCGTTCCGTTGCGGCAAGCATCACGGGGTTGCACTCGGTGCACTGTGTATGCCCCCAGGGAGCGCCGCAGATGGGGCATGCACGCCAAAGGTCGATGAAGGGAAGTTCGCTTCTGCAGCGTTCGCATAAAAGTTCGCCGGGCTCATCGCAAATGGCGCAGCGGGTGGGCCAAAGCGTTTCCGCCACAGCCTGCGCCGCTGCCCCGGCGTAGAGGCGCGCGGTGTCGGCGAGGGTGGTTGTCGCGAAGGCTGTCATGATGTGGAGTGTAACGAGCGATCCTGACAGATGATGCGCACGAGCCTTGTCAAAACGCGGCGCGATGGAAACAGGGACGACTGCGTTTTTCCAATTATCTGTGGGGATTCCTGTCAACACTGCCAAGGCTCTGCGGGTTTTCCCGTCAGAATTTCTCCAGGCGTGCGCATATTCCGCCTTCCGCTCGCTCCCGCAATTCGAAAAAACCTTGCAAGAATTCGGTAGGCGCAAACAGGCGGAAAGCCCGGCGCGCAAAACCCCTGACGAGAATCGGAGGCAGGTTAGGCGACTGAAGGGAAAACTTGGCAGGGGTGTGACGGGGTTACGTTCGAAGAGGCTTGGCCGAGCCCCATGCGCGTGCAGAAAAATGCCCCTCAACCTGCCAGATAATCGGCAGTTTTCATCAAATTGAAGAGCCGAACAAGGAGGAAAAGCGCGTGCGTCTTATGACTCATTCTGTTGACCTGGGGCTTCGTTTCGGCGCAAAACGAGAGCGACCAGCAAAGCGAGCGCAAGCCATCTCTGCGTGATGAAAACCTCCCGATTTCTGGCAGGTCTTCTCTGGTTTTGTGCAGGGTCTGGAAATCTTTTAGCCCGTATTCGTTCTTTGCAGCAAGATTCTCTTGGTTCCAAAGATTCCCTCTGCTCCTTCGTTTCCCGCTTCCATGTGGAATGATGTGTGTGCCTCTATTCGCTGTTGCCGTTCTGCTACACTGAAACGTGCTTCTTTCGGGTCTGTAGTTGCGGAAACGCTCCGAGCGTTTCTCAGTCCAAGGCAGACGCGGTCGAAAGGATCCACGTAAGTTGCGCGTTTTGCGCGCATCGAGCATGGCGCGTCCTAGAGGTAAGTCGCACCGCCCGATCCCATTTTCGTGCGGCACAAGGCCGCCGCGGGCGAGAGGTACTACGGGTGCAAGCTCACGACCCAGTGCGCGAGTGTGGGGGCAAAGACTAGGTCAGCCGAAAGAAGCGCATGAAAGGGAACAGACGGAGGTTACGGTGACGAAGCGTTTTCGGAAAGCTATCCTTTGCGTGGCGATTGGTTGCGCCATGGTTCTTGCGTTCGCAATGACGGGCTGTTCGACCGATTCCACTTACGAGCCCGAGACGAAGACCCCTCAGGTTCAATCGCCGACCATTAAGGAGGCTGGCGTTTTGCGCGTCGGCGTGAATACGGGCCGCGCCCCGCTCGCCGGCATGTCAGGCAACAAGATCGTTGGCATTGACGTCGACGTGGCCGCTGCCATTGCGGACAGCCTCGGCCTGAAGCTCTCCATCGTCGATACGGGCAGCGATCCCGAAGGCGCGCTCAAGGACGGGTCGGTCGACATCGTGCTCGGCATCGACAAGTCCTCGGCTGATGGTTCGTTCTGGAAATCTGACTCTTATCTGCCCACGGGCATCGCGCTGTTCGCCATGTCCGAGAACGCCGCTGTCCCGACTGCGACGACCGGCGCCAAATTCGCCGCGCAGGTTTCCTCCACGAGCGCTTGGGCCGTCATGAACGAGTTCGGCGACACGTCGCTTACCTCCACCTCCAGCCCGAAAGAGGCGTTCGCGGCTTTAAGCTCGGGACAGGTGCAATACGTTGCCGCCGACGCGGTCATCGGCAAGTACTATGCGAACGGGTCGAACATCAACGCGAGCATTATCGCGCTCATGCAGCAGCCGAGTGGCTATTGCGTCGGTGTGCTCGATAGCAACTCGGACTTGAAGACCGCCATCGCCAACGCCGTGAGCTCTCTGAACTCCAACGGAGTGATGAGCGTTATCCAGTCGAAGTGGCTAGGCGGCAACATGGACCTCTCGTCGGTGAAGCTCACCGCTGGGGCGACATCGGGCGCGAACGCGAAATCGGACTCGACGACGAACGGCGCAACCTCGACCGACGCGGCGTCTGCTGGTGCGAGCGCGCAGGGTGCTACCTCGACTGATACGACGTCGGGAGGCGCGTCCTCGGCGGGATCGAATGCCGTGAAGGCTTCGTAAGCTGCACCACTTCAGGCGGCGGCTTGCCATTGCCCGATCCACAACTCACAAGTGGAAATGCTTCATTAGTTGAAACGCCTCCTTTCGGAGGCGTTTCGCATTTAGTGCAACGATTTCGTGCCAGAATCTCTTCAATTCGATGTACTTTTCCGACTCGCAATGCGGGCTCGAATCATGCGGGCGCGGTTGGGCACGCCTCGGGCGCAGGCGGGTGCCTTGGGTCACGCGGACGTCACGGGTGCAGGCGGGCACGCCTCGGGCGCAGGCGCTTGCGGCCCGCACCCGGTATGACGAAACCCTACTCTCCGAGCAAGTCCACCACAGTGAAGTCGGCCTTCGCGCTCTCGATGATCTCGCGGTTGCCGAACACGCAGGCGATGTTCTTGCTCGCCGCCTGGCTCACGGCCTCGCCGAGCGCGCGTACCTCTTCGATGGTCGCATTCGCCACCTGCGAGCGTGTGACCAGGCGTTCTGCCGGGTCGATGTGCGCGAACACGTAGCCGTCCTGGCGCCGCGCGAGCTCGCGGGGCTTCAATGGTGCGTCGAGGCCCGCGACGGTCGAGACGATGTAGCCGTCCATCTCCGGTTCGCTCGGGCTGAAATCGGAAAGCCACGCGCCTGCCGCGCGGAAGCGCTCGAGGGTCTCGTCGACATGCGGGTCGCGATACGAGTAGAAGCGCAGGTTGCCCGTGCGGGTGGGCGAGAACCCTGCTCCGTAGGCGCCGCCCTTCACGCGCACCTCGTTCCATAAAAAGTCGTAGGATAGCGCCCTCGACGCCACGAGCCAGGCGCCCGAGTAGGGGACTCCGAGCAAGCGGCGGTCGAAGCCGAGCGCGGTGTAGGTCACGTCCGTCGGCACGGCGAACGCCTCGCCGGTTGCGGGGACCTGCGGTTCGGGCACGACGAGGCGCGCCGTGCAGCCCGGCTCCCCGGTGCGCCTCGTGGCCATTCCCGCGCCCATCACGCGGTTAAAATCGTCGTCCTTGCCCGTGAAGCCGATCGTGCAGTTGTCGTCGGTAAAGACGCGGCGCGCCACTTCGGCAAGCTTTGTGGCGAGAGTCTCCTTCTCATTGTCGAACGTGGCGAGCGTGCGTTTCAGGAACCGATAGAAACTCACTCCGTCGATCTGCTCGCGCACGACGGCGGCGGGCAAGTAGTAGGACGCGACGTGCGCCATCGCCGCAGTGTGCCCGGCGTTCGCGAAATTCTGCTCCATGCTGACGCGTTTCTGCACGAGGATGTCGCGGATTTTGCCGAAGTCGTCGTAAAGCGTCTCTTCGATGATCTCGCTCGGCAGCGTCGCCGCCCACTCGGCGTTCTCGGCGAGCGCCGAGCACGACACGGTCAGCTTCGGGGAAAGCGCGCTGCGGTCGTCTTCGCGCTCGTGCACCTCGGTGTAGAAGGCGAGGTTGCCGAGCTTCGCCTGCGTGAGCGTGTCGATCTCCGTCGCGGTGTGCTTGCTCGTCGCAAGCTTGCCGAGCACCATGGCGAGAATCTTCGCATAGGGCAGCTCCTCGAAGGTGAGGCGCTCCAGGCCGTAGTAGCGATACGCGTACACGATGTCGCGTGTCGCCACATCGTGCCTGATCACGGGAATCTCTCCCGATTCGTCGAGGCGGAAAGCGGGCTCTGCGGGCGCTTGCTCGATGTCGCTTGCGCGCATGCGGGGAAGGGTCGCAAGCGCTTCGGGCGAGTCGGGCTCCTCCTGTGCACGGCGAAGGGCGGCGACGTCGGCTTCGATCGCGGCGATCCGCTCGTCGTCGAGCTCGCGTTCCATCTGGGCCAAGCGGGTGGTCGCGGCATCGTCGTCATCGGGGGCCTTGTCAACAGGCACGACCTCCGCGTCGGCCACGTGGTCGTTCTCCAGGAACACCTCGCGAATCAGTTGCTCGAAGTAGCCCTCGTCGAACTTCTTGCGCAGGCTTTCGAACGCATCCTCGTAGCGCAGATAATCGAGTGCGGCATCGTCGTCGTAGAGCCAGCCGGCCATGCACGAGCACGCGAGCGCCACGCCGTCGGCGATCCCGAAGTTCTGCTCGCGCATCACGAACTCGGCATGCGAGAGAGCAGCCGCCACCACGTCGTGGTCGAGCGCGCCGTCCGCAAGCTCTGTAAGCACACGAGAAAGCGCAGGTCGCAGGCACTCGGCGGCGCCTTCCTCAAGGCCTTTTGCCTGCACGACGGCAAAAGGCTGCAACATGGCGTCGGCCATGTAGGCGACGATGTCGCAGGCGAGGTTCTCGTCGAGCAGCGCGCGCTTCGCAGGCGCTTCGTTCGAGCCGAAGATCGCGTCGAGCAGGATGTCCATTGCGATCATGCGCTCTCTGTCCGCAGCGGTTCCCGCCACGAAGCCGACCGCGCAGCAGGCGTTCTCGGGCGCCGTCTTCATGGGCGTCTTGTTCCCGAACGACATGACGGGCGCCTGCAGCTCAAGCGGGTTCGGTGCACCATCGGCACCTGCCTCGGCGGCATCGGGCCCGAGATAGCGCTCGTCGAGGAAAGCGAGGAACCTCTCGATATCCATGTTCCCGTAGAGCACGATCTTCGCGTTGGCCAGGTTGTAGTGGCGGCGGTGGGTGTCGAGGAACTCCTCGTAGGAAAGCGTCGGGATGGCGGAGGGTTTGCCGCCCGACTCGAAGCGGTATGCCGTGTCGGGGAACAGCGCCGCCGAAAGTTCGTCGTAGAGAATCGACTCGGGGTCGGAGAGCGCGCCTTTCATCTCGTTATACACCACGCCGTTGTAGGCGAGCTTGCCCGAGCCCTCCTCGCCGGCGAGTTCCACATGCCAGCCTTCCTGCTCGAAGATCGTGCGCTTGTGGAAGATGGCGGGGTGCAGCACGGCGTCGAGGTAGACGTCCATGAGGTTCAAAAGATCTTGTTCATTGGTACTCGCCACGGGGTAGATTGTCTTGTCAGGGTAAGTCATGGCGTTCAAGAACGTCTGCATCGAGCTTTTGAGCAGGTTCACGAAGGGCTCTTTTACGGGAAACTTGTCCGAGCCGCAAAGTACCGAGTGCTCGAGGATGTGGAAGACGCCCGTGTCGTTCGCGGGCGGTGTCTTGAAAGCGATCGAGAACGCCTTGTTCGCGTCGTCGTTTTGCAGGTAGAGCAGCTGCGCGCGCGAGGCGTTATGGTCGAGCACGTAGGCGCGCCCGTCGATTTCGGGCAGGTCGGAGGTGGTGCGCACGGTGAACCCGTGCACGGTTTTACAAGGGGTGAGTTCCATAGGACGTCTTTCTCGGAAGGGCTTCTCGTTCGCTTCCTATTGTCGCACAACGCGCCCCGCCGCCTGGGGGCAACGTGGATATATCGCAGGGAAGACGCAACGGCTTGGGCCAATCATCTATAATCGTGCGAAGACGACGGAAAGGATAAGGCCGTGACTGGAGACGCCCAAAAATTCTCGCATATCAGCGTTGCGTCCGACGACGAGGACGATGTTGTGATCGAAGCGGGCGCCCCCCGTTTTCGCAGCTATGGGGAAGGCGAGTCCGCAGCGCAGCCCGCAGGAGACGAGGCGGCAGCGAGCGCGGCGAACAAGACGTCCGTGGTTGACGGTGGGGAAGGCTTCGCCGATCGCGCTTCGGCAGGTGCCGCTCCCGCCGAGAGAGTTTCCACCCCTGCTCCCGAGCGTGCCGCGAAAGCCGACAAGCTTGCTCACAAGGCGTCCGCCCCTGCTCGCAAGGGTTACGAGGAGACGACGCTTGCGGACCTCGAGGACACCAAGATGTCCGGCATGCAGAAGGGCATCATCGCGGTGGCCCTCATAGGGATCGTCGCATTCATCGTGTACTACGTGGCGTTCATGGGCTAGAAGGGCCTGTGACCTGCGAAGAGATTGAAAGGTATCGCAATGCCGAAACACACTGGAAAAGCAACAGAAGGCAGAGACGATCAGGCGATGCGCAAGGGCGAGGTCGATCGCTCGAACGACATCGGGTTGACCCAGGCGTTCGCGCCCATAGGCGATGACGGCTGGTCGGAAGGGGGCTGGCACGCCTATTCCGGCGAGGAGGGCGAGATAGCCTTCGAGGAAGACGCCTTCGCGGACGATAAGCCAGGGAAGACGGACCGCTTTGCCCCGATTGCGGGCAACGACCCCTACGCAGCCGATGCGTGGGACGCGCAGGACGGCTCTTCCGATGCGGGCGCACCACTTGACGCGGATGATGCCTATACCGCAGGCGAAGCGCGCGGCTCTTCCCAGGGGGCACATGCGGGCGGCTTCAGCTACAAAGGCGACGACGAGGACGAATACCCCGATGCGCTCGAGAGCCTCGAGCCCGTGGTCGAGCCCTCGACGTTCGACCCCGACGTTCCCGCCGACCCCGCTCCCGCGCGCGGGCGTCACTCTTCGGCTGCAAAGGAGGAAATCCCCTCCTACATGCGCAAATCGCGTCGCATGCGCCGCATCCTCATTGTGGTCGTGGTGCTGCTCGTGCTTCTGCTCGCCGCTGGCGGGTACTTCGCCGTCCGCCTGTTCCAAACCGCGCAGACGGCCGCCTACCAGCAGACCCAGCAGCAGCAATCGAACCAGGACACGAGCTCGCTGCAGGCGGGAAGCGAAGGAAACGACGCCACGTCGACCGTGAAGAAGACAAGCGCACCGAACTTGACCGAGCTTTTGGGCTGCACGCAAGACGATGCGCTCGCCAAGGTTGGGCGTGGCGCTCAGGTTACTGTGTCGAACGAGGTCAACGAGGAGGGCAACCCCATCAAGACTGAAGTTCGCGTGGCCTTGACCGACGAGCCTGCCGACACGCGCACGGGCACGCCGACGCTGTATCTGGGCCTCGACGAGGACGGGGCGGTCGTTCAGGCAGGCTATTCCGCCGGCACGGCGTCGCTCGGCTACGGCACGCTCTCGTTCTCAGACGCGGTGAAAAACGAGTCGATCATCGAGAAGACGCTTCAGGAGGCGGGCATCTCCGTTCCTGCGGGCACGGTGTCGCTTCCGGCCGACAAGACGGAGTATTCCACCTACGCGTCGGACGGAACCACGCTGGTGAAGGAATATTGCCCGTTCTCGGGTGACATCGATATCAACGGTGTCTCCCATACGTGGTCGGCGGTCCTTTCCTACGACTATTCGGTGGCGAATGCCTCGGGCAACCTTGCCGACACGATTCGCATCATTTATGTGTACATCAATGCATAAATAGCAAATGAGCCCTTGCGTTTGCCGTGCGAGGGCTCTATACTGTAACGGCTGTATTCAAGCGAGGGCGAAAGCTCTCCACCTGTTTCGGCGCTTCGGCTGCTGATGGGTCGCTTCAATAACGTGCCTTGCGCACATCCTTTGAATTGCGAAACCCGCGGCCGTGCCTGCGGGTTTTTTATTGCGCGCAAGCGCAAGAGGAAGGAAGGTGAGCGCGATAGCTGCTCAGGAGCCACGGCTCAATGACGAGATCACTGCACGTGAATGCCGTCTGATCGGCTTTGACGGAGCGCAGCTGGGAATCTACACGGTGGCGCAAGCTCAACGTGTCGCGGATGACCAGAATCTCGACTTGGTCGAGATCGCCCCGAACGCCGAGCCGCCGGTCTGCCGCATCATGGACTACGGAAAGTTCAAGTACGACCAGGCCATCAAGGCAAAGCAGGCTCGCAAGAACCAGAGCAAGATTGAGACCAAGGAAATGAAGTTCCGCCCGAAGATCGACGTGGGCGACTACACCACCAAGAAGAAGCACGTGCTTCGCTTCTTGGATGCGGGGAACAAGGTGAAGATCACCATCATGTTCCGCGGTCGCGAAATGGCTCACCCCGAACAGGGTCTTTCCATTCTCGAGCGTTTGGCTGACGACCTCAAAGACGTAGCAGTCGTCGAGAACCAGCCCAAGATGGAAGGGCGCAACATGCACATGCTCATCGCTCCTTTGCCCGGTGCGGCGAAGAAGAAAAAAGAGACCAACAAGAAAGCAGAAGGAAAGGACGAATAATGCCTAAGATGAAAACCCACCGCGGTACCGCCAAGCGTTTCCGCGTCACCGGTTCCGGCAAGATCATGCGTGCGAAGGCTTTCAAGAGCCACATCCTCACCAAGAAGAGCCAGAAGCGCAAGCGCAACTTCCGCAACGAGACCGAGCTCTCTAAGTCAGACGCCAAGGTCGTCGGCCGCAATCTCGGCATCCGCTAGTTCGTTTTCAGTTCTTTAAGGAGATAATACTATGGCACGCATCAAGCGTTCTATCCACGCCCGCAAAAAGCGCCGCACCGTTCTCAGCCGTGCAAAGGGTTACTACGGCGCGAAGTCCCGTTCTTACCGTGCAGCGAAGCAGCAGGTCCAGCATTCGCTCCAGTACATGTATCGCGACCGTCGCAACAAGAAGCGCAACATCCGTCGCCTTTGGATCACCCGCATCAACGCTGCTGCCCGCATCAACGGCCTGTCCTACTCCGTGTTCATGAACGGCCTCAAGAAGGCCGGCGTCGAGCTCGACCGCAAGGTGCTCGCCGACATGGCTGTGAACGACCCTGCCGCCTTCACCGCTGTGGTCGAGGTTGCCAAGAAGGCCCTGTAAGCCCAGCTTACGCGTTCATATCGCAATCACTGAGAAGCCGAGGAATTCCTCGGCTTCTTTGTTTTTAGGGAAGGGGGCTGCTCGCGGATGGCTGAATTTGCTCAAAACTATTGACGGTGCCGTGCTTTTCGCGGGGCCGAGCCACTGCCTCGCAAGGCCTCGCCTTCTTCCCATCGCCCCAAAAAAAGAAAAAGCCCGCCAAATGGCGAGCTCTCTGTGCGATTTAATTCTTCGCTTCTTTACGCGTTCGCTGTGAAGAAGTTCGCTTCCAGCTTCGCGAACGCATCGTCGACTTCTGCTTCTTCCTCGTCGTTGTTGAAGGCAAGGGTGTGGCACAGCTCGTCGGCGCCGATGAGCGTGTGGTTGATGTAAGCTTCGAGCACTTCACGCGCCGAACCTTCGACACCAGCGACGACTTCGATGCCGGCGTGGCAGAGCATATTTGCGAAGTCGTAGTCGATCCCGCCGGCGATAATGGTGCTGACGCCCAGGTCAATGAACATCTGCGCGGTGTCCTCGGCGGAAAGCCCAGGGTTTGGCAGGTTGCGGCAGTCAGCGATAATCCCTCGTTCGACGGTGTAGCACATGAAGCTCGCGCAATGCACGGCATGGGGCGATACGCCTAAACCCTCGCATGCTACGATAATTTTCATTTATCACGTTCCTTCTCTAATCTTCTCGTTATATCCAAGATAGCGTGCGGGGAACGCGATTTGAATAGTGCGCCCGCCAGCGGAATTATAGACGCCACGAGTGACATTTAGCGCGCATGCAGCGCGCGAAACGACCATGGTTCCATCATGATTCAATCGTTTGCATCCTACCATCTGGCTGAATTTGTCGCGGTTCATCCTCCCTAGGTGAGGAATCTTTGCAGCGGAGAGGCCTGCTGGAAGGGGAATCGCGGCGGAAGCGGGCAGGTGGGGCGAGCGCCAGCCGACGGACGCAGCGGATGCTCGGCTGCGAGCGCAGCGGGTGCCACTTGGGAGCGCAATGAGTGCCTCCTGCGGGATTGAGCGAATGCAAGTCAGCCTCTCGCGCGTGATGATCTCGGGGCTTCCGTGGCGATTCTATTGCGTTGCCAAGGCACCGTTCGACCCCTTCGCGCGCCGCTACTTGTTCTCGATGCTCCCGATATTTTTGAGCTCGATGCGGATAAGCCCGTTTGACGTGCTGGTGAACTCAATGAACTCGGGATTCTGCGCGTACTCCGCTGGGAAGGTGATCTCGATGCCGGTGTCGGTGCGGATCTTGTGGTTGCGCGTGACGCGCTTGGCGACCGCGCGCTCGACGGGAGCGTGCTCGGGAAGGTTTTCCTTCTGTGCCGCTTCGGCGAAGCTGCGGCGCGGCCCCTCGTCCTCGAACACCTCTTCGACGAACTCGTCGAAGGGCACCTCATCGGAGTCTTCGGCGTTCTCGGCGACGTACGCCTTCGCCTTCGCCGTGGCGATCGCCGCGTTGGTGCCGTACTCGTTGGCAACCTCCTCGACCAGGCGCATCGTCGTGTCGATGAGCTCCTTGCTCGACGCTTCCATCGTGCACTGAAGCAGGCCCTGCGGGATGAGGTAGCGCTCCTCGCCGGCAATCTCGCGCGCCTTGTCGACGAACTGCACCGACATGGTGCGCACGTCTACCAGGGCAAACGAGGAGATCTTCTGCGAAGGGCTTGGCAGGATGGCATGGTGGCGCTCGATGCGGTTCACCGACGCGCCGTCTTCGGCTCTGCCCACCTCGTGCATGAACGCCGGTTTGCTTTCAAGAAGCAGCAACCCGAAGTAGCGGGCGCTTCTTCCGACGAATGCCGCATCGAGTTCGGCCTGGGCAGCTGTGGCTTCTTCTTCGGAGAGCTCCGCGATGTCTTCCGTGGTGAGCTTCGGGGCGCGCGGTGAGTCCTCGAAATCAACGACGAGCAGGTCGCACGAGGCCGGCTGCTCCATGCGGCCAAGTTCGCTTCCTAGGAACTCGGCGATCATGAGCGAGAGATCGGTGAAGTTGCTTTGCCCGTTCAAGTAATCGGAAAGCTCGTTTTTGAAACCGCTTTCGGCCTCGAACTCGCCGCGCTTGTTGTCGATGTTGCCGAGCGCATGCTTCGCGACGCGCTGCACGTAGGATTTCACGTTCTTGTCCGAAAGGTCCAGCTCTTCCTGTGAAAACACGTTCACGCATGAGACGAAATCGAAAACGTGCAAAATGGCGTGGTTGATCTTGAACATGGAATCGGGCTCCCTCTCGTGACGAATAGTGGGAACACACATTACCCCATGAAGTGCGCGCGGGCAAACGCTCGTCGGCTACGTGCGGTGGGGGGCAGGCATTTGAGGTGCGCGCGAAATGGCGGACGCAAGTCAGTCTCGGTGTGATGGAGAGGTCGGTCGTTTGGGAGCGCTCGCGAAATGGCGGGCGCAAGTCATCCGCGGCGCGATGAAGGATCCGAGGTTTGGATTTTTAGGGCGTGCGCATAATTGACGATAAGTTGCGCAGTGCCCACTGCCAATTCAGAAGCTCGGATGCAGCTGGGTTGCGGCCCCATAAAACGACGAGGTCAGCGCGCTTCCAGTCCGATTTATCGGAGCAGAAGCCGCCGTAGGTGCACGGCTCGAGCCACATGTCGGAGCTGTAGCAGATGGTGCCGTTGCCGCCAGTGTTCGGCGTGCCGAACAGGTTGGTGAACTTGTAGTGCAGGTTGGACTGCGTGCGATACGTTCCCTCGAGGAAGCACAAGGTCTCGGCTCCGTACTTGTCGCGGAGATCGGCAAGTCGCTCGGCCATCTCGTCGAAGGCCTGGTCCCAGGTGATCTCTTCCCACTGGCCGCTTCCGCGCTCGCCGACGCGCTTGAGGGGTCTCTTCAAGCGGTTGGGGTTGTACTCGAAATCCTTCCAGCGGTCATGTTCGAGTCGGGAGCACATATCCCTCGTTGTGCGGGTTGTCCGGATCTCCCTCGATCTTCACGACTCGGCCGTTTTCCTTCGTGCAGAGAACTCCGCAATTCAGATGGCACAGAAAACACGATGCTCTCTTGACTTCCCTCGCGACCTCAGCCATGTCTTTCTCCTCTCGTCTTCGCGGCGCCGTCTTGGCTGCCGATGTTTCGCCGCATCCATCCTGTTCATCCCCTATTTCGGGCATGCTGGGCGCATCGTGTGCGGAGCGATTGCCGTGGGGGCGTTCGCCTACGCGACGCTCATGGAGTGGACCGATCTTGTGGTGTCGAACGCCGAGTTCCAGCTCTACCCGGTGAAACGCTACGCGATGGGGCGCCTCGCGCAGTGGACCGGCTTCGCACTCGGCGTCGTCGTCGCGCTCTTCGCGTTCCGCGCGGGCGACGTGGCGATTGAGGGCCTTGGCGAGCTGTCTTGCGCGATCGCGATCATCGTCGTTGCGGCCTTCTCGCTCTACGGCGCCGACGATTCCGAAACCGAGGACGCTCTGTTGGTCCTCATGACGGCGAGCGCCGAATGCCCGCCCTCGATCGACCCGCCGAAGAACGCGTCGCCCTTCCGCGACCGCTGCCACGCCATCGCCGAGCAGTACGATCTCTCGCCGCACGAGGCCCGCGAGACGCGCAGAGGCGTTGGAGAAGACGCGGCCCCGGCGATTCCGTGCTACACTGATTCGCCGAGAACACCGTGACTCGGGAGGGTCTTTCATGTCTAAAACCGTGGCCGTCATCGACGGCAATTCGCTCATGCACCGCGCCTACCACGCCGTTCCGCCCACGATGAACGCGCCCGACGGCACGCCGACCAACGCGTGCTTCGGCTTCGTCGCTATGCTGCTGAAGTTCGTGGAGATGGCGCATCCGGATGCTATCGTGTGCGCCTTCGATGCGGGGCGCCCGAAGTGGCGCATGGAGGCTATTGAGCAGTACAAGGCGCAGCGTCCTCCGATGGACGACGCGCTTAAAGTGCAGTTTCCCCTGATGGAAGGTCTGCTCGAAGCGATGAACATCCCGGTTGTGCGCGTAAAAGGATGGGAAGGCGACGACATCCTGGGCACCGTGTCCGCGCGCGACGAGGCGCTCGGGTACCGCACGCTGCTCGTGTCCGGTGATAAGGACGTCTATCAGCTCGTGAGCGAGCTCACCCACGTCGTCACGACCAAGAAGGGCATCACCGACGTTGCGATCTACGGCCCCGACGAGGTCTTCGAGCGCTATGGCGTCACACCCGCCCAGTTCCCCGATTTCCTCGGGCTTAAGGGCGACGCGTCCGACAACATCCCCGGCGTGCCCAGCGTGGGCGACAAGACGGCCGCGAAGCTGCTTTCCGCTTACGGCAACCTCGAGGGCATCTACGAGCACACCGGCGAGCTCAAAGGCAAGCAGAAGGAGAAGATCGAGACCAACCGCGACCAGGCGTTTGCGAGCCGGAAGGTGGCGACCATCTCGCGCGATGTCGATTTCGAGCTCGACTTGGAGGACGCGGCCTTCCCCTCGTTCGACGCCGCGCGCGTTACGGCAGCCTTCAAGAACGTCCGCTTCAACGCGCATCTGACCCACGTGCTGAACCTTGTGGGAGAGAAGGCACCCACCGAGCGCGCCGCGCTTTCGTGGGAGCCCGTCCTGCACGGGGCCGACGCGCATGCCGCCGTTAAGGGCGCGATTGCGGAAGGGGAGCGCGTGGGCGTCGCGTTCGTCGAGCCCGAGCAGGCGTCGCTGTTCGACACGGGCGCGTTCGCGGCGTTTTCCACCTCAAAGGGCTCTGCTGCCTTCGAAGGCGACGAGGCGCTTTCGGTGCTCGCCCAGGTCGTGGCGCAGGGGCGTTTCGCGGCGCTCGACGCGAAGGAGATGCTGCACCGGGTGTACCCCGCGGACACGGCGCAGGAGGCGCTTATCACCGACGAGGAGCTGTTCGCGGCGGAAGTGTTCGATGTGGGGCTTGCGGGCTACGTGATGAACTCGTCCGTTTCTGACTACACGCTCGAATCGCTCGCCGACGAGTACTTAGGCGGCGCCCTTCCCGAGGTGAAGACCGACGAGGAGCGCGCCTGCGTGCTCGCCGCGGCGGCGCGCGCGCTCGAGGAGCCGCTTTCCCGCGCGCTCGAAGACGACGGGTCGATGCGCACCTACGCCGAGATCGACCTGCCGCTTGTCCCTGTGCTCACCGCGATGGAGCGCACGGGCGCCGCGATTGACGTCGCGCACCTCGACGAGATCGGCGAGCGTACGCAGGGCGACGTCGATGCCTTGCGCGCGCGGATCATCGAGCTTGCCGGCGAGGAGTTCAACGTCGACTCGCCCAAACAGCTCGGTCATATCCTGTTCGAGGTCTTGGGCCTGCCGCCGAAGAAGAAGACGCAGCGCGGATATTCCACCGACGCGAAGGTGCTCAAGGAGCTCGCCGAGGTTCACGAGCTGCCTGCGCTCGTCCTGCGCTACCGCGAGCTCGCCAAGATCAAGTCGACCTACATCGACGCGCTGCCCCGCATGCGCGCAACCGACGGGCGCGTCCATTCCTCGTTCAACGAGACGGTGACGACGACGGGCCGTTTGTCCTCGTCAGACCCGAATTTGCAGAACATTCCCGTGCGCACCGAGTTCGGTCGCCATATTCGCGAGTGCTTCGTGTCGCTCGACGAGGGCTCACTGTTTCTCTCGGCTGACTACTCGCAGATCGAGCTTCGCCTGCTCGCGCACCTGTCGGGTGACGAGCACTTGGTCGCGGCTTTCAACAGCGGCGCCGATTTCCACGCATCGACGGCGAGCCGCGTGTTCGGCATCCCCGTCGAGGAAGTGACGCCCGAGCTTCGCTCCCGCGCGAAGGCGGTGAACTTCGGCATCGTCTACGGGCAGCAGGCGTTCGGGCTCTCGCAGAGCCTTGGCGTACCGTTCGGCGAGGCAAAGGACATGATCGACCGTTACTTCGAGGCCTATCCCGGCGTGCGCGCGTACCTGGACGCCACGGTCGAGAAGGCGCGCGAGCGCGGGTACGCAGAGACGATGTTCGGCCGCAAGCGCCACATTCCCGAGCTCCATGCGGGCAACGCGAACCTGCGCGGGTTTGGGGAGCGCACGGCGATGAACCATCCCATGCAGGGCTCGGCCGCCGATATTATCAAGCTCGCGATGATCGAGGTGTCGCGCAGGTTGCGGGAAGAGGGCTTCGCCGCGAAGCTGCTTATCCAGGTGCACGACGAGTTGGACTTCAGCGTGCCCCGAGGCGAGGTCGAGGCGCTCTCGGCCATGGTGCGTGAGGTGATGGAAGGCGTCGTCGAGCTTAAGGTTCCCCTCATCGCCGACGTTTCGAACGCTCCCACCTGGGCAGAAGCACACTAGAAGGCTAGGGAAGGCGCAGCTTCCCTAGCCGCGGGCGGCGCGCTTACTGCTCTGCACACGGCAGAATTCCCAAATTCGGCAAGCCTTCCTCGATCGTCTCCCGCGCACGTTCGTCTAGATACGCCTCGTTAAGCCTTGACTTGTTGTAAGCGAGATACGAATCGCGCGTTTTCTCGATAAGCTCGTGTGTGAAAAATTGCTCCCAGCTGAAGAAATCGGCGCTTTCGATATAAGAGGCTGGATTCCGAAGCATCTCTTGCGTATTCCTGTCGGGAAACAGACCCGATTTCAGGACAAGCCACTCGAATGATTCGGGCAGGAAGAGCTTAATGCGCTTGAATCTTTGCAGCGATGTGAGAAACTCCATTTCGGGGCCGAATGCCGCCCCGTCGGCGATTACGAGGATATCGCGTTCTTCTCGGCTAAGCGCGATATCGTAGATGTTTGACTTCCCGCATGCGCTTATGCAGGGTATGTCGCTATTCTCGCAAAGCGCGGCAAAGAATTCGTAGCCAGAGTTACTGTCTTCGATGATGACAACTTGCGGCTTTGCGCCGTCGAACTCGCTTTTCCCGTAAATGCGGTATGTGGAGGCATAGGTTCGTGAATAGACGGGGTACTTCGTTGTTGAGCGGTTGGTGTTCTTAAGGCCGTAAATCTCGTCGACGCTGTAGGGGAGTTGTGGAAGCGATTCGCGCGCGACCAACACGTAATAGTTGCTGCTGCGGCGTGCCGCGTGCGCGAATTCGTGCGATTTCATGAAGCTGCTGTCCTCGTCGATGAACACGATGCTGTTCTCGATGAACGAAAGATCACGCAGCCAGTTGCGACCTGCGAGTATTTTGCAGGGAACATCGCAATTAATGACCACGCCGCTGTTTGCTCCAAGCTCGTCATAGGCGGCAATGAGCTCGAGAAGAGTTGTCTTCCCGGTTGCGCTCTTGCCTTGAAGAATGGTGAGGTTTCTTGAAACGGTGAGCTTGATCTGCACTTTGTTGTTGCGGACTGCAACATCGTGGACTCCTCTCATTTTGCGGACTCCCTCAGGCATTTGGCTGCAACGAGAACAAGCTCGTCCATCGAATGGACAACTTCGTCGGTGTTGGCGACATGGATGGTGAACCGCCTTTCACCGAAGTTCATGAGGTGATAAAGATTGACAGTGACATCTTGGGCCTTGCCGATGGCCAGAATCCACCGTGCGCAATTATCTCCGCAATTGGAGGCGTTGTAGATGTTCTCGGGCATGAAATGCATGAGAAGCAAAGTCTTTGTGCCGCTTGAGAGTTTTTCGGGCGGGATGACGCCGAGGACCTTCGTTTCGATGGCATTGGGCCCCAAGACAACGCCGCGATCGACGGCCTTGATGATCTTTTGGGCGAAAGGGTCTTCGAGCCACTCGGCCGAGTAAACGTTGTTGAAAAAGACAGACGTATTGTAGATAACGCCGTCCATGTCTCCATAGTGAATTGTAAGCAAGGCAAAACCTTTCTTCGTTGGAGCAAAGTATATATCAGGAAGGCGAGCGGGATGGTTGCGGGCCGTCGGAATCGGCCGATTGCGGATTCGCGGCATAACGGGCCGAGCTTGAGGCGCAGAAGGCGGAGTTTGCCAAGCAGCAGGAAGAGGCGAAGAAGGCGGCCGAGAAGGAAGCCGAGCGTCAGCAAAAGGCCGCGGAAAAGGAAGCGGAACGCCAGGCGAGGGCAGCGGAGCGCGAGGCTGAGCGCCAGGCGAAGGCCGCCGAGTGGGAGCGCCAGAAGCAGAAAGACGCCGTGGCCCGCGTCGCCACGAGCATCTTGGGATCAGCCGGTCGCACCGCCGCCAACCAGATCGTCCGCGGACTCTTCGGCACGCGCCGCTAGTTCTTGACGCCGCGAGCACCGAGCAGAGCATAGTCCAGAACATCAAGCAATTCATCATGACGTTTGGTAGGGGCTTCTCGTTCGTGGGCAATCAGTACCACCTCGACGCCTTTGGCGTGGACCAATATGTTGACCTGCTGTTCTTCAATCGCGATCTCAACTGCTTGGTGGCCGTCGAGCTCAAGCGAGGGCCGTTCAAGACTGCCTACCTAGGCCAGCTGTCCGGATACTTGCGAGTGCTAGACGACTATGAGCGCCGTGAACACGAGAACCCGTCCATCGGCTTGGTGCTCTGTAAGGACATGAACAGGGTGTTCGTCGATTACATCATTCAGGACTATAGCAAGCCCATGGGCGTTGCCACATACAAGACCTCGGCTGACATGTCGAGCGGATCGTAGGAGAATCCTGCGACGTACCAATCGCGGAATCTGTCGACGTGCTCCATAAGGAGCTCTACGTCCTCTTCAGATATTAGCTCGAACCAGTTCATGATTTGTCTCCTGGAGACTGCGCTCGGCGTTTTCCTTGGTGCCGTATCATGCGGACCCTTCGAGTTAATATCGCGCTTGCGCCGCGATGCATCACGCCGCAGCGCATCGCTTCTCGTTGCATTGCGTCGTAACGCTATAATAAATCGAAATAACTCGAAACGCATTTGTATTGCGATTTGAACGATGGGAGCGCAGATGCCTGACAGCTACAAGGAGCTCATCAAGAGCAATCCCGACGAGACCGAGATCAGGAGCTTTCTGGTGAACGGAGACCAGGTCTCCGTGACACTGCGCATCCCCGACACCCTGCGCGACGCGGCGAAAGAGGAAGCGGCCCTGCGGGGCATGAGCTTCTCTGCTTTCGTGCGCACCTGCATGATCGAAGAGCTCGCGAAGAAGGGGGCGTGAGCATGATCAGGGTCAAGACTCTCACCGTCCAGCTCATAGACGCGAAGCCGGACCGCATCCGCATCTGCCGCATCGACGGCGAGTCGCTTGTGACCGTCGTCGTTCCGAGGGAAGACCTCGCCGAGGCGAAGTCGCTGCCGAACATCCCGCAGCGCGGCGTCTACTACCTGCTCGACGAGGACCACGGCATCGTGAGCCGCGTCTACGCTGGGCAGACGACCCAGGGCATCACCCGGCTCGACGCACACAAAGCAAAGAAGGAGTTCTGGAACAAGGCCGTCATGTTCCTTGATGACGACCAGAACATCAGCAGAGACGCACTGGACGCCCTAGAGGCGAAGGCCATCGACTACGTTCGATCCCACGGCTCGTACGAGACCGACAACTCGGCGACGCCCAAACCTTATGTCGATCCGTACAAGGAAGAGGCCGTCGAACGCCTGCACGATAGGATCCTCTTCAGGATGGCAGCTCTGGGGTACGACCTCGACAGAGTCGACCAGGGTCCGGCGGGCGCGCCGGCGGTCTTCCACACGAAGAAGAACGGCATACGCGGGGCGGGGCGCTACGACAAGGCCACCGGGCACTTCACCGTGCTCGCTGGCTCGAAAGTGAGCCTCTCGAGACCCGTGCTGAAAAACGCGGCCGTCGCGGCCGCGCGCAGGGAGATCTTCGGCGATTCGGGCGGTATCGCAGAGCTCGCCGAAGATCTCGAGTTCCCGACGCCCAGCGCCGCGGCGGTGTTCGTGCTCGGCGGCAGCCAGAACGGCTGGACCGAATGGGTAAGCGACGACGGAGAAACACTCAACCAAGTCTATAGAAGCGAGGAAAACTAGATGAACAAGCAGCAGCTGGCCTCCAAGATATGGGAGTCCGCCAACAAGATGCGATCCAAGATCGAGGCTAACGAGTACAAGGACTACATTCTGGGATTTATCTTCTACAAGTTCCTGTCCGAGACCGAGGTTGCCCGCCTGAAGGCGCGTGACTTCGCCGAGGAGGACCTGCCCAGCCTGGTGGAAGACGACGAGGAGACGGTTGATTTCGTCAAGGGCGAGTGCGGCTACTTCATCGCCTACGACAACCTCTTCTCCACCTGGGTCGCCAAGGGCGGCGACTTCGAGATTTCGAACGTTCGCGACGCCCTCTCTGCCTTTAGCCGCAACATCGACCCTGCCCGCAAGCGCGTCTTCGACGGCATCTTCGACACGCTGCAGACGGGCCTCTCCAAGCTCGGCGCCGACGCACGTAGCCAGTCCAAGGCCGCTCGCGACCTCATCTACCTCATCAAGGACATCCCGATGGACGGTCGCCAGGACTACGACGTGCTTGGCTTCATCTATGAGTACTTGATCAGCAACTTCGCCGCTAACGCCGGTAAGAAAGCTGGCGAGTTCTACACGCCGCACGAAGTCTCCATGCTCATGAGCGAGATAGTCTCGTGGCACCTGGCCGGACGCGAGAACATCACTATCTACGACCCCACGAGCGGATCGGGCTCGCTGCTTATCAATATCGGCAAAGCCGTGGCACGACGCAACGGCGACCCAGACTCCATCAAGTATTATGCGCAGGAGCTTAAGGAGAACACGTACAACCTCACGCGCATGAACCTGGTGATGCGCGGCATTCTTCCCGACAACATCGTGGCACGCAATGGCGACACGCTCGAAGACGACTGGCCCTGGTTCGACACCGTCGAGAACAAGGATGAGACCTACGATCCGCTGTTCGTCGATGCCGTGGTGTCGAACCCGCCGTACTCCCAGAACTGGGATTCGGAAGATAAGGAGCTCGATCCTCGCTTCAAATTCGGCGTGGCGCCCAAGTCCAAAGCCGATTACGCCTTTTTGCTACACGACCTGTATCACCTGCGCCCCGATGGCATCATGTGCATCGTTCTGCCCCACGGCGTGTTGTTCCGCGGCGGCGAGGAGGGCGCCATTCGCAAGAACCTGGTGGAGAACCGCCATATTCAGGCAATCATCGGGCTTCCTGCCAATATCTTTTTTGGCACGGGCATCCCCACCATCATCATGGTGCTGCGCAAGCAGCGCGAGACGAGCGACGTCTTGGTGGTGGACGCCTCCAAGCATTTCGTGAAAGAGGGCAAGAACAACAAGCTGCGAGCAAGTGACATCAAGCGTATCGTTGACGCCGTGACAACGAACGCGACCGTCGACAAGTTCAGCCGCCTGGTTCCCATCGACGAGATCCGGGCCAACGACTATAACCTCAACATCCCGCGCTACGTGGACTCGAGCGCGGCAGCCGAAAGCTGGGACGTGTACGCCACCATGTTCGGTGGCGTGCCGAAGGCCGAGGTCGACGCGCTCGAGCGCTACTGGAAAGTATGGCCGAGCCTCAAAGGGCAACTCTACCGCGACGCCGACGGTTCGTGTCTTGCGCCCGCGACCGACGACGTTGCGCAAGTGGCGAAGGAAAATGCCGACGTCCGCGCCTTCTTGGGCGGCTATCGTGATGCGACAAGCCATTTACCGGCCACGCTGCGAAGCCGTTTGGTGGACGCTGCCGATGAAGTCGATACCGTGGCGGAGGAAGAGGCCATCGCGGCGCTTTTGAAAGACGCGCTGGCGGGTACAGCCCTGATCGACGGCTACGACGCCTACCAGGCGCTCGACGATGCCTGGGTGGGAATTTCCGGCGACCTGGAGGTCATCCAGACCGAGGGAAAAGGCGCTGTGCGCAAGGTGGACCCGAATATGGTTGTCAAGAAGAAGAACGGCAAAGACGTCGAGGTGCAGGACGGCTGGGCTGGCCGCATCCTGCCGTTTGCGCTTGTTCAAGAGCATCTGCTTGCCGAAGACGTCAAGGAGATTGCTTCCCGTGATGCCCGCCTAGGCGAGATATCGCAGGAAGTAGACGAGATTCTCGAAAGCTTCGACGAGGAGGACAAGGGATCCTCTGCTGCTGTCAGCGACGAAGGTTCGTTTGTGGCGGCTGAGCTCAAGAAGGCTGTGAAGGCTATCGGAAAGCACCCTGAAAACGATTTCGAGCAAGGTCTGGTTCGTGCGCAGACGCTGCTCGATGAGGAGAAAAGCCTCAAGAAGGCGAATAAGGAAGCGAGAGTAGCCCTTGAGGAGACGACCAAGGAGGTCATCGAGGGCCTGACCAACGACCAGTGCGACGATCTGCTGGCCGCCAAGTGGATAGAGCCGTTGCAGGCCGAGCTTCTGGCCCTTCCCGAAACCGTTGTGAGCGACTTCATCGCGAAGGTAGCTGCGCTTAATGCCAAATACGCGACAACTTACTCGGACGTGTGCAACCAGATAGATGATGCAGAAAGCCAGCTGGCAGACATGTTGGGGCAGCTTACGGGCAATGAGTACGACATGGCGGGCATTGCCGAGCTGCGAAAGCTGTTGGGCGGTGAGTAGCATGACAAGGAAACAAAATGCCCCGGAAATCCGCTTCGAGGGATTCACTGACCCTTGGGAACAGCGTAAGTTGGGAGAGCTCTGCATTATTTCTAAGGGGCATGGCTACAGCAAAGCCGACATTAGGGATGCTGGCATCCCACTGATCTTGTATGGACGCCTGTATACCCAATATGAATCACGTATTGAGAAC
>OLQV01000506.1_pt1 | contig 35751 bp, 45 predicted proteins | sample 1672371 | NCBI WGS metagenome assembly OLQV01 (sample SAMEA3136676, study PRJEB25190) | human gut metagenome
TGGCCAAGAAGGGCCTGCTGGATCTGGATGTGCCCACCGTCACCGGCAAGACCCTTGGCGAGAATATCAAGGGTGCCCATATCCTGAACGAAAAGGCCATCCGTCCCATCGAGAACCCCTACTCTGAGACCGGCGGTCTGCAGATCCTGTGGGGCAACATTGCCCCGGACGGCTGTGTGGTCAAGCGCAGCGCTGTCGCCCCGGAGATGCAGCAGCATTCCGGCCCGGCGCGGGTGTTCAACAGCGAGGAGGAGGCCATCGCCGCCATCTACGCGGGCAAGATCGTCCCGGGCGATGTGGTAGTCATCCGCTACGAAGGCCCCAAGGGCGGCCCGGGTATGCGGGAGATGCTCAACCCCACCTCTGCGCTGGCAGGCATGAAGCTGGATAAGACGGTGGCCCTCATCACCGACGGCCGCTTCTCCGGCGCATCCCGTGGCGCCGCTATCGGTCACGTCAGCCCGGAGGCAGCCTCCGGCGGCCCCATCGGCCTGATCGAGGAAGGGGATACCATTTCCATTGATATCCCCAACGCCTCCATCACGCTGGAGGTCAGCGACGCAGTGCTGGCCGAGCGCAAGGCAAAGTACGTTGCGCCCGAGCCCAACATCAAGACCGGCTGGCTGAGCCGTTACGCCCGCATGGTCACCAGTGCAAATCTGGGTGCGGTGCTGAAATAAACGTAATAAAAGCGCCTGTTGTGCGGATGCACAACAGGCGCTTTTGTCACTCTCCATATTTCATGAGCATGGCGCGGACGGTGAGGAAGATGATCTTCCAGTCCACCCAGAAGCTGCGCTCCTGGATGTATTTCAGATCCAGCGCCACCCACTCGTCAAAGCTCATCTCGTTACGGTGGGGTGCGATCTGCCAGTAGCAGCTCAGTCCGGGGGTGACGTACAGCCGCTGGCGCTGGTAGTCGCTGTACAGCTCTACCTCCCGGGGCAGTGCGGGGCGCGGCCCCACGATGCTCATATCGCCCTGCAGCACGTTGAGCAGCTGGGGCAGCTCGTCCAGACTGGTCTTGCGCAGAAAACGTCCCACCCGGGTAATGCGGGGGTCGCCCTTGATCTTGAACACCGGGCCGTCCATCTGGTTCTGGCTCAGCAGCTCATTCAGCTGCTCCTCGGCGTCCGGGCACATGGTGCGAAACTTATACAGCCAGAACAGCCTGCCGTCCCGTCCTACCCGCCGCTGCCGGAAAATAGCTCCGTCTCCGGGGCTGTCCAGCACGATGGCAAGGCTGATCAGCAGTGCCATCGGCGCAAGCAGGATCAGCGCCAGCAGGGAGAATACGATGTCCTGTGCACGCCGCAGCACCCAGTAACGCCGGTGGCTGCGCAGCGTCTTTTCCCGGTCGATAGAAATTTGCGGGGCGGCGCTGATTGTTGACTCCATGCAATGACCCACTCCTGCCTGTAAAATGTGTAGAATTTTTACATTATTTTAACATAAAACAGGACGCAATTCAACCGGATGAAGCGCGGCGGGCAGGGGACTGTGAGCCTGCTGAAAAAAAGTGAAAAAAGGTGGTTGACAAAACCCTTTTCTCATGCTAAAATAAACAAGTCGTCCGGTGCACGGATGCACAACAACTGAATATGGGCGTGTTCCCGAGTGGCCAATGGGGACAGACTGTAAATCTGCTGCTTTCAGCTTCGGTGGTTCGAATCCACCCGCGCCCACCAAGATAAAACACCTAGAAACGTGAGTTTTTGGGTGTTTTTCTTTTGTTGTAACCCACTATCAAACCCACTATTTTCTCTAAAAAAAAATAAGGGCCGCAGCCCTGTGGTGGGAACTGCGGCCCTAGCTATTACTTACCCTGCGCCTTCAGGCGGTCAAAGGTCTTGTCTGCTTCCAGTGCAGCGGTGGTGAAAGAATTGTTCTTCCACCACGCCACAAGGGCGGTGACAGTGGTAATGCCCGCCGTGACCAGCTGTTCCACGGTGGCGCTCTCGATGGGCAGCACGGGCTTGCCCAGAGCGCTGAGCACCTGATTGGCCAGAGCCAGCAGCAGGCAAGCGGTACGGGCGATGGTGCCTGCGGTTACAGTGGGTGCAGTGGGTGCATTGTAGGTATGTGCTTTCATAGTCAGTTCCTTTCTCTTTCGTGTTCGTGTGTTTCCAGATCCGCAAGGCGGTGATTCACCACCTTCATCTGTTCTTCTAAAATGGGTACGCGGCGGGCAAAGTTGTTATGCTCCCGCACCTCCCGGGTCAGTTCTTCCAGCTTGGTATCGGTCACCGCCTGGCTTTTTCCGTTGGCGATCAGCACGCCGATCAGGGTCACCGCGCCTGCAATGATGGCTGAGATGATGCCTGTCATCGCGCTCACCCCCTCCACCGGGCTTTGTCTGCCCGGGTGTCCACGTGCACCCAGCCGGCGGCGCGGCCCGCCTTGACGGGGTAGCGTCCCACGCCGCCCCGGTCCGGCATCAGGCTTTCGGTGTAGGCAGCTACGTCCTCCACGCTCACGTCCTGCACCCGGATATCCGCTGCCCGGCCATACAGGTGCTGGCTGAACTTTGCCCCGCCTGCCTTGGCGTTGTGTGCCGGGGTGCGGTAGGCGCTGGTGATCGTCACCGGTTTTCCGAAGTGCTCCCGGATACGCTCCAGCAGTTCTGCCAGCGCCGTGTCGATGAAGACAGGGTCGCTGCCGTCCTTGCAGCGGAACTCCCGCACACAGAAGTGCGGCGAGAGGGCGGTGCTGCCGTCCCGGGCAAGAGAATACGCTTGCAATGCCATCGTGCGCCCCCTTACAGCCGTTTCAGCAGCGCTGCGATTGGCTCTGCATAAAACCGCTCGTAGCCCGCTGCGTTGGGGTGGGTGCCGTCGCTGGTATACTTATCGCCCAGTTCGCTGACGCCGTGTTTTCCCATAGGCGGGGTGGTCTCCGCAATGTCAACGTAGGGCACGCCCCATTTTTTCAGCGCCGCAAGGATGGCAGGCTTATAGGTCTTGTACCAGTTTTCGCTGCCTGCAAACATCCCGCCGTGCGGGAATACATAGGCCACGCACTTGTCGCTGTAATTCGTTGCCAGATCGTCCAGCATCTTCTCCAGTGCGCCGGTCATGGTCGTTTCATCGTAGGCAGCGGCAAACCCATCGGTCAAGGTACCCACAGGGGCGTTGTTCCAGGCATCATTCACGCCGCCCTCCAACAGGATGTAGTCTGCCTTTGCAAGCGCTGTGGAGTTTGTCACCACTGTGCTGATGCAGCCACGGGTGCCGCCGTATACCTTATCGGTAATATTCGGGGTCAGCGTTGCGCCGTCCACCGCTTCATTGGTCAGGGTCATGCCGTACTTGTCTGCAATACATTTGCCGTAGCCGCCTGCGCTGCCCTTGCCGTAGGCGATGCTGTCACCCGCAACGTACAGTGTTTTTCCCGCCAGCGGGCTGATGATCTGACCGTTGATGTCAAACACTTCCATTTTACCACCCCTTCTCGATGTAATCGTTCACCTTGTCGTCACTCAGCAGGCCTTTATACACCCTGCACTGATACAACGTACCAGACCAGAACTGCTGCTTTTTGCTGCCGTCCGCGCTCTGCGCCGCACCGATCAGGAAGGTCTGGGGCACATCTATGATTGTACCGTTTGTGGTTTTCCACTCGGTCAGCGGGCAGTAGGTACTGCCGCCGCGATATTTTCTGCCGTCAATCTGCACTGCATACCGCGTACGGGTCTTGAGGTGTTCGATGCTGTCCGACAGGGTCACGCCGCCGTAGTTGTAGTAGGCGAACTCGGTCTTATTGTTCAGCGGGCTGCTGGTGGAGTTGAAGCCGGGCAGATTGTCGGTATCGCCGGTCTCGGTCAGGCAGTGCAGGAAGGCAGGCCAGGTGTTGGCATTAAAGTCGTCCCCCGCTTTCGCATCCACTAGGATCGTGTATTGCGGCGTCTCGGTGGAGGCGTGCTCCAGCAGCTTCAAGCCGGTGTCCAGTCCCTGGGTCAGCACGGTCTCGCCGGGCAGACTGTAGATCAGCTGTGCTGTCTCCACTACTTCCACCGTTACCGCGCAGCTTGCACTCTTACCGCCTGCTGTGGCAGTCACGGTGCAGTTACCTGCTTTGATGCCTGTCACCACGCCGTTTGCCACAGTGGCAAAGCCGGTAGGCAGAACGCTCCACACCACCGCCCTGTCGGTTGCGTTCGCAGGCAGCACGGTGGCCGTCAGGGTCTTGCTCTCGCTCTCGTTCAGGGTCATGGTCACGGCGCTCAGGCTCACGCTCTGCACCGGAAATTCCTGTGCACTGCCGCCCCACTCTGCACGCAGAGCATTCAGGGTGGGCTGCATCGTGTCGGTCTTATAGGCTGCATTTTCAAACAGGTTCAGCAGCAGCGCCTTTGCGTTGGCGGTAAAGCCCTCGCCCGGGTCGCCCTTATCGCCTTTTGGGCCCTGCGGGCCGGGGTCGCCCTTTTCTCCCTTATCGCCCTTGACGCCTGTGGCGGTTGCTGCAATGCCTGCTTCCATGTGGTTCAGCTGGGCAGCTGTCAGGGTCTGGCCGTCTACAAAATTCTGTTTTACGTAGCTCATTTGTTCCTCCCTAAGGTCATTTTTCCAAGGATCGCCTGCCCCAGCACGGCAAAAACGTTCTCCTTCGGCGGCTGCGGGTTGTCCCACAGCGTCGCCAAGCGGTCATAGGCGTCCATAGCCGTGTCATTACCCGCCGCCAGTGTGCGCAGCACTTTCAGCAACGCCTGTTTTTCCTCTGCGGAAATACCGCCGGTGCTGCTACCGCCGTTGCCGTTCGGCAGAACAAGGCTCAGCACGCCGTTTTTAATGGTGGCGCTGGCGGTTTCGCCTGTGGTCACAGTACCGATGGTCAGCTCCGGGATGCGGGTCACGCCGTCACGCATCAGGCCGCAGCGAGACTCATCGCCCCGGGTGTCTATGAGTAGTGGATTCTTGCGATTGAGCGTTGGGTGGCGGATCTCTGCCAGACACAGGTCGTATACGTCGCTGTTACGGATGATACCCGGCGCTGGGGCATTGCTGATAAAAGAAGATGTCTCTCTGCCCACCAGCACCGTCAGATAGGAGCGGCGTGCACTCCGGTCAAACCGGAGCACTACGCAGTCGGTGCGGGTATAAAAAGAACTGGGTGGCGACAGAGCCAGTGTTACAGGCTCTTGCATAATGATACTGTAGCCGGTAAAGCGGCTGGGGTGCACCCATGCTCTGCCGGGGCTGATCTGTACCGATTTGCCGCTGCTCGAAAGACTGACTTTAAAGTCCTCGTCAAGGCAGAAGACGCCCGAGGTTCTGGCAGAGTGATACCCGGCGGCTTCCTCTGCCGTATAGGTGATGCCATTCAGTGGGTAGGTTATGATAGCGCTGCTCAAGTGTAGCCCCTCCTAGATCTTTTTCCAGACCGGTGTGCCCAGCCGCACCGTGCGGGTGGTACCGTCCATCTGACTTTGCGTGATGATGTTGGCCACCCGTACCGTAGCCTTGTAGCCCAGCTCGGGGAGCGAGCAGACCGCAATGTCTCCGGGCTCCAGTGCGCCGTCCTCAAGTTCGACCTCGATGCTGCCGGTGCGGGTCTGCTCCAGCAGCTTGTTCAGACCGCGCGCCATCAGTCGCTCCAGATAGGCCGTGCTGGCAGTGGTTTCGCCGGACTCTTCATCGGGCTGCAAGTCGCGGGCGTCCACATACATCTCCCGGCGCTCGGTTCCGGCAGCGTCGGTCAGACCGACTGTCACAGTGGCGCGTGCGGTGCCCTCTCCGGCTCCTTGCACCACGGCCACATTGCAGTAGTCGGAATCGCCAAAAGCCCAGGAAGCGCTCTGCAGATTGCCCCACTTGCTTGAGAAGCGGTTGTTTGGGTCTGCCGTAGGACGGTAGACTTCAAACCGCAGTTTCTTCTGGTCGTTCTTGCCCGCCAGTATGATGCGAAAACCCAGATCACAGGCTGCGCCGATGGTGGTCATGTAGTCCATGATGGTTCCACCGGAGGTCTGCTGGGTGTAGGTGGTATCAAAGCCCACAAGTTCTCCCAGCTCCAGCCGGGGCCACGGTTCCATCTCTGCCACAAGGCGGTGCATGGCGACCTCTGCGGTCTCGTTTTTGACGATGGCAGTGCTGACCCGCTTAGTCAGGATCCACGTTGCGGGGCTGCCGGTGCAGACGAGGTTTTTGTCCTCGTTAGCGTTGGTACGGTGGCAGATGCGCATAGGCATTTGCCGGTCACTGCGCTTGACCCAGCAGCCCTCCTGCAGCAGGGCAAGGTTTTCTGCTGTGGGGCGCACCTCCAGCGTAAAGCTGCCCTCGGTGTTGTAAGGCTCGTCCCAGTACAGGCTGACCCATGCGTCCACACAGCCCTGACGCTCCAGCTTCTGGGCGTCCAGCACATCAAGTCGCATTGGATATCACCTCCGGGAGAATGCCTGCGTACATCGGGTAAAAGCTGATCTTGGCTTGCAGTGCGGTCTCTCCGGCATCGGCACTGAGCAGCAGCCAGTTGTCGCCCGCACGCAGTTCGGTCAGGGTGCTGTCCTCGTCCAAACAGGAGAAGATATTCTCCTCCGTCCGGGTGGCATCGTCCTTATTTGCCACAGTCTTTTTTACTGCCAGTCGGCCGGTCTCGGTCTGGTAAAACTCCACGGTCTCGCCCGGCTCCATGGTAAAGCCGGTCAGCCCGATGAAGGTGCCGTGCCTGACATCCCGGATGCAGGGATTCTTTACGGTCTCAGAACAGCTCAGGGTGGCGGTAAAGCCTACCGGTAGGCTGCCGGGATTTTTGCAGTTCGTGCTTTCATTTGTCCTGCTCCGGTACTGGTGCGCGTTGTAGTTTGCCGGGAAACTGAAGCCCGGCCCGCCCAGCAGATAGCTTTGCTGGTTCAGGTCGTACCAGAAGGGCTTTTCGCAGTACAGCATGATGTCCAGCCGGGGATATGGCTCGAGCTGCTTTGTGTAGGGGGTCTTGGAGAGCACGAAACGGCAGAACCACTGGTCTCCAAGGTACATAGTCCCCTTGGTGAAATAGGGCAGCGCATCCAGAAACTTTTTGGCCTGCGCTTCTCCGTTCGGTCCCCAGAAGTCGATGATCAGTTCCCGGTACACGCCCGCAACACTTTGCTGTTCCACGGTAGAGCCGATCTGGTTGACGCTCTGGGCGGTTTTCAGGTCGATGGAGACGCCGTTCAGCGGGTCGAGAGAGTAGGGCGCGCCGTAGTCCCAGCCAGCGTAGAGGAAATCCCCCGCATCGGTACGGAGCACCAGCTTGTCGTTCCGCATAGGTCATCCCTCCTTTCAGGTTTTCCGTGCCTTGGCGCGATCCGCTTCCCAGCGGGTCTCCCGGGCAAGGTCGGCGGCGCTCTGGGCTTTGCTGTAGATGTACTGGTTGACCGTGGTATCGCCCTCCCGGTGGTAGTTGTTGGCTGCTGCGGCCACCTGAGCGGTGCCGGAGGCTGCCACGCGGTTGCTGACCTTCATGTTGTCGCTCAGCACCAGCGTATTGGCCTGCCGTACCATTTCGGCCAGTTTTTTGTTGGCTTCCTGCAGGGCAGCGGTATTGGCCTCGATCACCTTGTCATGACCAGTGTCCGGCGTGGGCACAGGGGTGCTGGGGTCAGAAGAACCGGAGGAGCTGCTGCCGGAGCTGGTGTTGTCCTTCTTGGGCTGGTACTTGGCGATCAGCTCTGCAAGGGACTTCTGATACTCCACGCCCAGCAGCTGCTTTTCCAGATCCGACATCTGGATGACGTTCTGGGCTTCATTGATCTGCTTTTCCAGCTCTGCCAGCCGGGTTGCATCGATGGTGGTTTTCTTCTCCAGCTGTGCGGATGCAAGTTTGTACTGGGCGTCCAGCACCTTCTTTTCGAGGTCTGCCAGATCCTGCTCATAGCCTGCCGCCAGAACCTTCTTTTCCGCCTCCAGCATCCCGGGGTCGTCCTTGGTCAGCTTTGCTTTCTCCAGCTCTGCCAGCTTCTTGTTGTACTTCGCGTCCAGCTGCTTCTTTTCGACCGCCCCGGACTGCTCCGCATACTGGGCATCCAGCTGTGCCTGCGCCTTTGCCTTTTCGGCTTCGGCCTTCTCGGCAGCTTTCCGCTCTTCTCTTTCTTTGCGTATCTTATCGGCGTAGTCAAAGGCGATATTGGACACGGGGTCAATGTGGCCATCCCACAGCCACGCAACCGCATTATAAACTGCGATTAGACCATTGATAATGTTGACAAAGCCCTGCAGAAAAGAGCCATAAACGCGCAGCAGACCCTCAAAAATGTAGGACATGAAGTCCCCGATGCCGCCCCAGATGGACTTGACACTGCTGGATGCGTTCTTGTTGGTAGCGATAAAGCTGCCCAGAGCACCCACCAGCATACCGATCAGGGAGATCACCAGCAGGATGGGGTTTGCATCCATGGCAATGTTCAGCCCGGTCTGTGCGCCGGTGGCCGCAGTGGCCGCTGGCACGAATTGTCCGATAAACCCTGCCGCCAGACTTGCAAGGTTTTTGAACACGCCGGACAGCGAGCCGGACAGCTTGCCCAAAGCATCCATGGCAAAGGTCTGGATCTGGGTGCGCTGCTCCTGTGTGCAGGCATTCCAGAAGTAGGCGGCAGACCATGTAGCGATGCTTTCCAGATCGCCGTCCTTGATCGCCTTGAACAGCGTTTGAATGCTGCCCACGACATCACTCTGGATCGACTTGTTGATCTGCTCCCAGCTGGAATTGAGCTTTTCCGTGAACTGGTAGGTCAGCAGCTCGGCTGCGCTGGAAAACTGAGGCCCGGCGTCCTCGATAGTCTTGCTGACAGTCTTTGTGCCGTCTGCGGCGATGGTGGTCACGGTCTTGACCGTGCGCTCTACGCCGTCAATGATCTCGATGCCGGTGGAGGTGATGGTCTGCTTCTGCTGGGTGGTGCCGTCCTTCAGGGTCTCGGTCACGCTCTGGGTGACTGTTTCAATACCGTCCGCAAGAGTCGTTGCAGTGTTGGTGACAGAAGCCACCATTTGTGCCGCGGCGTCCTTCGCCAGTTCTCCGTTGGTGGTCAGACCCTGTGCAAGACCCTTGCAGATGTTCAGGCCGATCTCGTCAAAAACCTTGGAGGGCGAGTGGATGCCCAGAATCGTTTTGACAGCGAGCGGCAGCATATTAGCGAGATCTTTTACTTTGCCGATCAGCGCAGTCCAGCCCGCTGTGATGCCGTTCCACAGGCCGTGTACGATGTGCGTGCCGATGTCCAGCCAGCGGAAGGCTGTAAAAACATCAAAGATCGCTTTGCAGATCTGCGGGATGCTGGCTACAAGGGTCGGGATGGACTGCACCAGACCCTTGAGAAGAGCCACCATCAGCCGCACGCCTGCGGCCAGAAGCTTCGGAGCGTTGTCGTTGATGATCCCCGCGATGTCGGAGATGATGCCGGGCAGCTGCTCGATCAGCGTTGGCAGACCGGCGGCCAGACCCTGCGCCAGATTCAGAATGAGCGAGATACCGACATCTACCAGCAGGCCGATGTTTTCCCGCAGGCCGCTGGCAAAATCGGCCACCAGCGGCAGCGCCTGCGCTAGGAACATAGGCAGCCCGGTGCGCAGGCCATCGCCCAGCTGGGAGATCATCTGTGCACCGATAGCTACCAGCCGAGGCAGCGCTTCGCCCAAGCCCTGCACCAGTGCACCCAAGACCTCGGCAGCAGTAGCCAGCATCGCCGGTGTAGCTGTCACGATGCCCGTTGCCAGCTGTGTAAGGATCTGCACGCCGGTGCTCATCAGCCCGGGCAGCTGTTCGGCCACGCCTGCTGCAAGGTCGGTCAGAATGCTGCCTGCCGCCTGAAGCATAGCCTCGGGGCCGCCCTCCGACAGAGCCGTGGACAGGGTGCGGATGCACTGGATGCCGTAGTTGCCCAGCTCGGTCAGGGTGGGCTCCAGCCGCTCAAATACGGCAAGCTGCAAGCCCTCAAAGGCAGAGCCCATGGAGGTCATGACGCCCTGCAGGTTGTCCTGCTGGGTCTCTGCCATCTGCCCCATAGCGCCGTCGGCGTTGTCGATCTGGGTGGCTAGTGTCTCCCACTGCTCACCCTGCGCTGCCAGCAGGCCGTTGACGGCTGCAAGGTCGGTTTTGTTGAACAGCGCATTGATGATGCCGTCCTTGTCGCCCTGCGTCATGCCGTCCATGACCGTGTTCAGGTCGGTGAGGATGTCGTCCAGCTGGCGCATATTGCCTTGGGCGTCGTAGACTTCCAGCCCCAGCTGCTCCATGATCTCCCGGGCGTCCTTGGTGGGGGACTGGAGCGACAGAATAATGTTGCGCAGGTGAGTGCCGCCCTCTGCGCCCTTGATGCCCACGTTGGCCAGCAGGCCGAGGGCGGTTGTCAGCTCTGTGGTGCCGCCCTTCAGGTTGGCAGCGGTGCCGCCCACGGTCAGGATCGCTTCACCCAGCTGGGAAACGTTGGCGTTTGCCTTACTGGCAGCCATGGCGAGCTTGTTGCCGAACTCGTCCACGTTCTGCTTGTTGGCCTCGATGTTCAGCGAAGCCATGGCGTCGGTGACCAGATCGGACGCATAAGCCAGATCCATGCCGCCTGCTGCGGCAAGGTTCAGCACGCTGGGCAGCACCCCGGCGGCCTTGTCTGCATCGTATCCTGCCAGCGCCAGATAGTTCAGCGCGTCCGCTGCCTGTGTAGCGGTGAACTTGGTAGTGCTGCCCATCTCTTTGGCGGTGTCGGTCAGGCTCTGGATCTGATCCACGGTGGTGCCCATGGTGGCCGCCACCTGAGACATGGACGCATCGAAGTTCATGCCCACGCTGACCGAGGACTGCGCGAGACCTGCCAGCTTGCTGGTGGCCGTTTTGGCGAGATCCGCGATCAGAGTGCCGGCGGTCACCGTCATGCTGCTGAGCCCTTTGTTAAAGCCACCAGCATCCAGTTTGGTATCACCAGTTATCGTATAGTCTGCCAATGTGTCCACCTCTCTCGAAAAGAGCGCGGGCACAAAGGCACAGGCTGCTTAGATTTTAATCTCTACTTCCCGGCGGCAGGCCGGGTTTTTGCATTTGACCCACACGCCCATAGCAGTGGCTTCAGCCGCTGCCCAGACCGGCAGCGCCTTGCCACAGAAGGGGCAGGGTACGGGGCTGCGCGTATCACTCCCCGGTGTGCTGGAAACGGGCAAGGAATGCGGCGTCATGGTCTGCAACGGTTGCAATGCGTCTACCTCCCTTCACCTCTGCCGGCAGCGCGTAGGCATCCCGCAGCAGCTCATACCGCTGCCGTTCCTCGCTCTGCATCCCGGACAGATCCGCGGTACGCCAGCACATGATCTTGTGCATCAGCGTGTCCTCCGGCAGGCTCAAAAACAGTGCCCGGAACCTCTACCAGTGCATGGTAGAGGTGGTCAGGTCGATGCCGTAGGTCTGCTGAAACGCCGCCACGATATAGGGCGCATCGGACGCATAGTCAAAGGCGATTTCATGGCTGCCGGCAGAAGAGGATACACTGCGCCGGGCTTCCGGTGTAGCTGCTTCGCCTCCAACATAGAAGCGGAGCATCGACTGGAACGCCTCCCCGGACTGTGGCACGGAAATATCTTCCCGGAAAAACCGGTGGAACGCCACTTGCGAGAACAGATACGGATCCTTGTCAGGGGTTCCCCGCAGGTACTGGTTTGCCAGCCACACCATGGGCCGGAAATCAGAGTTGATTTTGCGCCCCTCCCATTCGCCTTCACAGAGAGGGGTCAGCAAAAGATCAGCCATTTTCCAGCGCCGCCAGCTCTGCCAGCAGCTGCTTGCGGCGCTCGGCCTTGTCCGGCTGTGCTGCCGGATAGCTCACGGGCGGCTTGTGCTTATTATGCTTGCGCTCGGCACGGCGCTGTGCGCGGTTGCCCTGCGGTTCCGGCGGTACGGTGACAGCAGCCTTTGCCGCGGCCTTCTCGGCCTCGATAGCGGCTTTGAACTCGGTTGCAACCTGCGTGCACTTGCCCAGATCGCTGCCGGTCAAGCCAAGACGCTGCGATGCGCCATCGCCCAGCACCTCGTCAAAGTAGTCCATCAGCACACGGCACTGGCTGCGCAGAATGTCCGAATAGCTTGCGTTCTCCTGCTCCAGCCGCCTTGCCTCAGCCTTGGCACGGCTGATCTGCTGCTTGGACGCAGCTTCCATGCGGTCGATATCGTCCGCGTTCAGCGCGGAAAAATTAAACTCCTGATTGCAGATGATCATGATGTGATTTACCTCCTATAAAAAGAACCCCCGCCAGCGGGTGACGAGGGCTGATGTGTGAAGTTAGGCGGGGGTGTAGGTGTACTCCGTAGGAGTGCCGATACCCTTGAAATCGCAGGCAAAGGTGGCGTTTGCACCCGCGGCGCCGCCCTTGTCCGAGGTCAGGATCAGTGCGCCGGTACCCTTCTCACCCTTGCCAGTGCGCAGAGAGAAGTAAATGTACGGCACAACGACAGACTGGCCACTGCCGAAAGCGATCTTGTGAGAGAGCAGGAAGTCCTGAAACTCGTCTCCCACACAGCGGTCACCGTTGATGGTGAGGGTGCGCTGGGTGGCACCCTTGGTAGTACAGGTGCCGGAACGGATGTAGGTATTGTCGCTGGTGGATGCGTTCAGAGCACCGCTATGCTCCTTGACGTGATCGGCACAGACGATCCAAGTGCCTTCAGCGGTCTGCTTGGTGGCGTCCGTCTGGATGGCAAACACAAAGTCGTCTGCGGTCTCAATGCCCTTGTAGGCTGCGCTCGGCTCAATGCCAAAAAGCTCCTTGGCCTTTGCCGCTGCTTCGGTAACAGTCATGTGTTATCTCCCTTCCTGATAATACTGAAGTTGGAGTTGAATTTGAAAACGGCAGGTGTTTGAATCCTGCGATAAGATATACCCCGGAGAGAGGCAGACCACCTTCTCAGCGCGTCTGCCGTCCCCCAGAACAGGGAGTTTGCGTGCACGGGACTGGACCTCTACCCACTCCGCAAAGTCCTCCCAGAAGGAAGAGTTTGCCGCCTGTTGCACCTGATCCTCGGAATAGCTCATGCGGGATGCCAGTATATAATTCTTGGCCCGGCTGCTGCCTCCGAAGTACTGGGCGAGCAGTGGTGCAGAAGGGGTGCTTTCCAGCGAAAACGGCACCATATCCGGCTCTCCGGTTCCGAGGTAATCAATGCCCAAAACCACATCGCCGTTGTTCAGTGTAGTTATAAGCGGACAGGTAGCAAGCCAGTCCAGCATGGCCTTTACGTCTGCGGTTTTCTGGCTCACTTCAGATCCTCCTGTGCGCGTGCTTTGACAAACGAGATGAACTCTGTACGGTGATCGTTGATACAGCGCTCACCCCAGTGGGGACCGCGGCCATCCTCGCGGACGCCGCGCCCCAGTGGCAGGCGGTAGTACTGGGCACCCGCATAAGGGGTGACGTGCCTGATCTCGCCGCTGCCCAGTACCGTGTGTGTTTTGGCGCTGTTAGCCAGTGCACCGGTGCGTAGCGGCACATAGGGCGCTACCAGCCGGATGAACTCCGCGTCTGTTTCCTTCTGCAGCTGTTCAAAGCCGGCGGTGAAACGCCCGCTCAGGTCTGCCGCCCAGCGGATCCCCAACCGGATCGTACCGTCCTGCCCCAGATCCACGTCCCGGGGCTGGTTTATGATGAGCAGTGGGTTTGCCATTAGCTTACCTCCACGCACCAGTGGGGCACACGCCCATCGCGGTTGTCGTGAATGCTGGTCACTGTAGCGGTGCGGCCGCTGGGCAGCTGCACCTTATCTGCCAGTGACAGCGTCCAGTAATCGCTGCGCCGGGACGGGTCGATTGCCTTGAAGGTAGACGCGGGCAGGAAGCACCGGCCTGCGTCCATGGCGGCCTTCGGCCGATCCGCAGGTGCTGCAGTAGAGTAGCCCGGGAAGATGCAGATCACCGTTGCATCCCGGCGGGAAAATCCGGGGGTATCGACCTGTGCGCTTTGGACTTCCGCGCAGCTGACCTTTGACAACTGAAAGGTGTAGCTGGCGTCAGAAGTCCCGGCGCGGACATGGTGGATAAAATTGACGCTCTTGGTAGCCAGAAGAGGCTTGCCCACGAAAAAACACCTCCTCAGCGTCTACGCGGCGGGTGATAAACCGCACCGGCGTAAATCATCCAGCGGGTAGCCGGAGCGGACAGAACCCGCAGGATCAGCTGATCCTGCTGCTGCTGGATCGCAGCCTGCGTGCTCTGCGCTGCGGCGTAGCTCTCGGAATAACCGTGGTTGTTGACGCTCGTTACACCGGACAGACTTGCCTGTACAGCGCTGTCGCCGCCCAGACTGCGCATCAGGGTAATCAGTTGCGCCTGACACTCGGCCAGCTGACTGATCTCCTCCGGTAGCGCCGCCAAAACCGCCCGCCAGTGGGTTGCCCCTTCGATCTCCAGCGCAGCTTTGGCTGCCAGCTGCCGGAACTCTGCTTCTGTCAGAGTGGTGTCGGGGCAGCGCTCTTGGTAATCGGTGTAGGTCAACCAGCTATCCATAGGGCGCTCCTTACACGGTGAAGTTGGCCTTGGGGATCACGAGCTTACCCATGCGAACGTTCTTGTGGTTGAACTTCAGCTTCCAGTTGCTGGAGGTGGTAAACTCGGCGTCAGTCGGGGTCTCCTTGGCGGTCTGATCACCATCGAAAGACAGACCGTTCGGGTGCAGCACGATGGCACGATTGTTATACAGGATATCGGTGCCGCCCGCCTTGGATGCGTTGTACTCGGTATAGTCCGGGGTGATGACCTTGGGGGATGCAGTCAGGATGGAGCCCTGACCGAACAGCAGAGACTCGTAGTTATCCGCGGTAGAAGTGCCGCGGTCATTTACGATGACCACCAGACCGTTGATGGTGGGCAGGTTGACTTCCTTCTCCAGCACGTTGGTGATGACGTACTTGTTGAAGTTTACCAGACCCATCTTCTGATACTCCGCGTAGATCTTGGAGTGCATCACCAGCAGGCCGAACTTGCCGGCCATATCGCCCAGAGCGTTCTGCTGAATGTCGATCAGCTGGTTGGCGGTCACGCCGCCGGCGCTCTTTTCGATGGTCATGATGTGGCTTTCCAGACCGGTGGCGCCCAGTGCGGCGTTTGCCATCGTGGTCATAAGGTTCTGCCAGTACATACGCCAGTAGCGGCCAGTGTTACGCGCTACGGCTGCCATAGGATCGGCAGCGGTCAGCTCGCGGGTCAGGTCGGTTGCCTTCCACGCCTTCATGCGGTCCACACGGATCCACGTCTGCTTACCGCCGGAGATCTCGGTGGGCACGTTGTCGTTCACGCCGTCACGCACCAGCGGAGCATCCTCAGCAGGATCCAGCGGGTTGTAAAAACGCAGGGTGCCCATCACACCGCCCTGTGCGCTCATTGCGTCAGTCAGGGACTGATCGTTGGCAAGGATGCCGGAGGCATAGATGGAATCGGAGAAAGTGGCTTCCTGATCCACAAAGCCCTGATAAACTTCAGGATCGAACGGAAAGCCGCCAAAAGTGCCAGTTGCAGGCATAAGTATCTACCTCTCTTTAGTGTCGTGCAGCCCGGATCTGAGCCGAAAGCTGCTGGAAAAGTGCAGGGTTGCGGGTGCGCAGCGCCATGCGTTCGGCACCGGTCATTGCCAGAAACTCGTTCAGGTTCGGCTGCGCATTGCCGCCCTGAGCACGGGGCTTCGGGATGATGATCGGGGGAGTGCCCGGCTGGTCCTGATCCTGCTCGTGGTTGTCACCGTCCTGCCCGGCGGGGTCCTCCTGCTGGAACAGATACGGCTTGCGGGCCTTGAGATCCGCGAAAGCTGCCTTGACGTCCTCGCTCTGGTTATTGCTGTCGCGCAGTGTAGCTCTGTTCGGCAGCAGCGCGATCGCGTCCTCTTCATCCAGCGCGCCAGCCTCCCGGGCAGCGGTACGGAGCACACCGCTGAAGGTGTATTCCGCTGCCTGCGTGGCCAGCTGGTTGGTCAGATCCGTGATCTGGTTGCGCAGATCGTTCACGTCTACGCCCTCAAAGGCTGCAAGACCCTGCTGCGCAGTAGTCAGCTGCGCCTGCAAGCCCTGTACAGTAGCCTGATGGGCGGTTTCGTCCTGACCGTGCAGGCGCATGATCTGGTTAATCTGCTCCTCGGTCAGGCCTTCGATGGCTCTCAAATCCTCGCGTCTCATGGTTTTCCTCCTTGGAGAGCTACGGCACTTGATATCGTGTTGCCTTACACGGGCTCTCTGCCCCTCTTTGTACACCGGGGGCTCGGTGTGATCTGGGTAAAGGATAGCAGCATCCCGGTCAGAAAAACGAACACGATTAGAAAAACGTCAACCTGTCAACCATGTCAACGCCGGTTCCCTGTAATCTCTCGCGGGCGCGCATCAAGCGTGTTCGCACGGGTGTATTCTTCTTTTCTTCTCTTTCGGGTCTGGATATAGAATTTAAGTTGACATGGTTGACAACTGCCAAAAGCCGCACCGTTACACGCTTTTTCGTGTCAACAAAAAAAGCGCCCCAGAGCATCTGGAGCGCGGCAAAGAACATATTATTCCGGGGTATATTCAAGCAGATCACCGGGCTGGCAGTCCAGCAGCTTGCAGATCATCTCAATGTTTGACCACGAAAGCTGCCCGCCGGTTCTTAATTTTTGCAGTGTAGATTGGCTGAACAGCCCCTCCCTGCGGATCCTTGTGGTGTTGTACCCGGCAGCCTTCAGGGCCTCCAGTACGTCCATTTTGTATTTCAGTGGCATAATATCCCTCCTCCAGTATATCATAGCAGAACCGTTGCACGAAAACAAGTGCAAAAACTCCAAAAGTCTGCACTAATATTCGTGCAAAATGCCAATATCAATGCACTAATATTCGTGCTATAATAAAGCCGTAGAACAAAGCACCCACAAAACAGACGGAGGAAATACCATGGAAATCAAAAACGTGCACTGCGAGAAGCAAGCACTGGAACTCTTCAGGATGATGCCGGACAACAAGAAGTCAGCTCTCCACAATGCGTTGAGCAGAAACCTTGAGTTTACCACTTCTTGGGGTCTGGAACTTGGCGAACTCCGTGCTTATGAGAACGGTGTTTACATCACTCTCCAAGGTACCCGCTGCAGCTTTTCCGTGTATGCAGAGCTGGTGAACGGAAAGCCCGTTTTCAAGCGCAAGCCTCCTGAAAGCAAGCTCAACCTGAAATTCAGAAGCGGCTTGTTATTCGATGCCGGAGACTTCAACGAATTCTAAGAATCAATTTCACTGGACAAACAAGACTGGAGGACAACACCATGAGAACGTGGACAAGCAGAGTGGTTCAGGTCACTTTTAAGCTGGAAGGTAAAGAAAGCATGGTCCTGTACCTGCTGAACAGCGCTAAAAGCGATGCAGAAGCGATCACGACCGGCGTTCGGTACTGGGTAGCCGATTATGAGGACGATGGTGCCGAGATCACCAAGGCCGAGATCGTAGAGAAACACACTTACACGGATGAGGAGGACTAAACCATGAAAACCCTGAACATCACTTACGACACCACCGAGATCGAGGAGAACGGCAAGCCGATCAACGGCGAGACTTGCTACAACCTCAAGCTGCGCGATGAGCTGGCAGACCAGCTGCTCCGCACCGGAAAGTGCGATCCTATCAGCATGATGCACATTGAGCTGGTGCTGCAGGGCAGGAAGATCGTACTGGACAGCATCAAGCATTACGAACTGGTAAAGGAGGGCTAAGCCATGAAAACCAGCACCTTCAACCGCATTTTTGAGAATGCCCGCACTGTGAACATCCAGAGCAACGAGTGGTTCAACTACGCCGGGTTTTTCTGGATGCAGTGCACTGAGAAGCAGCTGGCCCAAATGCGAATGCTGCTTAAAGCGCAGAACTGCAAGACAACCGTGAAGAACGGCGAAGAATGGTACATCCTGAACAGCGGGACGCTGATTAAGGTACACTAAAAAGGGAGGCATGAACGATGAAAAAGGAAACGCTGAAACCGTGCCCGTTCTGCGGGCAGAAGCACACAACCATTACTGAATCGAATACGGAAGGCGTTCGGATTCGCTGTCCGCGTTGCAACATCACATTTACACGCGATTTTTATGAACACCGCGGAGAACTGGGCAGGCAAACAACTATTGAGGCGTGGAATACGCGCCCTGATATGAGTGAAAGCACAAAGAAGATCCGCTGTGCAGCGGTCATCACCAACGATCTTGGGCAGCTGCTGGTGCTCCAGCAGGGCGATATCTACCGGCTACCCTCCCGTGAGATCGAGTACACCCAGAACACGAACGAGTGCATAGAAGCCGCGCTGCGGGAGGTGCAGGAGAGTTGCCAGATCCGCGGGGTGCAGGTGGACGTGGCCACCGGGCTGCTTGAGCTGGATCCCGAAAAGAGCCTGCTGCTGGTGTTCGGCTGGATCGCCGAAACGCCGGAGATGCCCTCGAGCAGCACGCCGGACAGCGAGCCGTGTCCTGTCTGGCTGGCAAAGAAGAAAGAGCAGCAGCTGGCAGCGAACCTGTGGAACGTCTACAGCCACCCCACGGATCTGGCGCTGTCCATAGCGCTGATGCAGCGCAGTCAGCTGGATATGATGAACGCACAATAAAACAGAACCCCGGAGGTGCTACCCTCCGGGGTTTTCTTATTTTTTCGCCTGTGCTGCCGCGCTGGCTGCTGCGCTGCGCCCGAAGCCGGGCACGCTTTCGCGCAGCTGATACTGGTGCAGCCCTGTCTGCTGCAGAAAGTCTTTCATCTTTGCACGAGAGGCTGCCAGCTTGTCTGCCGCGGCTTTTTCGGCGTCCTTCTGGCCGCTTTCCTTGGCAACAAGAAACGCCCGCTTGTCAGCCCGGATCTGGCGCTCCTGTGCACGCTGCATCTGGGTGGCCTTATACCGCCCGATCTCCTTCCCGTTGTAGGAGACAGTGGCGCTGTTGATCCGCTCCAGACGCTCCGGGGAGTAGCTGCGCGTGCTGGCGCCTTCCCAGTACATACTCCAGTTGTGGGCGCAGTTTGCGCCCATAAAGCCCCGCACATCCCCGTAGCCGATATCTGACAAGGACAGGTATCCGTGCTGCCCGCTGCGGCTGACCAGCTGCCCCTGCCACCAGCTGTGGTTGGTCAGGTTCGGCCCGCCGTTACCGGTACGGGCGCCCACATGGGCATCCAATTCCATCAGATCGCACTCCAGTATGTCCGCATTGTAACGGGTGATCTCTCCGGCGGTCTGGTTTACCCCGGTGCGTGTAGCCCGTAAGACCACAACGTCCAGCGTGTCCACATGGCCGCTCGGGTAGGTGATCGCACCCAGACCCTTGGCCGCCAGCTCATTCAGCGCCCGCCGGGCGGCAGCATCAGAGCTGAAGGCTCCGCTGATCGCGTCCGCGTGCGCCATGTCCAGATAATAGGCCAGCTGCCGCTGGGAGGTCTCTGTCATGTTCAGGTTACCCATAAGCGCGCGGGTCTGGGTCAGGTTGTACAGGGTGTTCATGGTGCGCCGGTAGCCGCTCTGGACGATCTGCCGCGCCTCCTCGTTCTCCCCCAGTGTAGGGAGTACCCGGCCAGCCTTGGCGGCATCGTTCACGTCAATCCCGTAGGCCTGCTTCATGGCTTGCGCGAAAATAGCAGCCTCCTTCGGGCCGATCTGCTGCACGATCAGGTTCATTTGCTGAATCAGATAGGCCTTGCTGGCGCCCAGCGCCTGCGCCCGGTAGCTCTGCCACTCGGCTGTGGCGGTGACGCCGCCCGCTTTCACGATCCGGCGCACCATATCCCGCAGGATCCGCTCGTTCAGCTCGTCCCACGGGGCAGCCAGCAGCCCGGCATACGCGTTGACCTGCTCCGGCGTCAGCATGGGGTCACCCGATGCTTGTCGCCTTCCAGCGTCACCTCAAAGCCCAGCAGGCGGATTATGCGCTGCGCCTCGTAGTATTTCTCCCACAGCGCCGGACTGCGCAGGATCCGGGCATTCGCCATCAGCCAGTCCATGCGCTCTGCTGCCCGGCGCAGCTGCGCAGCTTTTGCACTCTTAGCCATCGCCATTGTCGATTACCCCCTGCAAAATATCTGTTGCGGCGCTCTCGGTCTGGATCTCCCGGATCGCCTGTGCCGCGGTCTCCTCGTCCTCGCCAAAGAAGTGCTGCCGATACTCAGCCTTACCGCGCAGCCCCATGGACACATCCTGCCGCCACTGATCCATTTCTGTGATGCGGTCAAGAATAATGCTGTCATCCCAGTGGAACGCGATACTCAGCTTCCCGCGCCCGGGCGCACCCTTAACGTGATCGCCCCAGTAGTCAAGGGCATCAATCAGACCGCGCAGCGCGTCCTCCAGTGCTGCCTGCAGGTCGGAAACGGTTGCATATAGCTTTTGGCGGCTGCTCACGATCTCGGTGGCAGTCTTTTCCACGTCTGCCACCTGCGAGATCACGCCAAAGCTCAGCCCGGCGTGGCTCTCCACGTTGCGCAGATACTGGTTCAGACCGGTCAGATAGCTGGTGTCACGCAGTGTGGGGGCAAACACCTGATAGAAGGGCGCGTTCTGGGTGATACCGGTGTTCACGTTCATGCCATGGAAAAGGCGCTCCCGGTGGTGCGGCGCCGTCCCGGGAATCCCCTCCGGGGGCACACCGTACAGCTTCAGCGCTTGCGCGCGTGAAAGATCTTCGCCAGCGCCGCCGGGCTTCAGGTAGGTGTCCGGCACATCAATCGCCATTTCGGCGGCTTCATATTCCCAGTCAAGCCGGGTGTACTGCTCCTCGGCGTCAATGATCTGGACGCGTGCAGGCTCGAACATGGCCGCGCCTAACTCGCTGCCGGGATCTACGCTGTTCACGATGGGGGTGACAAAGTAGCCCACCGGCAGCTTTTCCAGCCCGGACAGGTACGCCACCGGCTGGATCTCGTCCCACTCCGGGCGTATGCTCAGTTCGTCCGGGCTGCCCAGACTGTCCTGCGTAGAGCTGCGGAAGGCCATGTTCACCACTTTGACGCAGGGGAACTGCGCCGGGGCTTCAAGGTCGTTATCCTCCAGTTGTGCCAGCTCTTCGTCCCGCAGATCCCGGCGGCTTTCCAGCACATGGAGCCACTCCAGACGGTGGTAGTAGTTCTCATTGTCCTGTATGGTGTCGATAAAAACACCCTCGGTCAGACTGCCCTCGATGTCGTGGGACACGGGGAAGTAGCAGGCGGCGTTGCTGAAGGAAATACCCAGCTTGCTGCCGCTCTGGTAGGGCTTCCACACGCCGCTGCCTAGCGCAAGGGCAACGGCCAGAATACGCCTTTTGCGCGGGGAAATGACCCGCTGCAGCTGGGTGTTGATCCAGTCAGCCCGCGGGCTGCCCTCTACTTTGACCTCCAATTCCAGCGTGGTCAGACGCGCCAGTTCGGAGCAGATCAGGGACGGCAGTCCCAGCGTCAGGGTCTCCGGGTTATGGTTCATTGGCAGGCCGTTAATCGCCGCGTCATACCAGCCCTCGATTGCCTGCTGCATCCGATCCGTGACCAACGTCTTGCACCCGATCACGTTCTCAATGTCTGCGTGGTTTATCATGCGTTCTGCACACCTCTCTTTTGCCACACATCTTCCAGCGCATACCGGGCCATATCAATGCTGTGGTTTGCAGCATCCACATAGCCGGGCATCACCTCGCCGGTCTTTTTGTCTATGGCATACTCATACTCGGAAAACTCCCGCGCCGTCCACGGGCAGCGCACCGGGTCGATCACGATCTCTGCACGGCTTTGCAGCCACTTCATTCCGTCCGTCACGCTGGTGCCGCCGTTGGCTGCGTACTTGTGGCAGCCCCGCAGCCCGCGGTACCCCAGATCGCGCAGTGTAGCAATTGACCGGTTGGCCGCGCTGTCACCCACGATGTCATCCAGCAGGTGGGGCTGCAGCACCTGCGCCAGCGCGGCGTCCGTCTCCCGCTGCGCCCGGTGCTCCTCAAAAATATACACGGTCTGTCGGGCGTGGTCATAAGACAGCCCGCCGAAATGGTTCGGATCCGGGTACCAGCCAAAGTCCAGCCCGTAGTACCGGCGGTCAAACCCTGCGATCTCCTCCCGGGTGATAGGCCGCAGCGTGATGTTGGTAAACACCTGCTGCCCGCAGCCCACCACCTCGCCCATGTACTCGTGAGCGTATGCGATGGGGTCCCGCTGCTTCAGGGTCTCCGCGTCATCGAAAAAGCGGGGGCCCAGCCAGTCCGGCGGGGTGGTCAGGTAGGTGGTATGGTGCCGGAATTGCTTGGGCTTGGGCTCCCGTTTGTACCGGTTGACCCAGTGCCGCGCCATGGCCGGGCTGTTGAAGGTTTTGAAGGAAAAGCTGAAGGGGCCACCGCGGAAAACAGACTGCTCCACGTTTCGGATCTCCTCCGGGCCATCAAACTGATCAAATTCTTCAAAGTGCATCACGCCGAAATAGCCGAACGGTACCGCAATAGATTTCAGCTTGCCGGGGTCATCCAGACCGTAAAACTGGATCGTCTGCCCGGTAGGGATATAGGTCAGGGTGTACGGCTTCTTGGTTTGCTTCCACAGGTGCCGGATCCCCATGCGATCAATGACACGGTTATATTCCGGCCAGACGCTGGTGGCAATGGTGTTGCCGACTTTACGCAGCACTACCGCGTGAATGTTCGGGGTGCGCATGACCAGCAGCACCACCTCCGTAGCAGCAAAGGTAGACTTCAGGCTGCCGCGCCCGCCATCGCCCAGATACTCGTTATACTCGCCGGACCAGATCGCTGTATGAGCGGCGTAGTACTCCGGGATGATCAGATCACTTAGCTTCAGCTGCTTCGGCGCCAGCAGGTTCTGCTGCGGGCGGGGCCGTCTTTGGGATGTCATCCACGAACACCACCTTCCCGTCATACCCGCGCAGCTCTGGGTGCTCGCTCCATTGCTCGGGTGCTCGATTTTTCAGATAAAAGCACATCGCGCCCAGATCACCGGACAGTGCTTTTTTGTACAACGCGTTCTCCACGGCTGCAATGGCAACTTCCTTGCCGGTTGCAACTGCCCGCGCAATTGCTTCGTTTTCGGTACACCAGCGCCGAAACGTGCGCACAGGTACGTCAATGGCCGCGCAGATCTCGGCCTGCGTCAGTCCCTGCATAGCAAGCCGCTGCAAGCGCAGCAGCCCGGCGGGGGTGTCCCATTTGCTTATTTTAGACTTGCGGGCCAACAGATCACCTCCGAAATAAAAACGGCACGCACTGGCCTGCTGTGGGCCATGCGGGAGGAGGTGGCCCGCGTGCGTGCCGTTTTGGCTAAGATGCACCGGGAGCGGAAAGGAGTAGGAAAAACGCCCCCGGCGGGATAGCAAAAAGAAAAGCTATCTCCGGTGAGCATACCAGAGATAGCTTTCAGAAAACGAACGGTTTTACTTTTTCTTCTTCGGAGCTGCCTTTTTGGCGGCGGTGCGGGTGCTGGCCTGCCCGGTGGCAAAGTTCAGCTTCTTGGGCTTGTCGGATCCGGTGCCCATAGCGGCGTACATGAACATAGGCTTCACCTCGCCGTTGTTCTTCATCACCACCATACCGTCCCCGATGCCGCCCGCCTTGGGAGCAAAGAACCAAGCGTCCCCGTAGTCAAGGCACACAGCGGTTTTGGGATCACGGGCAAGAGCTTTCTTTTTGGCGTCTGCATAGTTTACGGCCATTGTAAAATCCTCCTAGATCAGTGCTTGCTGGGCTGTACAAAGATGCCCACTTTGTTGGGATCGGGCTGCATATTGTCAATGCGCATCAGGTGCGTCTGGGACATGGTGACGTGTCTTGACATGGCTTTTAGATAGCCGGTGGACGGTTTCTGCCAGTTATACGCCTGCGGCTCAACAAAAAGGGTCTGACCGTTCCGGCGCTCCGCGATAAAAACGTGTCCACACCTGCCGCCCTTATAGGTGATCTGCACTACTGCGCGGGCACCCTCGCCCCAAGATGCCATCTGCTTCTCTACGGCTTTCTGCGTGGGAGTGCTCACCAGTGACGCGGACGAACCGCCCTGCATGAAGGTGGTCCACCCGCGATTGTATGCGGGGTCGGTCATGCTCCGCGTTCTGGGCTTTGCTTCCACGTCATAGCCGCGGCGGCGCATCTCATACGCCCAGATGCAGCGCTGGCAGTTTGTCTGGTACTCTTCGCCCTTTGCGTAGTTCGGGTTTGCGTCCCGGGCAGCGGGGTCAACCTCCATCGGCTGTCCGCGCACACCGGCGTAGCGGCTCAAAGGGTCGTTGGGATCCGGCAGGATGCTGGGCTGCTTAGGGACAAGCGGGTTGATGACGGCAGGCAGAAAACGCTGCCCGCCGCCCTTCTTGGAGGAGGAACTGCTGGACTTTGGCATGATGATCTCACTTTCACTATATCATTTTCGGATGCGCTTTTCAATGCTTGCACTGAAGGGCGGGATATGGATCAGCGGCCCGGCGTACACCTCCCGGAGCCATTCCGGCGCTGCACCGTACCACAGCAGCTGACTGGGGTGCAGGGTGTTCAGAACGTACTCCACCTCTTCCCGCAGCTGACTGACCCGGTGCTTTTTGTTCATGTCGCTGACGCTTGACATACAGATCGGCGCGTTGGCGGGGATCCCGTCCAGCGCCCATGCTGCCAGATCCTCCCGGTAGATCACATAGGGCACAACGCGGATCCCGCATTCCTGCCAGTACGCCGCGCACCACATTTTGCGGTAATGGTTGTAGAGGTTCAGCGCGCCCGGCCAGTCCCCGTACTGTGAGAAGTCCGGGGCGATCACATAGTCAAACCGAGACAGCAGATCCAGATACCTGTCCGGGGACGCCCAGACCCGTTCAAACTGGTAATCGTCCAGAAAGAAGTGCAGCCCCTTCCCGGCGGGTGCTGTCTCGGTGAGTGCGTAATTGAACCCCTCCCACACAATACCATCCGGCACGGGCTCCACAGGTGCCATTGCCGGGATGCCGTAGGGGCTGGCGCTGTCGAACACAGAGATCTGGGTGTTCTGCCAGTTGCGTTCTGCCTTGTATGGCCGGTCACGTTCCAGCGGATCCTCCTCGGCCTCGGGCTCCGATTCTTCGGGCTGCAGCGGGGTCAACAGATCCACCGGCAAACCAAACTTTGCGGGGTCAAAGGTCAGCTGTGCCAGCTCTGCAGACAGCACCGGCAGATCCCACTCGGCCACCTCGCTGGTGCTGTTGTCCGCGATACGCAGTTCTTTGGCCTGCTCCGGGGTCAGTTCTGCAGCCACGATCACAGGCACGGTGGACAGCCGCAGCCGCTTTGCTGCCTTGTACCGGGTATGCCCGGCGATAATCACGCCGTCCCTGTCTACGATGATCGGGCTCTGAAAACCATACTCCCGGATGCTGTTGGCTACCGCGGTCACCGCCTTGTCGTTTTTCCGCGGATTCTTCTGGTATGGCTTAATGTCAGCCAGTTTACGATATTCAAGCGCATGGTCTGCGCAGCGCATAGAAAAACACCTCCCGCGGTAATCTATTTTCAAGACTACCGCAAGAGGTGCTTCCGAAACGAACAGGTTATAACTGCGCGATCACCCGGGTTGCCATCATGCGCACGCTGTCCGGGGTGTTGCCGCCACCGATCATGCAGGCCACCTTTGCCCAGCTGACCTTACCGGCACCCAGAAACGCGATCTCCAGCACACGCAGGGTAAGCGGATCCTGTACCCGCGAAATGTACGCCCGGCGCTCCGCTCTGGAAAGCCGCCGGAAAGCCCGAATACTCATAGATTAGCCCCTTTCTTTGATATACGACTTCAGCGCCTGCATTAAGGCGTTCTGGTTGCGGTCTTTGCTGTTCAATGCTTTTACTACCAGCTCATCCGCGCCGTGCTTCACGATCAGCCGGTGCACGATCACGCTCTGCTTCTGCCCCTGCCGGTAAAGCCGGGCTTCGCCCTGTGCGTACAGCTCCAAACTCCACGGCATACTGTACCAGATCAGGTGGTGCCCGCCCTGCTGCAGGTTCAGGCCGTAGGCACAAGAGGCAGGCTGCGCCAGCAGCACATCAATCTCCCCGGCGTTCCACGCTGCCGCGTCCCTGTTATCACGCAGCACAGCCACGCGCAGGCCGCTGTGGTGGTGTTTCAGGGTCTCCAGAAGCTGCTCCTCGTCAAAGCGGAAATGGTAAAATACAAGGGCTTTCTGCCCGTCCAGCTGGTCGATCAGCTCGTCAAAGGCGTCCAGCTTGCAGCGGTGGATCTGGTGCATCTGGCCGTCATCATCGTACAAGCTGCCATTGCACAGCTGCAGCAGCTTGTTGGTCAGGGACGCCGCCTGCTGGGCAGTAATGGCTTCGCCGTCCACCTGCAGCAGGCACTTCTTCTCCATGGTTTTATAAGCCGCAGCGGCCTTTGCATCCAGCACAACGGGCACGTCCTCCACGATCTTTTCCGGCAGCTCCAGCAGATCGGCTGCTTTAAAACTCAGCACCAGATCAGAGATCTTGCGCCGGATCGCATCGCCCGCCCCGTCCTTGGCTTCCCAGCTGTATTCTGTGGGCCAGAAATAGGCCTGCCGGTAGTGCGTGATGTACTTGCCCAGCCGCTCCCCCTGATCCAGCAGATAGATCTGCGCCCAGAGGTCCAGCAGGTTGTTGGGCGCCGGGGTGCCGGTCAGTTCCACCACCTTGGCGATCTTCGGGCGCACAGCCTTCAGCGCCTTAAACCGCTGGGCGGCATGATTCTTGAAACTGGATGCCTCATCCAGCACCACCATGTCAAAAGGCCAGTGTCTGCCGTAGTGTCTCACCAGCCAGTAACAGTTTTCGCGGTTGATGATATACACATCTGCCGGGGTGTTCAGGGCTGCAATGCGCTGTGCCTCGGTGCCCAGCACAGTGGAGATCCGCAGGTGCTGGAGGTGATCCCACTTCTGCGCCTCGTCCTGCCATGTAGCTTCTGCCACCTTCTTTGGCGCCACAACCAGCACGCGCCGGATCTCGGCAGCATCGTAGATCAGGGTATCAATGGCGGTCAGGGTAACTACGGTTTTGCCCAGACCCATCTCCATCCACAGCCCAACACTGGGCTTGTCAATGATCGCGTCAATAGCCGCTCGCTGATACAGGTGCGGCGTGAAATGCTGCATAAGGTTTGACCTCCTCTTTTTTTTTATGGCGTGGGTCAGTCAAGGCTCTCTTGATCGGCCCACGGATCGTCCCACCAGTCATCATCATCTGCATAAGACGTCACCCGGCCAAGGCTTTCCGTGCTCAGCTGAGACGCAAGCTGCGCCGCCTGCTCGACTGTGCTGATCTCGCAGCAGGGAAAACCCAATCCCGCCAGCTTTTCCCGCCACCACTCCTGCAGCCCGCCTGCTTTGACCTTTGCCCCGGGGCGCTTCAGTTCCACAAAAGCAATGACGCCGCCGGGAAAGAGGATCATCCGATCCGGCACGCCTGTGTGCCCCGGGCATACCCACTTCAAGCACAGCCCGCCTTCGTCCTCCACGGCCTTCCGCAGGGCGGCTTCTACCGTTTTCTCTCGCATTTTGTACTCCTTTACTCGATCCGGCTGTCAACCAAACCCGAAAATTTGAAGTTGACGGGAAAAATGCAGCAGTGGAGCCACTTTTCCGGCATCTGTCAACGTTGTCAACCAAAATGTCTTATATACCCTCGCGGGCACAAGCATACAAGCGTGTGCGCCTTATGCGTGCGCTTGTTTTCTTCTTTTCTACTTCTTCTAGTAGATTTTATAGTTGACAATGTTGACAGAACCAGAAAAACGGCTTGATTGCTTGTTTTCCAGCGTCAACCAGTTTGTCAACCAAACGAAAACGCCCGGTTGACAACGTTGACAGATTGCTTGTTTTCTTCGGTTCTTGGGGAAATTCCGCTTTTCACGTTGACGCGGTTGACAGCCGCTTATTTCAGCAGCGCCTCGCTCTCACAAAGCGCCCGGCAGACGGTGCACTTCGTCAGCGGCTTATCTAACCAGATATTAAAAAGATCGCATTTCGGTGCATTCCATTCAGGCGGTGCTTTGCGCCCGTGCGTGCGGTTCCGTACTTTGTAGAACCGGCACAGCTGATAGTAACCTTCTGAATCTTCGGGAAATGCACAGCCGTGTTCCGGCACTAAAACCGGCGAGTGGATTATGATGCCCGGTGTTAGGTCTACCATATTTACTGCTCCTCTCTGACCCATACCCGCTGCGTACCATAGGGGCCGCAGCGGCGGCTGTTTTTCAGGTTCACCCACCCGGGGATATTTGCCAGCACTGCGGAAATGCGCTTGGACTGCTGCCGGTCAAGTTCCCTGCCGGTGCGGTCGATGCACTCCCGCCAGATCTCGTTGACGCATACGCTGGTGCGCTGCACCGTGTTTTCCGCGCTCTGACCGGAGGTCTCCCAGTAGCAGATCCGCTGGTCAATATCGCGCTTCATCCAGTCTGCGGGCACCGGGCGGCTCAAAAAGTCCTCGATCTGACCTTCCCACGGGTCGCGCTCCATGTGCGCCTGCTGCTCTGCCACAGCAGCCGCCAGCAGGTCATCCCGCAGGATCAGCTCCTCACCCTGCTGGTAGCGTGCAACGGCTTCAGCCCAGATCTGATCTACCTCTGCGGGGGTCAGATCGTCATGCACCAGCTTCGTCCGGCGCTCAAAACTGCAATCTATGGGCCAGTAACGGCGGTTTCCGGTGGCGTCCCGCAGGAAGTCGGTGCTGTTGGAGGTGCCGAAAAACACACAACGGCGGGGATACTGCACCGTTCTTCGGCCATAAGCCGCCCGGTATCTGTCCTCGGTCTGGCTCAGAAACTGCTTGGCGGCCTCGCTCTCAGAGCGGGAAAAAGCTGTCATCTCGCCCAGCTCTACGATCCAGACGCCGCGCAGATTCTCGCGGGCTTCCTTGCCGTCAAAGCTGGTGATACTGTCGTTGAACCAGTCCCGCCCCAGACGGGAGAGCAGCAGGCTTTTGCCGATGCCCTGCTTGCCGCTCAGAATGCAGATCTGGTCAAACTTGCACCCCGGACGGAAGCAACGCGCCACGGCAGCCACCAGCATTTTGCGGGTGACGGCGCGGGTGTAGCTGTTGTCCTCGGCGCCCAGATAGTCGATGAACAGCGTATCCAGCCGTTCCTTGCCGTCCCACTTCAGCCCGGACAGATAGCTGCGCACCGGATCCTTGGCGTGGCGGCTGCCGGTCAGGGCTACCGCGTCCGCTGCCTTGGCGGTACCGCTGAAGTGATAGACTGTCTCCAGATACCAGCGCACACCAGCGTCATCTTCGTCCGCCCAGTCCCGTTCACCATCACGCCCCGGCCACGGGAACGGACCGGCGCACCGCAGACGATCCGCAAAGGTGTCCTGCCAGATCCTGCCCTTCAGCACCGGGTCGTTCTCAAGAATCACCCACGCGTTCTGCGTGGTGCACGCTAGCGCGCCCTTCTGGGTGCGGATCAGCTGCTTCTGCCAGTCCTCGGTATCGTCTGCGGCTTTCTCCGGCTCCTGCCGGGGGTCATCCTCTACCGGGGAGAACCCGGACAACGCGTTTTTAACGGTCTCGTCCCGCAGCCGCGCCGCAGTCGGGCCGTCACTCTCGGCCAGCGTGCGCATCTGCTGCCAGCTGGGCAGGGAGGCTGTGGGGGTGCCGGGGGTCACGTCTGTATCGAGATCCCCGAAGCGGTGGATGCGCACCAGATCCCACGCGTTCAGCAGCTTGCCCCCGGCGGGGTCGGTGCTGTGGTGGCTGTAGATAAAGTGGTCATCATCGTACAGCACAGCGCCCGCGGTGGTGCTTCCCAGCGCATAGGTCAGACGCCCGGGGCAAGCATCCACATAGACACCCGGCAAAAACTTCTCGATCGCTGCCGGAATGTCGTATTCCCGGCAGAAAGCGCCCACGGCGCCGCCTTTGGCTGTGGGGTCGGCCTGCTTGCCGCCGGGCAGTGTGACCGTCTCAGAGGGGCAGGTGGGCCACTGCCGCACGTCATGCCAGTCCAGATAGGCGTCCAGCAGTTCTGACACGGCGATGCGCTCACCGTCCGGGGTGTACTCGCACACCCACTTGCTGTCTGCGCTGCGGCTGGGCCAGTACATCAGGCGCTCGTTTTCAAAGGTGGTGCGGTCAAAGACCACCATTTCAGGATCCAGCATCTGCGCCAGCATCCGGGCGCAAGGCTGGTACTCCTCCGGCTGCATCACGCGATCCGTAGGGAAGATCGCCCGCAGCCGGGGGCGCTCCGGGTCATGTTTCCGGGTGGAATAGACCGCTGCCGTGCCCATGGCCTTAATGGCGGCCACCCACTGCTCCGTGCTGCCGGGTGCACAGTTGTCCATATCCAGCGTGATCAGACTGCGCCCGGTGCAGCAGCCGCGGCGGCGCAGGCCGTCCCGCAGGCTGCCGCCCACAAAGCCGCCCATGTCCTTGCGTTTGTCCTGTTCGGCCTTGGGCAGGTTCATGTACTCGGCGTGGGTCTCGGTACCGCAGTTCGCTTTCATGTGCTGGTAAAGCAGATCCGTGAAGTCCTCCCAAGTAGGGGACAGTGCGGCCCATACTGTGGCCCATCGGCTGCCCGCTATGCTGATCGTGATCGGTGTAGCGCTCATTTGTCTTTATCCTCCTTCAGCGGGCCATATTTGAACGTCTGCCCCATCCAGTGTGCCAGTGCGTCAACCTGTGTCCGTCCACGCGCACCCAGCCGCCCGCAGCGGGTACAGCCCACAGAGTACCCACCATCATTGCCGTACTTGCTCTTGCGGTAGCGGATCAGCCCCACGGCGCCGTGCGGACGCTTTTCCGGGTCGTAGGTTTCAGCACCGCAGACGCAGCGGGCTTTTTCGTCCAGAATGGGCAGGCGGTTGTCTTTTTTCTGGGTCATCTTACAGTCTCCCTCCAGTCCTTTGACAGGATCACATGAACTTCCAGCCGGCGCAGGATGCGCATGGCCTTGTCCACACCCTTGGCCTCGTTGTAGCGCTTGGCAGCCATCAGGGCGTCATACTCCGTCTGCAAGCGCCGCAGGCTGCTGTCGAGGGAGACAGCATACACGGCAGCGCCCTCCAGAATGATGGAATTTTTTTTTGTTGTGCTCATGGCCTTAGTCCTTCGTGAAAAAGTCACCGTACCAGCCTGCCGCGTTCAGGGGCAGACCCTGCGCCCAAGGGGGTACAATGCTCATAATGTCGATAACGTTATGCAGCGCCCACTCTGTATCTGCGGTACGCCGGGAAGGGTACTCAATCACCACTTCGTCATGGACATGGAACACCACCCGGTAGTTCGCCCGGCGCAGGTTGTCCAGTGCAAAGGCCAGACAGTCACGGCCCACGGCTTGGGTCAAGTTCTCGGTCAGCTTGCCGCCGTAAGTCTCGGATTCAGACCAGTGGCCGTAGTCCCACTCTTTGTAGGTGATCCGGTCATCCTCGGTGGTGCCGGGATCTGCGTAGAACAGCTTGCGCCCGCTGGGCAGCTGCATGGTCAGGAACGGAAAAGGACACTCCGGGGTCATCTCCTTGCGGAAGTACACACCCTCCCGTGGACAGGTGGTTCTGCCGGTGCGGATCGTCCGCACAGCGGCCTGCTGCATCCGGCGCCACAAGGCGCAGATCTTCGGGTTTTGTCCCCGCCAGCGGTTTACGATATCCTGCAGCCCGGCATCGTCCAGACCCAGCTGATCGCCGCCCATGCGCTTCATGGCACCCACGCCGCCCTGATAGCCCAGCGCCAGCGTTGCCACCTTGCCGCGCTGCCGGTACTTGTAGTTCGGATTGCCTTTGACGATGCTTTCAAATGGCACGCCGAAAATACGGGCTGCGGTGGCCTCGTAAATCTTGCCGGTGGTGCGGAAAACATCCAGCACCCAGTCCTCCCCGGCCAGCCAAGCGATCAGCCGCGCCTCGATCGCGGAAAAGTCCGCATCAATGAAGGTGTACCCCTTGCCGGGTACCAGCGCCGTGCGGATCATCTGGCTTAGCGTGTCATTGACGTTACCGGTCAGAAGCTCGATGCTGTACGCATCGTGTAGCTTGATGATCCTGCGCCAGTCCTCTTGGTGGTCAAGGTATGTACGGGGCAGGTTCTGCACCTGCAGCAGCCTGCCAGCCCAGCGCCCGGTGCGGGATGCACCGTAGAACTGCAGGGTGCCGCGCACTCGATCATCCGGGCCCGCACAGGCGGCAATGGTGTCGTACTTGGTGCAGCTGGTTTTGCCCATCTGCTGACGCAGCTCCAGCACCCGCCGGGCATCTGCCGGAAGATCCCCGGCCAGAGCGTGCGCCACGGCGTCCTTGGTCAGCCCCGGCAGATCAACGCCGCGGTTATGCAGCCAGCCCAGCAGCTGATCCCGGCTGTTCGGATTCGCCAGCCCGGTCAGGGTCGTGCACTCAGCGGTCTGCTCCTTCTCAACCTGTGCGGCGCAGCTTAGCGCACCGTTCACAAGATCCATATCCACTGCCACGCCCATGGCGTTCATTTCCACGTCATCCCGCCACTGCTGCATCAGAGCCTCTGGCACCGGCCAGTGCGCAAGGCGCCGGTCATTGGCGCGCTCTGCGATCACGTCCATGCCGTTGTACTTTTCGAACAGCTTCCACTTGGCAGGGTCGTGCGCCGGCAGGTTGCGGGTGCGCCCGCCGTTGCGCTTTGTGGGCTTGCAGGGCTTGCAGAAGTAGCTGATCAGGGCTTTACCTTCCTTCATTTTCAGCGCGTCCTCCGGCTGTTGTAGCACCTTGCCCAGCGCGTCCAGTTGGGCAGGCAGGCCGCAGTACAGCGCATGGATCATGCTGCACTCCCACTGCTGCAGCCAGAGCACCCGCTGTTCCCAGTCAAGTCCCATGGCCTCCGACAGGCACCACCACTCAAAGGCGGCGTTGTGGGCCCGCTTGGTGTAGCTGTCATCCAGCAGCCACGGCAGCTGCTCCCGCAGAAAATGCTTGGTGTCCGGCCAGCTTGTCAGGTCAATGACCTTTGGGATATCGGATTCTTCAGAGACGTATCCGAACAGCAGCACCTGAAACTCTGGATCCTGTGCGTACCGGAAAAGCCCGACTTCGCTGATGTCCTGTGGGGAATAGGTCTCAATATCAACCGTGATGATTTTCACAGGGCAGTCCTCCTTTTGAAAAGAACCGGGTGCCGTTTCGGGGCACCCGGCGTATTACTTAGCCCAGCATATCGGCTGCATCATCGTCCAGCACGTCAAAACCTTCCAAGCTGCTGCCGCCGCTCAGGCGCTCGCCGTCACGCACCTTCTGGATGACCTCCAGCCCGGCGCCGATGCCCTTGTTACCGCTGGCGCTGAAGCTGAACAGACCGATCCTCACTTTGGCGTAGCAGCCGCTGTACACCTCGTCCTGATCCAGCACGTCATTGCACTGCCGATCAATGATGCGCGGGTGGTGCTTCTCGTTGGCGTTGGCATTGATGAAGTAGCAGCCGGCATAGTTTTCATCGTCCCTCTCCTCGTCACCATCACGCAGCGGGGACTTGAAACTCTTCTCCGGGGGCAGCTTGCCGCCCCACTTTGCCAGCGCCACAGGATCCTTCTTGATCCGCTCGATCATGGCCTGCAGACGCTGCACCGTCTCGGTGTCGCTCTTGGGGATCAGCAGGCAGCAGCTGTACTTGGGATCGCCGGTGCCGTTGACCTGCTTGGGCTCCCAGATGTTGGCGTAAGACAGGCGGCAGGGGATAACAATTTTATTTGCGTTCATAATTAGTCCTCCTATTTAATGATTCTGGTTGTTGTCTGCGGGAGTGTCGGTGCCGTTCAGATAGGCTGTCAAACTGTCAAGGTTGACAAGAATGCGGCGGCCGCAGCGGACAGAGCGAATAGATCCGTCTGAACAAAGCGCCCGGATGCGATAAACAGAAAGACCTCTTTTTGCGGCTGCGTCGGGAATACCGGCCATAGTGGGAAACTCTAATGTTTCCTGCATATTAGTCCTCCTCGGGCTTGAAGCCCTCTAAACGATCGTATGCGGGGCGCGGGTCGCTATCATTTGCCAGCTTTGGTGCGCCGGGTGCCCGGGTGATAAAAGCAGACATGGTTTCGGCAAACTGCTTCTTGCCGATCATCTTTTCTGCTACGGTCAGGGAGATGGGGGTGCGGGTGTACAGCATGGATTCGTTAATGCCTGCAGCCTGCATCTGCCGGAAAGCCGCGTCCTGATCGCTCCATTTGCGAGTGCTGCGGCCTTCCACCAGCTTCCAGCCGGGGATCTGGTGGCCGTCCAGCAGAGCCTGCCGCGCGTACTCCTCCAGATCACGGGCATAGTCAGCCAGTCCCACCAGCTTCCGCAGCCACTCCCCCAGTTCCTCGTCGGAGAGTGTAGCGGGCTGCGGCAGAGGTTCAAACCCAGCCAGATCGCCGTACTTGTCCTGCCATGCCCGGCAGGTGGGATATGCCTTGCAGAAGCGGCACTGCTTCTCGCCCGGGGCAAAGGCGCCCTTGCCTTCCCACGCCAGCCTCGCCGCTGGCCGCAGGGTCTTTTCAGCCCAGTCCAGCAGATCAGCGAGCGGCATTTCAAAGGTTTCCGGCTCTTCTTGGATCCGGGGCTGTACGATGCTCATGCGCACGGTCTGGATCTCGTCCGTTGCGGCGAACAGAGCGTACGCGCCCAGCGCGTAGTACATCAGCTGGGGGTTGCACACCGGACGTACCGGGACACCCTGCCCATACTTGAAATCCACGATATGCAGCACGCCGTCCCCGATCAGCAGGCAGTCACAGGTGCCAAAGCCTCCGGGCACCCACTGCTCCACATTGACCTCCTGCTCAATAAACACGCCGGGGCAGGAGGCAAAGCCAAGCCACAGGCCATGGAGAAAATCTACATAGAGATTTGCAGCGCGTATCATTTCAGCCGGATCATCGGGCTGACCGTCCAGACGAATAGATTCACCGAGAACAGGAGCTACCCGCCCGGCTTTCCAGTACTTCAGGCAATGCCGCAGATGGGCTTCGCACACCTCATGCGCCCGGCTGCCTTCCTCGGCATACTTGCTGGATCCACCTTCCATGTTCTCCGTCAAGCGGGCAGAGGGCGGGCAGGCGATCCACCGGGCAGCGTTGGACGCGCCCAGCAGCGCGTGTTTAATCGGCGGCATCGTGTTCCTCCTTGATCTTGCACAGCTGCTCCCACACGGCGGTGTAGCTGTCCTCCGGGATCTTCGACACCATCCGGGCACCGGTGGAGTTGATGACCTTCTGGACTTCCTTGCTCTTGCCCGCAGCGATCAGGGAGCGGGCAAGGTCGCGGATCTTGGTCAGCTGCTGCTCAGGGGTGATGGCCGGCGCGTCCGTGTTTTCGGGCTCAGCAAGCTGCTGCTCTGCCACGGGTTCCGGTTGTTCGGCGGGAGCGGCTGCGGGCTTTTCCGGCGCAGCGGGTGCAGGGCGCTGCTGCTTTGCCGGAGCCTTTGCGGGCTTGCTCTGGGGCTTTTCCAGAGGGGTGGGGTTCAGCTGCTGCAAAGCGGTCAGCAGCTCGGCGGCACTCTCGCCGTTGATAGTCAGTGTAAAAGTCATTGTGGTAGGTCCTCCTTTTTGATGTGCTCTTTGAAGAATGTGTACTTAGTCCTCTGGCCCAGCGTAGACTGACTGACGGTGCAATAAAAGCTGTGACGGGTCATGCCAAGGGCTTTGATGCACTCTTGGGCGGTGCCGCTGGCCACGATCTCGTCAGTGTCCGTCAGGTACACTGTGTACCAGATCACTGGGCTTTGTCCTCCGGGTATTCAGGGTTGCGGGCGTGATCCCGTTCGATCACGCCGTACTGCCGCTGGCTGCTGCGCCGGTAGTGCTCACTGTCCTTGCGCATCTCCCACAAGGACAGCACCAGACCGCCTGCTACCGCCAGAAAGATCACCGGCGCGGCTTTTGCGG
>OLQV01000520.1_pt1 | contig 34984 bp, 28 predicted proteins | sample 1672371 | NCBI WGS metagenome assembly OLQV01 (sample SAMEA3136676, study PRJEB25190) | human gut metagenome
CAAGATCTCTCTGATAGTGGATAACGGAATCATAAACCGGAACGGTTCCGATCATGGCCGGACACTCGGATGTCAGCTTGCGTCGGAACGGAATGGTATTTCCGTGGGAAGAAAGATCCATGATAGCATGGGCGCCCATGTTTACAGCTTCCATTACTTTCTGCATCTCTACATCGTAGTCCTTGCAGTCTCTGGATACACCAAGGTTTACATTGATCTTGGTGCGGAGCATGGAACCTACGCCCTCCGGATCGATACATTTGTGATTTTTATTTGCACAGATTGCCACCTTACCGGAGGCTACCAGCGGAAGCAGCTCCTCTGTTGTCATGCGTTCCTTCTTAGCTACGATCTCAAGCTCAGGTGTGATGATACCTTTACGGGCTGCCTCCATCTGTGTACTGTAATTTCTCATGTAAAAAAAATCTCCTTCCATAAATTCTTTGTGTTTATACACCAAAAAACCGGCTGCTGCAACGCATACGCATCACGGCAACCGGCTCTTAATCTTACGTACTTAATGAAAATCTTCTGTACTTCTGATCTCTTCTGTACTCTCTGATCTTCTGTGTCTTTAAGAATCCTTCGTGCATATGTCCCTACGTTGGCATTATCCAAATCAGGTTATGGGTCAAGACATTTACAGTCTACTCTCAGCTCGCTTCAGCGGGCCCCCCGGTTTTCATATGTTGGGGACGTTTGTTCGTCCATGTGGTTATTATAGTATACCGGCTAAAATTTGTAAACCACAATTCTGCATTTTATGACTTTTTCTTTCGACAGAATCTGCCATTTTATCTCTCAAACTCCCCCGGATCTTTCTTTACAGACATTCTTCCACAGCTTTGCTGTTCCCCGTCAGGAGGATATCCGCGATTCGCATTCACTACTTATTGCTTTTCGCAATTACAGCAGTCGATTTCCCTGATCCGGTCAAGCTCTGCAAGGTTTTCTGCACCTGCACGGCGGATCCCCGCAAAAATGGAACCCGCAATATTGTGCCATACACTGAAGATCGCGCCCGGAAGTGTTGCAAGCGGATTGGCTGCAAAATTAGCTGCTGCCAGTGAGACAGCAAGGCCACTGTTCTGCATGCCTACCTCTATAGCTATAGCTGTTGTTCTGGAATACTCCACATGGAAGATTTTTGCAGCCAGAAATCCCAGCATCATACCGCAGAAATTGTGGATCGCCACTACTCCAAGCACCAGAACTCCACAGCTTACGATCTTCTCTGCATTTACAGCCACAATTCCTCCGATGATCATAACAATAGCTACAACCGACACCAACGGCATAACGTCAGATACCTTCTCCACATGCTCTCCCGCAAGGCTCCGAAGAAAAACTCCCAGGATAACCGGGATCAGAATTACCTTTACCACAGAAAGCACCATGGCCCAGAAGGATACTTCCACCCAGGCTCCTGCCAGAACATATACAAGAAACGGTGTCATCAGCGGTGCTGCCAGTGTGGAAACTATAGTCATTCCCACAGAAAGCGCCACATCACCTCCTGCGATATAGGTGATCACATTGCTGGCTGTTCCGCCCGGACAGCATCCCACCAGGATCACTCCCAGCGCCAGATCTGCCGGAAGGTTCATCACTTTACACAGAAGCCAGGCGATCACCGGCATAATGGTATACTGAGCCACTGCACCGATCACCACTTCTTTGGGTCTGGAAAAAATTGCCCGGAAGTCATCCAACTTTATGGTCAGGCCCATACCAAACATGATCACTCCCAGAAATACAGACGTATAGTTCGTCATCCAAGAAAATCCGTCACGCCAGAAAAAAGCCAAGCAGGAAAAAGCGATGATAATGATCCCGATATATCTGGATGCAAGGCTGCTGATAATTCCGATTTTCTTTAAAACTTTTCCCATACATTATACCTCGTAGCTGAAGTTGTCGATCAGTCTTGTTTTTCCGATGTAAACAGCCATTGCTACAAGAACGCTGCGGTCAGCTTTTTCCACCGGCTGCATGGTAAGTGCATCTACCATGGATACATAATCGATCTTTGCCAGAGGCTCTGCTTCGATCACTGCTCGCATTTTTCCGAGAAGCTCTTCTGCCGGGATTCCTGCGTGAATGGCTTCCTGTCCGGCTTTTACTGCCTTTGACAGGCAAAGAGCTGCTTTTCTCTCTTCAGGGCTTAAGTATGTATTTCTGGAGGATTTTGCAAGTCCGTCCTCCTCACGGATGATCGGACAGCCTACGATCTCAATATCGAAGTTCAGATCACGCACCATCTTGCGGATGATGGCCAGCTGCTGTGCGTCTTTCTGTCCGAAATATGCTCTGTCCGGTGCCACAATGTGGAACAGCTTGGTCACAACGGTACACACACCTTTGAAATGGATCGGACGTGTTTTTCCGCAAAGTGTCTCTGACAGAGTATCTATACTTACAAATGCGTGGGGATCATGATACATCTCGGAAGGCTCCGGGCAGAAGATCAGGTCTGCTCCCAGACTTTCGCAGAGTTTGCTGTCACGCTCAAAGTCTCTCGGGTAGGCTTCCAGGTCCTCGGTAGGACCGAACTGTGTAGGATTGACGAAATCGGATACCACTACGATATCATTCTGCTCTCTGCATTTTTTGATCAGGCTTGCGTGTCCCTCATGGAGAAATCCCATGGTTGGCACAAGGCCTACTGTTTTTCCTTCTTTTTTCCACGCTTTGATCTGTTTTCTTGTTTCTTCTACTGTTTTTGTTACCTGCATTGTGCTCTCCTCTTTTCCGGTTCCGGAACCGGTTTTCTTAATAGATTCGAGATAGCCTCTTTTCTGAATTCACCTTCGTCTTATTATCTTCCTGATCTGCGTCAGGCCATATCCTTCAGCAGTCCGTGTTTCTCATAATTGGTCACTCTGCTGATCCTGTTCTCTTCATCTACAAATACAACTGCAGGCTTGTGAGTACGGGCTTCTTCCTGCTCGTACTGTGCGTAAGCCATAATGATGATCTTGTCACCGGTGCTTACACATCTTGCTGCTGCTCCGTTCAGGCAGATCATACCGCTTCCGCGTTCTCCACAAATGGTGTATGTCTCGAAACGGCTACCGTTGTTCACATCTACGATCTGGACCTTCTCATATTCCAGTATCCCGGCAGCTTCCAGCAGTTCCTCATCCACAGTGATACTTCCTACATAATCCAGTTCCGCCTGGACAACGGTTGCTCTGTGGATCTTTCCTTTTAACATCTCTATTGTCATCTTATATAAATCCTTTCCTGCAGGGAATAACTTTCAAGTGGATAAAAACATCCGCTTCCGTATTTAATAAAAAAACGTCTCGGGGTACACTTCGACCCTGAAACGCTTCTGATTGATTCCCTGTATATTGAGTCCTGTTTTTTATACACGAAAAGCATGCTCTTCAACAGTTGCTCAAAATTCCCATAACTGTTGTAACGCCTTCGTTATCATCGATACAGGCTCGTATCTTTTATAATTTTCATATATCCGTCCGTTCCCGATCCCGGGTTCCGGCTGGCTATTTTTATATAAGATTCCAGTGATTTCAGCCAGAGTATAGTTTTGAGTCCAAATACTATCTCTGTGGGGTATTATTGCACCCCGACACTGGTTTGTCAATAATTTTCATATTCTCTATTATCGTGAATGGCAGTAATAATCTCAAAACCAGTTACTTTCACCAAAAAACCCTCCCACACAGCAATTTCTCTGCCATGTGAAAGGGCTTTAGCTTTCTTCCTTTATGCACATTATTTATGGATATGCACATCCAGCTGATTATAAGGAATCTCAATTCCATAATAATCAAAATCTTCCTTGATCCTCTGGTTCAATCTCCATCTGGCTGCCCAGTAGCGGTCGGTATCTACCCAGACACGAAAGCCCATGATCACAGAGCTTTCTGCCAGCTCGTCTACGAATACCACCATCTCTTCGTCTTCTCTTGTATCCGGATCCTCGGTGAGGATATCTTCCAGGATATCCTTGGCCTTCTGGATATCTGCATTGTAAGAGATCCCCACTTTGATCTCCAGCCTTCGCTGATCCCTTGCTGTTACGTTGGTGATGGTCACATTGGAAAGAGTACCGTTCGGGATCACGATGTGCTTGTTATCAATGGATAACAGCGTTGTATAACAGATCTCGACCTTGGCTACCGTTCCCTCGCTTCCGTCCTGTCCGTTAACGATGATGTAATCCCCTACCTGGAAAGGCTTGAACAGAAGAAGCATCATACCTCCTGCCAGGTTGGCAAGTCCGCCCTGGAGGGCAAGACCCATAGTAACACCTGCAGTTCCGAGAAGTGCTGCCAGAGATGATTCCTTTACTCCAAAACTTGTGGATATGTTAAAGATCAGGAGTATGTAAAGTATGATCTTGACCAGTGAGGACATGAACTGTGCCACTCCTGTATCCAGCCTGGATTTTGTCAGTGATTTCCTCACAAACTTTACGATCCATTTAATTACCGTGCTTCCTACCCAGAAAGCAACAATAGCCAGAACAACCTTGATTCCGAATTTCGTGATGTCCGGCAGATAATTTTCAAACATCTGCCTGTACTGGCTTACCTGATTTCCGACCTCCTGCACGGTCTGTACAGTACTATCCAAATATAATCCCTCCTGTCTGATCGATCATTCGATATACATATGCGGATCGATCTATGAGCTTCAAAGCTTATTTCTGATATAAGCATTTCCTATAATTCGCATCTGGTAATATAATAATACAGCAGTGGTTTTTCCCTGTAAACCTGATTTCTCCGGTTCTATAAAGTATAGGGTATAAACCACTGCTGTATTTCTGTTATAGCTTTATTGTATATCGGTCCGGTAATCCGCCGCAGAATGCTGCAGAATATACTTGCCTGCTTCTCTTTACTCAGTTTTTCTCTTTATTTACTGATTCCCTTCATGGAAAGGCTGATCCGTTTTTTCTTCATATCAACACCAAGAACACGGACATCCACGATATCTCCCACACTGACTGCTTCCAGCGGATGTTTGATGAATTTCTCGCTCATCTCGGAAATATGGACCAGGCCATCCTGATGCACACCGATATCCACAAAAGCACCGAAGTCAATGACATTGCGGACAGTTCCCTTGAGGACCATGCCTTCTTTCAGGTCCTTCATATCCAGGACATCGGTACGGAGGATCGGTTTCGGCATCTCGTCACGTGGATCTCTGGCAGGTTTTTCCAGTTCCTTTACGATATCACGTAAGGTTGGCTCTCCGATCTCCAGCTCCTTTGCCAGTTTTCCGTAATCGCGGATCTGCCCGGAAATACCGGTAAGCTTACGCTCTGCCACATCTTCCGGTGTGTAGCCCAGCTTTTCCAGGAGTTTTTTTGCTGCGTCATAGCTTTCCGGATGGACACTGGTTGCGTCCAGAGGATTTTTGCCTCCTGTGATCCGTGTGAAACCTGCACACTGCTCAAAGGCTTTCGGACCAAGCTTGGCAACCTTAAGAAGCTCTCTTCTTGTCTGGAAACGGCCGTTTTCCTCACGGTAGGCTACAATATTCTTTGCGATGGCCTTGCTGATTCCGGAAATATACTCCAGAAGGGATGCAGATGCAGTATTCAGATCCACTCCGACCTTGTTTACACAATCTTCCACAACGCCGTTAAGGGCTTCTCCCAGCTTTTTCTGGTTCATATCATGCTGATACTGACCGACACCGATGGATTTCGGATCGATCTTTACAAGCTCTGCAAGCGGATCCTGTACACGTCTTGCGATGGATGCGGCGCTTCTCTGTCCAACATCGAAATTCGGGAATTCTTCCGTAGCAAGCTTGCTTGCGGAATATACAGAAGCACCTGCCTCGTTGGTGATAACATACTGGACCTTTTCAGGGATTTCCTTAAGAAGCTCCACGATGATCTGCTCGGATTCTCTGGATGCCGTTCCGTTTCCTACAGAGATCAGTGTCACATGATATTTGCTGATAAGCTTTTTCAGGGTTTCCTTTGCGGCACGGATCTTGGTCTCATTGGTTGGTGCTGTGGGATAAATAACTGTGGTATCCAGAACCTTTCCGGTAGGATCTACCACTGCCAGCTTGCATCCGGTACGGAAGGCAGGGTCCCAGCCAAGAACTACCTGTCCTGCAATTGGAGGCTGCATGAGAAGCTGCTCCAGATTTTTGCCAAAGACATGGATGGCACCGTCCTCTGCTGCCTCTGTAAGGGCACTTCGGATCTCACGCTCAATAGCCGGTCCGATGAGACGTTTATAGCTGTCCTCAATGGCTTCTTTCAGAACAGGTGTAGTGTATGGATTATCGCGGACGATCACCTGTTTTTCAAGATAACGGATGATCTCTTCCTCAGGTGCAAGGATCTTCACAGTAAGGAATTTCTCTTTCTCACCACGGTTCAGAGCAAGGACACGATGACCTGCAAGCTTTTTCACCGGCTCCTCAAAGTCATAATACATCTCGTATACAGACTGCTCCTTCTCATCTCTTGCGGTGGAACATATAGTTCCCTTATCCATTGTTCTCTTACGGATACTGATACGATAATCTGCTTCATCAGAAATGTGTTCTGCAATGATATCTCTGGCACCGCTGATGGCCTCTTCCACAGTTTTGACTTCTTTTTCCTCAGAAAGAAATGCTTTTGCCTCTTCTTCAAGAGGTTTCTTCGTCATCTGGAGAAGGATGATGTCGGCCAGAGATCCCAGACCTTTTTCCCTGGCGATGATGGCACGTGTACGGCGCTTCGGGCGGTACGGACGGTAAAGATCCTCTACCACAACGAGTGTCTGCGCTGCCTCGATCTGTTTCTTCAGCTCCGGAGTCAGCTTGCCCTGTTCCTCGATGCTGCCCAGAACCTGAGCCTTTTTATCCTCAAGATTCCTTAAATAAGTAAGTCTCTCATTAAGATTACGAAGCTGTTCGTCGTTCAGTGTCCCGGTTGCTTCCTTACGGTATCTGGAAATAAAAGGAATGGTGCAGCCTTCATCGATCAGCTTAACCGCTGCCTCGACCTGCCATTTCTCAACGTTCAATTCTCTGGTAATTACCTGAATAATATCCATTTTTATCTTTCTCCCGTTGTTTCAAATTTGCCTGAGGCTGCTTTTTCCTCTTTACACAGCTTCTGACATTTATCAAAGATCAATCTGTGCGATCACGTCCTTCAGAGCATTGGCGCTTGCATGAAGCTTCTCTGTCTCCTCCTCGGTCAGCGGAACACGAACGATACGTTTTACACCTTCCGGTCCGATAGAAGCCATGGTACTAAGACATACGTCTTCAACACCGTACTCTCCGTGAAGCATGGTTGATACACTGACTATTGTATCAGATGCTGCAAGAAGAAGCGAGCAAAGTCTGCATACAGATACGGCTACCGCATAAAATGTAGCACCCTTCTTGGCGATCACAGTTGATCCTGAAGTATGAACATACTCCAGAACCTCGTCTCTGTCAAGTGGCTGCAGATCTTTCTGATCCTCATGAACGATCTTGTCAAATTCATCAAGGGTCGCACCTGCAACAAAGGCTCTGGACCACGGTACAAAGGAAGTATCTCCATGCTCTCCGAATACATAGGCGTGGATATTTTTCTCAGATACGCCGTAATACTGGGAAAGTCTGCAGCGGAGACGGGCCGTATCCAGGGCGGTTCCGGAACCAAGGATCTGATTTTCCGGCAGTCCGGAAAGCTTTGCAAATGCATAAGTCATAACATCACATGGATTACTTACGATAATATAAAGCGCTTTGGGAGCCACCTTTACGATCTCCGGAGTAATACTCTTCATAATGTTGACGTTGGTCTGTGTCAGCTCGATGCGAGTCTGTCCCGGTTTTCTGGCAATACCGGAAGTGATGATCACAATGTCAGAATCTGCAGCATCCGGGTAATCTCCTGCCACGATGGAGATCGGCTCACGGAAACTGGTTCCCTGCTCAATATCCATAACCTCACCTTCAGCCTTATCTTTGTTAATATCGATCAGAACGATCTCTGATGCAATACTCCTCTGTGATAAGGTATAAGCGATAGTTGCTCCTACACTTCCTGCTCCGATGATCGTAATTTTACTGCTCATATTTGTTCTCCTTTCAGCATTGTTTGTCATTTTAATAACAACTTTAATTACACACATTCAAACATAACATAAAACATTGCCCTGTGCAATAAAAATTTTATTGTATTTCTCAGGTTAATCCTCGCTAATTTGCATTTCAAATTATTTAAACTGCTTATATTTTCTGATATTTTTTCTATTATTCTGTATACATTCCTGTTATTTTTTTATCGATTTATAGAAGCAATTTCAGAAACCTAGCAAAAAACCTCTGAACTTCAAAAAAATCAAGAAGTCCAGAGGTTTCTTTCATCTCTTATTATTGGCTTAGATTCAGATGTTTATAGCTGCTCCAACGTTCACCCGGTTAATTCTTTGCCTGGGCAAGGGCCTTTTGTGCAGCGTCCAGGATCCCTTCGGAGGAATATGTTGCTCCGCTGACAGTATCGATCCCATCCGCCGACTGGTTTGCCATGATCTGAGAATAGATCGTGCTCCATGCAGGATCAAAAAATTCCGGTGTATCCTGATTTGTCTGCTCAATGGATACGATCTGGCCTCCTGAGATCGTAATTGTCAGATATGTTTTTCCTCCATATCCAAAAGCCGAGCCTGTATACGTTCCATCTCTGTACATTCCCACCGGTTCCGGTGCTTCCGTTGGCTCCGGTGTTGCATCCGGCTCATCTGTCCCTGGTGTTGGAGTTACATTGGGTTTTTCAGGAACCGGCGTCATATTCGGATTCTCCGGCTCCGGCGTCGGGGTTGCTGCCGGCGTCTCTGTTGGCTTCGGTGTGGCTGTTGGTTTCGGCGTTACCGTAGGTTTCGGTGTGGCTGTTGGCTTTGGTATCGGTTTCTTTGTAGGAGTTGGTGTGGGTTTCTTTCCATACTCCGGATTAACCGCTTCTTTGAGGGCTTTTTTTACAGCATCCAGAATCCCGTTGGAGGAATAGGTTGCTCCGCTGACTGCATCAATATCATCCACAGAATCTGTACCGATGATCTGTTCTTCCAGCACGCTCCATGCTTTTTCAAAAAACTGCTTTGTGTCCGTATTTTCCTGTTTCAGAGCTTTGATCACTCCATCCTTGATGGTCACAATTACTTTCACGTCTCCATTGAAGCCCTTTGCCGAAGCTGTATATTTACCATCCAGATATTTTTTCGGACTGTTCGGATCTTCCGGTTCCTTTGTAGGAGATGGTTTTTTGGATGGTTTTTTTGTAGGTGACGGAGCTGATGTCGGAGTTGGTAAAGCAGTTGCCGCAGGTGTAGGGGTGACCTGCTGGCTGTTTCCATCTGCCGCTGCCTGGGAGAGGGCATTCTGAACTGCCTGGATGATTCCGTTGGAGGAATAGGTTGCTCCACTTACTGCATCTACATTCGGTGTATTTCCGGCGATCATCCTGCTGATCACACCCTGAGCTGACGCAAAATACGACGCGGTTTCTCCAGATGCCTCCAGAATATCTATGGCTGCAATCTTTCCGCCGCTGATTGTTACTCTCACGCGGATCGTCCCGCCAAATCCGGTTCCGCTTCCTTCATACGTACCGTCCTTATATCCATCTGCCGGAACGCTTGCTACCGGTGTCTGCGTGGTTCCCTGTCCTGCGGCGCCGGCATTGCTTTTTGCAGATTCGGAAACCGTTCTTGTACCTGAGCTTTTTTTCGCTGCTGTTTTTTTTGCACTTTTTTTCGATGAGCTTTTCTTTTTTGTTGTACTGTTTTTCTCAGCTGTGGCAGTTGTGCTGTCAGAAACAGTATTTTCTTTTTCATACCCGAGATATTTTTCCAGCTCTGAAGCAGACATTACGGTCGTCTCTGCTTGCCCGACTGCTTCTGTCTCTCCATCAGAGCCCTTCGCCTTTATGCCTGAAAACACAAGCGCCGCAATCACAGCAGCTGCAGGAACCAGCTTGGTCCAGGGTATCTTCGGAGTATTTTTTTCCTCCTGCTTTTTATCTTTCAGATCTTTTTCCATGCTTCCTTACTCTCTCCTCTTTTCTTGCGGCCTCTGTCAGACATTGCTCTTCAGAAATCAGCAGACCTCTGCCGCAGACATTGCTCTATGTCTGCGGCAGAGGCTTCTGGATATCTGTGATCACATTCGGTTCAACAGTGAAATTATTTAACTGTTACCACAAATTTCTTTGTAATTCCGTTGCATTTCACTGTGATCGTTGCTTTACCTTTTTTGATTCCCTTTACAACACCCTTGCTGTTTACAGCTGCAACTTTTTTATTGCTGCTTGTATATGTAACCTTGCCTGCAGGTGTTGCTTTGGATCTGATGGTTGTTGTTTTACCTTTTTTGATCGTTGCAGAAGATTTTACAAGACTGAATGCAGGATTCTTGACAACTACTTTGCAGGTTGTCTTCAGGGCTCCTGCCTTTGCTGTAATCGTAACGGTTCCTGCTTTGATTCCTTTTACAACACCTGTTTTACTGTTTACGGTTGCAACCTTTGTGTTGCTGCTTGTGTATTTTACAGTTGCAGATGGTGTTGCAGTTGCTTTTACAGTTGCTGTTTTTCCTTTGTAGATCGTTACGGAAGCCTTTGCGAATTTAATTGTAGAAGCTTTTACTGTTACCTTGCAGGTTGCTGTGGCATTTCCGACCTTTGCTGTGATAACTGCTGTTCCGGCTTTTACGCCTTTAACAACACCCTTGCTGCTTACTGTTGCAACCTTTGTGTTGCCGGACTTAAATGTTACTGCTGCATCGCTGTCATTTGTTGTTGCCTTAAGAGTCGTTGTTTTTCCTGTATATACAGCTGCTGCTGTCTTATCAAGTGTAACTGTTACCTTCTGAAGCTCTTTCTCTGCTCCCTGAAGATGTTCAAGTGCTTCATTTACCTCAGCCTGACTTGCATCTGTTTTTGCAAGAATGTCTTCTGCTTCCTGAAGCTCACCGGCAAAGGACTTCCAGGTTGCAATTGTGTAATCTGCCTCTGCCAGAGCTTTTGCAGCTTCTACTTCCGTTTTAAGACTTGTAAAATCAGTCGGCTCCATTGTAGGATTTACGATATTCTCTGCAGTTGCCTGGAAGCTGTAGGTATAGTCATTATATCCAAGAGCATACACTGTCAGTTTCCAGTATCCTGTTCCGTCTGTTCCTCCCGGAAGCTTGCAGCGTGCAGATTTTGTAAGTCCAAGCTGGATTCCCATTGCTTTATGCATCCAGTTATCTGCGGCAAACTTGGTTCCATAAGAAGCGAGGCATTTTGTATATGTGGAATCATCTCCATAATAATCCCAGCGTACAGCCTGCATATTTGCACCAAGATCGCCATAATTTCCATTGAGATCCACACGGAGGAATTCGCCGTAGCTTCCGCTTGCTGCTTTTACACCCGGCTTGATCCCTGTTGCTGTTTTTAACGCCTGATCCTTGATACCGGAAGCTGTTCCGTCTGATTTTCTTGCTGTAAATGTAAAGCCGTCACCATTTTTCTCCGCATATTTCAGACCATTTGTCTGTGCATTTACGTCTGCCACAAGGCCTTTGTAATACTGGAGATTGTTTTCACTGTATCCTCCGGAGAGCACAGCTCCATCCTGTACAACATTATACTTTTTGCAGAAATCTGCAAAATCTGCGGTCTTAACTGCTACCGGGACATATTTCAGACCATATATCTCATAATGATCCATCGTATAGGTTTTTCCATCTTCTGTTGTTATACTGCCTCTGTTCCATTTTACCTTGGAACCGTCTGTAAGATAAAGTGTGCTTCCTTTATCCTCCCAGTAGGATACGTCGAATCTGGTTCCGTCTTCAGCAATGATCGTAGCTTCTGTCTGATAGCTTCCTCTGTGAAGTCCATGATTTGCAGTCGCTCTTGTTACTGTATCAAAAGCTCCTGTATCAAACTCACTATGTGAATCCTTCTCTTCTGAAGAGCTTGTATCTCCAGCTGCATATACGCCTTCTGCTGCCCAGTACTCACCCCAGGTAAGTCCTGCATATACGTACTGATACTCGCCTGTCAGCTGGTCAGAATCGGAAAATGCTTCCGCCACTTCATCGCCTTCTGTGAAATCCTCTTCCCCTGTAGAGAACGGGTCTGCTTCCTCTGCTGTCTCATACAGAGTCTCGACAGCTTCTGTATCTTCCTGCTGGATATCCTCTGTTTCGTCTGCAGCAGCTTCTGGTACTGCTGCATCCTCTGCTGCTTCTTCTGTTATGTCTGCAGCATCCTCTATAGTTTCTTCTGCTACAGCTTCAGTATCCTCTGCCGTTTCCTCTGTGCTAAAATTCTCCGTATCTCCTGCCTCTGCCTCGGAAACCACGGCTGCATCAAGATCAGATGCCATTACAGCGGTCGGAAAGGTTGTTGCTGCCACTGCAAGACTTAAAATGCATGGAGCTGTTTTTTTCAATAGATTCCACTTCTGCATTGCTTATTCCTCCTAAAAATATGATATATTTATAGAACCCTTTCCAGGTTTACTATCGCAAGTACTGCGGATATGAGCATTCCCCTCTGCCAAACAGTCATAAACCGGATCGCCGGGAGATCAGCTTCACTCTGCAATATCCTCCACACTATAGGAATCCGCAAGCAGGCTGAACCGCTCCTTCATCCCCTCAGTGAGATACACATGATGGTCTTCATCCACAAAAAGTCCGTCTGCACCGTAAGCTTTCAACAGCTGTGTCCCTTTTTCCACCCCCAGCACAAAACATGCTGTGGAAAGCGCATCTGCCTCCAGACCTGAGTCACAGACTACCGTTACCCCGGTCACTCCGCTTTCTGCCGGATAGCCGGTAGACGGGTCCATAATGTGGTGATACCTTACACCATTTTCGATAAAATATTTCTCATAATCTCCGGATGTGGAAAGAAATTCTGTACCATTTAAGGCAACCACACCAAGATAGTCATCCTCATTTTCAGCTCTGGGATCTGTCACCGCCACATTCCAAGAAGAACCATCCGGCTTGCTTCCGTAGGTCATGACACTGCTTCCTCCCAGATTCATAAGTGCTGCTGTTACATCCTTCTTTGTTTCCAGTTCTTTAAGGATCAGGTCACAGCCAATACCCTTTCCCGCTGCTCCAAGATCCAGAGAACAGCCCTCCTCCATGTGGACCGTATTTCCGTCAAGAAAAATCTTCTGATATCCGGAATCCTTCAGAACATTCTTAATTTCTGCTTCTTCCGGAATTTTCTGGTTTTCCCCTCCAATATCCCACAGGCGGATCAGCTTCCCGATGGTTGGGTCAAAGGCTCCGTCAGAATCCTCTGCGATCTTCAGAAGACGTTTCAGATATCCGGAAAGCTCGTCGGAAATCTCCGTATCTTTTCCGCTGTCTGCATTCACCTTATAGATCTGGGACTTCTCATTGGTCCAGGAAAGAAGGTTCGTCTCCACATCTGTCAGCACAGCTGTCAGCTTACTGTTTATATCGTCACCTGTGGTATAGAGTGTTTCTGATACCACAGTATCCATTGCAAAATCTGTATCGGTATATGTCTGTACATCATTTTCCGAAGCAGCCATGCACAGCACAGGAAACAACACCGCAATTCCTGTAAATGTAGCTGTTGCCAGAAAAGTTTTCTTTTTCAGAGCCTGATATCTCATAGATCATTTTTCCTCAATTGTTCCAATGTGAATATTTTTTCTCGGGCATGCTGCGGCACATGCGTGGCAGCAAAGACATTCGCCGGATCTGCCTGTGTCGCCGTCGATATCCAGATGAGCCGGACATCTTTTTTTACAGAGACCACATTTCGGCGGACATTTCTCACGGTTTCTCCGAAACAGTGCACCCGGAAGGATTGGCATTAATGCAAAAACCGCTCCCATAGGACAGAGAAACTGGCAGAAAAACCTTTCCTGTGTACACATTCCCACAATGATCAGCACCAGGAGCACAATTCCCACCAGATATTTACTGTTCGGGAGCCGTCCTGCCGTGAGCATGGAAAAAACATCCCACGGGCTGGTTCCCGTAAGCTTTCCGTATACACCTGTAAGGCAGGAAAGCAGGATCAGTGCCAGTACGATATATTTGACCTTCTGTAGCCCGTGAACCATTTTTTCGGAAAGAGCCGGTTTCTTTTTTTTGTGAAAGCATTTCATCCGGATCCAGGAAAAGCCTTCATATACGGCATCTCCGAAAGATCCGAATGCACACGCATATCCGCAGAAATGTCTTCCGAAAAAGCAGGTAAAGATCAGAAGCACTGCCGTTACAGTCAGAAAGGAATTCCACTCCACCGGCTGACCGGCCGCAATGGCAAGAAAGATCGATTTGATCCCTGCAAAGGCTGTAGAAAACAGAGACGGGGCGGCAATAAAAAATGCCAGCTGTATTCCCGCACGCATCAGCCTTACCTCCCGCTGTCTTTTTTTCATGAGTTTTCCGCCTTTCCAAGTGCCGCATCCACTGCGTTCAGGATTCCTGTGGAGCTGAACGTTGCTCCAGATACGGTATCCACATCTGTACTCTGAGCACTCAGGATGGAATCGATCACACTCTCTGCCTGTGAAAGATATGCACTGTCCTCACCTGGGGCGCTGACTACGTTGATGGATGTGATCTCATCACCGGTAAGTGTCACCTCCACCTGAATGGTCCCGCCGTATCCCTCGGCTTCTCCTGTATAGGTTCCATCTTTATATACATTATCGGAATCTGCGGTTGCTGTGTCCTCTGCGTCTGCATCGGATACATTGCCGTCTGAAGTGTCTGTTGTTTTGTCATCGCCTGCTGCATCTGCATCACTGCTGCCTGATTCTGCAGATGCTGCCTGATTCTGCATACGATTTACATAACTCGTCTCCAGCGCACTGAGAAGTTCATTCTGCTGCTCCTGAAGTGTATCTACCTTATCTGTCAGAGCCGCGATCTCTTTTTCATTTGCCTGGGCTTTCATGCTGCTGTTATAAAAAAGTACAGCCAGGATCACCAACAGTAAGGAGATCACTCTCATATAAAAATTCTGATTTTTCATCTCTTTTCTCCCTTGTATTTTTAACAATTCTGTAAATTGCTGCATCGGGCTCAGCTGTGCGAACATATATTGCTGCGTCAGATGCTCTCGATCTATTCCTTCAATCTGCGTATAACTGTCTTTTGGATAAATTATATAGTTTTTATCCATATACATAAATTAGTTTTGATTAATCTTTTTTGTAAAATTAGATGATGCTAACTTACAGCTAGGTATTATATCATCTGTTTTTTTTCTTGTCTACACTTTTGTTAGTAGTTTATAACTTTTTCCAATATGAATTTTTCTGTTTTATGTCTTTTATAAAAGAAAAATCATCGCCACTCCTCCCTTTCCGTTGGGAACAGCTGTATGAATTATGGTTAGATATCATTAACTTATGTTTGCCTTTTAATTTCGATTATGATATGATTTTTCTGAATCTGTAACAGAAATGGAGATTTGTTTTGAAGAAAAAAGAATTGATTTTTATTGCCGGGATCCTGATTCTGGCGGGGGTTCTCTGGCTTGGTTTTCAGATTGCGGGGAAACGTTCCCATAATACGATCCGTATTACCGTTGACGGAAAAGAATTCGGAACCTATTCGCTTTCCCAGGACCAGATCATCCACATCGGAGACACCAATGTCTGCGAAATCAAAGATGGAAAAGTTACAATGATCGAAGCAACCTGCCCGGATCATTACTGTATGAAACAGAAGGCTGTGGACGAGCACGGCGGTTCCATCATCTGCCTTCCTAATAAGGTTGTGATAGAAGGGGAAAATACTGCAGAGGATTTGGATTCGGAGAGTTCGCCTAAAATTGATGCGGTGACATAAAATTTCCGGAGAATATGCGTAATACGTGTTCTCCGTAGAGTTTTCTCTGACAGACGGTATTCTGTCTGTGCTGTTTCTGCAACGATATTCCTGCAACAAATGAAAGGATTTATTTATGAAACGAAAAACAGCTTATCTCGGATTATTTGCCGCAGTAGCGATCATTTTTGGATATGTGGAGTCTCTGGTCCCTGTATTTACAGGAATTCCGGGTATCAAGCTCGGGCTTGCAAACCTGGCGGTACTTTTTATACTGGACCGATATTCCTTTAAAGAAGCGGCTCTCGTGTCCGTTGTCAGAATCCTGGTGATCGGATTTATGTTTGGAAATCTGTTCAGTATTTTGTATAGTCTGGCTGGCGCTGCGCTTAGCCTGACTGTGATGGATCTTTTGAAAAAACATTCCGGCTTCAGTCTGATCGGTATCAGTGTGGCCGGTGGTGTCACACATAATATCGGGCAGCTGATCGTTGCCATGATCGTGGTGAGCAATACGAGTTTGATGGTTTATGCACCGGCACTGCTGGTAGCAGGTGTCCTGGCGGGGATTATCATAGGTGGGTTGACAAAGGAGGTTGTGGGACGACTTCCTTTGAATCTATAATTATGTGGGGGCCTTTTTTTAATTATGATTTTTTTACTTTTTGAAAGTGAGGGAAATTTGGGGTGGTTTGATTTTTTTTGATTATAGTTTTCACTTTTTGAAAGTGGGTAATTTGCGAGAAGGGGAAGCACTCATAGTTGCGAAGGCCGTCTCCCCTTCTCGCGCTCTTCCCCTCCTGGCCACGCCGCTGTGATGCGTTGTAGAATGTGTAAGTGTATCGGCTCAGTCCTGTATTCTGCTGTATCGGCAGTGACAGACTGAGCCGATTATTGCTTCTGCACTGTATTCTGCTGCACTGGCAGTAGCAGGCTGAGCCGATTATTGATTCGGCACTGTATTCTGCTGCACTGGCAGTAGCAGGCTGAGCCGATTGTTGCTTCGGCACTGTTTATTGCTTCTTCACTATTTATCGCTTCTGGCTGAATGGGAAAGTGGCCTGCGTAGCAGGCCCGTTCTCTGGATTGTGGTGTATCGCTGTTATTCAGGAACAGGCTTCGCCAATATATTTACGTCAGCATAAATCGGCTCAACCTTCCATAGCCAACGTAGTAGAATCCATCGCCCCTCCAATATCTTCACATATTTCTACAGCCTACAATAGCTGCGTGCCCGGAAAGGGGGAGCTCGAGGGGGAAAAGCGGGCTTCGCAACTTTGAGTGCTTTCCCCCTCGTACCTGCCCATGCCAAAATGGTCCCCCGGAAAGGGAAAGTACCTGCGTAGCGGGCCTGTTCTCTGGATTGTGGTGTATCGCTGTTATTCAGGAACAGGCTTCGCCAATATATTTACGTCAGCATAAATCGGCTCAACCTTCCATAGCCAACGTAGTAGAATCCATCGCCCCTCCAATATCTTCACATATTTCTACAGCCTACAATAGCTGCGTGCCCGGAAAGGGGGAGCTCGAGGGGGAAAAGCGGGCTTCGCAACTTTGAGTGCTTTCCCCCTCGTACCTGCCCATGCCAAAATGGTCCCCCGGAAAGGGAAAGTACCTGCGTCTCAAGCATCCCCCCGGAAAGGGCATCACCTGCGTTTCAAGCATCCTCCCGGAAAGGGAAAACATCCTCCGGAAGGCGATCAGGCTTCGGTTTCATCATGGAACTGCGGGATCGGAGTTACCGGAGGATAAGGCTCCTCCGGAGGTTCATCGAACTCTCCGGAAATATTCCGATAGAAAACTGCCATACAGGTTTCTATATAAGGCACCAGCCAGATCAGTGCCAGATACAATGTAAATATGGAAAAAATGATCCACGGAACAAAACTTAAGAGCATTTTCATATATTCCCAGTAATGTCCCTTCATAAGCTTTGCACTGGCTTTCAGTGCCTGCACTCCTTTTATGTCCGAATTATCGGACAGGATGTAATAGCTCATGGTGAACGGCATAGCTGCCAGCAGGTTCAGCGCGAACCCGAGAAGTGTGAGCAGCATGTAAGTTACTGCCCAGTTCATCTGCTCCTCCGTTGTATTTCCCATATTGCTTGTAAAAGAAAACCACGCCAGTGGAAGTGATGTCACCAGATTGATCAATGCCAGCACAAAGGATGCCACGATCACATGATCCGGCTGATGGCTGAAAAAGTACAGAAGGTCTCCGAAAGAGTAGGCTTCCCTTCTGGAAATATTCAGATAGATCCGGTAAAGTCCTGCGGAAAAAATACAGATCACCAGAGAAAGGACAAAGCTGAATACCTCTCCTCCAATGATCGCATACAGGGAATCTCCCGGAAAAAGTGCTGTAGAAATATAGCTTGAAACTGCGCTCATCGCCGCAACCGCAATACTCCCGATCACAGGGACCGTAAAATTGCCGGCCAGAGTTTCCCCTGCCAGCTTCTTACAACCCTTCAGATTTTTTCTCATAATTCTGTATCCCTTCGTTATAGAAGGCGGAGACTCATCCAAGCCTCCGCCCCGTCATTTTTTACTTCAGATATATCATATTCTCATATTTCACATCTGTTTAGTCTGCAAGATTAAACGCATCATGTACCGCATTCATGGCACGTACGCCATCTTTCTCGTTAATGAGAACCGTCACACGGATCTCAGATGTTGCGATCATATTGATGTTCACACCCTCATTGTAAAGGCTTTCGAACATTTTTGCAGCAACACCCGGATTGCTCATCATACCTGCTCCTACAATAGAAAGCTTGGCAATGTTTTTCTCCGCATGAAGCTCAGAATAGGCGATGCGTGCCTGGTTAGCTTCCAGAACACCCATTGCATCGTCCAGATCATTTTTATCAACAGTAAAGGAAATGTCCTTGGTTCCGGCACGGCCGATAGACTGAAGGATCATATCCACATTGATATTTTTCTTAGCCAGGGTATCAAAAAGCTTAAATGCCACTCCTGGTGAATCTTTAAGTCCGATCACAGCAATACGTACTGCATCTGTATCCAGAGCAACACCGCTGATCAGCATTCTCTCCACTGTTACTTCCTCCTTTACCACAGTTCCTTCGCTGTTGTTGAGACTGGAACGTACCACCAGCGGCACGCCGTATTTCTTTGCCATCTCCACAGAACGGTTATGAAGCACTCCCGCACCCAGAGTTGCCAGATCCAGCATCTCATCGTAAGTGATCTCCTTGAGCTTGCGGGCATTCGGAACCTTACGCGGGTCAGCGGTATAAACACCGTCCACATCGGTATAGATCTCACAGGCATCTGCATGAAGCGCTGCCGCAAGAGCTACGGCTGTGGTATCAGAACCGCCACGTCCAAGTGTGGTATAGTCATTATATTTATCAATGCCCTGGAAGCCTGTGACCACAACGATCCTGCGGTTATCCAGCTCTCTGCGGATACGTGCCGCATCGATCTTTTTCAGGCGTGCGCTGCTATGTGCACTTGTTGTGTGCATAGCTACCTGAAAGGCATTCAGAGAAACAGCCGGTACTCCCAGACTGTCCATAGCCATGGACATCAGTGCCACTGACATCTGCTCTCCGATGGTAAAAAGCATATCCATCTCACGTTTCGGAGGTTTGTCATTGATATCCTTTGCCATGGTGATCAGCTCATCGGTATACTTACCCATTGCAGAAAGCACGACCACCACGTCGTTTCCTTTTTTGTAATCTTCGATACATCTTCTGGCAACATTAAAGATACGCTCTTTGTTTGCCACAGAAGTACCGCCGAATTTTTTTACAATCAACATGTTCTTTTCTTCCCTTCGGCATCAATCCTTTACACGGATCATTGCCAGTACTTTTCCGGTGAGCTTGCTGATCTTCTCATAATATTCAGCCTGCTTCATCACCGGTGTGATAAATCCGAATTCGTCCGGAAGGTCATCCGGCTCGATGGTCTGTACATCACCAAAAGCTTTTTCCACTTCATCCATAGTAGTATCAGACACACGTACGAAGAAACGTCCCTCAACTTCATCCATATCCATAAGCTTCAAGGCATAGCTGCTCCAGTTTGTCATGATATTTCTGTGGAGATGCTTTGCTTCATCCACAACATCTGCAACTACTGCACTTGCAGTCGGAAGCTTACCTGCTCCGCTTCCGTAGAACATGGCATCTCCAAGAACATTTCCGTGCACAAATACTGCATTAAACACATCATTTACACTGTAAAGCGGGCTACTCTGGCCTACCAGGAACGGCGCTACCATTGCATAGAAAGAATCTCCGATCCTGCGGCTTGTGGCAAGAAGCTTGATAGTCATGCCAAGCTCTTTTGCATATTCCATATCTGCCGGTGTGATCTTTGTGATTCCTTCTGTATAAATATCCTCGTAATTCAGGAATTTTCCGTATGCAAGTGAAGAAAGGATGGCGATCTTACGGCATGCGTCAGCACCTCCTACGTCTGCAGTCGGATCTGCCTCTGCATAGCCCTTTGCCTGAGCTTCCTTCAGAACCGTATCAAAATCACAGTTCTCTGTGCTCATCTTGTAAAGCATGTAGTTGGTGGTTCCGTTAAGGATTCCTGTGATCTCATCGATCTCATCTGCTGTCAGTGAAGAATTCAGTGCACGAATGATCGGGATACCGCCGCCGCAGCTTGCCTCAAAAAGGAAATTGATATTTTTTTCTTTTGCGATCTCCATGAGCTCGGAACCATGCTTGGCTACCAGAGCCTTATTGGATGTGCTTACGCTCTTTCCTGCCTGAAGCGCTCTTTTTACAAAGGTATAAGCCGGCTCGATCCCGCCCATAACCTCAACAACAATATCTACCTCCGGATCGTTTACGATCACTTCATAATCATGAACCAGAACTTTCTCAACCGGATCTCCCGGAAAATCTCTTAAATCAAGAACGTACTTGATGTTAATCTCATCTCCAGCTCTCTTGTTAATGCTCTCATGATTGGTGTTGATGACTTCAACAACTCCGCTTCCTACTGTACCGTAGCCTAATACTGCTATGTTTATCATATGCTTACTCCCTGCCTAAAATTTTCAAATAGTGTATACCGTCTCTCTGCTCAATATCCTCCACCATAGCCTCTGCGTCGCCTTCTCCCGGAAGGATGTCAACGCTCAGCGTCAGCGTTGCGACTCCGTTAATGGGAATACTCTGATGTATGGTCAGGATATTACCGTGAAAACGGGCAATCGTCTGCAGCACCATTGATAAAAGCCCCGGCTCATCGTCCATCTGAATGATAAAGGTGATGGTCTTTCCCTTGGTCTCCTCGTGGAAAGGAAAAATATCGTCCTTATATTTGTAAAAAGAACTGCGGCTGATCCCGGTCCTTTCAGCAGCTTCCTGAACAGTAGCCACCCGTTTGGATTCCAGCAGTCTCTTGGCCTCAACCACCTTGAGAAGTACCTCCGGCACTGCCCGTTCTCTTACTACATAGTATTTTTTCTTTTCAACCTGTTTCTGCATAGCAACCTCTCTAACTGCTGTTCACATTGTGGCCAGCAGCCTTCTGTCCGTTTCATAAAGACAACTGTTTTTGTACAAGAGATATATTATCATAATAAAAGAAACTCCACAAGCGCTTTTTTGCCTGCGGAGTCCTTTTCTCTGTCTTTATGGGGTTCCGTGACAGTAATGTTATTCTTTCTTTTTCGCCAGCGCGATCCATTTCAGGTATGCATTGATAAAAATGTCAATACCACCGTCCAGAACTGCGTCAACATTACCGGTTTCTTCATTGGTTCTATGGTCTTTTACCATGGTGTATGGCTGCAGGACATAGGAACGGATCTGGTTTCCCCAGCCGATATCTGTCACTTCGCCTCGAATGCCGGAAAGCTTCTCCTCAGCTTCCTGCTGTTTCAGCAGATACAGCTTGGCCTTCAGCATCTGCATAGCCTTATCCTTGTTCATGTGCTGAGAACGTTCATTCTGGCACTGTACCACGATTCCTGTCGGGAAATGTGTGATACGGATCGCAGAGGATGTCTTGTTGATATGCTGTCCACCGGCACCACTGCTTCGGTAGGTATCGATACGGATATCGTCATCATTGATCTCAACATCCAGATCCTTCTTGATATCCGGCATAACATCGCAGGATACAAAAGAGGTCTGTCTCTTTCCTGCTGCATTAAACGGAGAAATACGTACAAGACGATGAACACCCTTCTCGGATTTCAAATAACCGTAGGCGTTCTCTCCGTTCACCTGGAAGGTTACGGATTTCACACCGGCCTCATCACCGTCAAGGTAATCCAGAACTTCCAGCGCAAAGCCCTTCTTCTCCGCCCATCTGCTGTACATACGATAAAGCATTCCGCACCAGTCGCAGGCCTCTGTTCCGCCGGCTCCTGCGTTCAGCTTGATGATGGCGTTCTCTCCGTCGTACTCTCCGGAAAGGAGTGTCTTCACACGGATGCTGTCAAAGCTTGCCTGGAACTCGTCCAGCATTTCCTGGATCTCAGGGACGATCTCAGGATCATTCTCCTCATATCCCATCTCGATCATGGTTTCCATATCTTCCATCTGCGTTTCCAGATTATGGTATGTCTCAATATCGTCCTTGAGACTCTTTAACTGTTTCATCTTCATCTGGGATGCTTCCGCATTATCCCAGAAATCAGGCGCCTCCATCTCGCGCTCTAATTCTTCGACCTTCTGCTCTTTGTTAGCGAGGTCAAAGTGAATCCCTCACTTCCACTAATGGCTCTGTGTATGTTGCAAGAATACTCTTGAACTGATCTAACTCAACCACAGCTTCACCTTCTTTCTATATATTGATACAGGATTTCCTGCCTGTCTTATACAATACCATATGGGCATGGAAATTACAACGAAAACGTGGTCAGGGCGTAAATATCCCCTCTCCTGTGCTTCAGAAGCGGCAGCTGCTCACGGACTTTTTTTACCTCGTCCAGTTCCAGTTCCACAACCTTCACAGCCGGCTTCTCTTCCATCTCCATGAGAACTTTTCCCCAGGGGTCTGCGGCAATGGAGTGGCCCCAGGAATGATACCCGGCGTTCAGGTCTCTGGCGGGGGCAGCTCCGATGGTGTATACCTGGTTATCCACGGCTCTCTGGCGGAACATCAGCTCCCAGTGAAGGGGCCCTGTTGTCATGTTAAAAGCAGCCGGCACGATGATTACCTGGGCGCCTTCGTCCACCATCAGCCTGGCAAGCTCCGGAAAACGGAAGTCGTAACAGATGCAAAGGCCCATCTTTCCAAATTCTGTATCAAAAACCGTCACCTGGTCTCCCGGTGTCAGGGTATCGGATTCTTTAAAATACTGACCGCCTTTTACATCAATGTCAAAAAGATGCATCTTCCGGTGCTTACCGATCTGATGACCATTTCTGTCAAAGACATAGGAAGTGTTATAAATATTGCCGGCTTCATCTCTCTCCGGCATACTTCCTGCTACGAGATAAATTCCGTATTCCGCTGCCAGCCTGGAGCATTTTTCCCAGGTATCTCCACCCTCAATTTCGGCATATTCCGGAAAGTATTTATTTTCGTAGGGGCAGCAGAACATTTCGGGCAGGACTGCCAGATCGATCCCCTGAAGCTCCGGGCTGGCAAGAAGTTCTGCTGCCTGGGTGATATTGCAAAATTTATCAGTATATACATGTGTCTGAAGAATTGCAGTTTTTATAATTGCCATATTATCATGTCCCTTCTCTTACAGCGAAAATTAAGTATCTGCTCTATTGACGCAGGATGACTTTCTCATATGCAGGGCGAGGGAATGAAGCGTAGCGGTGGCTACGGCGATTGACGACAACGCAGCATATAAAAAATCAGACAAGTCTATATGACGGTTATTTAATATTCGCTGTACTCTGTTCCTATGTAACAGAAATCCCAGAAAAAATAGCCCCACCGCATCATCCGGGTGAGACTATTTTTATCTTCCTTCTCAGATCTTGGCAGCCTTACGTCCGCAGCACTGTTTGTATTTCTTGCCGCTTCCGCATGGGCACGGATCATTCGGGTATACTTTATCTTCTTTTCGCTGAACCGGTTTCTTCGGGCCTGCGCTGTCATCTTTGTTTGTGCCGGTTACCTTAGCAACCTGCTCACGCTCGATCTTCTGCTCCACATGAACATGATACAGCATACGTACAGTGTCTTCCTGAATGGAGCTGATCATGCTGTTAAACATCTCGAATGCGTTCATCTTGTACTCAACAACCGGATCTCTCTGGCCGTATGCCATCAGACCGATACCCTGACGGAGCATTTCCATATCATCGATGTGATCCATCCATTTGCTGTCGATGCATTTCAGAAGGACAACTCGCTCAAGCTCACGAAGCTGCTCCGGTTCCGGGAACTCAGCCTCCTTCGCTTCATAAAGCTTCACAGCCTCTTCCTTCACAATATGCTTGATCTCGTCTTTCTTATGGCCTTTTACCTTCTCTGCGGTCAGCGGGTGGATCGGGATGATCGGAGTGATCGCCGTGTTGAACTCATTAAGATCCCACTCAGAAGAATCCATGTCATCGGAAAAGCACATGTCTGTCATGCTGTCTACGATATCTGTGATCATCTTATAGATGGCATCACGCATATTCTCACCGTCAAGTACCTGGCGGCGTTCCTCATAGATGATCTCTCTCTGCTCATTGTTAACCTGGTCATAGTCGAGAAGGTTTTTACGGATACCGAAGTTGTTGAACTCGATCTTCTCCTGGGCTTTCTCGATGGCATTGGAAAGCATCTTGTGCTCGATCTGCTCATTCTCCTCAACACCAAGGGATGTGAACACCTTCATCAGTCTCTCGGAACCGAACAGACGCATCAGGTCATCCTCAAGGGAAATGTAGAAACGGGATTCACCCGGATCTCCCTGTCGTCCGGAACGTCCACGGAGCTGGTTATCGATACGTCTTGACTCATGACGCTCGGTACCGATGATCTTCAGACCGCCGGCCTCTCTTGCCACATCGTCAAGCTTGATATCGGTACCACGGCCTGCCATGTTGGTCGCGATGGTAACGGCATCTGCCTGTCCTGCCTGAGCTACGATCTCAGCCTCAAGCTCATGGAACTTGGCATTCAATACATTGTGGGGGATTCCCTCTCTCTTCAGCATTCTGCTGAGAAGCTCGGAAGTCTCGATGGTGATCGTACCAACCAGTACCGGCTGATGTTTTGCGTGCGCTTCCTTAACTGCCTCTACAACGGCGTTGAATTTCTCTTTCTTTGTCATGTAAACAGCATCGTCAAGGTCTTTACGCTGTACTACACGGTTGGTTGGGATCTCTACAACGTCCATGCCGTAGATATCACGGAACTCTTTTTCCTCGGTGAGGGCTGTACCTGTCATACCGCCTTTTTTGTCATATTTGTTGAAAAAGTTCTGGAAGGTAATGGTTGCGAGAGTCTTGCTCTCTCTCTTAACCTTCACATGCTCTTTCGCCTCGATCGCCTGATGAAGACCATCGGAGTAACGACGGCCCGGCATGATACGTCCGGTAAACTCATCAACGATCAGGATCTCGTCATCTTTTACAACATAATCCTGATCCTTGTGCATCAGATTATGCGCACGAAGTGCAAGGATGATGTTGTGCTGGATCTCCAGGTTTTCCGGATCTGCCAGGTTCTCGATATTAAAGAATTTCTCAACCTTCTTGATACCCTGCTCGGTAAGGTTGACGATCTTATCTTTCTCATTTACAACGAAGTCACCGGTCTCGATAACCTCCTCACCCATGATGGCTGCCATCTTGGTCATCTCATGACTGGCCTCACCACGCTCCAGCTGCTGTGCAAGGATATCGCACACCTCATAAAGCTTGGTGGACTTGCCGCTCTGTCCGGAAATGATCAGAGGTGTACGTGCCTCATCGATCAGGACAGAGTCGATCTCATCGATGATACAGTAGTGAAGATCTCTCTGAACAAGCTGTTCTTTATAGATGACCATGTTGTCACGAAGATAATCAAATCCAAGTTCGTTGTTTGTTACGTACGTGATGTCACATCCGTATGCCGCACGACGCTCTTCCGGCTTCATGTCGTTAAGTACCACGCCTACAGTCAGGCCAAGGAACTCGTGAACCTTACCCATCCACTCGGCATCTCGTTTTGCCAGGTAGTCGTTGACGGTTACGATGTGGACACCTTTTCCCTCAAGGGCATTCAGATATGCAGGAAGTGTGGAAACAAGAGTTTTACCTTCACCTGTTTTCATCTCGGCGATACGGCCCTGGTGAAGGATGATACCACCGATGATCTGTACACGGTAATGCTCCATTCCAAGTACACGTTTGGCTGCCTCACGTACGGTGGCAAATGCCTCCGGAAGAAGATCATCCAGTGTTGCACCTTCTGCAAGACGTTTCTTATATTCTCTTGTCTTGTCTCGTAACTGCTCATCCGTAAGCTGCTGCATCTGAGACTGATAGCTTTCGGTTTTTTCAACCAGCGGCATGATACGTTTTACCTCACGCTGGCTGCGGGTTCCAAATACTTTTGAAAAAACATTCATGTTTCTGCTCCAATCATTTTATTCGAATAAGACTGCTGTCTCTGATCTGTCCAATTTTGGATCATTCCAGTTCTCTGTTGATATCCGTTATACTGGATCACATATGGTATATATTCTACCACTTTCCTGTTATAAAAACAATGAACAATTATTTAACAAATCATGTCAGGAACAACAGAAAATATCCCGCATAGGATCCTGTTTTCGAGGATCCCGCGGGATATTACAGATCTTATTTTCTTACTTTTACATTTTTCACACTGCTCCAGGCACCGTAATATGTCTTTCCGCTCACTTTTTTGTATGCACGGATACGAACATAATAAGTGCTTCCCTTTTTCAAACCGGAAAGTGTTCGGGTCAGTGCACTGGTGGACACTGTTCTGGCCCCTCTCATGGACCTTGAGGCCGCATACTGGATCTGATAGCCGGAAGCGCCAACTGCTTTTTTCCAGCGGACAGTCAGCTTCCCGGAAGCCTTGCTGGACGGTTTGTACTGCACCGGAGCTGTCAGACGGACGATCCGGCTGCCGTTTTTGTTATAAGCACTTAAAGCAGAGCCCTTGTATGCGCGGACTGTATAGGTATACATGGTTCCTGATTTTACTGATCCGTCTGTATAGACCAGCGTATTGCTTCCGCTTACGGTAGCGATATTGACCCACTTGCTGCTGTTTCCGGTCCTTCGATAGATCTTGTAGCCGGAAGCATTTGCAGCTCTTTTCCATTTGAAGACGATGCCGGCAGGACTGTTGGAAGTGCCGGATAACCCGGGCGTGGTAAGCTTTACCGTTGTAAGGGCCGCGGAACGGAACTGGTATACGGCTGACTGTACTTCATCAGTCTTTTTCCATGCAGATTTCTGATAAACATACTTCTGGAAAAAGATATACATGTTATAAGTTGCGGCTTTGTTTATTCCTTTGGCAGATCCGATCCGCCAAGTAGTATTCTTCCTGTTATCGGTTGGATTTGGTGAAGTACTCCAGTAAACCGGCACCCACTTCACATCTCCGGGCCCGGGATTTGTATTCGTAGTTCCCGCACCGGTCACGGTAAAATTATAATATTTATTCGGAGTAAATTTCAACGGAGAATCCAGCCCTCTGACGACACTTTCTCTGACATCCGGTATAGAAGGTGTATAGGTCGGTGTCGGCGTTACACCGTAATCCGGAGGTGCAGATGTAAGTGTAGGTTCAGGTGTCGATGTCACATTGTAAGCTGGACGAATCCCTCTGGAATTCAGTCTTAACTTTTTCAGTCCGCTAGTTCTGCCATCCGTGCCCAGTACCTTAAGATACAGATCAAATTCTTTCTCTATATCCAGATTCTTAAGATATATCACAAAGCTTCTGTTTGCGGTAACCACCACACGAGAGCTACCCATATCAAGCTTCGGAACAACAGATGTTCCGTCCTTTTTTCTCGCTACAGCTTTGTAGTAGCAGGCTCCGTTTGCATCAACTTTAAGTGTCACATTTACAGAACTGCGGCTTACCCATTTTTCTCCGGTCCATTTTACGTTTATTTTTGGCACCGGTGTTGGTGTCACTGTCAGTTCAGGATCCGCTGTCGGTGGCACTGTCAGCTCCGGACCCGCTGTCGGTGGCACTGTCGGTTCCGGACCCGCTGTCGGTGGCACTGTCAGCTCCGGAGCTGACGCTGACATAGCTTCTGCGTTTTCTTCTTCCATACTGTCTCCTGCTTCTTCAGGTATCAGTTCTGTCAATAATACTTCCGGATCATCCTCACTGGAGATTTCTTCTGAAACTCCTTCCTCAGCTCCGCCGAAAGCATCCTCGCTGTTCTCCGCGTTTTCCACATCTTCCATGGTTGCATCGGAAGAGTTATCCACCATTTCCTCAGAAATATCCTCACTGTCTTCTGTAGGCTGCTCAGTATCTCCCACAGGCTCTGTAGTTTCCTCTGCGGAAAACAGCTCCTGGCTGTCCGCAGTATTTTCTGTGATTTCTGCATCACCGCTGCCAAACTCTGCAGCCATACCGGTTGCCGGAAGCACCGTCACACAAAGCGCGGCACTTAAAAAAAGTGCCAGAACTTTTTTCTTCATTTACCTTCCTCCTTTTCTCCGTGAGTTACATATTTGTTATGTCAAGGAGATATTCGCACTCCACACAGTATTATTTTTCAGAAAGTGGGGCTGACTGAAACTTGTACTGTACAGACTGTATCTTATCCGTAGACTGCCATTTGGAATCCTTGCAGGTATATTTGCGGAAGAAAACATACAGATTAAAAGTTCCCTCCTGGTCGATTCCTTCCTTGGAACCGATCTTCCAGGTGCTTCGGATCCGGTTGGAATTCGGATTCGCAGATGTGCTCCAGTAAACAGGCACCCACTTAATGTCTCCGTTTTCCGGATCCTCATTATCGGTACCGGCACCGATAACCTTAAAATCATAAAATGTATCCGGGTAGAATTCCAGAGGAGAATCCAGCCCCTCTACCGTACTGTCCTCTGCCTTTGGTTTGGATGCTTTATGTTTTTTCTCAGAATCTGTTTTTTTCGCCGGGCGGCTGTCCTGATCCAGCTCCATCCGCTTCAGATCACTTAATTTCCCATTCTCATCCTCAATCTGGATATACAGATCAACTGCCTGGTCTGTATCCAGGTCTGCAAGTGTGATCCCGAACTCTTCATCCTCACTGATCAAAACCTCATCATTCACGGTATTTCCGGTCTCGATCTGAGGCACCTGGGGATTTCCGTCTTCCCCCCGCTCTGCCCATTTATAATAGCAGACGCCGTTAACGGCTGACGTAAGCGTTATCTCTGCCTGGGAATAGCTGTCCCATTTAAATCCTGTCCATTGTATTTCTGACTTTTGGGAATCCTTTGTATTGTTTTCTCCGGAACTCAGTTCCAGGTCCTCCACAGTCTGTTCTTTTATGGTGTCACCACTGTTAAATTCCGCTGCCATACAGGTAGCCGGTATCATGGTCATACCAAGAGCTACACTTAAGATCACCACAGGAAGCTTCTTTTTCCATTCTCCTTTCGCATATGTCTTCATTATATAATTCTCCCCTATTGCTTGCAACAGAAAAGTAGCCTGATTTTGCTGTGACATAAAAGGCTCCGGAAACCTGCCGATTTCTCACACAGATTCCCGGAGCCTTCCATTCAATATTCAGTTGTGATAATAAAATCCCCTATCAGAACTCTGGTTCGATCAGTCCGTAAGTATTTCCTTTACGTTTATAAACTACGTTAACCTGCTCTGTCTCAGCATTAAAGAATACAAAGAAATTATGTCCGAGAAGCTCCATCTGTACGCATGCATCTTCCGGATACATTGGTTTGATCCCGAATTTCTTGGTACGGATGATCTTAACTTCCTCATCCTCTTCATAATCCTTATCAAGGTATGCCTTCTGGAAGTTTGTGGATTCCTGCTGCTTGTCAACGATCTTGTTCTTGTATTTACGAAGCTGACGCTCAATTACCTCTTCAACCAGATCGATGGATACATACATATCATTGCTTACCTGCTCGGAACGGATAATGTTACCTTTCACAGGGATCGTTACCTCGATCTTCTGGCGATCCTTCTCAACGCTTAAGGTTACTGAAATCTCAGTTTCAGGAGTGAAATACCTTTCAAGTTTACCAAGCTTGTCCTCAACAGCTGTTTTAAGTCCTTCGGTTACTGCTATATTCTTTCCACTAATAATAAATTTCATGACTTCCATCCCCTTTGCTGTTTTATGTTGCTATTATAACATATTAAATTGAATTTTAACATCACTTTTCAAAAATTTCATAAATTTTTTCCAAATTTATTCGATATATTCCTTCAAAATGTTTTTTTTGTCGTGAATGCGCAACTATTAGAGTATTTCATCTAATTAATTCATTACAAATGTATATCTGCACACCAGTGCCAGAAGATTGATGGGACAAAAGCATCTGCTTCACTATTTGTATATACTATTTCATTTTAGCCAGAGCTTCAAAGGGTATACTTCCGCCAAAAATATCCAAAGCACTGCCAACAGTCACATCCAGTCTGCCCTGACCTGCTTTTCGAAGCTCTTCAATATCTGCCATAGAACCCACACCACCTGCATAGGTCACCGGATGGGCTGTATACTGTCCCAGAAGCTTTGCAAGCTCTGTTTCCACACCTCGGGCCTTTCCTTCCACATCCACTGCATGGACCAGAAATTCGTCGCAGAAGCTTCCAAGCCTTTCCATCAGCTCCGGTGTCACGATCTCTTCTGTAAATTTCTGCCATCGGTCTGTGACAATATAATATTTGCCATCTTTTTTGCGGCAGCTCAGGTCAAGTACAAGATGTCCTTTCCCTGCAGCATCACGGATCTTCTCCAGATTTTCCCAGGAGATCACTCCGTTTTTAAACACATAGGAGGTTACGATCACGTGGCTGGCGCCAGCCTCCAGATATTCTGCCGCATTCTCCGGGCAGATGCCGCCTCCGATCTGAAGCCCTCCGGGATATTTTCCCAGAGCCTGAAGTGCCTGGGCTTTCGTCGCTTCATAGTTCGGGGAATCCTTTCCGTTCAGAAGGATCACATGACCGCCCTTTAATCCTGCCTTCTTATAAAGCTCTGCATAGAATGCCGCATCCTGCTCTGACACAAAATTTTCTGCCGCCTGATCCCCCTGATCCTTCAGGCTTCCTCCTACGATCTGTTTTACTTTTCCGTTATGTATATCAATGCATGGTCTGAATTTCATAATCCTGTCCTCCATTTTCTTTCCATGCACTGATAATAGCATCTGAAACAGTTTTATGCAATGCTGTGGTAAAATATCTGTTATCTTCCTTCTACCGCATTTCCCACTGCGTTTCCGATATCATCCACTGCATTACCTACACCGTCGCCAAGGTCCTTTACACTGTCACCCAGCTCACCGGATACAGTTCCGTCATTTTCGTTTCTGTCAGCATCCGCAGCTCCGGGTGCTGCTGTCCCGTTATTTCCATTTCCTGCAGGCGTCACGGTAATATTTCCATCGGACATCTCATTGTTATCCGTGCCGGAATCCTTAATGCTCTCTCCATTGTCCTTCACACCGTCATTGTCTGCTTTTTCTTCCATAGTTTCATCTTCTGCGGCAGTATTTTCGTTTGTATCTTTTTCCTTATCCTTCGTGTTTTTATCTTTTTCATCCACTGTTTCATCCGCATTGTTTACCTCTGTGCCGCAGGCTGTAAATGTACACAGAGACAGGGTAAGCAAAGTACCAAAAAGAATCGCCTTCCATTTTTTCATATGATCTTCTCCTTTTTCTAAAAAATTCTGTATTCCTAATATGGCACTTTTTCCGCTATCCTATTCTGGGAAAAATTTCAAAAACCGCAATTTCATCAAAAAAAGACGGGGTCCGATCTTACACGAACCCCGTCTGTATTACCTGTAATTTTATTCTGTTGCGGCTCAATCTGTCAGGATCAGCCGATCACGTCACTCATATCATAACGTCCTGCCGGTTTGCCTGCAAGGAATTTGGCTGCTTCTACAGCACCTTTTCCAAAAATAGCCTTGGAATATGCAGTATGCTTGAACTCGATCACTTCGTCCTGACCTGCAAAAATTATCTCATGCTCACCTACGATAGTTCCGCCGCGAACTGCGGAGATACCGATCTCCTTATCATCGCGTTTTTCACGTTTCTGGCTGCGGTCATATACATAATGATACTGATTATCCATAGCTTCATTAATGCTGTCTGCCAGCGCAAGTGCAGTACCACTTGGTGCGTCTAATTTCAGGCGGTGATGCTTCTCTACGATCTCCATATCAAAGCCTGCAGCTGCAAGAACCCTGGCTGCGTCCTGAACCAGCTTCAGAAGTGTGTTGATACCAAGAGACATGTTTGCGGATTTCAGCACTGCTACCTTTCGGGATGTTTCTTCCACTTTTGCAAGCTGCTCCTGGCTTAAACCGGTACTGCACAGAACAACCGGGATCTGGCGTGCCGCGCTGTACTCAAGAAGCTTGTCTGTTGCCTTTGCGGAAGAAAAATCAATGATCGCATCTGCCTCTACCTGACATGCGTCAATATCGGTAAATACCGGATAGCTGTTTTTTCCCTGATCTGCAATATCAATACCTGCTACGATCTCAGCATCCGGATCTTTCTCCACAATGCCGCTGATGACCTGGCCCATATGTCCGTTGCAGCCGTGCATGATGATTTTTACCATAGTATATTCTCCTTTACCTTTCGCTTACAGTCAGATCATTTAGCAAGCTTAAGGCCGAATTTCTCGATCTCTTTTGCAAGAGCTGCCTTTGTGTCCTCTTCCATCTCGCAGAGTGGCATACGAAGCGGCCCTACGTTCATTCCCATAAGGTTCATAGCTGTCTTAACAGGAATCGGGTTTACTTCGCTGAACAACGCATTGATCAGCGGAAGAGCTTTCAGCTGATCCTCTGTTGCTCCCTTGGTGTCGCCGTCGAAATATTTCATGACCATATCATGTGTAAACTTCGGTGCAACGTTGGAAAGTACGGAGATAACTCCAAGTCCGCCAAGAGAAAGGATCGGAAGTACCTGATCATCATTTCCGGAGTAAAGCTCAAGCTGTCCGTCTGCCAGAGACATCATCTTGGCGATCTGGGAAAGATCTCCTGTTGCTTCCTTGATTCCGACAATGTTCTTTACATTCTTTGCAAGGTAAGCTGCTGTAGCCGGCTGGATGTTGCAGCCTGTACGGCTCGGTACGTTGTACATGATGAGCGGAGTTTCCGGAACTGCATTGGCAATTGCTGTGTAATGAGCGATAAGACCCTTCTGTGTAGCCTTGTTATAGTAAGGTGTTACAATAAGAAGAGCGTCTGCGCCATAGGAAGCTGCTTCCTTGGACATCATGATCGCTGTCTCTGTACAATTGGAACCTGTTCCTGCGATAACAGGCACACGTTTGTTAACTTTATCAATTGTGAACTTAATTGTCTGAAGATGCTCTCCGTGTGTCAGAGTAGAAGATTCTCCTGTTGTTCCACAGATAACGATGGCGTCTGTGCTGTTCGCGATTTGATCCTCAAGGATCTCCTCAAGTTTCTCAAAATTCACCTTACCGTCTTCATGCATAGGTGTTACGATTGCAACGCCTGTTCCTTTAAAAATTGCCATTTGTCTTCCTCCTTCTTTCTTCTGTGAAATATTGCTTATTCCCGTTCCTGGTCAGTCAGCTCTGTTGTTATCGTGGTAATACTATCCACATAGGGCTTCAAAGCATCCGGAAGCCAGCGTCCGGTCATAATTATATGCATACTTTCATCCTTCTGCTTAAGCATATCGATGATCGTCTCAACTGGAGCGATTCCTTTATCCATAAGCCCGAGGATCTCATCCAGCAGCAGAAAATCACACTCTCTGGTAGCAATTACCTTCCGTGCGAAATTAAGGCCATTGAGAATATTCGTTCTCTCTTCTGCCTTTTCCTGCTCACTCAGGTCATTATAGCAGGTGTCCATTTTTTCGAAACGGAAAATCTTGAAATCAAAATTATCCAGTTCCTCAAGGAAATCCAGTTCTCTGCGTTCCCTGCCCTTGAGGAACTGTATGATGATCACACTTTTTCCCTGTGTAGCAAAGCGCAGCCCCCGGCCTACAGCCAGAGTTGTCTTTCCTTTCCCGTTCCCGCAATAAACCTCTGTTATTTCTCTTTCCATGATTTTTCCTCTTACTGTTAGTGAAACCGGTAATTCCCCATTTTTCTAATTTTTTTAATATTACCGCAGATTGGCTGGAAATGCAAGTGTTACCTTAATGTTCTCACCACTATTCCAAAATATATCCAATGTTACTCAACATATTTCAATTTACTCACCGAAACTTCATAGGCAATCCTTTTTTCTGTTTCGTTTTCACTAATCCGTTTCATGTACTCCCTGCTCTGGATCCTGCCCCAGATCAGTACATGCCCGCCTACTTCAAAAGCAGAAGCATATCTGGCATTTCTTCCCCAGCATATACATGGTATGTAATCGGATTTTCCGTAAGGTCGATTGACTGCCATCAGAAGATCTGCGATCTCTCTTCCCAACGGTGTTTTTCTGTATACAGGCGGTTTACAGATATATCCGTCCAGAAAGATCTGATTGACCGGCACAGTTTCTTCTTCCTCCCCCACAAACTTCACTTCCCGGGCAAAGACTGAAAGCACAAGCCGGTTTCTCTTTTCTTCATGACGGTTATAGGATCGGAACTGTCCGTGGATCTCGATATATTCTCCCACATAATCCTGTGTGATATCGATCAGCCGCTCAGACACCATCACCGGGATCCTGTCCTCCGAATCGCTGAGACGTTTTACCAGGATATCCATCATGTAAAATCCTTCTCCAAAGACCTGATGGCTGAAAGTAAACCCCGTAGCGATCCGTCCCATAACGGATACCTGATTGTTTTCAATAATTTTATCTGCCATAATAAGTAGCTCTCCTTCCTCTTCGTGTATTTCGTCTATATCAATCTATGTGTATTTGCGGTATAATATGCCTGAAAAATGAAAAACCAAAAATATTTTTTTATGTCTTGTAATCTCACAAAAATGTGATAGACTATAAATTTGGACATCATTTTTAACAAAAAAGATTACTTATATATGGAAAGAAAGGATTTGGATTATATGAAGACCAAGCG
>OLQV01000523.1_pt1 | contig 34921 bp, 29 predicted proteins | sample 1672371 | NCBI WGS metagenome assembly OLQV01 (sample SAMEA3136676, study PRJEB25190) | human gut metagenome
TTATCAGGAGCATCTTCTATTATAGATATTGTTAATCCTACTTCAAATAGTAATAGAGAGTTAATTGTTTTTCGTGATTCTTATGGTAGTAGTTTAGTTCCTCTATTAATAGAAGGTTATAAGAAAATTACTGTTGTTGATATTAGATATGTTTCTTCAAGAATTTTGAATAATTATATAAAATTTAATGATCAAGATGTTCTTTTTATGTATAGTATATTAACTATAAATAATAGTTTTTCTATTAGATAGGGAATCTATTTAATTAGATTTCTTTTTTCTTTTATTAAAAAGTATGTTATAATAGAAAACAAGTGTAGTTGGAGGTAATAATTATGATTAATAAAATTGGTACTTTTAAGGATTATAATGATGGTACATTAAAAACTGTTTTTGATGTTGGGGCTAATAAGATTATAGAAATGTCTTTATTATTTAATAAGAAGGATAAGGATGTAGTTTGTGTTCCTACTCATCATTTTTGTAATTTAGGTTGTAAGATGTGTCATTTAACTAATAGAGGTTTTAATAAAGAGATGGCTCCTGTTAAATGGAAGGACTTTATTTATTGTTTAATTAATACACTATCTATTAATGATAAGAGAAGAACTGATAAAGAAAAATTACTTATTTCTTTTATGGGAGTAGGTGAGCCTCTTCTTAATTTGAAGTTAATTGAAGATGTATATAGAAAAGAAGATTTAATTAGAGAGAAACTTGGTTATAAGAATATTGGGTATGCTCTTGCTACGATGATGCCTAATGATAATATTATTAAATTGGGTGAAATGGTTAATAGTTTAGATATGCCCCTTAAAGTACATTTTTCTTTACATAATCCTATTGATGTAAAAAGATATGAATTAATTCCTAGTACTAAAGTTTCTGTTCAAGATGCTCTTGCATATTTAGTTAGTTATAGAAATTTATTACAAAATAATGAAGTATTAATGAATAAGTATGTAAAACTACATAGTAATAATGATCCTATAGAAATACATTATACTTTAATTAATGGTGTTAATGATGATATGAAAGAATTCGATAGAATGTGTAAATTACTTGACAGATATAATATTACAATAAAGTTTATTAGATTTAATCCGATTAATGAGTTAGAGATAAGTAAAAATGAACAGTTATGGGTAAGAGAGATTTTTAATAGGGTACCAAATATTAGAATTAAAACTTATAGTCCTCCTGGTAGAGAAGTTGGTAGTTCTTGTGGTGAGTTTACTAAACATTTTTATCATATGGAAATTGAAACTGAAGAGCAAAGAGAAGAATTTGATACTTGGAAAGTTAAACATTTGGTTAAAGAATAAATATATATATTAGAATATTGCTTTTACTTTTGGTTTGTGTTATTATTTAAGTAGGAGGATATGATATGGAAAAGAAAAATACAGGTTTGGTTGTTTTGGTTGTTATACTATGCTTATTAGTAGGAGGACTTGGAGGTTATATTATATGTGATAAAGTTATCAATAAGGATAATGACATCGATAATAATGTTGTGAAAGATATTAGAATTAATACTGAAAAAGATTATGTATATGATGCTGATTATTCTTATGATAATAAGTATACTGAGTTTGTCAGAAAAGATGGTAATGATAAAGTTATTAATATAGATCGTTATGGGTTATCTGTTAGTGGTAGAATTGGTAAACAATATTTATCAGATTTAAAGGTTCCATATTTGAATATTAATTCTGATTATGCTAAGGCATCTAATGAAGAAATTAAAAAAATATATATAGAATATGCAAAAAGATTTGATGCTTGTGCAGAAATTGATCAAGATAAGGCTGTTAGTTGTTCACAAATACTTACATATAAGACTTTTAAATATAATAATATCTTGTCTGTCGTTATTATTTCTTCAATTCAAGCTACTTCTAAATGGGTATTAGATTATAATATTTATAATATTGACTTAACTTCTGGTAAGGAAATTAAATATTCTGATATGGTATCGACTCTTGGTTATGATAATGATACTTTATTGGATAAAGAAAAGGAATTACTTAAAAATAAAATGAATGAGTTATGGGGAACTGATTTTGACTTGAATACTTCATGTTTTGCAGAAGATAAGAACTGCTATAACACTGCTAATAAAATGTTGGAAACTTCTATAAATGATGGCAGTATTTTGTATTTTGTAAACGATAATGGTAATTTGAATATATTAGTTGTTCCTTATGCTGATTTTGTACAAGATGGAAATATTAATAGGTATTTGATTGAGGTTGCTAAATAGTAGCCTTTTTCTTTTATATAATTTTTCGAGTGTGAGACCTAGGCTCAGACTCGCCTTACGAGACTACAGGCTCGGAAGGTAATAAAAAGATATTGTAATTTTAATATAATTCTATTATAATATTGTTGGTGATTGATATGAGTCAATATTTTGATAATGATAAAAATATTAAGAGTGAGAAAAGATTAATTAAGTTTAATTTTAATAATAAAGAATTTTCTATATATAGTGATAATGGAGTGTTTTCTAAAGATAGATTTGATTATGGGACAAGAGTATTGCTTAGCAATATTGATATATTTAAATTAAGAGGTAATGTTCTTGATCTTGGATGTGGACTTGGAGTAGTAGGTATTATACTTGGTACTTTTAATAGGAATATTAATATAGATATGATTGATGTAAATGAGAGGGCTATTTTACTTTCTAGAGAGAATCTTGTGCTTAACAATGTTAAGGCTAATATTTTTGTTAGTGATATTTATAAAGCAGTTAATAAAAAATATAATTATATTATTACTAATCCTCCTATTAGAGCGGGAAAGGATGTTATAAGAAGTTTTTTATTTGATGGTTATGATTATTTAGAAGATGATGGAGTAATATATTTTGTTATGAGGAAAGATCATGGTGTTAAATCAATGATTAAAGAATTAGAAAATAAATATATGGTTAATGTTATTGATAAAGATAAGGGTTTTTATGTTGTAGAGTTAAAAAAGTGTCGATAATGATGCTTTTTTATGTTTTTGGTAAAAAAATGTGAAAAAAATGAAAAAGTGATGTCAAAGTTATTGACATACTCGTAAAATGCTGATAAACTTATAAATTGGTAACACATCTTTTAATGTGACTAAAATTAAAAAAATTCTAGGTATTGGGGTGAAAAATTAATGGCTTATAAGTTAAAACAAAGCGGTGATTATAGAAAAAGAAGAAACTTTTCTATGATTAAAAATTCACTAGCAATTAGTGATTTATTAGAGGTGCAAACTGAAAGTTATAAATGGTTTGCAACAGAAGGGATAAAAGAGGTTTTTGAAACATTTTCACCAATTGAAAGTTTTTCTGGTAGTTTATCTTTAGAGTTTGGTGAGTATGAATTTGGTACTCCTAGATACTCTATTAAAGAGTGCAAGGATAGACAAATTACCTATGCTGCTCCTTTAAAGGTACAGACTAGACTATTTAATAATGAAACTGGGGAAGTTAAAGAGCAAGAGATATTCTTAGGTGATATGCCTCTTATGACTGATGCTGGTACATTTATTATAAATGGTGCTGAGAGAGTTGTTGTATCACAACTTGTTAGATCTCCTAGTGTATATTATTCTAAAGAAATAGATAAAAATGGTAAACCTGTTTTTGCATCTAAAGTTATTCCATCTAGAGGTACTTGGCTTGAATATGAAACTGATGCTAAAGATGTTATCTATATTAGAATAGATAGAAATAGAAAAGTACCTATGACTACTCTTTTAAGAGCAGTAGGTTTATCTAGTGATGAGGATATTCTTTCTTTATTTGATAATGATGTATATTTAAAAAATACTATAGAGAAGGATTCTACTCATAATACTGATGAGGCTCTTATTGAAATATATGAGAAATTAAGACCAGGAGAGCCTACTACTTTAGACAGTTCAAAGAACCAATTGATTACTAGATTCTTTGATGATTTTCATTATGATTTAGCTAGAGTAGGTAGATATAAGTTTAATAAAAAATTAAATGTTAAAGATAGATTACTTGGGAATAGACTTGCTGAAGATATTATTATTGATGGTGAAGTTAAGATTCCTAAGGATACTCTTATTAATAAAGAGGTATATGAGGAATTATGTACTTATTTAGATAATGGTTATGGCGTTACTGAGGCAAAAGTTAATGAGGATTTAACTATTAATTCAAGTATAGATGAACATAACAAGATTCAAGTTATTCATTTATATTCTAATGTAGATGATAAGAAAATTGTTAAAGTTATTGGTAATGATCCATCTGCTAATATTATGAATCTTACAATGTCTGATTTTTATGCTTCTGTTAGTTATTATCTAAACTTAAATGAAGGTATTGGTAAAGATGATGAAATTGACCATTTAGGTAATAGAAGAGTTAAACAAGTAGGTGAATTATTACAAAATCAATTTAAGATTGGTTTTAGTAGAATGGAAAGAGTTATTAGAGAGAGAATGACTACTCAAGATATTGAGACCGTTACTCCTAAGACACTTATTAATATTAGACCAGTTACTGCGGTTATCAAAGAATTCTTTGGTAGTAGTCAGCTATCACAATTTATGGATCAAACTAATCCAATTGCTGAACTTACTCATAAGAGAAGATTATCAGCATTAGGACCTGGTGGATTATCTAGAGATAGAGCTGGTATTGAAGTAAGAGATGTAAATGCTTCTCACTATGGTAGAATTTGTCCTATTGAGTCTCCTGAAGGAGCAAATATTGGACTTATTACTTCACTTGCTAGTTATGCTAAAATTAATGAGTATGGATTTATTCAAACTCCATATAGAAAAGTAGTAGGTGGACATCTTACTGATGAAGTTGTTTATTTGACTGCTGATGAAGAAGAAGACTTTTATATTTCACAAGCTACTGTTAATGTTGATGATGATAATAAGATTACTGATAATATAGTAGCAGGTAGATATAGAGGAGAGAATGTTCTTGTTAGCCCTGATAAAGTTGACTATATCGACGTTTCTCCACAACAAGTTGTTTCTGTTACAACTAGTTTAATTCCTTTCCTTGAACATGATGATGCTACTCGTGCTTTAATGGGTGCAAACATGCAAAGACAGGCATTACCACTTCTTAAGACAGAGGCTCCATTTGTTGGAACTGGTGCTGAATATATTGCTGCTAGAGATAGTGGTTCTGTAATTGTTGCTAAGGCTGATGGTATTGTTAGTTATGCTGATGCTAAAAAGATTGTTGTTCGTAATGCTAAAGGTGAAGATATTTATCATTTAGCTACTTTTGAAAGATCTAACCAAGGTGAAACATTTAATCATGTTCCAATAGTTAGAGAAGGCGATAAAGTTAAGAGAGGACAAATAATAGCAGATGGTCCAAGTACTGATAAAGGTGAGCTTGCTCTTGGTAAGAATGTAGTTGTTGCTTTTACAACATTTAATGGTTATAACTATGAAGACGCTGTTATTATGAATGAAAGACTTGTTAAGGATGATGTTTATACTTCTTTACATATTGAAGATTATGAAGTTCAATGTAGAGATACTAAACTTGGTCCTGAGGAAATTACAAGAGATATTCCTAATGTGGGAGAAGATGCTAGAAAGAACTTAGATGAAAATGGTATCATTAAAATTGGTACTGAAGTTAAAGAGGGAGATATTCTAGTTGGTAAAGTTACTCCTAAAGGAATGGCTGATTTAACTAGTGAAGAGAAATTACTTCATGCTATCTTTGGAGAGAAGACTAGAGAAGTTAGAAATTCATCACTTACTGTTCCACATGGTGGTGATGGTGTTGTTCATGATGTTAAAGTTTATACTAAAGATGATAATGAAGACTTACCTAGTGGTGTAAGTATGGTTGTTAGGGTATATATTATTCAAAAGAGAAAGATTCAAGTTGGAGATAAAATGAGTGGTCGTCACGGAAATAAGGGTGTTATTTCACTTATACTTCCTAGTGAGGATATGCCATTCTTACCTGATGGTACTCCTGTTGATATTATGCTTAATCCTCAAGGTGTTCCATCGCGTATGAATATTGGTCAGATACTTGAGTTACACTTAGGTATGGCTGGTAAAAAACTTGGCGTTCATTTTGCTACTCCAGTACTTGATGGTGCTAAGAGAGAAGATATAGCTGCCGCTATGAAAGAAGCAGGTATGGATGAAGATGGTAAGACTATTCTATATGATGGTAGAACTGGTGATCCATTTGATAGTAGAATATCTGTTGGTGTTATGTATATGATTAAACTACATCACATGGTTGATGATAAGTTACATGCTAGGGCAACTGGTCCATATTCTCTTGTTACACAGCAACCACTTGGTGGTAAAGCACAACTTGGTGGACAGAGATTTGGTGAAATGGAAGTTTGGGCACTTGAAGCTTATGGTGCTTCTCATGTACTTCAAGAAATTCTTACTTATAAATCTGATGATGTTGTAGGTAGAGTTAAAGTATATGAAGCTTTAGTTAAGGGACAACCACTACCTAAACCTGGTATTCCTGAAGCATTTAGAGTTCTTATTAAAGAATTTCAGGCATTGGGACTTGATATTTCAGTTATTAATAATAATGATGATGAAGTATCATTTAGTGAACTTGAAAGAAAGGCTGATTTGGAAGATAATCCTATAGCAGAAGAAGTTCAAAATGAAAGATCGTTTGATGATCTTGATGATGATAATGAAATCGATGATGATGATTTTGATGAAGAAAATATTGATGATATAGATAATGATATTGAAGATTCAATTGAGGAAGGAGATGATTTCTAATGTTAGAAGCTAATGATTTTAAGGCTCTTAAGATTGGAATTGCCTCACCTGAGAAGATTAGGTCTTGGTCGTATGGTGAAGTATTGAAACCTGAGACTATTAATTACAGAACTTTAAAACCTGAAAGGGATGGATTATTCTGTGAAAAGATATTTGGACCTACTAGAGATTATGAATGTTCTTGTGGTAAGTATAAAAGACTTAGATATAAGAATATTGTCTGTGATAGATGTGGAGTAGAAGTTACTAAATCTTCTGTTAGAAGAGAGAGAATGGGACATATTGAACTTGCTACTCCAGTAAGTCACATTTGGTATGTTAAGGGTGTTCCTTCATACATTGGACTTACTCTTGATATGTCTCCGAGAGACTTAGAGGAAGTTATATATTTCGTTTCTTATGTTGTACTTGATCCAGGAGCTACTACTTTAATTAAGAAGCAAACTTTATCTGATAAAGAGTATAGAGCATATTATGAAAAATATGGTAATACTTTTAGAGTTGGTATGGGTGCTGAAGCTATTAAAGAGTTACTTTCTGAAGTTGATGTAAATAAGGAATTAGAAGAAATTCAAAAAGAATTAGATGGTGCTACTGGTCAGAAGAGAACTAGACTTGTTAAGAGACTTGATGTTATTAATTCATTTGTTCAATCTGGTAATAAACCTGAATGGATGATTATTGAGGCTCTTCCTGTTATTCCTCCTGAACTTAGACCGATGATTCAACTAGATGGTGGTAGATTTGCTACTAGTGATTTAAATGATTTATATAGAAGAGTTATTAATAGAAATAATAGATTAAAGAAACTTATTGAACTAGGTGCACCTTCAATTATTATTCAAAATGAAAAGAGAATGCTTCAAGAAGCTGTTGACTCATTATTTGATAATGGTAGAAGGGGTAGAAGTGTTACTGGAGCAGGTAATAGAGCTCTTAAGAGTTTAAGTTCTATGCTTAAGAGTAAACAGGGTAGATTTAGACAAAACTTACTAGGTAAGAGAGTTGACTACTCTGGTAGAAGTGTTATTGTTGTAGGACCGGATTTAAAGATGTATCAATGTGGTATTCCTAAAGAAATGGCTCTTGAGTTATTTAAACCTCATGTTATTCATGGTTTAACTGAGAGAGGTCTTGCTAATAATATTAAGTCTGCTAAAAAGATGATTGATAATCAAGATCCTAAAGTATGGGATATTGTTGAAGATGTTATTAAAGAACATCCTGTAATGCTTAACAGAGCTCCTACTTTACATAGACTTGGTATTCAAGCATTTGAACCTAAGTTAATTAGTGGTAAGGCAATTAGACTTCATCCACTTGTTTGTACAGCATTTAATGCTGACTTTGATGGAGACCAGATGGCTGTTCATGTACCTTTAAGTGAGGAAGCTAAAACTGAGGCTAGAATTCTTATGCTTGGTTCTAATAACATTCTTTCTCCTAAAAATGGAGATCCTATTGTTACTCCTTCTCAGGATATGATTCTTGGTAATTATTATATTACTATGGAAAAAGCTGGTCTTCCAGGAGAAGGTAGAGCATTTAAGAATACTAATGAAGCTTTAATGGCTTATCAAAGAAGAGAGATTACTCTTCAAACAAGAATTGTTGTTCCTGTTAATTCGTTTAAACATAAGGTATTCTTAGATGAAGATAAGAATAAGTATTTAGTTACTACTCCTGGTAAGATTATTTTTAATGAGATTTTACCTGATTCATTCCCTTACTTATGTGAGGCTACTAGTGAAAATATTGAAGGTATTACTCCTAGTAAATATTTTATTGATTATGGTGAAGATGTTAAGGCTAGAATTAGTGAGATGCCTTTATCTACTCCATTTAATAAGGGTGCACTTGAGAAAATTATTGCTCAAATGTTTAAGAGATATAAGACTACTGAAACTAGTATATTCCTAGATAAACTTAAAGATTTAGGATTTAAGTATTCTACTTTCTCTGGTATTACGATAGCAGTATCTGATGTTGTTACTAGTAAGAATAAGGATGCTATTATTGAGAAGTCTAATGAAGAAATTAAGAAAGTTAATAAGCAATTCCAAAGAGGACTTATTACTGATAGAGAAAGGTTAGAACTTGTTATTGATATTTGGACTAAGGCTAAAGAAGAAATTCAGGATGAATTACAAGGATATGCTAAGAGTTATGTTGACAATCCAATATTTATAATGATGAACTCTAAAGCTAGAGGATCTATTTCTAACTTTGTACAGCTTGCTGGTATGAGAGGATTAATGGCTAAACCTAATGGTGAAACTATTGAGATTCCAATTTTATCTTCATTTAGTGATGGTTTATCGGTATCTGAATTCTTCCTATCTACACATAGTGCTAGAAAGGGTAGTGCTGATACAGCATTAAAGACTGCTGATTCTGGTTATATGACTAGAAGACTTGTTGATGTAGCACAAGATATTATTGTTAAAGAAGAAGATTGTGGTACTATTCAAGGTGTAGTTGTTAGTGCATTTATGGATGATAAAGATGGTATTATTGAACCATTATATGATAGAATCGTTGGTAGATATACTAATAAGAAAGTTATTAACCCTGAAACTAAGGAAGTTATTATTGATAAAAATGAATATATTACTGAAGCTATAGCAGATAAGATTATTAAGGCTGGTATAACTGAAGTTGAAATTAGAAATGTTTTAACTTGTAAGACTGACCATGGTGTTTGTCAAAAATGTTATGGTAAGAATCTTGCTACTGGTAATTTAGTTGAAATTGGTGAAGCTGTTGGTATTATGGGAGCTCAATCTATTGGTGAACCTGGTACTCAGCTTACCATGAGAACTTTCCATACTGGTGGTGTTGCTGGTGCTGATATTACTCAAGGTTTACCTAGAGTTGAAGAGTTATTTGAAGCTCGTAATCCTAAAGGTAAAGCCACTATTAGTGAGATATCTGGTACTGTATCTAAAATTGAAGATGCTGGTGGTAAGTTTAAGGTATATGTTAAGAACGATACTGAAACTAGAGAACATATTACTTTATATGGTGCTAAACTTAGAGTAGAAAAAGGTGATAAGATTGAAGCTGGAGATAGAATTACTGAAGGTAGTGTTTCTCCTAAAGAGTTACTTGCAGTAACTGATCCTAACACTGTTCAACAATATATTCTAAAAGAAGTACAAAAGGTATATAGATCTCAAGGTGTTGATATTAGTGATAAGCATGTTGAAATTATAGCTAAGAGAATGATTTCTAAAGTTAGAATTATGGATGCTGGAGATACTTTATTAGTTCCTAGTACTACAGTTTCTTTACAAGAATTTACTAAGGGTAATAGAGATGTTATTATTCAAGGTAAGAAACCTGCTATTGGACAACCAATACTTCTTGGTATTACTAAGGCAGCTCTTGAGACTGATTCATTCTTATCAGCAGCTTCATTCCAAGAGACTACTAGAATCTTAACTGAGGCTTCTGTTAAGGGTAAAGTTGATAAACTTCAAGGATTAAAAGAGAATGTTATTATTGGTAAGTTAATCCCTGCTGGTACTGGTGCTAAAGAGTATATGGATGTTGGTTATTCTTTAGAGAAGGAATTCTTTGATGAAGATGCTTCTGAAGTACTAGAAGAAGAGTTTTTAGATTAATTATATTAAAGTCATAACCTTTGGTTATGGCTTTTTCCTGATTTTTGCGATATAATTTAAGTGGTGATATTATGTTTAAGGAATATAATGATAATGATTTTGTTATTAATTATCAGGATGATTTGGAAAAATTAGTTACTAATTTTGTTAGTTATTATAAAAAAAATATTAATGCATTATTTAATAAATTTCATTTGAAGAATATTAAAAAAATGGAAATCAGATTATTTTCTGATAAAAGTTTGCTTGGTGTTATACCTTATAAATTAGGAGATTTTGCTGGTTTCTTTAATGATAAGGGTGTTAATTGTTATATTAACATTAATGGTAATAAGAGTGAAAGTTATATTATTAAGGCTATTATGCATGAAATTGTACATCATATTTATAGATTTTATATTGAAGAAGAATTTGATAGTAGAATTATTTGGTTTGATGAAGGACTTGCCATGAATTTTTCTTTGCAAAATGATAAATATAATGATACTGATATTTTTAAAGAGTTTCTAAATAATAAAATATTTTCTATTAAGAATATTCCTTGTATTAATGATTTAAATCATGGTAAAAGTTTTGTTAATGAAAATTATAATGGTTATGATTTGTCATATTTGGTAGTTAGATATTTAATTGAAAATAATAGTGATGAAGATTTTTATTTAATTATGAAGAGTAAAAATAAAATTAGAAATATTGGTGAAAATATATTAGAGATAGCTATTTGGTATTATTATGATTATTATGGTATTTGATAAACTAATTGAAAAATATAGAGTAATAGTGTATAATATATAACGAGGAGATTTTTTATGAAAATTGAGAAGTTAGATAAAGATAATGTAGAAGAATATATAAGGGATATGAAACTTGTTGATACTGATAATTTAAGAAATAATATTAATAAGTTAAATGAGTTTGGTATAAAGAAAGATGATAAGTTCGTATTTAGTTTTATTCCTTATGATGATTTTATTGGAGTTAGTTTTGGTAACTATAAAATAGATGATATTCTAGTTAAAGAAATATTTAATTTTTTAAATAATAATTTATCTTTTGATGGTCATTTATTAGTTGAAGTTTATAATGATAAAGTAATAGATATTATGGATAGTTTATATAGAGTTAAAAATATTAATGTTAATAAAATTATTAAAGATGGTGATGATAATTCTTTACAAAAAGAGAAATATGCTGATATTGATATGAGAAGTATTAAATACTTTGATTCTAAGAATAATATTTTTTGTAATTTATATAGTCAAAATATTCAGGATGAGGATGTTATTAAAAAGTTAGATAAGTTCTTTATTGAGAATAATGCTAATTCTATTGATTTCTGTATTTTACCTGATAGTTTGGAATATATGGAAAGTTTAGGTTATAAATGTAATTCTAAATTATATATTATTGATTAATATGTAGAGATTGCTTCTATATAATAAGTATGGTTGATACATTAGTTTAAGACTAAATATAGTCTTAAACTAACACAGCAAGACTTTGGCTTGGTGTGATAATAAGATAATAAGAGAAGAATATTTCTCTTTTTTTCTAGTAATATTTGAGTAGAAGTGATATAATTAAATTGGAGTGATTTATATGTATAAAAATAAGAAAATATTTATATTAGGAATGGCTAGAAGTGGTTATGAAGTTGCTAAATTATTATCTAGTGATAATGAAGTAGTTATTACTGATATGAAAGAACAAGATAAGGATAAAATTAGTGAACTTGAAAATCTTGGCGTTAAATTTATTATGAGTAATGCTGCTGATACTTTACTTGATGATAGTTATGATATTATGGTTAAGAATCCTGGTATTAAATATGATCATAAATGTGTTGTTAAGGCTAAGAATATGGGTATACCTGTTATTAATGAGGTAGAGGTTGCTTATCATTATTTAGATAAGAATGTTAATATTATTGGTGTTACTGGTTCTAATGGTAAGACTACTACTACTAGTATTATTTATGAAATTATGAAAAAGGCTTATGGTGATAAAGTTGTTTTAGCAGGTAATATTGGGATTCCTTTATGTCATTATGTTAAAGATATTAAAAGTGATAGTTATTTAGTTATGGAAATTAGTGATCATCAATTATGTGATATGTATGATTTTAAGACAAATACTTCAGTTATTACTAATATTTATGAATGTCATACTGATTTTCATGATAGTCATGAGAAGTATGTTATGACAAAGAAGAAGATTTTTAATCATCATACAAAAGAAGATACTGCTATTGTGAATATGGATAATAGTGAGGTTATGGATATTACGAGTGATATTGGTAGTACTAAACTTTATTTTTCTTGTGATAAGAAGGCTGATTGTTATTATAAAGATGGTTTTATTTATTACAATGAGGAGAAGTATCTAGATACTAAAAATATTGTTTTGAAAGGATTACATAATTATCAAAATATTATGTGTGCTATATTGTGTGCTAAAAAATATGGTGTTAGTGATGATATTATTATTTCGGTTGTTAGTTCATTTGGTGGTGTAGAGCATAGACTTGAGTATGTTGGTAATATTAATGGAAGAGAAGTTTATAATGATTCTAAAAGTACTAATACAGAGTCTACGGTTATTGCTCTTAATTCTTTTGATAAGGATACTATTCTTATTATGGGAGGACTTGATAGGGGACACTCTTTTGCTGAGTTAGAAAAGCCTATGACTCATACTAAATTAGTTGTTGCTTATGGTGAAACTAAAAATAGAATTAAAGAGTTTTGTGATAGTATTAATGTTAAGTGTATTATATGTGATGATTTAGTTACCGCTACTGGAATGGCTTATGATAATTCTAAAGAGGGGGATGTTATTTTACTTAGTCCTGCGTGCGCTAGTTGGGACCAATTTCCTGATTTTGAGACTAGGGGTAAGTTATTTAAGGAAACTATACTTAAATATAGAAATGGTTTATTTATTGAAAAAGGGAAACATATTTATATGATTGGTATTGGTGGTATTAGTATGAGTGGTATTGCTGATATTCTTGTTAATATGGGCTATGTTGTAAGTGGTAGTGATAGGGCTAGTTCTAAAGTTACGGATATGCTTATTGATAGTGGTATTAAGGTATTTATTCCTCAATGTAAAGATAATATTACTGATGATATTGATTTTGTAGTATATACTGCCGCTATTAAGGAAGATAATGAGGAAATGGTAGAGGCTAAAAGAAGAGGTATTCCAATGATGGAGAGAGGAGAGTTTTTAGGTGAAATTACTAAACTTTACTCTAATACGATTGGTATTGCTGGCACACATGGTAAGACTAGTACTACTTCGATGGTTAGTTTAATATTTATTGAGGCTGGATGTGATCCTACTATTCAAGTTGGTAGTATTTTAAGTAATATTGGTGGTAATTATAGAATTGGTAAAAGTGATACTTTAATTATTGAGGCTTGTGAATATTGTGATAGTTATCTTAACTTTAAGCAGAAGTCTGCTATTGTACTTAATATTGATAATGACCATTTGGATTATTTTAAAAATCTTGATAATATTAAGAAATCATTTAATAAATATGTTAGTGGTTTACCTAGTGATGGCTTTTTGATTATTAATAATGATGATAAGAATAGTAATGAACTTAAAGACAATACTAGGGCTAGTGTTGTTAGTTATGGTATTATTAATGATAGTGATTATATGGCTAGTGATATTAATTATGATATCGAAGGATGTGCTAGTTTTGATGTTATTCATAATGGAGAAAAACTTGGTAGAATAGAACTTTCAGTATCAGGAGAACATAATATTTATAATGCTTTATCGGCAATTAGTCTTGCTATTTGTTATGGTATTTCTTTTGATGATATTAAAAAGGGTCTTAAGAAGTATAAAGGTGCTAGTAGAAGGCTTGAATATAAGGGGAAGTTTAAAGGAGCTAGTGTTTATGATGATTATGGTCATCATCCTACGGAAATAATGGCTACTAGTAAGGCTATTCATAAAAAGAAGTATAGGGAATCTTGGGTTATTTTTGAGGCTCATACTTATGCTAGAGCATATAAACATAAAGAAGAGTTTGCTAAGGCACTTAAAGATTTTGATCATATTATTGTTACGGATATTTATGCTGCTAGAGAAGAGAATATTTATGGTATTACGGAAGATGATATAGTTAGAGAAATTAAAAAATATGGTAAAGAAGCTTTCCATATTAGTAGTTATGACGATATTAAGTTATATTTAAGTCAGTATGTTCACGAGGGTGACCTTATTCTTACTTTAGGTGCTGGTAATGTTACTAAAATGGCTGACTTACTTGTTAAATAATATTAAATTATAGAAAGAGTGAATTATTTTTCATTCTTTTTTCTTGACTTTGATATTTTGGTAGTGTATAATACTATTAGTAATCATTACTATTAAGGAGATAGATTATGCGTAATACAAAGCAGAGAGATTGTATATTTGATATTGTTAATAGTAGTTATAATCATTTAAATGCTTATCAGGTTTATGATATTGCTAAAGAAGTTATTCCTAATATTAGTTTAGGTACTGTTTATCGTAATTTGTTATGGCTTAGTGAAAATGATAAGATTAGAACTATTATTGTTGATGATGTTATTAGATATGATAGAAATGTTATTCATGATCATTTGTTATGTACAAAGTGTGGAAATATTATTGATATACCGAGGAAGTCTTCACTTGATAATTATGTTAATGGTAATTTAGTAATTGATTATGATATTAAATACAAAGGTATTTGTAAAAAATGTTTGGAAAGGAAGGATTAATTATGGAATTAAAAGGTAGCAAAACAGAGGCTAATTTAATGACAGCTTTTGCTGGCGAATCACAGGCTAGAAATAAATATACTTATTTTGCTTCGAAGGCTAGAAAGGATGGCTATGAGCAAATAGCAGAAATATTTGAGGAGACCGCTAATAATGAGAGGGAACATGCAAAAATGTGGTTTAAGGAATTAAATGGTGGTACTATTCCTAGTACTATTGACAATTTACTTGCTGCTGCTGAAGGTGAGAATTATGAATGGACTGATATGTATAAGGAGTTTGCAGAAACTGCAAGAAGTGAAGGTTTTACTAGAATTGCATTTTTATTTGAAGAGGTTGCTAAAATTGAAAAAGAACATGAGGAAAGATATAGAAAACTTCTTACTAATATTAATGACGGTTTAGTATTTTCTAGAGATGGTGATAAGATTTGGCAATGTAGAAATTGTGGTCATATCGTTATTGGAAAAGATGCTCCTAGTGTATGTCCTGTATGTGCTCATCCACAAAGTTATTTTGAGATTAAGAAGGAAAACTATTAATTATGGTTTTCTTTTTTGCATATTATTTTCTTTATTACATATTAGTATAGTGTGATTGATATGAGAAATAATTATAAAAATCTTATTATTTTTATTGCTATTCCATTAGTTCTTGGTGGTATAGTAGGTCTTATTACAAGTAAGGGAAGTTCTAGTTATGATGGTATTGTACCTGGATGGATATTTCCAGTGGTATGGAGCATTTTATATATTATGATGGGTATATCTAGTTATCTTATTAGAGATGATAAAAAACTTATTGATATTTATATTGTTAGTTTGGTTATGAATTTACTTTGGCCTATTATTTTCTTTGGGTTTAAACTTAAGGTATTGGGTTTTTTCTGGATACTTCTTCTTATTTTAGTGGTAGGATATATGATATATAGATTTTATGATAAAAACAAGGTCAGTGCTTATCTTCTTATTCCATATTTATTATGGATTATATTTGCTTCTATTCTTAATTTAATAGAAATTATGTAATATTAAATTAGGCTTTTTTTTTATTTGTTTTTATAGTATAATATTGTTAGTTTTGAGGTGTGCAATGGGAAGATATAAGGAAATTGAAAAAAGTATTATAAAGAAATATAGAAAAGATATTTGGAGTAAGTTTGTTAAGGCTGTTCAAGGTTATAAGCTTATTAATGAGAACGATAAAATTATGGTATGTATTTCTGGTGGTAAGGATTCTTTTTTACTTGCTAAATGTATAGAGGAACTAATTAGACATGGTAAGTTTTATTTTGAAGCTAAATATGTGGTAATGGATCCTGGATATAGTGAAAAACATAAGAGAGAAATTCTTGATGTTGCCAGAACACTTAATCTTGATATTGAAATATTTAAATCAGATATTTTTGATAGTGTTATTAATATGGAGGCTACTAGCCCCTGCTATATGTGTGCTAGGATGAGGAGAGGTTGTTTATATAATAAAGCTATGGAACTTGGATGTAATAAGATTGCTTTGGGTCATCACTTTAATGATGTTATTGAAACTACTTTACTTAGTATGTTTTATGGTAGTGAGGTTAAAACTATGCTTCCTAAACTTCATAGTGATAATTTTCCTGGTCTTGAACTTATTAGACCTTTGTATTTAGTTCATGAAGAGGCTATTATTTCTTGGATGAATTATAATAATTTAAAATTTATTAATTGTGCTTGTAAGTTAACTGAGGCTATTAGTGATGTTGATAAGATTAATAGTAAAAGAAAAGAGATTAAACTTTTAATTAATGATATTAAAAAAGTTAACCCTAATGTTGATGTGAATATTTTTAAGGCACTTGATAATGTTAATTGTGATGGTGTTCTTACTTATAAGATTGATGGAAAGAGACATGGCTTTTTAGATGATTATGACAAGTAGTTGTAAATGATATTATTTTTGTTGACAAATGTTTGATATGGGTGTATGATTAAATTGTACTATTTCGAGTAGTACAATTTATTGTTGAGGTGTGATATGGAAAAAATTATATATATATTGTTAATAGCATCTTTATTTTATGGTCTTTACTTTTTAGTTATGGCTACTGGTGTATTTGGTAAAAAGAAAGAGAAAATTAATAATTCTAAGAAGAATCATTTTGCTATTTTGATAGCTGCTAGAAACGAAGAAGAGGTTATTGGCAATTTGATTAAGAGTTTAAAGAAGCAAAATTATCCTAAAGATAAATATGATATTTATGTTATTATTAATAATTGTACTGATAATACGCTTGAGGTTGCTAGAGATGCTGGTGCTAATATAATAGACTGTACAGAAAAGGTTAAGACTAAAGGTGATGTACTTAAATATACTTTTAATAAGTTAAAAGATAATAAGGAAATAGATGCTTATGTTATTTTTGATGCTGATAATGTTGTTCATAGTGATTTTTTAAATAAAATGAATAATTCAATTAATGCGGGATATGAAGTTGTACAAGGTTTTAGAGACAGTAAAAATGTTTGTGATAATTGGCTTAGTACTAGTTATGCTCTTCTTTATTATTTACAAAGTTTATTTATTAATAAATCTAGATTTAATTTTGGTAAGAGTTCTTTCTTAAATGGTACTGGTTTTATGGTTAAAAAAGATGTTATTGATACTTATGGTTTTGCTCCTAAAACTATTACTGAAGATATTGAATTAACCGCTATATGTGCTATTAATGGTGTTAAGATTGCTTTTAATGAAGAGGCTATTACTTATGATGAACAAGTTACTGATTTTAGGAGTTCTCTTAAGCAAAGGAAAAGATGGTCTTTTGGGGCTACGCAGTGTTTAAAGAATTATACTTGGGAACTTGTGAAAGAGGGATTTAAAAATAAGAGATTTGAATGCTTTGATGTAATACTTTTTTACTTTGGTATTATATTCTATGTTTTATTTAGTATTGTTTCTTTAATGGGAATTATATATAATGTTATTTATATTGATGACTTTAGTAATACTGATATTATGATTTGCTTAGGTATATTTTTATTTAACTATTTAGTAGGTGTTATTTTTAGAATGGCTGTTATTAAAGCATGTAATAAGAGTATTAAAGATAATATAGGTGGAATATTACTTTTTGACTTTTTTATTCTTAGTTGGCTTCCTATTAATTTTATTTGTTTGTTTATTAAAGATTGTGCTTGGGACCATATTAAACATGATAGAAATGTTGATACTTTAAATATTTAAAGATAATGATTAATTTTATTATCTTTTTTTTAATTATTATGGTATAATTATAAATAATAGGAGAGTGATTAGAGATGAAGAAAAAATATATACTTTTATTTATTTGTGGTTTATTTATTTTAACTGGATGTGGAAAGAGAAATAGTAATGAACTTATTATGGTAACGGAGGCTGGTTTTGCGCCTTATGAATATTATGAGAATAGTGAGGTAGTAGGAGTTGATGTTGATATAGCAAGAGAAATAGCTAAAGAGATGGGAAAGACTCTTGTTATTAAAGATATTGCTTTTGATTCTATTATTAATGAGGTTAAAACTGGTAAGGCTGATTTTGGTGCAGCTGGTATAAGTTATAGTGAGGAAAGGGCTAAGAATGTTGATTTTTCTATTAATTATGCGGTAAGTAAACAAGTTGTTATTGTAAAGAATGATAGTTCTATTACAGATATTAATAGTATTGGTAATAAGAAAATAGCTGTACAACTTGGTAGTGTTGCTGATACTTTTGTAACTGATGAATATGATGAGGCTACTATTGTAAGACAAAAAAAGTATTTGGCCGCTATTGAAGATTTAAAAGTTGGTAAGGTTGATTGTGTTGTTATGGATGAACTCCCTGCTAAAGAGATTGTTAATAGTAATACTGGTATTAAAATACTTAATGGTGCTCTTACTAATGATAGTTATGGTATGGTTGTTAAAAAAGGTAATAAAGAATTATTAGAGGTTATTAATAAAGTTCTTAATAGATTATCTAGTGATGGCTCTATTGATAGGTATATTATTGCACATACTGGGGAATAGGTGATTTTATGAATAGTTATATGGCTTTTTTTGATAAGATATTTGGTTTTTTTAAGAATATTGGTACTAGTTTTTATGATAGTGTTATTTATGATAATAGATATGAATATATATTTGAAGGATTATTTAATACTATTTTGATTGCTTTTTTTGCCGTTATTATTGGTATTATTCTAGGTGTTGTTATTGCTCTTATTAGACATAATCATGATACTAATGGTAAAATGAGACTTGGTAATAAGATTTGTTCTTTATATGTTAATATTATTAGAGGAACGCCAGTTTTATTACAACTGATGATTATTTATTATGTTATTTTTAGGACAGTTAATATTAATATTGTTATTGTAGGTGTTTTAGCGTTTGGTCTTAATTCTGCGGCTTATGTTTCTGAAATTATAAGAGCTGGTATTAACTCTGTTGATAAAGGACAAATGGAGGCAGGATTATCTTTAGGACTTAGTTATCATAAGGTAATGAGATATATTATTTTACCACAAGCAATACTTAATATTCTTCCTGCTCTTGGTAATGAGTTTATTACTTTACTTAAGGAGACTTCTGCTGGGGCATATATTGGTATTATGGAACTTACAAAGGCTTCAGATATTATTGCTTCTAGAACTTATGATTATTTCTTTCCACTTATCATTACTGCTGTTATATATTTAATTATGACAATAGGTTTATCTAAACTTGTTAATGTTATGGAAAGGAGACTTGCTAATGCTAGAGGTTAAAAAATTAAAAAAGAAATTTGGTAAGAATGTTGTTCTTAAGGACATTAATTTTACTGTTAATGAGGGTGATATTATTTCTATCGTTGGTCCTTCAGGAAGTGGTAAGTCTACTTTACTTAGATGTATTAATATGATAGAAAAACCTAGTGGTGGTGATATTGTTTTTGAGGGTAAAAGTCTTATGGATAAAAAAACTAATTTGTCTTTAGTTAGAGAAAAGATTGGTATGGTATTTCAGCAATTTAATTTATTTGCTAATCTTACTGTTACTGAAAATATTACTTTAGCACCAGTTAAACTTAAATTGATGGATGATAAGATGGCCTATAAAAAGGGGATGGAATTATTAGAAAATGTTGGTCTAAAAGACAAGGCTAATGTTTATCCTAGTAGTTTATCAGGTGGTCAAAAACAGAGGGTTTCTATTGTTAGAACTTTAATGATGAATCCGGATATTATTTTATTTGATGAGCCTACTAGTGCACTTGACCCTGAAATGGTTCAAGAAGTTTTGGAACTTATTAGAGAGGTTTCAAAAATGGGAAAGACAATGATTATTGTTTCACATGAAATGAGTTTTGTTAGGGATATTTCTAATAGGATTTTATTTCTTGATGATGGTAAGATTATATTTGATGGTAAAAATAAAGACTTTTTTAATAGTGATAATGAAAGAATTAAAAGTTTTTTAATAAAGATTGATAAATAAATTGTAAAATTAGTGGTAATCTGCTATAATTGTATAGTAGGGTACTACTAAATAGAATAAGGAAGGGAGATATATTTATGAATGCGATTAATGTTAAAAGTGAAATTGGCCCATTAAAAAAGGTATTGTTACATAGACCTGGTAGTGAACTTCTTAATTTAACTCCAGACTCTTTAGGTAGATTATTATTTGATGATATTCCTTTTTTACCTGAGGCTCAAAAAGAACATGATGAGTTTGCAAGAATACTTAAGGAAAATAATATTGAGGTTGTTTATCTAGAAGATTTAATGGCTGAAGTGTTAGAAATTAGTGAAGATATTCTGAATAAGTTTATTAGACAATTTATTTTTGAGGCTGGTATTAAAACTCCTAAATATAAGAATCTAGTGTTTGATTATTTAAAGAGTTTTGTTAATAAAAAAGAACTTGTTCTTAAAACTATGCAAGGTATTAAATTAGAGGAAATTAGTAGAGCAAAAAGAGATTATGAACAATCACTTGTTGATTTAGTTAGTGAGGAGTCTGATTTTCTAGCAGATCCTATGCCTAACTTATATTTTACTAGAGATCCTTTTGCTAGTGCTGGTAATGGTATTATTCTAAATAAGATGTATTCTGTTACTAGAAATAGGGAAACTATTTATGCTGAATATATATTTAATTATCATCCTGATTACAAGGGACAAGTTAATAAATACTATGATAGATATTTACCATATCATATTGAAGGTGGAGATGTTCTTAACCTTAATAATCATATATTAGCAGTAGGTATTTCACAAAGAACTGAAGCTGGTGCTATTGATGAACTTGCTAAGAACTTGTTTAGAAATCCTGATTGTGAAATTGATACAATATTAGCATTTAATATTCCTGTGTCAAGAGCGTTTATGCACTTAGATACGGTATTTACACAAATTGATTTTGATAAGTTTACTTATCATCCTGGTATTATGGATACTCTTCAAGTATTTGAAATTACTGAAGGAGATATTCCTGATAGTGATGAAGATTTAAATGTTGTTGAAGTTAATGGCTCTTTAGAAGAAATATTAGAAAAATATTTAGGTAGAAAGATTACTTTAATTCCTTGTGCTGGAGGGGAGAAGATTTCTTCAGAAAGAGAACAATGGAATGATGGTACTAATACTTTATGTATTGCTCCTGGTGTTGTTGTTGTATATGATAGAAATAATATTACTAATAATATTTTAAGAGAACATGGTATTAAAGTATTTGAAATGCCTAGTGCTGAACTTTCTAGAGGTCGTGGAGGTCCTAGATGTATGAGTATGCCTCTTATTAGAGAAGATATTTATACTGAAGGTGGTGCCGTTAAAGAAGAAAATATTTCTTCAGTGAAATATGAAGAGGTTAAGAAAGTAAATGATAAGAAGTTTAATTTTAAAGGTAGAAACTTTTTAACTTTACTTGATTATACTCCTGAAGAAATTAGATATTTACTTGATTTATCTAAAGATTTAAAAGATAAAAAACATAGAGGTATTGAACATAGATATTTAAATGGTAAAAATATTGTACTTCTATTTGAAAAGACTTCTACTAGAACAAGATGTGCTTTTGAGGTTGCTGGTCTTGATTTAGGTATGGGAGTTACTTACTTAGATCCGGGTAGTTCACAAATGGGTAAGAAAGAAAGTATTGCTGATACTGCTAAAGTACTTGGTAGAATGTATGATGGTATTGAATATAGAGGATACGATCAAAAAATAGTTGAAGAACTTGCTAAGAATGCAGGTGTTCCAGTATGGAATGGTCTTACTACTGAGTTTCATCCAACACAAATGTTAGCAGATGTTATGACTATTGAGGAAAACTTTGGTCATTTGGCTGGCATTAAACTTGTATTTATGGGTGATGCTAGAAATAATGTTGCTAATTCTTTAATGGTTGTATGTGCTAAGATGGGTATGCATTTTGTTTCTTGTGGACCTAAAGAACTATGGCCTGATAAAAAACTTATTGATAAGTGTAAAGAAATTGCTAAAGAAACTGGTGGAAGTATTGAAATGACAGAGGATGTTATGGAGGCTTCTAAAGGAGCAGATGTTATTTATACTGATGTTTGGGTTTCTATGGGTGAACCTGATGAGGTGTGGGCTGAAAGAATTAAATTACTTAGTCCATATCAAGTTGATATGAATGTTATGAATAATGCTAATGATAATGCTATATTCTTACATTGTCTTCCATCATTCCATGATTTAAATACTTCAATTGGTAAAGATATTTATGAGAAGTTTGGTCTTAAGGAAATGGAAGTTACTGATGAGGTATTTAATAGTCCTAAATCTAAAGTATTTGATGAGGCTGAAAATAGATTACATACTATTAAAGCAGTTGTTTATGCTACGATGAGGGATGAATAATGAGTAAAATTGTTATTGCTTTAGGTGGAAATGCTTTAGGTAAAAATCCTAGTGAACAGTTATCTTTACTTAAAGATGTTGCTAAGATAATTGTTGATTTAGTTAAAGATGGAAATAAAATTATTCTGACACATGGAAATGGACCACAGGTAGGACAGATTGCTCTTGCTATGGAGTATGCTTCTAATGGGAAAGCTGGTACTCCTATGATGCCTTTTCCTGAGTGTGGAAGTATGAGTCAAGGTTATATTGGTTACCAATTGCAACAATGTATTCAAAATGAACTAAAAAAACAGAATATTAGTAAAAATTGTGTAACTTTGATAACACAAGTCCTAGTAGATTCTAAGGATAGTGCTTTTCAAAATCCTAGTAAGCCTATTGGTATGTTTTATACTAAAGAAGAGGCTTTGGATATTGAAAAAGAAAAAGGGTATACTATGATAGAAGATGCTGGGCGAGGTTATAGGAGAGTTGTACCATCTCCGATGCCTATTGATATTGTTGAAAAGAATACGATAAAGATGCTTTTTGACAATAATAATATTGTAATTGCTTCTGGTGGTGGAGGTATTCCTGTTATTTTAGACAAGGGAGCATATAAAGGAGTAGAGGCTGTTATTGATAAAGATAGAACTGCTGCTTTACTTGCTAAACTTACTATGGCAGATACTTTAATGATTTTGACTGCTGTTGAAAAGGTTTCTTTAAATTATAATACTGAAAATCAAGTCGATTTAGATGTTATTACTATTAAAGATGCTAACAAATACATTAGTGAAAATCAATTTGCTAAAGGTAGTATGCTTCCTAAGGTTGAAGCTTCTATGTCTTTTGTAGAAGATTCTGATGACAGAAAAGCAATTATTAGTTCTCTTGAAAAGGCTAATCTAGCCATTAAGGGAAAAACTGGTACAATTATAAAGAGGAGGTAGAAAGAAATGGCTAAGAAAAAGGCTAAGGTAATGTTATCGTCTTTTTCGATTATTCTAATTCTAATTTTTGGTCTTGGAATATTATCACATGTACTTCCAAATGCACAATTTGTTGGTGAAGAAATTGTTAATGGAAGCGGAACTGTTGGTGCTACTTTATCACAGGTTTTGATGGCACCTATACAGGGATTTGAAAATGCTATTGATGTTGGTATTTTCATTATGATGCTTGGTGGATTGCTTGCTGTTATTAATAAAACTGGAGCATTAGAAACTGGTATCAAAGTTTTAGTTCATAAACTAAAAGGTAGAGAAATTTTATTAATTCCTATATTAATGCTTATTTTCTCTATATGTGGAACTACTTATGGTATGCTTGAAGAGACAGTTGGATTTTATGTTTTACTTGCCGCTACTATGATGGCTGCTGGTATGGATCCACTTGTTGGTTCTGCGGTAGTTCTTCTTGGTGCAGGTAGTGGATGTTTAGGTTCTACTATTAATCCATTTGCTACTGGTGTTGCTATTAGTGCATTACCAGAAGGTATTGCTTGTAATCAAGGACTTGTTATTTTAATAGCAGTATTTATTTGGCTTACTACTTTAATTGTTTCTATATTATTTGTAATGAGCTATGCTAAGAAGGTTCAAAAGGATAAAGGTTCTACATTCTTATCACTTAGAGAACAAAAACAAGCTGAAAAGAGATTTGGTCAATTTGAAGATAAGGACAAAAAGGATGTTAAATTAAGTACTAAACAAAAAGTTACTCTTATTCTATTTGGTCTTACATTCCTAGTTATGGTTATTGGGTTTGTTCCATGGGGTGAGTTTGGTATTACTTTCTTTGATAGCTTTACTGGTTGGCTTACTGGTTCTTCACTTGGTAACTGGTGGTTCTATGAGGCTGCTTTATGGTTCTTAATTATGTCTATTATTATTGCAATTATTAATAGATTTGGTGAGAAAAATTTTGTTGATACTTTTGTTGATGGTGCTGACGATATGATTGGTGTTATATTAGTTATTGCTATTGCAAGAGGTGCTAGTGTACTTATGGGTGAAACATATCTAGATAATTATATTATTTATAATGCTGCTGATATGCTTGCTAAATTACCTGAACTTGCATTCGTACCACTTAACTATATTTTACATATTGTATTATCTATTTTAGTTCCATCATCATCTGGATTAGCAACTTTATCTACTCCAATTATTGCTCCTATTGCTGCTCAACTTGGTTATAGTGTAGAAGTTACTATTATGACTTTAGTTGCTGCTAATGGACTTGTTAATTTAATATCTCCAACTTGCGGTGCTATAATGGGTGGACTTGCTCTTGCTAAAGTAGAATATTCTACTTGGTTTAGATGGGCATTTAAAGTAGTTCTTACTATTATGCTTGTAAATATCTTTGTATTATGTTTATTTACTTTACTTGTATAGTAAGAATAATTATATTGTATTTGAAGAACAACTATTTTGGTTGTTCTTTCTTTTTTTGTATGTTATACTATGTTTATAGGGAGGTTTGTTATTATGTTTAAAAAGAGAACTAGTTATGAAGTTAATGTACAGGGTATTACTTTTTGGAGAAAAATAATTAATGAAGATAATACTGAAGTGTTTGTTAAGAGTTCTTTAAATGAGCCATTTATGATTTATATAGATAAGGTAAAAGGTAATGAATATCTTGACTGGGTTACCGGAAGACCTTTTGATATGGAAGATGTGGGAAAAGATATTCTTATAGGTCTTAGTAATATAAGAATATCTAAAAATAATGTAAATTTATGTGGTGATGTGGTTTGTAAGGCTGCATATATATTAGATGATAAAGATAGGGAAGAAGAATATACTAATATATCAGAAGGTATTCTTTATGATAGTTATTTTTGCGATATTATTTCTTCTAAATATGGTTTAGATGTTATTCCTGCTAATTTTGTATATGAAGAAATTAGAAGAGTTAGAAATATATATAAGGTTAATAATGATAAAGATAATATTAAATGTAAATCTTTAAAGAGAAAAAGAAAATAATATTTTTAAAGACTTATTTATAAGGCTTTAAAAATTCTAGTTAAAGACTTGTGGCTTTAACTAGCAGTGAACAATGAAGTGTGAACTGATACTAAAAAAGTATTTAGTTCTTTTTATTTGTATGGTAAAATATTAGTAGAGCAGGTGATTACGATGTATTATAAAATTAGTCATGGTAGTGTTACTCTTGGTAATAATACGGTTCTTGAAGATATTAATTTTTGCATTAAGGATAATGAGAAAATTGGTATTGTAGGTAGAAATGGCTCTGGTAAAACGACTTTACTTAAGGCTATTGCTTCAGAGTATGAAATTAATAGTGGTTATGAAGAAGTAGATATTGTTTCTTCTGGAGACTTTAATATTGGTTATGTTAAACAGAATGATGGTTATAGTCTTGATATGAAGATGATAGATTATATTAGGAGTTCTTTTAAGGATATTCTTGATATTGAAAGGAAACTTAATACTTTAGAGGATGAAATGAGTACTCATTATGATGAAAAGATAGTAAGTAAATATAATGATCTTTTATCTAGATATGAATATATGGGTGGTTATAAATATAAGAAAGAGATAGAGGTTATTTTAAATAAGTTTGATTTTAGTGATAAGGATAAAGATAAGTATTTGAATGAATTTTCTGGTGGTCAAATTACAAAGTTATCTTTGATTAGGCTTCTGTTATCGAAACCTGATTTACTTATTTTGGATGAGCCTACTAATCACTTGGATATTAAGGCTATAGAATGGCTTGAGGATTACTTAAAGGGATATAAGGGCTCTATTATTTTGGTTAGTCATGATAGAATGTTTTTGGATAATGTTTGTAATGTGATATATGATGTTGAGTATGGTTCTTTAACTAGATATAGTGGTAATTATTCTTATTTTGTTAAGAAGAAGGAAGAGGATTATTTGAAGAATCTTAATGATTATGAAAGGCAACAAAGGGAGATTAAAAGACTTCAAGATATTGCTGATAGATTTAGGTATAAACCTACTAAAGCTGGCATGGCAATGTCAAAATTAAAGCAAATTGAGAGAATGGTATTAATAGATAAACCTGATAAGATTAATACAAAGTCTTTTAAGATTAATTTTAGTCCGGATATGAATAGTTATAGAGATGTTCTTAAGGTTAAAAATCTTTCTATTGGTTATGATAGAGAGTTATGTAAGTTATCTTTTGAGGTGGAAAGAGGAGACAGACTTGGTATTATTGGTGAGAATGGTATTGGTAAAAGTACGTTTCTTAAAACTATTATGGGTGATATTCCAGCACTTGGTGGTAAGTTTGTTTTTGGAGATAGAGTTAATATTGGTTACTTTTCACAAGTATTAGATAATCTTAATTATGATAATTCTATTTATGATGAGATTGACAAAGAATTTCCTAGACTTACACCTAATGAGATTAGAACTCTTCTTGGGGCTTTTGAATTTAGTGGGGAAGATGTCTTTAAAAAAATTAAGGATTTATCTGGTGGTGAAAAGGTTAGAGTTAGTTTATGTAAGATTTTGAATAAAAAACCTAATGTTCTTATCTTAGATGAACCTACTAATCACTTGGATATTATTGGTAAAGATACTATTGAGAAAATGCTTACTAGTTATAAGGGAACTATTATTATGGTTAGTCATGATAGATATCTTATTAAGAATGTTTGCAATAGACTTCTTGTTATGGAAAATGGCATAAGTACTTTATATAATTATGGTTATAATGAGTATTTGGAGAAGACTATGTTTAATAATATAAGTAACGACAATCTTATCAGATGTTAAAAGAAGAATACATGAAGCACCAAGCATTCCCGATATTTTAAGAAAAAATATTAAGCCTAATAGCAAATATATTTATTTCTGTCCACCATGTTCAGAAGAAGGAATAAATGATATTGAAACTATAAAAAAACAAGCAATAGAATGGTTTAAACAATTTGTGCCTGAGGAAGGTATAATTATTTATACTTCAACAAGTGATATGGGAGAAAATGGCAAACTTAATAGAGATGCTTTTTATGATGATGTTACTTTAGAAGGTGAAAAAGCAGATAATAAATTACGTGTAATGTTGCTATAAATCAATATAATGAGGGAATTCATGCTCCTATATAGATGGTGTAATAATGGGACAGGACAATCAAGAACTAATTTGGAGGCTACAATTTATTTAACTAATCCATGAAGTAAATGCCCATATAATATTAATAATGGATTGGGATGGGTAAGAGAAGAAGATTTGAAGCCAATAAATAGCGAAAGATACTACACTGTAGTACATGGTGATACAATTTGGGCAATAGCACAAAGATATTATGGAAATGGTAGTAGATATCCAGGGATTGCTAAAGCTAATGGTATTAGCAATCCAAACATAATAAATGTAGGTTAAAAATTATTAATACCATAAGAAAAGGATCAGCGTTTGCTGATCCTTTTTTTGATTTTATTATTTAGTATTATAAATTAAATATCTCTCTTGAGTACCTAATGGATTTAATGCTCCGTAAACGTTGTTAAATGTATCCATAAATTCTCCGTATACATTTCCACGTCCATAATCTAAATAATCTGTGTTAACGTAATATATATTAATAGGACTGTAATCATTATTCGTTATTCCAGTGATTGTATGTCCGTTTATTGTAATGTAATGTCCAGTTGTATGACCGTTATACATATATAATGATGTTGTATTAGCGTGAAGAATTAATGGTCTATCATTATTAACATTTCTGTTAATTAAGTTGTAAAATTGAGCTTGGGTCAATTCGTCTCTTAAAATGTAATTATATTTATCATTGCTAGAAAGATACTTATTTAAAGTATTTTTTATTTGATAAACATAAGCAAATTGTCCAGATGCGCTATCTGTCATATCACTTGCATATTGTGATTGGGAAAGAGATGTTTTGTTTATATAATGTAATACTTGTTTTACATTAGCTGGACCACAATAATCTTGATTCAGCTGTTGAAAACTTTGTACATTTAATTTATTTACGAAGTATCTTGGTTGTACAATTGAAACATTGTCTAGTTCTTCCTTTAATTGATTTATACTATTTAAATATTCATCAGTATATGGCGTTCCGTTAGAACAGGTTAAATCTAAGTCTGCAGGATCCATATTTTGCTGCAATGATGCAATTACTTCTGATGTATATTTGCTATCGCATGTAGATTGTGCACTAACGTTAGTTACAGAAAAAGTAAATATCATTAATGCGAATAAAAATAATTTTTTGTTCATTTATGAACCTCCTTTTAATTAAAATAATAACCTTTATTTCTCCCCTGATTTTTATACTATTTCATCAATATAAAAATACCACCTACTTTCAGATGGTATTTGACATATTAAACTTATGATAACTTGTGAGACATTAAACAGCAAAAACCATCATTAAGAATAAGGCCAATACTGCACGACACTTTCTCCTAATTGAATTATATACAAAAAAATAAGAAAGGTCAATAATTTGTATATTTTTTTTAAAATTAGTGATATAATTAATTTGAAAATATATGAAAGGAGGTGTTCAATTTTTGAGAAAAAAAATACCTGTAATTTTGTTAATTGGTCTTTTAGTTTCTTCAATTGTATATATAGTTTTCTTACAGGAAAAATATACAAATTGTAATAATAATAAAAATGATGAACCAACGATTGGTGAAAATAAAGCATCTAAAGAAAGAGAATATGATTGTACTTTTACGCAAACCTATCATGTTGTAAATTTATTAGATGGTTACGTAGCGGAAGTTCCTGAACTATCATATGTAATACTGGATAAATTTTTAGATCATCAAGCAATTTCACATATTATTCCCACTAGTTTAAAAAATGAATTAGAAAATGATAAATACTATGAATTTACGTATCAATTAAAAGGAAAAGGATATATAGAAAATATGGATGATATTTTTCAGCAAATTTCTTCAACAGAGCTTTATAGTCAGTCTGATGAAAAAACAAAAAAAGAAATATATAAAGATAAGAAAATGTTTGTCTATTTGACTGTGAAAGAAACAGATAAAAAAGGTGTTAGCCAAATAAACGAAAATATATGTGAATAAAGAAATGATAGAAACTATTTAGTAAAAGAATAATATCATAAATCTCAAAAATAACAAAGTGAATAACCACTTTCACTTTGCTTTTTTATTTTTAGTAAAATTAAAATCTATGTTATGTTATAAGCAAATTAGTCGTTGAAAAAAGTAAAATAATAAAAATAAATATCTAAAATTAATTGTTGTCATATTTTTAAAAATTTAAATTATTTTGATTATATAATAGACAAAAAATAGAATAGAATGATATTAAATAGATTTATTGGTTCATAAAAATAAGAAGAGATTCACTAATGATTAGATTCTAAGTGTATAGGGAATTAGAACAACAGGAGAAATAGAATTAAATATGCCTTTTTTAATATGAAAGAAGGTGGTTTTAATATTTTTTCAAATTAAGGTTTGAAACTCACTAAAAAAGAAGTCTAATCATCTGACTCCTTTTTTGTTTCGAACATCATATACATAGCAATACCAAGTGCTTTTGAAATCACATAAACACTTTCAATAGTAAAACTTTTTTTACATTTAGGTGCTTTAATACGCCTTATGTATTCATGAGAATAATTAGTTAGTTCGGCGAGCTGTTTCTGTGTAAGCCCTGCCTTTTTTCTGTATTTTTTAATGTTATATGCTGCAACCTCATAAATATTAAGATTCAGTCCCATACAAATATCACCTCGTTGTGATGTTAACTCTTGTCACGAATTAATACAAGTCTTTTCAACAAACTACAAAGATATTTTAAATAATAATAGACTTGAACCAACTATTACTCAACAAATAATTAACAAAGTCACCACAAAAGAACGAAAAAAAATCTACAAAATTACAACAATTAGGTAGATAAAATTAAAAAAATGTGATATCTTGTTGTTACGCGAGAGGGTATAAAAAAACTAACTCCGCTAGGGAGTTAGACTGTTAACTTAATGGAGCGATAACTTTACTTATATTCGAAAAATTATACTCCCAAAGTTGTTTGATTAAATCAACTAAATAAATTATATCATTTTTTTAAAATAATTCAACAGATATATGGAGAAAAAAGCAAAAATATGGTATTATTATAATAGAACTTGTATCATTAATTATGATACTTTTTTTATGGAGGTAATCTTTTTATGAGAATAAAATCGTTAGAATTAGTTAATGATCCAAAAATTAAAAATTTAAAACTTGATTTTACTGTTGATAATGCTGTTCAAGATACTATAATATTTGCAGGAAATAATGGCTGTGGTAAAACAACAATACTAGATAATATTTATTCATTAATAAATCATAATATAGTAAGTAATTCGGAAAGAGAAAGTGGGTTAATAAAAAGTATTATTATATTAAATGCTGAAGAAATAAAAATAATTAAAAATAATATACTTAATTCAGATAGAAAAGGTGCAAATGAAAATAATTGTTTATCTTTGTTAGAAAAAACAAATGAATTTGAATATATTATAGATTTTTCTGGCGAACGCGGTACATACGGTAGATATAAATTTTTCGCAATAACAGATTCTGGTAAAAGAGAAATAGATTCCTACTCTATAATGCATAGGGGAAAATTAGAAAAATTAATGTCAACATTTTATTCAACAGCAAACATTAATTACAATCTTAATCCTGTTAATAGTATAACAACTATTGATTTAGACCTTGATAAAAATAATATAAAAACTGAAAATAATATAGGTACTGATGTAAAACAGACTTTTGTTGATATTTATAATTTAGATGCTCAAGATTTTCAAAAGTGGGCATCTGAAAATATAGGTAATAAAATTGATGAAAGTAAAATGTTTGTTAGAATAAATAGATTTTCAAATGCTTTTAGTTATATGTTTTCTAATTTAAAATTTGATAGAATTATTAATTCTAATGACCATAAAGATGTTTTATTTAGGAATAATAAAGGTGACGAAATAAGAATTGATGACTTAAGTACTGGAGAAAAACAAATTGTTATTAGAGGTGGATATATGCTTAAATATCAGAAGTCTATACAAAGTAATTTTATACTAATAGACGAACCAGAGTTAAGTTTACATCCAGAATGGCAAAAGAAAATATTACAGTTTTATAAAAGATTATTTACAGATGAAAATGGTAATCAAACAGCACAAATATTCGTAGCAACTCATTCACCATTTATTGTTCACAATTTTTCAAGATATAATGATAAAGTAGTTGTTTTAAATAAAGATGAAAATGATAATGTTTCAGTTTTAAAAAAACCAACATACTATTCTTATGATAATAATGTTACTGTTGAGAAAGCATTTAATATTAAAAACTTTTCATCAAGTAAAAATATCTTATTTACAGAAGGAGAAACAGATAAAAAATATTTAGATAAAGCTATAGAATTGTATTTTAAAGGAAAAGTCAATTTTGAAGTAAACTGGATTGGTAACTATAATCAAAATGGAGGGGCAATAAATACAGGATGTACAGGGTTGAATAATTTATTAAAAGTGTTAGAGGCAAATCCAAATTTATTTAATAATAAAATTGGTTTGTTATATGATTGTGATACAAATAAAAAAGCAGAAAAGAATGAACTATATTTTATTTATACTTTATCTTCGAATGATAAAAATGTATATAAAATAGGAATTGAAAATCAACTTATCTTACCTAAATCATTTGATTATAATAATTTTATAGCTAAAAAGGTTAAAATTGATGATTATGGTGTTGAAAGTACAATTTCATCATTAGATAAAACGAAACTATGCGATTATATATGTTCAAGTAATGATGTTGAAAATACGCTAATAAATCTTAAAAAAATCATTGAAGATATAAATTCTTTGTTTAATTAATTTAATAGGAATATAGTAAATTACCTTAAACTATAGTATAATTTTTATAGATATAAACTTTTAGAGGAGGAACAGAAACATGATTATTACAAAAAATTTATTAAACGAAAAAATACCTTTAGAAATGATTCCTACCAGATTAGATAGTGCAACTGATTTATATACATACACAAAACATGGACTTATTTTATATAATATAAATCCTAGTACTTGGAATGTATTATACCCGTTTTTTCAGCAGATAAATAAATTTACAATTGATTCTTATGAAATTGAAAATAAGGATATAACTTATAAAGATTTAATTGAAATATATAATAATATTTATAATACCGAATATGTAGCTAAAAAAGGCTTTGATGAGTCTAAAAGAAAACAAGTTCTTATAGATGAATTTAATAAAACATTTGGAGTTAGTGGTACAACTATAAGTGCAAAATTGGATTCTCATTATGAACTTAAGTATTCAAAGTCTAAAAATGTATATACATTATATTATTTAGAAAGTTATATTGCAAACAATATCGATGATATTGATAAACTATTAAATCAAAATGTTTATAAACAAGAAATACTAAACTTAAATAAATATCCTTTAGATAAAGAAATAAATGGCATAAAAGTTGTCGATAGTGTAGCATTACTTGATGATAAAACTAAATTAGATTTAGTTAAGAAAAATATTTTACAATAATGTGTATTGGGGGAAATAGTATATGGAACACATAATGAAATTATTTGAGTCAGATTTTGACAATCTAAAATCTGGTAAAAAGAAAAGAGAATATCGTTTAAATGATGATAAAAGAAAACAAGTTAGAATTGGTGATACAATTAGATTTTTGAAATTACCTAATTTAGATGAGGAATTTGTAGTAGATGTTAAGAATATCGAAGTTTTTAGTAATTGGTATGATTGTTATTCAAAATATTATGATGAAGATTTTAAGGATAGATATAGTAGTGTCGAGGCTGTTGTACAAGACACTTACGATGGTGGTTATTACACAAAAGAAGAATCTGAAGAAAATGGTTGTGTTGTTTTCACAATAAAAAAACATAGAATACTTCATTATAATGCTACTGCTTGCTATTTAAAAAAGGACAATAAAGTATTAATGATTAAGTTTGCTAAAAAATGGGGAAATGTATATGCTCCTCCTGGTGGTAAATTTGAAACTGGTGAAAGTCCTTTAGATTGTATAATTAGAGAGTATTATGAAGAAACAGGACTAACCTTAATTAATCCTAGACTTCAAGGTATTTCTTATTGGAAAGATTCAGTTGAAGGAATTATATTTGTTTATACCGCTGAAGATTTTAAAGGAGATTTAACTATTTCAGAAGAAGGTACTTTAGAATGGATTAGATTAGAAGATTTAAAAAATATTACTCAATTTGATCAAAATCAAAAGTTTACTCCATATTTGTTTAAAGATAGTATATTTGAAGGTAAATTTTTATTAGACGATAAATGCAAAGTACTAGATTATAAAATAAGAAATATGTAGGTGGAGAATAATGAAAGAAATATTTTTAAGTTTTAGACCAGAATATTTTAAACCATTATTATATGGTATAAAAAAATATGAGTATAGAAAAAGATTTTGTGATGAAGAAACGAAAGCATATTTATATTTAAGTGGTAAATCAAGACAGGTTGTTGGAATTATGGAATTAGGAAAACCAGTCCGTTTAGATCTTACAAGAAATGATTATTTAAATTATCCAGATACGCTAAAAAGAGTCGATGAATATATTTCAAGTAAAGATATAAATGCTGTTCCAATTAAATCTTTAGCATTGTTTAAAAATCCCATTAATCCTGAGGATATAAGAAAAGAAATTCCAAATTTTATGCCACCACAAATGTATTTTGTATTAGATAATCATCCAAAATTAAAGCAAATTTTAGAAAATCAACGAATAAATGAGAAATGAACTTGTCAATAGAAAGTAGACAATAAAAGAACATTAATTAAATCCTAGTTGA
>OLQV01000527.1_pt1 | contig 34843 bp, 29 predicted proteins | sample 1672371 | NCBI WGS metagenome assembly OLQV01 (sample SAMEA3136676, study PRJEB25190) | human gut metagenome
TCTCTTCCGGGCGCGCGGGCCGAGTCGCCGTGCCCGCGCGCCTTACCTTTCGGGTCCTGTTTATGTCAAGCAGGCAATGAACAAAGTTGCACGCGCAATTTGAGCAGTTTGGCAGACGGCCTGGTTAAACGTTCGCCTTTCCGAGCATCAGCGCCGCATCCATGCGGTGGCTCGATCCCCCGAACTCGATGAGCCTTCCGTGATGCACGATCCTGTCGATCATCGCAGCCGCGAGCTTGTCGTCCCCCAGGATCGTCCCCCATTTGCTGAACTCGATGTTGGTCGTGAAGACCATGCTCCTCCTCTCATAGCAGGCAGAGACCACCTGGAACAGCAGCCGCGCGCTCTCGACGTCGATCGGCACGTACCCGAACTCGTCGAGTATGACAAGGTCGTTCCTTTCGATGTCCTTCATCGTCGCCTCGAGCCGGTGCTCCCTCTTGGCCTTCGCCAGCGACAGCGCCAGCTCGGCCGCGGTGTAGAACCCGACCGCCCTGCCGGCCATCACGCATGCGCTGCCGATCGCGATGGCCAGGTGCGTCTTGCCGCGCCCGGTCTGCCCATGGAACACGAAGTCCTGGGCCGCATCGACGAACGACAGGCTCTTGAGGTCGTCCGCGCCGTAGCCGTCCGGGAACGCGACCTGCGAGAAGTCGTACCCTTCGAACGATTTGACCTGCGGGAACTTCGCCCTTCTGTGCAGCCTGGAGCGCTTGTTCCTCTCCCTGACGTCCATCTCGTATCCGATGAGGTCGCTGACGGCCCTCAGCTGGGCCGCGCTGGACGACGCGAGGAACCACTCGATCGTCTCGTTGCTGAAGTAGAGCGCGCGGGCCAGCCTGCGCAGCTGCTCGGCATCGCCCTTCGACCTCACCGCCATCCTAGGACACCCCCTCGAGCATCGCATCGTACACGCCGAGGTCGACGGGCTCGTCGTAGGAGATCGAGCCGCCCTCCGCCCTTGCCGCGGCTATGGCCACGCTCGCCTCGTCGAGCCTGCCGGTGAGCCGCAGGGCCGCCTCCATCGCGCCGACCGCGGCGTCCCATCCGCGCCGGTCGACCTGGTCCCTCATGATCCTCAGGCTGCCCCCTAGGTCCTTTTTGCCGAGGCCGTCCATGCAATCGCGCAGGTCGTCGGGGATGGCCTCGCGCACCCCGCTGTTCCGCCATGCCCCAAGCTTCATCGTCAGCAGGGGCAGCTGGCTCGCGGGGTTCGCCGTGTCCGTGGGCGCCGACCCGTATTGGCGCTCGTGCTCGCAGACGAGCTCCCCGGACTCCGTGCACACGGTGACGGCGGTGGCGCCCAGCCCGACGATGACCCGCCGGCGGCGAGCGAGGGGTCGGTCGAGTAGCGGTGCGGGCCGTCGACGCAGATCTTCCCCTGCTTGTCGGCCTTGCAATGCGCGTACCTGACCACCGTGAACGCCGCTTCCGGCAGCCCCGCCATCGCGACCGAGTCCTCGACGAACAGCTGCTTCTCGTCCTCGCCCTTGAGGTAGTGGGACTTGGACAGCGAGTAGCATCTGCCCAGCAGCCTCTCGTTGAACGAATCGACGTTGCAGAGCCTCGGGACCGGCACGAACAGGTTCGACCTCACGAACCTGACCTTGCTCTCGACGTTGCCCTTCTCGTGCCCGGAATAGGGGTTGCAGAACGAGAAGGCGAACCCGTAGTGGGCGGCGAACGCGGCGAAGGTCTCGGTGGTCCTGACCTCGTCGCAGACCCTGCGGCCGACGCCGGTGGCGTTGTCGAAGACGATCCTGGTGGGGACGCCGCCCACGTATTCGAAGATCTGCTTGAGCGCCTGGCACACGCACTCGGCGTTCTCGGAGGGGAAGACCTGGGCGAACCCCATGTTGGAGAACGGGAAGGAGAGCACGAAGAAGCTCATCCTGCGCCTTGCGCCGACGATGGCGAAGTCGGCCTCCCCGAAGTCGGCCTGCGCCTCGCCGGGGCTCCAGACAAGGTCTAGGTAGGATTCGGCGACGCTTCTCCTCCGGGCCTTGAGGTCGTGGACGTAATGCCTGACGGTGGACTCGCTGCAGGCGACGCCGTGCTCGTCGCGAAGGCGCTGCCAGATGCGGCGCGCGGTGTGCCTTTGCTTGCGCCAGCTCTGCTCGTCCTCGTCGAGGTACCCCTCGATGACCGGCCTGTACGCGTCGGGCATCTTCTCCCCGGGCTCCTTCACCGGCATCTGCGGCGACAGGTCGGGGGCGGCCAGCTTCGCGTACACGGTGTTGCGCGAGACGCCGACTTTCCGCGCGATCTCGGAGATGGACTCGCCGCTTTTGCGCAGCTGGCGTATAGAATAGGTTTGCGACATGCTGATCATACCTTTCTGACCTCCTTGGTTGATTTCTCTAGGCGAAAACCAAGTTAGTCGATTGAGTTGGTCGGCATGTCTGCCTTTGTGCTCAAACTGATCAAGCCGATATGTTCATTTCTAAGTTACCACCCACAGCCTCGCCCGATGGGATTCCCGAGCAGTACGTCATGCGGCCGTATGACGTCAAGCTGGACTACCTCGGGAAGCCCTGGTGCACGGTGCCGCTCGAAGTCGGCCACAACGAGATAGGCGACGCCGACGCCGCAGATTGGGCCGAGCTGACGGACGCCGGCGAGCTCTTCGAGGCGATGGGGTTCCCCGCGCCCGGCAGAGCTCCCCTCATGCCGCTCGACCACCAGGTCGCCCAGAAGCTCCACGCCGTCTCCGGCCCGGGCGATCGGGCCCGCGATCTCATCGACCTCCAGCTGATCGACGCCAGAACCGGGGTCGACCTTACGGCTGCGAGGGCCGCCTGCCGGAGGCTTTTCTCCTACAGGCGGGCGCAGGCCTGGCCGCCGGCCATTGCCAAGCAAAAGGGATGGGATGAGATGTACGCCTCCCTCGCAGAGGGCCTGCCCGTGCTCCAGGATGTTGACGAGGCGATTCGGTGGGCCAATGAATTCGTCGCCAGGATCGAAGACGCCCGGTAGGCTCGGGCGGAAGCGGACGGGCGGTGCGTGCCTGGGGAAAGCGCGCAGCAGGAACGGGGCCTGCCTGCTGCTTCCCTCTTGCCATGCAATCAGAACGCCTTGAGAGCCCACTCGCCAGCCTTCGTGACCCACCGTGACCCACGAAGGCGCCCTGTCCCGCCCCGAAATCCGTGGCCCAATTTACCCCATGGATTCGCGGCAATTTTTGAGACTGGATGCAAGTGGGACAAACTGAGGCAAACTGGAACGAACTGGAGATAGTTTCTAACTATTGAGCGGGAGTAGGAAATTCTTTAGTTATGGGGGTATAAATCGTTTAAACGATAATGAATATCCCAATAAACCCGTAATTTGAAAGACTGGCTCTAATGAAAATTGGAGCCAGTATGCATTTGTTCCCTAGAGAGAACTACCTGAAGAAGATTCGCGGCTTCTACCATGACGACGGGATGATCAAGGTCATCACCGGCGTCCACCGCTGCGGCAAGTCCTGCCTCATGCAGTGCATCGCCGAAGAGCTGAGGGCCGAAGGCGTCGATGACGACCGCATCGTCTTTTTCGACCTTGACCGATACGGGTACCGATCCGTCAAGGCCCCAGAACAGCTCGAGGCCCTCATCGGGCCCCTGCTCGCTGTCTCGGGGACGAAGTACCTCTTCATCGACGAGGTTCAAAACGTCGACGGCTTCGAGGACGTGCTCAACGGGCTCCGCACCGAAGGCGAATTCTCCATCTTCATCACCGGGTCGAACTCCTACCTGCTCTCGGGCGAGCTGGCCACGAAGCTAACCGGGCGCTACATCGAGTATAGGTAGAACAACGCGTTCCACCATAGAACGCAAACTCTAGAAGCATATCCAATAGCCAACTCTCTGCGCTAGAAAAGCCGCCCCCAGGACGGCTTTTCGATAAACGCATCAGAAAACGCAATGAGTAACACCTCAACTGCTTAAAGCGACTCGCAAGAGATGTCCTCTAAGCACATCGAGGCATTCTCAACTTTCATCAGCATATTGAGGCTCGCGTTGCTCCATCGAGCCAGCAGCGCTTAAGCGGCAGCCGCGGACCCTTCAATGATCTTGCCTTCTTCATCGACACGAGGCGCACCAGCGGCAATTTGCTTCGCAACAAGCTTGCGCGCAAGCTTCACCGAGGCAACCATGCACACGCCCATAACGACCGAGATCACCATGCCGAAAATCCAGGCGGGAGTAAAGCTCAAAGCCGCGTCGAACGCCTGGCCGGAAACGATGGCACCCATAATGCCGCCGACGCTCTGCACGGCGACCATGATACTCGTGGCCCTGCCGATATCGAGACGGCCGAATTCTTTCGTCATCATAACCGAAGGACCAACGGTGCATACGCACGTGCCGAACGCAAAGAACACTGCACCAAGAATCGGACCCCAGTCGGTCGTGTTGAAAATCATGAAGAAATTGGCCGCGAAGCACGTAAAGGCGCCGATAATGGTCGAAGGAATGAGTCCAAGACGGTCATACATCGAGCCGAGCGCAACCTTGCAGAACACAACAAGCACCAATTCGGCGGAAAGCACCGTAGAAGCCCAGGCGATATCATGGCCGCCCGTCACGATGGTCTCACCGTTCATGACAACGGAAGTCATATTCGAAATCGTGTTCACGACGATCATCGCATTAATTGCGCCAACCAGCATGAAGCCCAACGCGAGCAGCCAGAACGCAGCGCTTTTCTTCATGACCTTCCAACCAATGGCAACCGTGACCTCGGGGTCAGCCTGTACAACCTTTTTCTTGCCCTTGCTCTCGATCGCTTTAATTTCGTCCTCGGTAAGCTCAGCGCCATAAGGCTGCAGGCCTTTATCGGAAGGGTGCGAACGGAAGAAAATCACGGCGATAGGAAGTGAGCCGACCAGGCAGATAACCGCAAGTACCACGAAAGCAAAGCGCCAACCAGAGGTGGCGATGATGTTGCCGACGATCGGCGAGAGAATTGCGCCGCCGAACGCGGAACCGCACAGCGCCAACGACACGGCGAAACCGCGCTTCAAGTTAAACCAGTTCGTGATAATAACCGAGACGAACAGGCGGGCACCGGCAGTGATAATGGTGCCAGAAAGCGCAGCAAGCAAGTAAATATGCCAGGGAGCGCTTGCGACCGAATACCCGAAGAGCATCACCGTCGCAAGGGCCGTAATGCCCACTGCGATAGCGCGTGCATTGATTTTATCGAGCAAGAAGCCGATGATGAGCGTGCCCACAATCGAAATAAGCGACGCGAGCGATGTACCCGTGTTGTATTCGCCGATCGTCATGCCCAAATCGCCCACGATTTGCGCCTGAAAAAGCGACATGCAGTTCACGAAGGCCGTGTAGCACGTAGCCATGATCATAAAGCCGCCGATGACGATCCACCAGCCGTAGAAGAATCCCCTTTTCTCTTTGCCGCCCGTTTTCGGCGCGCCGTCTTGCGCACCATTCGCGACTTGTTCTTCCGCCATTGTTCTTCCTTCCAATATGGCCCCCGCTTGTACAGAAAGCCGGAGATATAACGTGTAAAGGTACGACGAATGGGCACTTTAGTCAACTAAAGTTTTCAACTCATTTGCCTTTTAGCTGATTTTTTTGACATTTGCCATGAAACGCGTAGAATCGCTCGCCGAACTCTTCAGAACTTCAGCTTGCCCGAGGCTACGGCCCAGGCGGAAAGCGAGGCACCAATGCCGACATCCATCAATTTCTTCGAAGAGGCGACCGCGCTCAAAGAGCAACTCGTCGCATGGCGTCGCGACATCCACCAGATGCCGGAAATCGGGCTCGAAACGCCCAAAACGAGCTCGTATATCCAATCGGAACTCACCAAACTCGGCATTCCCTTCCACACGATCATCAATGGTTCGGGCGTTGTAGGGACCATCGGAGAGGGCGAGCCGTGCCTTATGCTACGAAGCGACATCGACGGTCTGCCGATGGCTGAAGAATCGGACGAGGAGTTCGCATCGACCAACGGGAACATGCATGCCTGTGGCCACGACATGCACGCGGCCACTTTGCTTGGCGCCGCCCATATTCTGAAAGCGCACGAAAGCGAACTGAAAGGCACGGTGAAGCTGTTCTTCCAACCAGGCGAGGAAGGCTACAACGGGTCTGACGAAGCAATTGCTGAAGGCGTGCTCGAAAACCCGCACGTCGACCGCGCGTTCGCGATGCATGTGGTCTCGACGGTGCCCACAGGCGTTATCGTATACGGCGAACGTCCCATGGCCGCGGCGTACAACTGGACAATCGTCGTTGAAGGCGTAGCGGGCCATGGTTCCATGCCCGACTCGTGCGTCGACCCCATCACCGCCGCCGCCCATATTCATATCGGACTTCAAGAGATTCTCGCCCGCGAGATTTCTCCCATGAGCGAGCTCGTTATCACCTGCGGTGCATTCAACGCGGGTGACGCTGGCAATGCAATTCCGCAGTCGGCCACGATGCAAGGTACCATTCGAGTGTTCGACAAGAAAACCGAGGAGCTCGCTAAAAAGCGTATCGCCGAAATCGCAAGCGGTATCGCGCAAACCTACCGCTGCACGGCCACAACGACTTTCGGCCGCCCAAGCCCCGCGGTGTTCAACGACAGCGAATTCATGAAGCAATGCGTCGAATACACCAAGCAGACGCTTCCCCAGGCGCAACTCTACGGCGGCGCGCACGGCATGGGTTCTGAAGACTTCGGCAGCATTTCTCAAGCCTGCACCGCAAACTACATGATGATTGGCGCAGCCGCCGGTCCGATCAACGAATGCTATGGCCAGCACAACCCGCATGTTCGCTTCAACGAGAACGCGCTTCCCATGTCATGCGCGATTTACGCAAGCGTCGCGATGAACTGGCTGGATGACAACATGAAATAGGCGAATCGCATCATATCGCTTTAGATGAATGGGCTCACGCAATGTGAACTGCCTCCCATTTCTTGGACACGAGAAATGGGAGGCTTTTTGGACTGGGTATGATGAACTGGACACCAAGTTAAGAGCGAAAGGTGGACCGCACGCAAGCATAGGAGCAGCATGAAGCCGATAGCGCACATCCGCACCGACCTACCGCAGAAGTTCGGAATCCCCCGCAACAGCTTTCTCGCGCCCCACCTGCGAGGATGCATCGTATTCGAACCCGAATGCGCCCTCGAATCGGCAGTTGCGGGCATCGAGAGCTTCTCTCATCTCTGGCTAATCTGGCAATTCGAGAACGGCGTGCCAGGCGGAACCGCCGACGACATCGCAGCCGATTCCGCGGCACATTGCAGGAACGGGGCAAACGCCAGATGGTCGCCGACCGTGCGACCTCCGAGGCTAGGCGGCACCGAGCGGGTGGGCGTTTTCGCATCGCGCAGCCCCTTTCGCCCGAACCCACTGGGCTTAAGCTGCGTGAAGCTCGATCGGGTAGAGCGCACCAACGCCGGGCCCGTGCTGCACGTCCTCGGGGCCGACCTGCGCGACGGCACGCCGATTCTCGACATCAAGCCCTATATCCCCTTCGCCGACTGCCATCCCGATGCCCGCGGCGGATGGATCGAAGACGCGCCGTGGCACGAGCTTACGGTCGACTTCCCTGACCAGCTTCGCGAATCGATCGAGCAAGACAAGCTCGTCGGCCTCATCGAGGTGCTGAGGCAAGACCCGCGGCGCGCGGGAAGCAAGCACGATCCGTCGCGCGTGTACCATCTCGCCTATTCCTCGCTCGACGTCGCCTTCACCGTAGACGGAGACGTGCTGCACGTGGTTTACGTAAGCTAGACTCCGCCCTCCCGTACGTCTTCCCAGCGGAGAGCACGTCGCACAACTCCCCGAATGACCACGAACTCGGGGTTTTGAACGCGCGTCTCGCCCTGGCCAAATCAAGGGCAGCGATTGCGCGTCCTGCGCAGTTGGGGCGGTCGCGGTGCGCTCCCCGCGCATCACGCGGTCGCAACAGCCTCCCCGACGGGGAGCTTCACGCGCATGACGGTGCCGTCCGCAGAGCTCGCCTCGACCTCCACCGTGCCGCCATGAAGCGCGGCTATTTCCCACACGAGCGAAAGCCCCAGCCCAACGCCGCCGTATTCCCTGCTGCGGGACGAATCGACGCGGAAGAACGGCTGGAAGATGCTCTCCTTGAACTGCTCGGGAATCCCAGGGCCGCTATCCTCGACCCGCAGGATAACGCGCCCGCCCTCCTCGCAGGTGGAGACGCGAACCGCCGTGTCGGGTCGACTGTAACGAATTGCGTTCTCGACCAGGTTGAACACGAGCCGATATACCAACGTGTCGCTGCCAATCAGCTGGGCATCCCCGCTACGCTCAAGGGCGATGCCGCGCGCCTCGGCGAGGGGCGTAAGATCGGCGAGAACCTCCTCGACCATCGGCGCTAACTCGATCCGATCGTTGCAGGGCACGCTGCGAAGCTCGCTCATCTCGAGCAGCGTCTTCGTCATCTGCGACATCTTCTCGGTCTGCTCCTGCAGAAGCTCGAGGAAGGCAGCCTCCTCAGACCCCACGTCGGGGTGCTCGGCGGAGAACAGCTCGACCTGCGCCTGCATGAGTGCAAGCGGCGTCCGCAGCTCGTGCGCGGCGTTCCCCGTGAACTGCCGCTGTGCGCTAAAGCCATCGTCGAGGCGTTCGATCATGCTGTTGAACGACTTACTGAACTGCTTGAACTCAGGCAGCACGTCCTCGCTAATCTTCATGTCCGCAAGGTTGCTCGGCTGCACGCTCTCAACCTGCGACGCAAAAGCCCGCAGCGGCCTGAGCGCACGGCCGCTGACGAAGTACGCCAGCACGCCACCGAGCAGCGTCACCGCAACTGTGATAAGCCAATTGGTCGTGCTGAAGGATTCCTGCGCGTTGCTCACAACAATCGTGAGCTCTTCGTCGAGCTCACGATTGTCGGGGTCGAACGACGCAGCGGCACCATCGCCGATGTCGCCGCATGCCGATATGCCGCTGCCGATCGAGTCCATATATCGCATCCCCGAATACCCGATCAGGCAGTTCATCAGCACGCACATTACGCACACGAGAAGGGCCGTCATCAACGTGATGCGCCACTGCAGCGAGAGCCTTCTCATTCGGCCTCCTCCATCACGTAGCCCTCCCCGATGCGATTGCGTATGGGGTCGTGCCCCAAGGCAGCGCGCAGCTTCTTCCTCAGAGCGGAGATGTGCACCCTGATCGAGTTGCTGAAGTTGTTCACGCTGCTGTCCCACACGTGTTCGAGCAGCTCCTCCTGGCTGACCGGCCGCCCCTGGTTGAGCATCATGTATTCGAGTATCCCGGTCTCCTTCCGCGTGAGAGACAAAGCCTCATCGCCTGCAAAAGCCCGACGCGCCTTTGTGTCAAATGTCAGATTTCCGCAGGTCAACAGCACATCATTTTGCGTAAAGCGCCTCAGTGTGAGGCTGCGGATCCTCGCCGAAAGCTCTTCTAGGTGAAACGGCTTCGTCAGGTAATCGTTCGCTCCCGCATCAAGCCCGGCTACCTTCTCGGCGACCTCGCTGCGAGCCGACAAGATGAGCACCTTGGTCTCACGGTCAACTTCCCTCAGTGTCCTAAGCACCGTCATGCCATCCGCTCCGGGAAGGTTCAAATCGAGCACGACGAGATCGAAGCGCTCGACGGCGAGAAAATCCATAGCATCTCGCCCGTCGTGGCAATAGTCAACGCTGTAGGCAAGGCGCCTCAAGCTGCGCACGATCGCATCGCAAAGCGACCGCTCGTCTTCAACAACCAAAATGCGCATACGGGCCTCCTTGCGCAGACGTCGCCTCTCTTAACACGGATTTTATAGGCGATATGTTCCAATGGACCCCGAAGCGGAAGGAATAGCCTGATTTCTCCCGAAAGGGGGACAAAACCATGCGTCGAAAAGCACTGCCGCTTCTGCTCGCAGCGACATTGGCGCTGGGCGGATACGCCGCCTTTCAGCGGATCACCTCCAAGGAGAGCGGAGCGAGAAAAACTGATTCGATCGAGGGGCCCGCACATATGGAAGGCGAGAAAAGCATGTACGAGGAAACCACGGAAAACGTCATCTACCTGGCAGGTGGCTGTTTCTGGGGCATGGAGCAACTGATGCAGTCCATCCCCGGCGGCTACTGCCACATCCCGAAAGCAGAGATGGAACTGTTTTCCAAACTACGCATCGACCCTGGCGATTCCCATCTCGGCCACGTGTTCACCAATGACCCAGAGTCCCCCAACGGCGTGCGTTACTGCATCAACAGTGCGTCTTTGCGCTTTGTACCGTACGCGAAGATGCAATCCGAGGGCTACGGATATCTCCTCGACCTGTTCGATGAGTAGGTTTTCGCAGGTCACATATTAGAAAGCGAGTGAAAGGAGCGATTGGATTGTTCAAAGCGATAAAGCCTGTAGCGCAAGTTGCCTTGGTGGCAGCCGGAGTGGCCATGGTATGCCTCGGCGCAATGAGGGGCGAAGCAGATGCCGTGCTGGCCAAGGCAATTCGACTGTGCTTGGAGTGCATTGGAATTGGATAAGAGAAGAAACCCCATATCGCAGTTTTTGAGCCGCTTCCGTAGCTGGATCCAAGCGGGCGCGACGCTGCTCACCAATATCCACCTGCCGAACTTCTTCAAGGGCACTATCTATCAGGGGCAGGGCAAAGCGGTCTGCGTACCCGGCCTGAACTGCTATTCCTGCCCCGCGGCCACAGGCGCCTGCCCCATCGGGTCGTTTCAGGCAATCGTGGGCTCGTCGAAGTTCAGCTTCTCGTACTACGTGACCGGGTTTTTGATTCTCATCGGCGTGCTGTTGGGGCGTTTCGCGTGTGGATTCCTTTGCCCCTTCGGCTGGCTGCAGGAGCTGCTGAATAAAATCCCTGGCAAGAAGCTGTCCACAAGGAAACTCAAACCGCTTAGGTACCTGAAGTACGTCGTACTGCTGCTCACCGTGGTTTTGCTGCCCGCACTGCTTGTCAACGACGTCGGGATGGGCGACCCATACTTCTGCAAGTACCTCTGCCCGCAAGGAGTGCTCGAAGGCGCGATTCCGCTCGCCATCGTCGATAGTGGCATACGCTCCGCATTGGGAGCGTTGTTCGCTTGGAAGCTCGTCGTTCTGATCGCTGTGGTCGTCTTGAGCGTGCTCATCTACCGCCCATTTTGCAAATGGGTCTGCCCGCTCGGCGCTCTCTATGCGCTCATGAACAAGGTATCCCTGCTTGGAATAAAGGTTGACCAGCACCGATGCATCTCGTGCGGCACATGTGCGAAGACGTGCAAGATGGATGTCAAGGTCACGGAGTCGCCCAATCACACCGAGTGCATCCGCTGCGGCAAGTGTATAAGGGCCTGCCCGACCGACGCCATCGGCTTCAGCTACGGCCTGAGCTTACCGGAAAAGCAACCGAATCAGCAATGCGAAGAGAACTGACGAATTGAGAAAACGACAAGCAATGCAAACGATTGCAAATGGAGGAATGATTATGAAACTAACGAAAATTGCGGTAGTGCTGGTGGTCTCCCTTTTGGCGTTCAGCCTTGCAGCCTGTTCGTCTCCTAAGGATAGCGAGGCAACCTCGACAAGCAGCAACACCGATATCGCGACTTTGCTGGCAACGCAGCCGAAGAACGCCGAGGAGGCAGCCGAGCTGCACCAAAAGCTCATGCAGAAGGAAAACGAGATCCTCTCCAGCAACTCGAAGCTGTGGGAAAAAGTGTTTCTGTCAGCCAACAAGGACATGCCGATGATCGAGGACGGCAAGAACTACGGCGACTTCCTCCTCGACACGATCGAGGGCGCCAAAGACCAGTTCTCGACCGAGGAATTGAAGACGCTCAAAACCGGAGCGCAGCAGGTGAAGGAAATCGAGGACAAGCTCGCGGCCCTCGAGAAGGACTTCCCCGGATGCGGTAGCTCCCCGAGCTCGGGGGAGAGCGTCGACGCGTCGAGCGCCGGCATGCCGAATAGCGCAGGCGCCGCTACCAGTGAGGGCAAGTTCCCGAGTTTCCAGGGGAAAGACCTCGACGGCAACGAAGTGACCAGCGACAAGCTCTTCTCGGGGAGCAAGGTGACCGTGGTCAACTTCTGGTTCACCACCTGCAAGCCGTGCGTGGGCGAGCTGGGCGACTTGGAAGCGCTCAACAAGGAGCTTGCCAGCAAGGGCGGCCAGGTCGTGGGCGTGAATTCCTTCACGCTCGACGGTGACGCGACCGCGATCTCCGAGGCAAAGGACATCCTCGCGAAGAAGGGCGTCACGTACAAGAACGTCTGGTTCGCGTCGAGCAGCGAGGCCGGGAAGTTCACCTCCGAGCTGTTCTCGTACCCGACCACCTACGTCGTCGACAAGAACGGCAACATCGTGGGCGACCCGATCGTCGGCGCGATCACGTCCCCCGAGCAGCAGAAAACGCTCAGCAAGCTCATCGGCCAGGCAATCGCGAACAGCGAGGGATAAGCTCGAAAGCGAGCGCTGAGCGCTATGGGAAGGCCCCGGCAGTTCAAGAAACTGTCGGGGCCTTCCTGCGTCTTGCGAGGCATACGATACGGGCCAATCTGTGAAATTCTTACGTATGGGTAAGTATTTCGTGCAATTGAGAAAAACGTACTTATAGGTAAGAAATCCGCTAAAGCACCAGGTAGCGGCCGGTGATGCTTTCCGGGTTCGCAGCAATTTCCGCGGGCATGCCGCACGCCACGATGCGCCCGCCGTCTTTCCCGCCATGAGGTCCCATGTCGATCACGTAATCGGCATTGGCGATGAAATCGAGGTCGTGCTCGACCACCACCACGGTGGCGCCCTGCTCCACAAGCCGCTCGAACACGCCGAGCAGCGTCTCGACGTCGCGCGGGTGCAGGCCGATGGTCGGCTCATCGAACACGAACACGGCGTCTTCCTGCCCCCGGCCCATCTCGCTTGCAAGCTTCAGGCGCTGGGCCTCCCCGCCGGAAAGCGCGGGCGTTGCCTCGCCGAGCGTGAGGTATCCCAGCCCCAGGTCATGCAGGGTTTGCAGCTTCTCGTGCGCCTTCTTGACGTCGGCAACATGTGGCAGCGCCTCATCGACCGAGAGCGCGAGCAGCTCAGGCAGGCTGAGCGCCTGGCCACAGGGCGCGCCCTTCTCGGGGCGGCAAATACCCTCGGCCGCGGCGCTATAGCGAGAACCGCGGCAATCGGGACAAGCGATATCGACGTCGGGCAAGAACTGCACGTCAAGCGAAATCTGCCCTGTGCCGTCACAGGTGGCGCAACGCAGGCTTCCCGTGTTGTACGAGAAGTCGCCCGCCTTAAGACCCGCCGCCTTCGCCGCCTCGGTGCGAGCATAGGCACGACGCAAGTCGTCGAGCACACCGCAATACGTCGCCACAGTCGATCGGACGTTCACCCCGATAGGGGTCGCGTCGATCAGGTTCGTGCGCCTGATACCGTCTGCAGCAAGCGCCGTCACGTGCTCGGGGAGCGCCTCGCCCGCCGCCGCATGGGTTAGCGCGGGAATGAGCGTCTCCAGCACGAGCGTCGTCTTGCCCGAACCCGACACGCCCGTCACGGCAATGAGGCGGCCTCGCGGGATATCGATGACGAACGGCTTCACGGTATGCAGCCCGCTCGATTCCAGGTGAATCCGTCCCAAGTCGAACATTTCCCCAGCTTGTGCCTGCGAGCGAGCCGTCACGCGCTTCGCGCCAGAAAGGAAGGGGCCTATGATCGAGGCATTGTTGCGGGCGACCTCGTCAACCGATCCTTGAGAAACCACCGTGCCGCCGTCCGCACCCGCGGCAGGGCCCATTTCCACCAGATAGTCGGCGGCGCGCAGGATGCGCGTGTCGTGGTCGACCATCACCACGGAATTCCCGTCGGCAATCAAATCGCGCATCACGCCCAGAAGGCCGTCGATATTGGCGGGATGCAAGCCGATGGAGGGCTCATCCATCACGTAGAGCACGCCGGTGGTTCGGTTCCTCACCGAACGCGCGAGCTGCACGCGCTGGCGCTCCCCTGTGGAAAGCGTGGCGCCCGCGCGATCGAGCGAGAGATACCCCAGTCCCAGCTCCAGCAGGCGCAAAGCGGTGCCCGCAAACGAGTCGCAGATGGATCTCGCCATGGGACGCATCCTATCAGGAAGACTCCCTGGCACGCCTTCCACCCATGAAACCGCCTCGTCAAGCGTCATTTCCGTCGCCTGCGCCAGGTTTATGCCGCGCACAAGCGGCCCGCGCGCGGCATCCGAGAGACGCGTGCCACCGCAATCGGGACAAGGCCCCTCGGTCAAGTACTTCGCGACGCGGCGCAGCCCCTTCTCGTCCTTCGCCTTCGCAAGCGAGTTTTCCACGGTGCGCACGGCATTGTAGTAGGTGAAATCGAGCTCGGCGAAGTTCTCGCCCTTCTTCGCCTTGTACAGGATGTGCCTCTTCTCGGCTGGACCGTTGAACACGATGTCGCGCTCAGCTGGCGAAAGCTCGCAAAACGGCACGTCCGTGCGCACGCCCATGGCGCCGCACACCTGCTTCATGAGGTCCCACATAAGCGAGCCCCACACCACAACAGCACCCTCGTCGATGGTCTTGCTCTCGTCGGGCACGAGCGCCGCGCGGTTCACGGTGCGCGCGATACCGGTGCCGCCGCAGGTAGGACAAGCGCCCTCGCTGTTGAAGGCGAGCTGCTCAGCACCGGGGCCGAAGAACTCGCCGCCGCAGTGGGGGCACGAAATCGCCAGTTCAGCAGCGACATTCAAGCTTGGCGGCACATGCTTGCCGCAATGTGGGCACACGTGGCTGCCGACGCGCGAGAAGAGAAGCCGCAGGCTGTTCAATAGCTCGCTCGAGGTGCCGAACGTGGAGCGCACGCCGGGCACCGCCGGGCGCTGGTGCAGCGCGAGGGCGGCGGGAACGAAACGCACGTCGTCAACCGAGGCCTTGCCCGCCTGAGCGATGCGCCGACGCGTGTAGGTGGAAAGCGCCTCCAAATAACGGCGCGACCCTTCGGCATAGAGCACGCCGAGTGCGAGCGAGCTTTTGCCCGAACCCGACACGCCCGCGATGCCCACAAGCTGGCCGAGCGGAATGTCCACGTTCACGTTCTTCAAATTGTGCACGCGCGCGCCGCGCACCTCGATATGGTCGATTTTCTGCATGATTTCCTTAATCCAGCGTTGTACCAGCAAGAAGGGGCGCACCCGATGCGGCTACCCGTATCCACTCGCAGCTTCATGCCGATCGCCGATGCCCGCTTGCGGCTTTAAAACAACGGCCAGCACCTGCTCGCTGGCAGACTCCTACGAATGACCCAGGTCGTAGAGCTTCCTGATATCCTTCGGCAACCCGTCGGGAATCATTTCCCAGAGGCGCTCTTCCCCGCCGTCTTTTTGAGCCGTCTCATAGTACCAGCACTTGAACTTCACCATGGCGAGCGCCTTCTGCATGCGCTCGATCTCCTCCTCGGCCTGGACCTTGCGCGCCTCGAACAGCTCCTTTCGCGCAGCGTACGTCGACGGCCCCTCCTGCACCATGTCGACGAAACGCTTGATGTCCCTGATTTCGAGTCCCGTCTTCTTCAGGCAGCCAATGACGCGGAGCAGTTCAAGTTCGCCTTCGCCGAAGCGGCGCGTACTGCCCGATCGCTCCAAGTTGGGGAATAATCCCTCTTTGTCATAGTAGCGCAGCGTCGACACGGGGATGCCAAACATTTCCGAAACCTGCCCGATTGAATACATGGTAAATTCCCTCCAAAGTATCTTGACTTGAAGTTAGGTTTACGTATTAGAGTGCCCACATCATACCAAATGCAACCCGAGAAGCGAAAGGGAAACCATGCTCGGCAACTTCACTTACCACAACCCCACCAAGCTCATCTTCGGCAAGGACGCTCTGGCCTCGCTTGCGGCGGAACTCGCTCCCTACAGCACCATCCAACTCGTCTATGGCAGCGGCTCTATCAGGAGATTCGGTATTTACGACCAAGTCGTCGAGACACTACGCGCAGCAGGTAAAACCATCGTCGAAGACAGCGGCGTCATGCCGAACCCCACCATCGAGAAGCTTCGCGAGGGCGCACAAATCGCCCGCGACAACGATGTCGATTTCATCCTCGCCGTGGGAGGCGGCTCGTGCGTGGACTACGCGAAGGCAGTTGCGGTCTCTAAGGACCTGCCCGCAGGCGAAGACCCCTGGGACGTGTACTTCGACCGCTTCGAAGAGCCCGCGGCGGATAGAGAGGTCGTGCCCGTGGGATCGGTTCTCACTATGGTGGGCACTGGCTCTGAGATGAATCGCGGCTCGGTCATCACCAACCGAGAGCTCGGCAGGAAGATCGGCCACGTCTTCACCGACGAACGCGTCTCGCCACACTTTGCCGTGCTGAACCCCGAGTTCACCTACACGGTGCCGCGCCATCAGATGGTCGCAGGCATCTTCGACATCATGAACCACATTACCGAGCAATACTTCAGCAACACCGACGACAACACGAGCGATTATCTGGCCGAGGGTCTCATGCGCAGCCTCGTTACCGCAAGCCGCGCCGCCGTGGCCAATCCGACGGACTACGAGGCGCGCTCGAACATCATGTGGACGGCAACCTGGGCGCTCAACACCCTTGTGGGCTGCGGCAAAACGCAGGACTGGGAGGTTCACATGATCGGCCAGGCCGTAGGCGCCGTCACTGACGCCACGCACGGCATGACGCTTTCTGCTGTGGCGCTTCCCTATTACCGCCTGATCATGCCGTATGGCCTGGAGAAATTTGCGCGCTTTGCCACGAACGTGTGGGGCGTCGACACCGTAGGCAAAACCAACGAGGAGCTCGCAGCGGCCGGCCTTAACGCCATGGAGAACTGGATGCGCGAAATCGGCTGCGTGATGAGCATCCGTGAGCTGGGCGCCGACGAGTCGAGCCTCGACGCCATCGCCGACGCGACCCTCACAATGACGGGCGGCTACCGCACGCTCACCCGCGCCGAAGTCCTCGACGTTCTGCGCAAGAGCCTCGCAGCAAAGTAGCGGCTGGCCCAAAGCGTAATCGCGAATGGCGCTGCCGTTCACCCCTAACCGTCACTCGCCATGTGTAAAGAAAACAGGAAGGAAGTCCACAATGGCTATCAAACAAACCGCAGGACACGATGCGCTCGGCAAGTTCGCGCCCGAGTTCGCTCATCTCAACGACGACATTCTCTTCGGGGAAGTGTGGAGCCGCGAGGACAAGCTACCGCTCAAGCTGCGCAGCATCGTCACCGTAAGCGCCCTCATCGGGAAAGGCATCGTCGACAGCTCGCTGAAATATCACCTGGCCAGCGCCAAGAAGAACGGCGTCACGCAAGAAGAGATGGCCGAGATTCTCACCCATATCGCCTTCTACGCCGGCTGGCCCAACGCGTGGGCGGCATTCAACATGGCGAAGGAAGTTTATGTGGAAGACGAGACGGATGGCACGATCGGCGAGGGCAGCGCGGGCGGCACCGCGGGCAGCGGCAGCCCCGAATCGCACGGCGGCTTCTTCGGCCTGGGCAAGCCCAACGACGCCTTCGCACAGTACTTCATCGGCCAAAGCTATCTCAACGCGCTCACCGGGCCCGATGACTACCTAGCAATTTTCAACGTGACCTTCGAGCCGGGCTGTCGTAACAATTGGCATATCCATCATGCGAGCAAAGGCGGCGGGCAAGTGCTCGTCTGTGTGGATGGCGAAGGCTGGTACCAAGAAGAGGGCAAGCCCGCCGAGCGCCTGCGCCCCGGCGACGTGGTGGAGATTCCCGCGAACGTCAAGCATTGGCATGGCGCCGCTTCCGATAGCTGGTTCAGCCACCTCGCCTTCGAGTACCCCGGCGAGGATGCGAGCAACGAGTGGCTCGAACCTGTGGACGACGGCGCTTACTACGCGCTTTCGTAACGCGGGGGAGCTTTCCTAACCTGGAGACGCTTTCCCAACGCGGGGGCGCTTTCCTGGCCCGGCCTAGAACCGGGGCCCTTCAGCCAACTCCTCGGAATCGCCCAGGCAACGCGAGTGCTGTCCAGGCGATTCGCGCTGTCCAAACGGCCCCGCATTCCCGCATCTGTACGAAAGAATGGACGAGGCCCAGACAACCCCACGCCCCTGTCTCTGTACAGAATTGACGATAAACACAAGGCCTTGATGCGGCCTTTTCAGAAGTGCTCTGCGATTAACCGTTCCCTAAAGAACAATGACCAAAAAGACATCCCCTAAGATGCATTTGCGCGGAGCACGATTGCCCCGTCGGACGAAGTATACAACCGAGCACGGTCGAACGGCAACTGGTCGCAGGCAGCACAAGCAAGAATACAGCTAGAGCCCAACCGAGTAATCGCAGCGTCGCAAACGGAATTATCCTGCGATAATGAAATCATCAGCCCGTTCAAGAGACGCCATCACCAGAAGAATGCCAGATGAAGAAGGAGGCGGAATGCTGCTATCGCTTGCCCCCATGGAGGGAATCACCGGATATGCGTTTCGCCGCGTGCACGCGGAAGTCTTCGGCGCGCTCGACCGCTACTACACGCCGTTCATCTCGCCACTCCCTAAGGTGGGAACGCCATTCAGCAAGCGCAACAGCCGCGAGCTCAACCCCACGAATAACCAGGGCCTCGATGTCGTACCCCAGCTTTTAACCAACGATGCCGACAGATTCGTGTGGGCGGCCGAGCTTCTCGCCGACATGGGCTACAAGGAGGTCAACCTCAACCTCGGCTGCCCCTCGGGAACAGTGGTTGCCAAGGAGAAAGGTTCCGGCCTTTTGTGCAACCCGGACAGACTCGAGGCATTTCTGACCAACGTGTGTGAACGCTCGCCTCTGCCGGTTTCGGTCAAGACACGCGTCGGCATCGCAAACGACGACGAATACAATGAGCTCCTTGCGCTGTTCTGCCGCTGCGGAATCGCCGAACTCATCGTGCATCCCCGCGGGCAGAAGGATTTCTACAACGGCAGCCCGCGCCAGGAGCTTTACGGCAAGACGCTCGAGTGCGCGCCGTTCCCCGTGGCCTATAACGGGGACATCTTCACGCTGGACGACTACGATGCGTTGCTCGCAGCTTACCCGCAGACGCGCCACGTCATGATCGGTCGCGGAATCGTTGCCAACCCCGCCCTCGCGCGCATGATTCGCGGCGGTGAAGGTTTGACGCGCGAGGAACTCAAGCGCTTCCACGACAAGCTTTACGAGTCCTACACCGACGACATAGGCGGCAACGCAGTGTTCCGCATGAAGGAGTGGTGGTCCTACGCCGAGCACGCATTCGCCGACCCGCCCTCGCTCCACCGCATCATGAGAAAGACCCGCCAAGCCGACGAGTACGAAACCGCCGCGCGCAAAATCTTCTCCACCGAGAAGCTCGCCGACTCTCCGCGATTCAGCTAACGCCCCGTAGCTGTGATCGACCGTAAGGCGTCGGCGCCCCAACCCCTGTCCCAACCCCCGTCGAGCTAGTCTGCCTCCGGTTTCGCGAGCAGGACATGCTCCGGCAGGATAGGCAGCTCGCGATGCCACACGCCCGTCGCCCGATAGATCGCATGCGCTATCGCGGGAGCTGGCGTGTTGATGACGATCTCGCCGATGGATTTCGCGCCGAAGGGGCCCGTGGGCTCATAAGAGTGCTCGAACTCAACGTGGATGTCGCCCACATCGAGGCGCGTGGGCAAACGGTAGGTGAACAGGCTCGACTCGCGGATGGCGCCCTTGGATGTGCGGGTGACGTCCTCCATGAGCGTGTGCCCGATGCCCTGCACGATGCCGCCCTCGACCTGGATGCGCGCGAGCGCCGGGTTGATGGGGATGCCGCAGTCGACCACGGCATCGAAGTTGAGCACCTCGACCATGCCGGTCTCGCGATCAAGCTCGATTTCCGCCATGCCCACCATGAAAGGCGGCGGGGACACCGGGGAAGAATGCATCGCGGTGGCCTCCGCTAACTGGCAGCTGTTGCACTGGCTCTTCTCGGCGATGGCGGGAAGGGAAACCGTCTCGCCCGTGCTTTCACGAACCACGCAGCCGCCTTCGAAGGCAAGCTCATCCGCCGCGCACCCAAGGACCTCCGCCGCAATGGTGCACAACCGCTCCTTCAGCTGCGCACACGCCTTCTCAACGGCCATGCCGGTGACATACGTCGTCGAAGACGCGTAGGAGCCCGAGTCGTAGGGCGAGGCATCCGTGTCGGCGCCGAACACCGAAACATCGTCCACCGAGCATTCCATGTGCTCGGCGACCATCTGCGCCAGGATGGTGTCGCAGCCCGTTCCCATGTCCGCCGCGCCGATGACCAACATGTAAGTTCCGTCGTCGTTCAACCTGACGGTGACCGACCCCGAATCGATGCCAGCGATGCCCGAGCCCTGCATGGACATGCCCACACCCGCAGCGCGAACCTTGCCATTGCCCATGTCGCGCACGGGGTATTTCGCCTCCCAGTCGAACATCTGGCGGCAACGGTCCATGCAACGATCGAGCGCACAGGCGTTGGCCACCTCGTTGAAGTAGGCGGGCATGGTCATGCCCTCGCGCAGCATGTTCTGCTCGCGCAGTCCGACCGGGTCGCGGCGCAGCATCTCGGCGAGCTCGTTCACCGCGGTTTCCACGGCGAACTGGCCCTGCGTCGCCCCGAAACCACGGTACGCGCCCGAGGGCTGCATGTTCGTGTAAACCACGTCGGCCGTGAACTTGAACGCCTCCAGAGAGCCTGTGTAGAGGGGGATGGACTTGTGCCCGGTGAGACCCACCGTCGCCCAGCCATGCTCACCGTATGCGCCCGAGTTCGACAGCGTCGTCACGTCGAGCGCACGAATGCGCCCATCGTCGTTCGCGCCGAGGCGAACCTTGATTTCCATCTCATGGCGCGGGGAACCGCAGGTCTGGGCCTCTTTTCGCGTGAACACGCACATCGCGGGGCGGCCCGTCTTCATCGTGACGAACGCGGGATACACCTCGCATACCGCGGTCTGCTTCGCACCGAAACCGCCGCCGATGCGCGGCTTCTCCACGCGAATGCGGCTCTTCGGGATGCCCAGCGCATGGGACAGGATGCGGCGGACGTGGAACACGATCTGCGTGGACGAGATCACATGCAGGCGCCCGTAGCGATCCAGCTCGGCGTACGTGCGGAACGTCTCCATCATGGCCTGGTTGAAGGCCTTCGTGTGGTAGGTGCGCTCCAAGACGATGTCGCAGTCGGCGAGCACCGCCTCCACGTCACCGTCGGCGTCGGCAGTCGTACCCACGAGGTTGCGCTTGTTGTCTCCGCCCAAGTCACAGAGCATATGCCAGTCATCCTCGGGGTGCACGAGCGTGGGATTGTCCTTGGCGGCGCGAAAATCCAGCACGGGATCAAGCACGTCGTAGGTCACCTTGATGCGCGAAAGGGCTGCCTCGGCCGCCTTCTCGCTCTCGGCCGCCACGATAGCCACCACATCGCCCACATAGCGCACATGACGATCGATGATCAGGCGGTCGTAGGGGCTTGTCTCAGGATAGGTCTGCCCCGCGTTGCTGAAGCGCTCCCCCGGCACGTCTTCCCAGGTGTAGACGTCAACCACGCCGGCAATCTTCTTCGCCTTCGACGTGTCGATGTCCTCCACGATGGCGTTGGCATGAGGGCTCCGCAAAAGCTTCACCACGAGCGCGTCGGGCGCAATGTCCTCGGTGAACACAGGCTTGCCCAAAAGAAGCTGCAGCGAGTCCTTCTTGCGGACGGACTTGCCGACCGATTGGTAGTCGGGTCTATTCACGTGAGCTCCCTTCCTCTTTTCTGCTGGTGAGGAAGTTGCGAATGCCGCGCAACTGGCCCACATACCCCGAGCAGCGGCACAGGTTACCGGAAAGGTACGAAAGAATCTCCTCATCGGTAGGGTCGGGGTTCTCGCGCAAAAGCGCGATCGTGTTCATCACGAAGCCCGGGTTGCAGAAGCCGCACTGCTCGGCGCCCTGATCGGCGATGAAACCCACGAACTCGGACGCTTCGTCCTGCAGCCCCTCGAGGGTATGCACGCTATGCCCATCGGCGCGGGCAACCAACGTGGAGCAAGACAGCACCGGCTCGCCGTCGAGAAGCACCGTGCACAGACCGCAGGCAGACGTCTCGCAGCCGCGCTTCACGCTTAAGCAGCCGTGGGCGCGAACGAAATCGATGAGCAGCATATCGGCCGAGACGTCGTCGGATACCGTCCTGCCGTTCAGCTTGATCGTAACCTCCATTACCGCACCTCCCCCAATGCCAGCAGGGTGCGACGCACAAGCACGGGTACCAACGCGCGGCGATACTCCGCCGAGCCCCACATGTTCCCGGAAACGCGAACGACTCCCGCCACGTAGTCGGCGAACGCCGCAGCGCTTTCCTCGGTGATGCCGCCAGCGAGAATGCCCCGCTCATCGCGAAGAAGCATCGCACGCGCCGGGCGGGAACCCACGACGACGCGGTACTCCTCCCCCACCTTGGCCGCTGTGCAATTGAGCGTGGGCAGGTCGGTTCGCTGCTTGCGCACCGCCTGGTAGGCGAAGGCGCCGGGACGCTTCTTGACGATCAGGCGGACGAGGATGTCGTTGTCGTAGGGCATGCGCACAAACTCTTCCAGGGGCACGAAGCCGCCCTTGAAAAGCTCAACGGAGCTGTCCATGGCAAGGAATATCGCAACGACGTCGGAAAAGCCCATGCGGCGCCACAGGCTTCCGCCCAGCGTGGCGCCGTTGCGGAATTGCACGCCCACGATATCGCGCAGCGCGTCTTCCACCGCGCCGCAGGAGTAAACGTCCAGGCCAGGATGCTTCTCCATCTGGCGCAGGGTCGCCATGGCGCCGATGCGAAACTCGCCTTCGGTCTCCTCGATCGCATCCAAACCCAAATCGCAAAGATCGATGGCGGTGCCGAAGGAATGGGTGCCCATCTTCAGCCACATCATGCCCCCGACCACGCGGTTGCGCTTCTTCTGATTGAGCTCCCACGCCTCTTCCAGGCTTTGCGGGCGCACGTATTTTTGGAAGGTAATAATGTCACTCGCCCCATTATTTGAGGTTTACATAGTCTTCGCTATTATACTGTGGCGCAAGGGGCATCCCCGAAAACATACCTGACCAACCATCGAATTTGCAGAGGCGCCCCATCATGACCCACCCCGCCCGAGGATCGCAGACAAAGCACGGATGCATCATCATGGCATCGGGCACGAGCACCCGCTTCGGAGCGAACAAGCTTATAGCCGAGCTCGGCGGCATGCCGCTTATCCAGCACGTACTGCGAGCAACCGGTGGGCTGTACGCCAGGCGCGTTGTGGTCACGCGGCACTCGGACGTGGCGCGCCTGTGCGATATGCGAGGAATCGAAGTCGTCCTGCATGATGAGCCCCTAAGAAACGACACCGTGCGCTTGGGAATGGAGAAGATGGCGGACTGCGACACGGTCACGTTCGTTCAAGGTGATCAGCCGCTCGTCAGCGCAAACAGCCTCGCTGCGCTTCTTCGCGGCGCTGAGGACCACCCCGATTGCATCTGGCGCGCAAGCTTTCGGGGCACGCCGGGCGCTCCCGTGCTCTTTCCCTCATGGTCGTTCGACGAGCTGCGATCGCTTCCGCCCGGCAAGGGCGGCGGCGTGGTCGCCAAGGCGCACAAGGAGCGCGTGCGCACCATCGAGGTTTCCAGCAAATGGGAGCTCTTCGACGTGGACACCCCCGATGACCTGCAAACCCTTCAAGCGCATCTCGAAAACGGGCTCAAATAAGGGCCGAACAGAAAGAAGGCGCCTCGCGGAATCGTCGTTCCACGGGGCGCCTTCTGCGCTTGCGCTTTATCTGCTAACCTCTATGCGTTTGCGTCCGTTTTCGAAGGAATCGCCTTGTCCTTGGGAAGAACGACGTTCAAGACGATGGCGACCGCCGCCGCGGCAACGATGCCGGAGCCACCGAAGATGAGGCTCACCATCTGGGGAGAGCCCGCCAGGATAGCGGGATTGGCGCCGATGCCGTAGCCCAAGCCCAGCGCCACCGACACGATGCTCAGGTTGCGCGGGGTCAGCGGATCGCGTGTGATCAGCTGGATGCCGCTCACCACGATGGACGCGAACATGATGACGGCCGCGCCGCCCAAGACGGACTGCGGCATGATGGACACCACCGCGCCGAGCTTCGGGCATAGACCGCACAAAATCAGGAAGACGGCGCCGCAGGCCAAAGCCTTGCGGTTCACCATCTTGGTCATCGTGACCAGGCCCACGTTCTGGCTGAACGACGTGTTCGGCAGAACGCCGAAGAGAGCCGCGAAACTCGAGCCCACGCCGTCGCAGACCACGCCGCCGGAAAGCTCCTTGTCGGTCGCCTCGCGGTCCATGCCGCCCTGCGTGACGCCGGAGATATCGCCAACGGTCTCGACCGCTGTGACGATGAACATCACGAGCACGGGGGCAATGGCGCGCATGTCAAACACCGGCGCCACAGGCAGCGGGTTCGGGATGGCAAACCATGCCGCTGCAGCGACCTTATCCCAGTTCAAAACCCATGCCTTGGTGTACTCGACACCCTCGGAGTTGATGCCTGTAGTAGGCAGGACCAGCCCCATGATACCCGCAACGACATAGCCGACGACGATGCCGACCAGAATGGAAGACGCGCTGACGAAGCCCGTCGTCGCATGCTTCACCGCCAAGATGACGACGAGGACGATAAGCGCCAGGCACAGGTTCTCGGGGGAACCGAAATCAGCCGCGCTATTGCCGCCGCCGAACGCGTTGACGCCGACGCTGATGAGGCTCAGGCCGATAGAAAGGACGACAGTACCCGTAACGATGGACGGGAAGAAGCGGCGCAGCGGCTTCAGGAAGAAACCGAGCACAGCCTCGAACAGGCCGCCGATGATCGAAGCGCCCATGATGGCGCCGTAGGCAACGAGACCGCCGCCCATTGAGGCCGCCACGGAATTGAACACGCCGATGAAGCCAGAAGACGTGCCCATGATGATAGGAACCCTGCCGCCAACAGGCCCGATGCCGAAAAGCTGAACCAAGGTCACAACGCCTGCGATCCACATGGCGTTCTGCAGCAGCGCCAGCTGGATATCGGCAAACTCGGCTCCCGCCAGGCCGCACGCACCCGTCACGATCAAAAGCGGCGTCAGGTTGCCCACGAACATGGCCAGAACATGCTGCAAGCCCAGGGGAATCGCCTGAGCGAGGGGCATGTCGCCCTCGAACGAGAAGACGCCGAGCGACCTCGCGCTGCCAGACGTCTTCTCCGAAGAAGCGGCCGCGGGCTTCTCTCCCGAAGCTTCTGAAGCCCGAGCCTCTGAAGCCGCCTCCTGTTTTTCCTCCACCATCTGAATCCCTCTCTAAAAGGACAGTAAAGTGAAAAAATAACACCGCGGGGCGCGCATTTGAAGAAGCAACAGGGATTTTTCCATGTAGGGTCTTAAATTCAGTCCCTTGATTCGGGCCCGCATCACATAAGCGGCCGCAAGCTGCGCTCCAAGATGCCGTGCACGCAGGCGATTGCCGCGCCGTAGTTCACCATGGGCGTGCCGCTTCTCGCCGCCACGCTCTGTCGCCAGCGCATCTCCTTCTCGTTGAGCATGCACCCGCCGCAATGCACCACCACGTCGTAGCCGCTGACGTCGTCGGGAAACCCATGCCCCTGAGTGAACTCGAACGTCGGATTCGCGCCGCAATGGCCGCGAATCCACGCAGGCATTTTCACCGTGCCGATGTCCTCGCACTGACGATGGTGCGTGCAGCCCTCTGAGATGAGCACGCGGCTTTCGTCGGTGAGCGCGCCGAGCGCCGCCGTGCCTTCCACAAGCGTGCGCAGATCGCCTTTATAACGAGCCATGAGAAGGGAAAACGACGTGAGCGGCGTCGTCTCCGGAACGATGCTCGCAACCTTTTGGAACGCTTGCGAATCGGTGATCACGAGGCGGACGTCGTGCACCGCCGCCAGAAGGTCGGCGAGCTCTCCGGGCTGACAGACCATGGCGCTCGCATGGGCGTCGAGAACGTCGCGCAAGACGAGCTGTTGCGGCAAGATGATGCGGCCCTTCGGCGCCGACGAGTCGATGGGAACGACAAGCACCACCTTGTCGCCCGGCGAGAGCAAATCGGCCGCAACACGGCGCTCATGCGCGGCCGATCCCCCCACGTGCGCAAGAGCTTCCTTCAGCTCGTTTATGCCCGCGCCCGTGCGCGCGCTTGCAAGAACTTCTGCGCGAGCTGGGGCGACAGGGGCGTCGGCGTCGGGGGCGGCGACAACCTGGGCGATGGAAGCGTCGGCGGCGCCCGATGAGGCTCCCCCGGTAGCGCCGCCCGAACCCGCAGCAACCCCTTCCCCCGACAGAAGGTCGGCCTTGTTGCGCACCACGATGAAGGGCAGCCCGAGCTCCTCGAACAGGGAGATCAGCTCGTGCTCGGCTGCGACCAGCGCGCGCGTGGCGTCGGTCACGAGCACGGCCACGTCGCAGGTGCGCAAGGTCTCGCGCGTGCGCTCGACGCGGCGGGCACCCAGCTCCCCAACGTCGTCGATACCGGGGGTGTCCACGATGTCGACCGGCCCCAACGGCAGAAGCTCCATAGCCTTGCGCACCGGGTCGGTCGTGGTGCCGGCGACATCGCTCACAAGCGCCACCTGCTGCCCGCACACCGCGTTCACCAGGCTCGACTTGCCAGCATTGCGCACGCCGAAGAACCCGATCCGCACGCGCTCGCCTGAAGGCGTCTCGTTCAAACCCATGTTGGAGCCATCCTTTCGCCTTGCTATCGCAGCACGCCTTGCGCACCGCGCGAAAACCTCGCTAGAACCTCAAATCGCGCTCGCCCTTGTGCACGACCGCAGAAATCGCCTCAGCGCACTGGCGGCGCCGCTTCTCGTCCTCGACCTTGAGCAGTTCGCGCTCGATGAGCGCAAAGCCCTTTTGAGAGGTATCGGGCTTGGCGTAATCCGTCAGATATTCCGCAAGCGTGACGAGCGCGTTGGGGTGACAGTAATTCAAGATTTGCCCGCTCTTGCAAAAGCTCATGAACCGGTCGCCCGTGCGCCCCGCGCGGTAGCACGCCGTGCAGAAGCTGGGGACATGCTCCTGATCGATCAGCCACGAGACCACGTCGTCGAGTGTGCGCTGGTCGCTCACGTCGAACTGCTCGGTGTCGTGCGGGCGCGCCTGCTCAGTGTAGCCACCCACGCTCGTGCGGCTTCCTCCCGAGATCTGGCTGATGCCGTAGCGCAACGCGCGCTCCCGCACCGTCTGGCTCTCGCGCGTGGAGATGATCATGCCCGTGTAGGGCACCGTGATGCGGATGAGCGCGATGATCTTCTCGAACATCTCGTCGGGAATGCCGTTGTCGAACACGTCGGGGTCGATGTCCATAGCGGGCTTCACGCGCGGCACGCTAATAGTGTGCGGGCCCACGCCGTGCACGGCTTCCAGGTGTTCCGCATGCATGATAAGGCCCGCGAACTCGTAACGGTAGCTCTCGAGCCCGAACAGCACGCCCAAGCCCACGTCGTCGATGCCGCCCTCCATGGCGCGGTCCATCGCCTCGGTATGCCAGTTGTAATCGCTCTTCGGCCCCGTCGGGTGCAGGCGCTTGTAGCCTTCCTTGTTGTACGTCTCCTGAAACAGGATGTACGTGCCGATCTCGGCCTTTTTGAGCATGCGGTACTCCTCCACCGTCGTGGCGGCGATGTTCACGTTCACGCGGCGGATGGCACCGTTTTTGTGCTTGATGGAATAGATGGTGTCCATCGATTCCAAAATATACTCGATGGGGTTGTGCTTCGGGTCCTCGCCCGCCTCGATGGCAAGGCGCTTGTGGCCCATGTCCTGCAGTGCGATGACCTCGGCGCGAATCTCGTCTTGCGTGAGCTTGCGGCGCGGAATCTCGCGGTTCTTGGCGTGATAGGGGCAGTACAGGCAACTGTTCACGCAATAGTTCGACAGGTACAGCGGCGCGAACAAAACGATGCGGTTGCCGTAATAAGCCTGCTTGATGTCGTGCGCAAGCTGCTTGATGGCCGCGTTCACCCCCGCGTCCTCGCAGACCAGAAGCACGCTCGCCTCGCGATGGGTAATCATGGCGCCGTGCTCGCTTGCCGGGTGCAAGTGGGGCTTACACTTCTTCAAAATGTCGTAGCACAGCTGCACGTCGTCCTTGTGCGCGTCGGCGAAGGCGAGCGTATCCAAGATTTCCTCGTCGTTGATGAACTCATCGGCGCAGAGCGATTTCGGGTTATACGAATACCCCATAGGGTCCTTCTTTCTTTCGTGCTTTCAAGCGCCCGACGGCAATCACGTCTCGGGCAGGGGCGCCATATCACCGCGGTCGACGACGAGCTCGTAGCCGATCGACAGCATGCGCGCGCCCAGGCAGCCGCGACATTCCGCAGCCTCTTCACCCGTACATATCTTGTTATCGTACAAATCGTAGTCTTTGCGACGATTAACCGGCGAAAGGTTCGGCATCACGACGTTCGCGCCGGCAAGGATTCCCCGCTCGCGCCCATCGGGAACGATCGTGCCGAGCGCCGTGGTCGCGGGAAGCAGCACATTCGGCTTGATGAGCCGGATGATCGACAGCAAATAGCACGTGAGTTCCGCCGTACCTGGCGCGAAGGCGGAAAACGGCGTCGCGTGGTGCGGCACGAACGGGCCGATGCCGCACATCTCGGGCTGGAACTGTTCGATAAACTGCAGGTCGCACGCAAGGTCGGCCGCAGTTTGGAGCGGTGCGCCCACCATGAAGCCGGCACCCACCGCGTATCCGATTTCGCGCAGGTCGGAAAGGCAGCGCATGCGGTTCTCGAGCGACATCTCGGGGGGGTGCCAACGCCTGTAGAGCGCAGGGCTTGCCGTCTCGTGGCGCAGCAGGTAACGTTCGGCGCCCGCCTCATGCAGGCGCTCGTAGCTTTTGCGGCTTCGCTCGCCGAACGACAACGTGACCGCGCAGTCGGGGTGTGCCGCATGAATGCGCTCGATGATGCCGCACAGCACGTCATCGGCGAAGAAGGGGTCTTCCCCACCCTGCAAAACGAACGTGCGAAACCCCAGGTCGTAGCCAGTGTCCGCACATTTGACGATCTCGTCGGCGGAAAGGCGGTAGCGACGCGTCGTTGCGTTCGACCGGCGGATGCCACAGTACAGGCAGTCGTTCTTGCAGAAGCTCGACACCTCGATGAGCCCGCGGGTGAACACCTTCGTGCCATATACCTGTCTGCGCACGGCATCGGCGCGACTCGCAAGCTCACGGGCCGCGCCGGGCGTGCGCTGCGCGATGAGCCGCTCGTATTCGCCAAGCGAAAGTGAGCGGGTGCGGCACAGCTTGTCGATGAGGAGCGCGAGCCCCTCATCGGCTTCACTGCTATGTAAGTCGTGGGGCACCTAGATATCCCACGTAAGCTGATCGGTGTGGAGCAGCTTCTCGGCCTTCTCGGAAAGCGGACGCTCATAGAGTCTCTCGTAGAGCGCCGCGATGTCGGGGTTCTCGTGCGAGTAGCGCAGCACGTCGGCCCCGTCGAGCGAGTTGAGCACCGCAGCACGCTCGCGCGCGAGCTCCTGGTTGAAGGCGATCGGCTGCCCGCCGCCGCCCACGCAACCGCCCGGGCAGGCCATGATCTCGACGAAGTCGTAGCTCGCTTCGCCCGACTCGAGCGCATCAAGCAGCGACGCTGTGTTCTCCAGGCCGCTCGCGATGGCGATACGAAGCTGCATGCCCGCGATCTCGAGCGTCTTGTCGACCCAGGGCTTATCGGGCGTCGCTGCCGTGGTGTCGCACGTGCTGAAGTCGGGATTTTCGCCCGTAAGGAAGAACGCCGCCGAACGAAGCGCTGCCTCCATCACGCCACCCGTGCGCCCGAAGATGGTTCCCGCGCCCGTCGAGGTTCCCAGCGGGTCGTCGAACTTCTGCTCGGGCAGCGCGGCGCAGTCCACGTTGAACATGCGCAGCATGCGATCGAACTCGCGCGTGGTGAGCACGGCGTCGACGTCCTGGCCGGCCTCCGAGGACAGCTGCGGGACACCCGCCTCGTACTTCTTGGCGACGCACGGCATGACGGAGACGACGAAGATTCGTTTTCCCTGTTCGACAGCTTGCTCGGGCAAAAGCGCCTTCGCCGTTGCTCCCAGCATCTGGTGCGGGGACTTGCTCGAAGAGAGCTGTGCGACGAACTGCGGGTAGTGCAGCTTGGCAAAGCGCACCCAACCCGGGCAGCAGCTCGTGAACATGGGCCGCGGCTTGCCTTCCTTGACCCACTCGATGAACTCGTTCGCCTCCTCCATGATGGTAAGGTCGGCGCCGAAGTCGGTGTCGAAGACGTAGTCGAAGCCGAGTGCACGCAGCGCGGCGACCATGCGGCCCTGCGTAGCCTGCTCGCGGGCAAGGCCCACGCCCTCGCCCCACGCCGAGCGGATGGCGGGAGCGACCTGGACCACCGTTATCGTCTGAGGGTCGGCAAGCGCCGCGAGCACGTTGTCAGTGTCGTCACGCGCAGTAAGAGCGCCCGTCGGGCAATGGGTGATGCACTGGCCGCAGAGAGCACAGCCCGCATCGGCGATGTGCGCACCGTCGGCAACCCGCACGCCTCGATAGGAGGCGGGGCCGGACATCTCCCACACCGAGCAGTGCTGCACCTTGGCGCATTCGGCGACGCAGCGCATGCAACGGATGCATTTGGTGGCGTCGCGCTGCAAAGGGAACTCCCCATCCCACGCTTCGAAGGCGAACACGGGGTCGCGCTCGAGGTCCGCCACACCGAGCGAGTTCGCGAGATTTTGCAGCGCGCAGGTGCCGCTGCGCTTGCACGTGGTGCATTCGCTGCGATGACCTGCGAGAATAGTCTTCACGTTCTGACGGCGGGCAGAGATGGCGCGCGGGGTCGCCACGCGCACGGACATGCCGTCGAACACGGGGGTGTTGCAGGCGGCAGCCAGGCCGTCCTGCCCTTCGACCTCGACCACGCACACGCGGCACGAGCCGATCTCGTTGATCTTCGCCATATAGCACAGCGTCGGGATGTCGACGCCGGCGAGCTTCGCGGCGTCCAAGATGGTGGAGCCTTCGGGGACCTCTACGGCCACGCCGTCGATGGTTACCTTACACATATTGGACCCTTCCCTCGTCAAGAACACCGCAGCCGAAATGATCGCAGCGCAGGCAGCGACGCGCTTCCTGGAACGCCTCTTCGGCCGACATCTCCACCTCGACCGCATCGAAGTCTCCCTTGCGCTCGCGCGCGGGACGCTCCACAACGTTCACGCGACCGCAGGGCTGACGCCAGTTCGCCGCGGCGGGAGGAACTTCGACGCCGCAATCGAGCTCATGGTTGAACCCCAGGTAATCGTCGATGTTGCGCGCGGCCACCTTGCCAGCGCCGATGGCGATGATCACGGTCTTCGGGCCCACCTGACAGTCGCCGCCCACGAACACGTTGTCGAGCGACCCCACCGACTTCAAGCCATCGTCGGCTTCGAAGTAGGTGCGATCGGCCTGCATGCCCGCCTCTTCAAACGGCGCGCTCTCGATGTCTTGCCCAACGGCGATGAGCACCACGTCGGCAGGCACGCGCACAAGCGGCTTGTCCGCCTTCTGCGGAGCCGGACGGCCACGCTTCACGGGGCCGATGAACTGCGGCTGGGTATACAGCGCCACGGCCTGGCCGTTTTCGACCTCGATATGGTCGGGTGCCTGCAAGGTCATCATCTCGACGCCTTCCTGCATGGCGGAGTCGATCTCCGCGCGCAGCGCCGTCATATCCTCGAGACGGCGGCGATAGGCAACCGTCACGCTCGCGGCGCCGGCACGCACGCTCGTGCGCGCGCAGTCCATGGCGACGTTGCCGCCACCGACGACCACCACGTTCTTGCCCGTGAAGTCGGGGTATTCGTCGTCCCCAATCTTGGTGAGCAGGTCGACGGCGCTCATCACGCCCTCAGCGTCGGCCCCATCGAGCTTTAAGGTCTTGCCTCCCTGGGCGCCGATGGCCACATACACCGCGTCGTATTCTTCGGAAAGACGGCGCATGCCCTCAGCATCGATGCGACACTCCGTGTGCACAGTGACGTTGCCCGCCGACACGATGGCGCGGATGTCCTCGTCGAGGCGCTCGCGCGGGAAGCGGTACGCCGGGATGCCGTAGCGCATCATGCCGCCGAGCTGCTTGCGCATCTCGAGCACATGCACCTCATGTCCCATAAGGGCGCAGAAGTATGCGCAGGTCAGGCCAGAGGGGCCGCCACCCACGATGGCGACCTTCTTGCCCGTGGGCGCTGCGGGGGCAGGTGTTGGCACCTGATCTGCGGCAAGCTGGTCAACCGCGAACTTCTTGATGCCGCGAATGTTGATCGGAGCATCGATGAGCGTGCGGCGGCAGCGATTCTCGCACGGATGCTCGCACACGAACGCGCATGCCGTGGGGAATGGGTTGTCCTTGCGAACCATGCCGATCGCCCCAGCGTAATCGCCCGAGCCCGCAAGCGCGATGTATGCCGGCACGTTCACGTGTGCCGGGCACAGCGTTTCGCACGGCACCGTCTGCGCGACACCTTCGCGGCATTGCCCCTGCTTGACGTGGCTTTCGAACTCTTCTTTAAACGTGTCGAGGCCCGCAAGGAGCACTTCGGCCGCATGCCAGCCGATAGCGCAATCGGCGGTGTCGCGCACGACCGTGGCCTGGGCGCGGATCTCGTCGAGCACATCGGGCTCGACGTCGAACGCGAGAACCTCTTCGAGCAGTGTCTCGATATGGGCTATCCCCTCGCGGCACGGCACGCACTTGCCACACGTTTGGCATCCGCCAGCACGCAGCAGGTCGAGCTGCATCGCCACGGCACACATGCCAGGCGGCATGGCCTCCACCCTGCGCTCGTACTCGTCCAAAAACGTTGCGAACTTGGCGTCGTCTTTGGCACGTGGCGCGACCGATAGTCTTGCCATATGACCCCCCTCATCGTTTAAGTGATGAAATGTGATAAGATGTGACACGTGTATGGCATGCATCGTCATCACGGTTTCCTCACCCTACCATTACGCTATGAAAGCCCGCAAACCCCAATCGCCGAAGCGGGAGTCTGCGGCCATCAGCGGTATAGGGGTTTGCAAGCGCACCGTTATCACCCGTTGCGGCACCTTCCCCCTTCCTTCCTCCTCCGCGCAAGCACACCCTGCCCGCCTCGCCCCTCGCAGCCCCTTCTCTTGCCAGCACGCGCTATCGCCCCCATCGCCCCAACACGCATGACGGGCAGAATCTACCGCTGGGCGTACACGCAGGAATTGTTTGTTACCTCGCAGGCCACATATGACTAGAATCGGCCCATATCCCCAATTGCAGGGGAAATCCCCATCAATAAGGAGGACCCATGGGCTTCTACAGTGGAAAGACGGCCATTGTCACGGGCGCCGGCTTCGCAGCGCTCAAGGACGGCTCCGCCGGCTCTATCGGCTACGGCATCGCCACGGCGTTCGCCAAGGAGGGCGCGAACCTCGTCATCACCGGCCGCAACGAGAAGAAACTCGACGCCGCAAAGGAGAAGCTCGAGAGCGCTTACGGCATCGAAGTGCTAATCGCGCAGGCCGACATCAACGCCTCCGCCGACAACAAGGCGGTTGCGCAGGGCGTTGTTGACGAGGCGATGGCCAAGTTCGGGCGCATCGATTTCCTCGTGAACAACGCTCAGGCGTCCGCGTCGGGCGTTACGCTCGCCGACCACACCCCCGAGCAGTTTGACCTCGCCATCTATTCCGGCCTCTACGCCGCCTTCTACTACATGCAAGCTTGCTACCCTCATCTTAAGGAGACGAAGGGTTCCGTCGTGAACTTCGCAAGCGGCGCCGGCCTGTTCGGCAACTACGGGCAGTGCGCCTACGCGGCCGCCAAAGAGGGAATCCGCGGCCTGACGCGCGTCGCAGCAACCGAGTGGGGCCCGGACGGCATCAACGTGAACATCGTGTGCCCGCTTGCATGGACCGCCGCCTTGGAGAACTTCAAAGAACAATACCCCGAGGCCTACGAGGCCAACGTCCACATGCCGCCGATGGGCCACTATGGCAACGTCGAGACCGAAATCGGCCGTGCGGTCGTTCAGCTCTGCGGCCCCGACTTCAAGTTCATGAGCGGCGAGACCATCACGCTCGAAGGCGGCATGGGCCAGCGCCCGTAAGCTGCGTCTGCCGCGTGTCCCCAAACCTCCGCGAACGACTTTTCGAGGATCAACGCGAACGCCCGAGGCGCAGGTCGGTTGAACCTGGCGCGCCCCGGGCGTTTTACGTCACGAGGTTACCGACGAAGTGGCTCCCAACTTCGCCCGACCCCGTCCCACGCCGAGGCAATACGCGCCGCGATGCCGATAAGGTGTAGAATCGCTTCATCGGCATCGGCGTCGCAAGCGGAAAGCCCTCGGTAGCCCCGCTGCGCAACCTCACGATGCCATGCAGCCAACGAAAGGATGAGCATCATGCAGGTTATCACCGACCAGGTCACCGTGTTCTCGAAGGACAACAAGCCATGCGCCACCGCCAAGCCGGGCGAAGTGCTGCTGTTCAAGACGCTCGATTGCTTCAGCAACCGCATCCCCGACGAGCAGACGACGATGGCCGACCTGGATTACTCCTACGGCTTCGCAAATCCCGCCGCCGGCCCCGTCTACATCGAAGGCGCGGAACCCGGCGACGTGCTCGTTGTCGACATCTTCGACGTGGAAGTCGCCGATGAGGGAACTATCGCCACCGACGACCACTGCGGCCCGCTCTTCGAGACGACGGGCTATCGCACCAAAAAGATTCCCATTAAAGACGGCATGGCCACGTTCAACGAGGTCAGCTTCCCCATCGACCCGATGATCGGCGTCATCGGCACGGCGCCTTCCGGCCCCGACGTCATCGACGGCTTCGTCGGCAGCCACGGCGGCAACATGGACAACAAGAAGATCACCAAGGGCACGCGCCTGT
>OLQV01000554.1_pt1 | contig 33521 bp, 35 predicted proteins | sample 1672371 | NCBI WGS metagenome assembly OLQV01 (sample SAMEA3136676, study PRJEB25190) | human gut metagenome
TATATCAAAAAAGTAGACACATTCCTTTTATGTCTACTTTTATTTTACAACTTCATTTTATTAAATAAGCTATTCTTTTTCTAAATAATCTTTACCTTTAAAAGGATCACTCATAAGTAAATTAGGAAATCCCTGTTGTCTTAAAGCCTCATAGGTAATTAATGCCACGCAATTAGATAAATTAAGAGCTCTAACATTATCACTTGTCGGTATTCGGTAGCAGTTCTCTAAATTATCATGAAGTATTTCCCTAGGAATACCAGTACTCTCTTTACCAAATATTAAATAATAATTTTTATTCTTATCACTAAAATCAATCTCACTATAAGGTTTAGTTCCATATCTAGTAAAATAAAAATATTCTCCATCGTTATGTTCCTTAAAATCATCATAATCAATATATCTTTGATAATTAACCTTATCAATATAATTAACACCACTTCTTTTAATTCTCTTCTCATCCATAACAAAACCAAGTGGTTCTATCAAATGAAGACAACTATTAGTTCCTGCACAAGTCCTCATTATATTACCAGTATTCTCTGGTATTTCAGGTTCATATAAAACAATATTAATCATTTATTACAACTTCTTTCTCCAAATATTTCTCTAATTTTTTAATATTATAATTATCCTCTTTTATATTATAAACATCAGTCAAAACACCATCTCTAAACACCATAACTGAAGGAATATCTACTTTAGTTCCATATTTCTTTTCCATCTTTAAAAGTACATTATTATCCTTAATTTCATTAGTCAAATCTAAATATAATATACTACTATTCAAATTATTCTTAATAATAACATTCTTAAACTTATTCTCAAATAATCTAATATTAACATCATTTAACACCGAAGTATAAATTACTGCATCCTTATTTTCTACTATATAATCATTAAGCTCATTATAATTAATAGGCATTATATAATCATCCAAAATAGGTAACTCTAACTTACTCTTCTCTTTAGAACTATACCACATAAAAATATATATAACCCCTATTATAGTAATTATCAATACTAATGCTAATATTATATAATTCTTAAAAGCAATTTCTCTTTCTTTCTTCATAAGTTCACTCTCCTCTTAATATTGTATCAATAAATAAATAATTTTTCAATATCAAACAAAAAATTATCTAGCATAACCATATACTTTACCATTTTCTAAAGTAATACCCTTATAATAAAACAAATCACTAACCGTAACAAACTCATACCCCATATCCATCAAAGTAGGAATAATAACTTCTAATGCATTAGCAGTAGCACTATAAATATCATGCATTAAAACAATATCACCATCCTTAACCCTATTAATAACCCTATTACTAATTCTATTAGAATTATGATATTTCCAATCCAAAGTATCAATATCCCATATAATAATAGGAGACCCCGCTAGTTTTTTAATAGTTTTATTAAAAGAACCATAACTCGGTCTAAGTAATCTAGGCTTTTTTTTCGTAACATCAAAAATAAGATCACTAGTAGTCTCTATTTCCTCTCTAATCTTATTTTCTTTATATTTAGTTAAAAGTAAATGACTATAAGTATGATTACCAATTTCATTACCATTACTAACCATTCTTTTAAGAATATATTCATTACCATGAATTCTACTACCAAGTACAAAAAAAGTAGCCTTAGCATCATACTTCTCCAAAATATTAAGTATCTTATTAGTATTATAATTAGGCCCATCATCAAAAGTAATAGCAATAAATTTTCTACCATCATACCTACCACTATTAGTAATAAAATCATACTCATAATAACTATTATATATTCTATTAATACTATTATTATTCATATCAATAACAAAACTATCATTACTATCATTGATAATACTACCATTTAAAATATATTTATAAAAAGTAATATAATAATTATTATCATTATTACTATAATCATAATCAATAAATATATTATCATCACTATCAATATAACTACCTAAATAATTATTAATATAATTATCAATCATATCATTACCAAAAAAAGGATAATTAATTTCTTTATCATTATTAAAAACACACTTATTAACAATCCCTTTATCATAATCAACAATAAAAATCATCATAGAAATAATAATAACTGGTAAAATAAAATACCTATATTTCATAACCTCACCTAAATAATAATATGAAAAAAAGACTAAAATATTAGTCTCTAATATTAATACCATCAAAATCTACATTAAGAAACTTCTTACTAGATAAATAATCACATAAATGAACAAATCTTTGATATTTATCTTTAGGAATAGGTAAAACCTCATTACCATTATAATCCTTATTCCATATTCCCATATGTGAAGAAATAACTCTAATAAGCAAATCAAATTCACTATCACTAAGTGATAACTTATCCCTATTCTCTTTTATCAAATCACACACTATTAAAGGATGATCAAATCTTGTATATTTTTCATGAATAATACCACTTTTACAACCATCATGTAAAATAATAGCCATGATTATAACATCTTTTTCATTATTATTAAAATTATTAAGACCAGGATTATCTAAAAGTTCCTTAGCTATTCTAGCAGCTACTTTAGTATGTTTAACAAGACCATGCTCACTACTAGCAAATAAAGGATGATATTTTCCCGTACTAGAAGCAGGAATTTCAAAGAAATAGTCAGGTAACTTACTAACCAAATATTTAATATCCTCTCTCTTCTTTTCATCTTTAATATAATTATATTCAACATTAAAATAATCTATCTTATCCATCAAATCACTTCCTAATCTTATTTTTTAATATTAATATCAACAGTGGTATAAGGAATAACAATACCTTCTTTATCAAAAGTATCTTTAACTAATCTCAAAAATTTTCTTTTAGCGGTAAATCTATCTGCAGACTTACAACTAACATCCACCATATAACCAAGCGAAGATTCACCTAATTCATCAAGACCTAAAAGTTTATAATCAATAACACCTTCTATTTTTAAAACATCTTCTCTTATACTTTCCAAAATTTTTTCTAATTTATCAAGTTTAGTATCATAAGCAACATTAAGTTTAATAAATAAATCAGTATTAGATAAATTATAATTTAATACCTCACTAAAAGAAGAATTAGATATTGATTTAACTTCCCCAGAAGCACTTCTAATTTTTGTAGTTCTAAGGCCAAGTTCAATAACAGTACCCGTAAATCCATTAATCATAACCAAATCACCAACAGAAAACTTATTATCAAATATAATAGATATTCCCGCTAATAAATCCTTAAGAATATCTTGAAAAGCAAGACCAATAACAGCAGCAAAAATACCAAGCGAAGCAATAATACTAGAAGTATCAACACCATATAATTTAAGAATCTCAAGTACTATTAATATAAGAATTAAATATTTAAATATATTTTTAAATAAATTAATAATAGTATCTTTCCTCTTATCCTTACCACTAGTACTCTTATGCCTTAACATAATTTTATTAACCATATTACTAACAATAAAATTAATAGAAAACCCAATAACAATATATATAATAGGTAAATATACCTTTGAACTAGTAATAAATTTAATAAAACCTTCCATTATTTTTCCTTCCTTCTAATTTTAATTTTATTTCTTTCTATCGCAGCATCAATTTCCTTCAAAGTACCCTCTAAGTTATTAATTTTATTCTTATAATCAACAATTTTATTAATTGTTTCATTTTTCATTTCATATAACATATCTAATACATTTTTTTCCTTATTCATAATACCTCCGTATATACCTATTATATCATTATTTAAACATTCTAACAATAATTTCATTAGAAATATACATATATTCCTTATTAATTTTTATAAAATCATCATCTATAATTAAATAACCATCCCTAACCAAATCATTTATATTAAAAACATCTTGAAATTTTTTACCAAACTTCTTTTCAAAAGAAGTTAAACATATACCATCAAACTTTCTTAAACCAAGCATAACCTCATTTTCCATTCTAACATCAACATCCTCATACTCACTACTACCAATAAAATTACCTTCCAAATAACTATTAATATTCTTAGTATTACATCTTCTCACATTATCAATATAACTAGTACTAGATAACCCAAAACCATAATATTCCATATTATTCCAATACACTAAATTATGTCTAGACATAAAACCATCTCTAGCATAATTACTAATCTCATAATGAGTATAACCATTTTTTACTAATCTATCTTCAATATACTTATACATTTCATAATCAATATCTTCATCAATATTAACCATACCATTTATTTTAAGTACTGTATGTTCCTCAAGTATCAAACTATAAGTTGAAACATGTTTAACATCTAACTCTAAAACACACTGAATATCTCTTTTTAAAATATCCATATCACTATAAGCAGCATATATCAAATCAACATTAATATTATCAAAATACTTCTTAACTAATTCAATCTTATCAAAAACCATCTTTTTATTATGTCTTCTGCCAAGTAACTTAATAACATCATCATCAAAAGATTCAACTCCAATACTAATCCTATTAACACCATATTTATTCATAATCTTAAGTTTACTATCTGTAATAGATTCAATATTACATTCCATAGTAAACTCTATATCTTTATCTCTATTAAATATCTTAATAATTTCAAACAATTTAATTAATTCATCATCATCTAAACTACTAGGAGTACCACCACCAATATAAATAGAAGTAACAACTTCTCCCTTATATCTTTCACTAATCTCACTATTTAAACTATCAAGATAAGCATCAATATATTTTTTATTATAAAAAATCTTACAAAAGTCACAATAAGAACAAATACTATTACAAAAAGGAATATGAATGTAAATAGCCATAAACATCACCATAACTAGAATAACACACAAAGTGCCATTTTTCAATGTATAAAATAAAAATAACTAACCATCATAATAGTAGGTGATAAAATGAATAACATAGATGTAAGAAAATACATAATAGCTAATTTTAAAGATGATAGCGAAGAAGAAATCAAAAAATCCATTGAAGAATCAATATCTTCACATGAAGAAGATCCCCTAATAGGACTTGGTGTACTATTTGAACTTCAATGGCTTAATAGTAGTATCACTGAAAAAGAAACCATTCTAAAAAATATAAAAAAAGGTATGTAAACTACATATCTTTTTTTGCTATAAATAACTCAAGTAAAACCTTCCCATCCATTGTACCAGTTTTAATAGCTTTATCAATATCCGCTAAATTAGATAAATACTTAACAAGATCATTCTCACTATATAAATAAGCATCATTAAGCAAATACTTAACCCTATATACACTTCTAAACTCTAATATTTTAGCAATCTCATCATTAGATTTACCCTCATTATAAAGTCTCTTAACTTGAAATAATAACCTAATTTGACTAGCAATAATAGCCACTATTTGACTAACATCCATACCATCATTAATAAATTCATAATAAAGTTTCATAGCCTTCCTACTATCATTTTTAAGAAAAGCACTAACTAATTCAAAAACCGAATCATCACTACTCTCTTGTATAAGTAAAGAAATGTCATCATTATTAATAATCTTCTCATCAAGTTTATATAACATAAGTTTATCAAGTTCATTTTTAATATTATCAATATTATTACCACATCTACTCAAAAAATAACTAATTGTGGTACCTTCCATTCTATAATTATTCTTTTTTAAATAATCATTAACAAAATCATTTAAATAATCATTAGAAATATCCAACTTCATAACTATACCATTATCACTAATTAATTTAAATAATTTCTTTCTACTATCAATCGTTCCCTTATAAATAAATATCAAATAACTATTAACATTATAACTCTTAAAATAATCCTCTAATAAAGAAATATCTATATCTTTATAACTAGAACAGTCAATTACAATAAACTTATAAGGATTAAACATACCTACAGTAGAAGCCTCTACTACAATATCAGATATATTATCAATATCATAATAAATAGTTTCATCATTAATATTAAGACTATTCTTTAATTTCAAAACCTCATTATTTAAAAGAGAAACATCATCACTATATAACAAATAAAAATTACTTTTCTTCATCATTAACTACCTTACATGTATAGCCATCTTTCTGATAATAATCTAATAATTCCCCTTTAGCAGAAGGTAAAAAATAATTCTCTTCCGTACTAATACTAGAAAATAATCTATAAGTATAAGTATTATCATCAAACTTATAAGTGTCTCCCTCTTTAAAATATTGATAAAAGTAACTCTTATCTCTAAATTCTTTATAATAACTAACATCACTAAATACATAATCAGACTTAATATCAATTGACATAATTACCCCTTTACTACTAAAGATAAGTTCTATTTTCTCATTAACTGAAGCTGGAAGTTTATCATGGCTATAACTTTTGCTACAAACATATTCTTCATTTTTACCAGTAAATATTTCTGGATTAAAGAAAAGAAAAGCCGCTACTATCAAAATAAAAATAACAAAAAACAAAGTAGCAATACTTCCACTTTTTTTAGGAGGTACCTCATCTTTCTTCACTTCTGGCTTTGGAATAGTAATATCATATAATTTATTAATATCAACATCAAAATTACAAAGTTTTTCATCAATAATTTGAATAGAAGTAATCTTGTCCAAAGAAATAATCTCGTAATTATCATCATCTTCTTCATTAGCTAATTTATTAGTAAAATCTTTAATAACATCATCTTCTTCACTTTTAGATATCATAACCACAATTTCATTATTTTTAATAAAAGCCGAACCACTATATAACTTCTTATTATCATAACTATAAATAATATACTTATTACCACTCTTCTTATTTTTAAAAACAGCAAAAACATTTAAATAAACAGTTTCTTGTCCAAAAGTAAACTTAAAATCATTAAGTCTAATAACTTTTCCAAACATATCATATCACCTAATAAAATTATATACTAAAAATATCCAATAGTAAAGAAAAAACTGCCAAAGCAGTTATTTATATTTAACCTGATTAGCGGTAATATCAAAACCACCAACAAAAGTACTATCTTCTTCATACTCTTGATTATCATCAGTATTCTGAAGCCAAATAAGAATAGTGTAATTATTAGTAAAATTATTCTTTAAATAATCATCCTTTGCAATTAATACATTACCACTACTAGGAATACTACCAGTACTAATCTTCCTATTCTCTGAATTATAAAGAGAGTATTTTAAATTACCATCTTTAAAATCATTCTTAGTAACATTCAAATAAATATCAAGACTTTGATCTAAAGTACCATTACTTCTAATAGAAAATCTTTTCTTATATACAGCAAAGTCAGTATTAAATGTTGGTTCATCTCTCGGAATTAAACCAATACCACTAATAGCATCACCATCAACATAACTAATTGATAAAGTACCAGTTTTAATCTTAGTACTATCTTCTTTATCTTTAGTCTCCAATGATAAAAAAGTAAAAGTAATACCCACTGCCATAGTAATTAAAGTAAGAACTAATACAATTAAATAAAAAATATCATTTTTATTTTTACCTTCACTTTGCATATCATCACCTAGTATAATAATAACAAAAAAATAAAAAAAAAGCAATAGAAATATTGCTTTTTAAAATAATTATTAAGCTTCACCAGTAATATTTTTAGCACCTGGTAAATCAACATGAATAGTACCCTTAAAAGTAGCACCTTGTTCAGCGTTATTTGCATCTCCTACTTCATCTAACCATATAAATAAACGATATTTCTTAACTGTACCATTACCATCAATACTAAGAGTAGTATTAATATCATCGCCAAGTAAACCAAATCCAGCTTCGTTATAGTTTACAGTACCCTCATATACTTGAGTTCCATTACCATTACCAGTCTCACTTGTTCTATCATATAGAACAAATTTTAAGTTAGTAAATCCAATTTCAGCAGGTACTGTTCCAGTTTCAGTTACAGTTTCTTCTTTTAGTGCTGTTGGAACAATATAAGCAACTAATTGTACAGCATTTTGACCATTATTAGTTAAAGTAAAATCATAATAACCACAAGTAGTATAATTTTTATTATCTTTACATGCTACATAAGGAATATCCTCATTGCCATCTTGTCCACCTTTATAAGTTTTACCCTCAAGTGCTCTCGTTAAAGTAGTCATAGCAATAGATTTTTCTGAAGGTATTAAATCATTCATAGCAATTTTATCACCTTCATTAAAAACTATTTTAACTGAAGCAGCATTAACAGTAACAGCATCATCACTACTTTTAGCATTAATTGAAAAGTATGCAAATGATGCTCCTATAATAGCTACTATTAAAGTAAGTACTCCAATAACTCCAAAAAATACGCCTCTCTTATCTTCTCTTTCCATAATAATTATTTTCCTCCTCTCTTCTATCATAATAATCATATCAAAAAACATAAATAAAATCAATATTTTTTTCATAAAAAAAAGAAATAGTTAACCTATTTCAAAAATTCAGTAAGTTCATCATTAGACATAAAACCAATATTTCTTTTAACTTCCTTACCATCTTTAAATAAAATAACTGTCGGAATAGTCATAACACCATATTCTCTAGCAATATCACTATTCTTATCAACATCAATTTTAACAAAATTAATATCCATATTTGTTGCAACTTCTTCAAATACAGGTCCAAACATCTTACATGGACCACACCAAGTAGCATAAAAATCCACTACTGCTTCTTTTTCAATTAATTTATCAAAATCACTTTCATAATGAATTAGACCCATAATAACCTCCTATTCAACAATTGACATATCATTAATATGTACCTTATTTCTTTCCACTAATTTTTTAGCAGACTCCTTAGTAACAACTTTCTTATCAATAAGAACCTTAAGTATCTCCTCATTCATCTCCTCATTAGATTTATCTTTTCTATTATCGATAATATCATAAACATCACCATAAATATCTGTAATTTCATTTGAAACATTAGATAAAACCAAAGTATTATCAAGAATATAATTAGCCATTTTAGAATCTTTTAAAAATGAAGAATCAAATACCGGTAAAGTAGCAATAACAAGAACTAAAAAGATATAAACATACATTTCTATAACACCTACTATAATACCAAGTATCTTTGAAGGAATACTAAGTATAACAGTAGCTTTAAGTATCTTTTCAATAAGACCTGTAGCTAAAAGAATAACCTTCAAAACAAATAATAATAAAATAAATATAACTAAAAAAGCAATAACCTCATATAAAAGTATATTTAAGGCATTAATACCATTAATAAGACCAAAGAAATTAAAAAATGGTAAGTTCTCATACATAATAACTGATATATAATTTTTTAAGTAGAAAGCCAGAATAACAACTGCAAACATCCCTAAAAAATCAGTAAGTTTCTTAATAACACCAGCTTTAAATCCAGCTACACCGCCCAATATTAAAAGAGCAATAATTATAACATCTACTACATTCATAGTTTATCCTCCTCTATAAATAATATGCCATCATTAAGCATTATTATTATTTTTATTATTCTCTTCATTAACAACTGTAAAAATCATACTATCATTATAATCAAAAGAATTATCTTTATAACGAATCTCAAACTGTTTCCAATTAGTATCTATTTCATAAGCAACATAACCTCTAGCCTTTTTACCAGGAGTCAAATCAGCACTCAAATATTGAACATTATCAACATTATTAATTAAAATCTTACTTGCAACCAAAGTATCATCTACATAACCAGTAAAATTATGAATAGAAACAAAATTATTTTCATCATCAATATTCTCAACATTAAAGAAAAATACTAAATATTCTTTCCCTTCAGCAGGAGTATCAGTAAAAGCCTCTCCTTCAATACGAGGATAAATAAGAGCATCAGTTAAAGTGATTTTAACATCATCGCCACTTAAAGTATCACCTATAGTTCCCTTCATAGTAGCACTCTCTTCGATATATTCCTTAATATCAATATCATTATCTTTTACATATTTAAAAGTAACAATAGTAAGAACAACAACTATAATAATAGGAATAATAATAACACAACCAATAACAATTAAAACAATTGCCCATGTTGGTAATCCTTTCTTTTTCTTGTCATTTCCATTTGAAGTATTTTTATTTGTACTTATATTTTCATTAACCATTTTCCCACACTTAACACACATCGCAGCATTTTCTGGAAGTTCACTTCCGCAATTAGTACAAAATTTTGCCATATTAATCACTCTCCTCTATTTAATTATATATCAAACCCAAAGAAAAAGAAAGTATTTTTTTAAATATTTTCTTCCCTTATTTGTTCAATAATATTATGTTTTTTAATCTTACTAGTACTATACATCATTGTAAGAAGTACAATTACAAATACTGACACAATTGATATAATAATATATTTCCAAGGAATAATAATTGTGCTTATACTCATCATATCAGCAAGAGCATAATGAATAAGTACTGTAACACCTATACTAACAGGTATAGCAAATATAAGTGACTTCATACCAAAGAATAAACTTTCAAAGAATAAAATTTTATTAAATCCCCTATTAGTAAGACCAATACTTCTAAGAACCGCAAACTCTCTCTTTCTAAGTGCCATACTCGTAGATATCGTATTAAATACTGAAGTAACTCCTATTAAAGTAACTAAACTAATAAATCCATACATAAGTATTTTAACAACTAGAATTAAATTATTAGCCTGTTTCATAGATTCTTTAATATTAGTATAATTAACATTACTATATTTATCTAATTCCTTAGTTAACTTATCAATATTATTAGTATTATCACTTATAATATTAAACTGTATATAATGAGTACTACTATCAGATATACTATCATATAATTTCTTATTAACAACAATTTTAAAATCACTCATATAAGAAAACTCTTCAATTAAATCAAAAGACTTATTAGTAACAAAAATATTATCTATATTCTTATTACAATACTTAGTAGTATCCACATCTTCATCATTATCATCAAAGTTACATATCTTAATATTAATATTACCACTATTAATTACTGGAATATCATAATTAACTCTCTTATTATTACCATAACTTACACCCTTAAATCTATTAAGTAAAATAACACTATCTTTATCTAAACCAATTAACTTTTTATATTTATTATAAGAATTATCATCTAGTACTAAAATGGAAATATATTGATATTTTAAATTATTTAAAGCCTTTATACCATCATCGCCATAAGCACTCTTATAAAAATCAAGATATTCATCACTATAAGTATAATTACCAATTATAGATAAATTACTAACACCATAAGATACATATTCTTTAACATCACTACTCTTAACAATTTCATTAATTTTATCTAGTGCTTCCTTATCATCACCATTACCAAAATAACTAATCTGATAATCATAAGGCACTTCACCCATCACACTACTAGCGGTATTTAAAGTATAATTCATATATGAAGAAAAAGATATAAATAAAACAATACTAATAAATAAACTAACAACAGTAACTCTATACTTTTTCTTATTTCTCTTAATATTCTTAAGAGCAATCTCTCCCTCTATTCCAAATAATTTATTAACAAGCTTACTTGTTTTAATCTTCTTTTTATTAATTTTAATATCATCATTTTGTCTAATAGCCTCAATTGGAGAAACCTTACTTGCTCTTCTAGAAGGAATAAATGCTGACAATCCAATAACAATAATCATAAATATTACTGGAATAATAATAAATAAAGGATTAGTAACAAGATGTAATTTATATTCTAACATATCACTAATTAAATTATTAATAATAAGTATAACACATCCTATGCCAACATAAGCACCAAGTATACCAAGTATAATACCTATTACACCTACAAATACTGCTTCAAAAAATACCGTATGAGATAATTGTCTCTTCGTAGCCCCTATACTAGAAAGTAATCCAAATTCCTTCTTTCTTTCCATTACCGAAATAGCAAAAGAATTATAAATAACAATAATACAACCTATACTAACTAAAGCAAGCATAATCATCATCATACTAACCATTGTAGTCATAACATTACCATAAGTACTCTCTCCATATAAAGCAAGCAATGTACTATTATAGTTAATATAATTATTATATCCTAACTCCTTAGCAAGCTTTTCAGATTGTTTAATAATCTTCTTATTTTTATTAAACATGACATATAGGTTTACACTTCCCTTGTCATTGTTTACGTCAAGTGTAAAGGCTGTATATCCACAGGCAGAATAATTTTCAAAATTACTTCTTTCTACTATACCAACAATTTTATAAGTATGAGTACCTTCATTAGTAAGAAACTCACCATCAACAAGTTCACTATTAGCTAAAGTAATATCTCCATCTATATTCCTACTTCCATAAGTAAAAGTAACAATATCTCCTACCTTATAATTAATTCCTCCATTAGTTATAATATGATTAGATATAACAACTTCGTTTTCATTCTTCGGAAAAGAGCCTTCTATTAACTTAAGTTCATCAAAATATTCCTTATTAACACTAGTAATATACATATAAGGCTTATATTCATTACTAGATTCAATTTTACTAAAACCAATAGGTTTTTCATAGAAGTAAGTAAAATTTTTATCTTTAATATTATTAAGTTTATTTAAATCTACATCACCATAATTAGCTTCATATTTACCATTATAACCTATAGTATCCCTAATCATTAAATCTTGAAAAGAAGAAAAAAGTAAACCAATACCAACCATTAATGCAGTCGATAAAATAATACCAATAATTGTAACAATTGTTCTTTTTTTATTAAGACGCAAATTCTTAATCGTCAATCTATTTAAAATACTCATTTTATCTTCTCATCCTTAACAATATGACCATCTTCTAAAGTAATAATCCTATCAGCAGTCTTAGCCAAATTCATATCATGAGTAATCATAATAATAGTTTGACCATATTTCCCATTAGAAAGTCTAAGTAAATCCATAATCTCTCTACTAGCCTTAGAATCTAAATTTCCCGTAGGTTCATCCGCTAATATAATATCAGGCCTTGAAATAAGTGCTCTACCTATTGATACTCTTTGTTGTTGTCCACCAGAAAGTTCATTAGGCAAATGATTAACTCTTCTTTCTAATCCTAATATATCTATTAACTCTTTCAAATAATTCTTATCAACACTTTTACCATCTAATAATATTGGTAAAGTCATATTCTCTTCTACATTAAGGATAGGAATCAAATTATAAAATTGATAAATAAGCCCTACTTTTCTTCTCCTAAATACTGCCAAAGCATCATCTTTCTGTTTAAAAACATCAACATCACCAATAATAACTTTTCCACTAGTAGGTTTATCAACAGCACCCAAAATATGTAAAAGTGTTGATTTACCACTACCAGAAGAACCAACAATTGCAACAAACTCTCCTTCTTCTACTGAAAAAGATACCTCGTCAAGAGCTTTAACTAAAGTACTACCTTTACCATAATTTTTACATAAATCTTTAACCTCTAATATTTTCATTTCTTTATCCTTTCTATAACTTCTTCATAACTAATACCCATCTTAGTAAGTTCATCAATCTTTTCTCTAATAATACCAATTTCTTTATTAATCTTCTCATCAGTAGCTTTCTTAGTATCTTCCGATATAAAAGTACCTTTAGTACTAATAGTGGTAATAACCCCTCTACCCTCTAATATATCATAACTCTTTTTAACTGTATTAGGATTAATTCCCAAACTACTAGCCATCTCCCTAATCGAAGGAATCTGTGTTTTCTCTTTAAGTATTCCTAAAGCTACATACTTTTCAACACCATCAACAATTTGTTCATATATTGGAGTTCTACTTTGATAATCCAAATTAATCATAATCTGTCTCATCTCTCATCACCTACTCCCCATCTATTACTACATCAGTATCAAGAGAAGCATATTTACTTTTCAATAAATTAAGTTCATCTACTTTATTAGTAACAAAAACATTTTTTCCATTATGTGTATAAGTACTAATGTAACCATAATCTTTATTAATATCAAAATCATCATCCATATTATCAATTATAAACTTACTAATTTCATTATAATATTCAAAATTATATATACAATAAGTATCATCTATATAATAATTATATATATCATTATCACTATCTATCTTACTAAACATCTTCTTAGTATTAGCATTATAATATCTTAAAAGGCCAACTTCTAAATTCTTATCTCCACTTACATCAAAGTCAATTTCTTTTACATTAAAGCCATTATAAACATAAAGAGTAACATTAAATAAATCATTATCATTATTATTATTCATAAATATATTCTTATCATTTTTATATTTATTAACAATCATATCAGAAAGATTACTATTATTTGTTCTATTATAACCATCTTTATATTTAATACCAAATATATCATTATTTTTATATTTATTAAAATCTTTACTAAATTCTTTATCATTAATAAGAATATTATTAATATGATTATAATTATCTTTAGTAGTATAAATATTAAAACGATATGTACTACCTTTTACTTTAGTCTTAATAGTATAGCTATAAGTATAATTTTCTAAAGCTTCAGTATCTAAAAGTAAAGATATACTATTATTAATAACTTCTGTATTCTTAGTACTTCCAATAACATTACCATTATCATCTAAGAAGGAAATCTCTTTAACATCTTTAGCCTTAATACTATAACTATCAACATCCACTAATGTTCCTACTACTGTAGTAACACCACCTACTATTGCTAGACAAATAGCCATTTTAAAGAAATTAGTAACTTTCTTTCTTGTAATCAAATCATATATAATTAAATAAGTAAATATAAGTACAAGTAATAAAACAATAGAGAAAAAGTCATAACTAGATATACTACTATTTTTAAGTACAACATAAGCAAGACATACAATAGGAATAGTAGTTAAAGTTCTAACTAAAATATGTACTTTCTCACTTCTAAATGAAGTACCAACAATCTCAAACTTCTTATTATTAAATAACATAGTACCCACTATTATATATATAACACTAAGTATAATCATCTTAATAATTGAAGTATTTACTCTATTATCACTTTCAAATCCAAATAAATTATTTTTTATAAACTCATAAGGTAAAGTATAAGTAACATTATCATACTTTCTTATATTAGCTGTATAAATATTATTCTTTTTATCCATTTCACATTTAACATTATCACAATAATAATTTTCTGGCTTACAACTATCATTTGTACATTCAACTTTAACATCACTATTACCAGAATAAGTAAAAGCATTAGAATTAATAAATGTACTAATAAATGGAATTAAAAACATAACAAGCAAAGTAACTACTATTGTTGTAATCTTATTCGAAGATACACTAGCGGCAATATTAGTACAAACAAATACAAATATATAAGATATAGAATACATAAGTAAAATATCAAATAACATCTTATAAGAAACAATAATATTACTATATATTAAACTAACTAATAACATAACAATAAAATTAATAATTTGCATAATAAGTATAATAGCCATTCCACCTATAGTATTAGTTAAAAATATTTGTCTTTTATTAATAGGCATTGATAATGTAAAATCAACTGCTCCCTTTTTATATATAAAACTAAATAAAGTAATAGAAAGAACTAACGGTATAATATACATTCCAAATAATATAATACCCGACAAATCATAAATACTAGCAACAAAATTATCACCAGTACTACCATGCATAAGAAGAATAATACCATTAAGAATAGGAAGTAATAACATACATAAAAGAATAATAGCTTTAGATTTCTTAATATTTTCTTTTAAATAATTAAAATTAAACAAACTTGTTAAATTCATATCCTAATGCCTCCATTTCATAAATAAATACTTCTTCCAAAGTAAGTGGAAGATAATCAAGTATTAAAGGTTTCATCTTCTCTAACTTCTTTTTACTCTTGCCATCATTATCTTTAATAATAATCGTAGCCACACTACCCTGTTTTTTAAAACTTAAAATATCAAAATCCTCAAAATCTTCTTTATCAAAATTCTTTTCAAAAGATATCTGAACTTTAAACATGTTTGTCTTAATAGTATCTATATCACTCTCAAACAAAATACCACCTTGATATAATAAACCAAGATTATCACAAATGTCTTCAAGTTCCCTAAGATTATGACTAGTCATAACAATCGTCGTTCTCTTCTTATTCATTTGTTTAATAAGAATTTTCTTCATAGTATTTCTAATAACTGGATCAAGTCCATCAAAAGTCTCATCAAAAAACATATAATCACAGTTAGTAGATATAGCACATATAAGTGCACATTGTCTTTTCATTCCCTTCGAAAATGTACTAATTTTCTTATCTAGTTTAAGATTAAGTAGGCCTGCCAATTCCTTAAGACAATTCATATCAAAATCCTTATACATTGCTTCATACCATTTAGCAGTATCCATCAAAGTATAACCAGGATAAAAGAATAAATCATCTTGTACAAAAACCATTTTTTGTTTCATAATTTCATTATCATATACTTCTTCACCATCAACAGATATAACACCACCATCAGCTTCATATATACCCATAATAGTTCTAAGAAGCGTACTCTTACCAGAACCATTAGCTCCTACCAAACCATAAATAGAATTATCTTTAATATTACAGCTAAGATCTTTAAGTACATAATCTTTATCATATTTCTTTGATAATTTATCTATCTTTATCATATAAAATCTCCTTTCACTACAACATATGATTGTACTACTTGCACTAGTACAATTAAATCATACTACATAATTAATATGTTGTCAAGAAAAAAAATAATCTTTCATAAAGAAAAATTATTTCTTTTTAATACATAAATAACTATAATTAGAAAAATCTAATCTACCTATCATAGCAATATATTCATCATAGTTCAAACTATCAATAAAATCTATTGTATCATCAAAAGGATAATTAAACTGAATATAATTTTGCATAATAGGTATAATATAACCACTTATACTATCTTTTCTCACAGATACTTCTGTCTTACAATGCTTCTTATAATATTCAAATTCTTCTCTAGTATTATTTTTAAAATTATCAATAGTGGTCATAACTAAATTTTCAAATTCATCATATCTATCAGTATAGACACTAACTTCAAACAAAACATAATCACCAAAATCACCTTTAGAATAACTAATATTACCCTTATAAAAAGAATTATTACTAATACTTTCACTAATATCAGAATACTTAGAAAAATTAATAAGTGAGAAAGCCCCAAAATACCAATCAAGTTTATATCTTTCAAAATCAGTAAAACCACTAACATCAATCTTAAAAGAAATAAGTCCCTGTTGCATAATATCACAAATAAAAACATCTCTTTTTTTTATAACTTCTTTCTTTTCTTTATCATAAGAAATTCTATTATTACATTTAAAAGAAAGTTTATCATAAAAAGCTTTAATTTTATCAAGCACCTTATCACTATCAAAAGAACCTGCTAACACAAGTAATTGATTACAAGGTACATAACTATAGTCATATAATTTTTTCAAATAACTAGCAGTAATTCTCTTAACACTACTCTTATTACCAAGTGTTTTAACATTATTAGCAAAAACATTACTCATAACTCTATAACTAATCTTCCTTCTAAAGTTATCATTATCATCTCTGATTTCACATAAAACAGGACCTCTAGTATCATCAATATTCTTTTTATTAAAAACAGGATGATAAACACTATTTAAAAACATATCTAAACATTCATCAAAAGAAACAACCGTATCAACATAAAAAGAAGTATCATAATTACCAGTCATGGCATTTGAAGATAAAGCTCCCATTTCTTTAAGATTATCAATAAGATTACCATTAATATTTCTTTCACAAATAAAATGCTCCAAAAAATGAGCGCTACCAGGTAATATATCAAAAGAATTACCATCATTATCCATAACATTTCTACACTTACCACCTAAAAAAGTAACCAGTTCAATATGATTACTAATCTTACTATTATCAGAATAAATAAGAATAGTAAGACCATCATCAAGTTTAATAAACTTAGCATCATTCATTATTATCACCTTCTCCTATATAAATATTAGTAAGGACAAGTCTATCTTTAATAAAATTACTAATCTCCAAAGGCGTTATTGTTTTCATAATATCCAAAACATTATCCATATCATATTCAAAAAACTTATCAATTTCTATTACCAAAAGTCCCCATATCTTTTCTTTATCAATTTTTCTAATCATATCATTTCTCTTAACAAATAAAGGCAGTTTCTCATTAATATAATTAATATCACTAATTCTTATCATAATATCATTATATAAAGATTGAACCAAAGAAATATTTTCCTTATCTGTAAAAGCTTTCATAACTAAAGAACCAAAACTTCTATAATAACTGCAAGAACATCTATATACCAAATTATTCTTACTTCTCAAAGTATCAAACAAAACATCAGAATCACTAGAAGAAATAAGCATTTTAATAATAAGAAGAAGTACCCTATCCCTATCACTTTCCATATCACGAACTTTATATGAATAATAAACAGCACTCGTTTTAAAACAAGTTTTTTCTCTAAAAACATCAACTTCACTATTAATATTTTTACAAAAATGACTATATCTCTTTTCAAAAGAAACATTCTTTATTTTACCATCTAAAAAAACATCCTTAATTATCCTTTCACTATCATTAGCAACATCTCCTATTAAAAAAACAAAAGGAGAACCACTAATAATCTTTTTGTAGAAGTCAAATAAATTTTCACTATTAACATTATCTAATAAATCAGGATTTAAAATAACATTACTAACTAAAAAATTACCTTCATCAATCAATTTATCATTCATATAATCATAATACCAAAAAGCATCTTTAAATCTTTTATTAATATTCTCTTTAATAATAGTTTTAATATCATTAACTCTATCTTCTTTAAAAGAAAGAGCATTGTAAATAAGTTCTTTAATAAATAACAAATTATTCTTAAAAATATCAACACCTAAACTATTATAAGATGGAAATGATACCTTGAACTCTAAAAAAGGCACATCACCCAAAAAAGATATTCTTCCATTACAAGATAACAAATAATTATCAATAATAGCCAAATACTTCTTTTTATCAGTATCATACTTAATACTTTTGTCACAAATAACATTCTCTAAAACTTTCAAAAACTCATCCTTATAATCATAAATAGGATAAGAAATATACAATATACACTCCCTAAAATTATTATTATACATAACAATAGGAGCATTCTCTTTACAAAACATACTACCACCAAACCTACTAAAATTATATTTTAAAATTACACTCTTGTCAATATTTAAAAATACATAGGTATTTCCCCATACACAAAACACCTAAATATCATAACCTATTTTAGGAGGAAAAAATATGAACAATTTAAACGATTATTATAATTATTTAAATAACTATGATGATATGAACTTTATGACAAACCCAAATACCATGATGAATGATATGAATTATCAAAATATGTTCCCTAACAACTACATCATACCAAATACGGGCACTAGTAGTAATATCGCAGACTCTCAAATAGGCTTCAAAAGAGGAAATCTATTTAATAACCTATATGATGAATACGAAAACTATAAACCACAAGAATTAAAAGCCTCAAGTGAAAGAGAAGACTTAATATTACAAATAGATGAAAATAGATTTGCTACGATCGAATTAGGACTATACTTAGACCTATATCCAAATGATATTAATGCCCTAAACAAATATAATAGTTATTTGAAAAAAGAAAAAGAATTGATAACCATCTATGAAAGTAAATATGGACCAATGACACTAAGTAGTCCCGTCCAAACAAATACTTGGTTGTGGAATAATTCACCATGGCCATGGGAGGTGCAAAAATAATGTGGAAATATGTAAAATCATTAGAATATCCAGTTAACATCAAAAAGAAAGATTTACGTATGGCCAAATATCTCGTAACTCAATATGGAGGAGCCAATGGCGAGTTAGCAGCAGCTTTCCGCTATCTAAATCAAAGATATACAATGCCAGACGATAAAGGAAAAGCTTTGCTTACTGATATTGGTACTGAAGAACTAGCCCATGTTGAAATGATATCCGCTATGATATATCAACTATTAAATGGTGCCACTTTAAAAGAATTAAAAGAAGCCGGCTTAGAATCACACTATGCTGAACACGGTTATGGATTATATCCAACAGATTCAAATGGTGTACCATTTACCGTATCATACTTTGCCACAACCGGAGACCCACTCGCCGACTTATCAGAAGATATGGCAGCAGAACAAAAAGCTAGAGCTACTTATGAAAACTTAATCAATCTAACAGATGATCCCGATGTTATAGGACCATTACTATTCTTAAGACAAAGAGAAATAATTCATTTTGCTAGATTCAAAGAATTATTTGATGAATACAAAAGTAAAGGAATAAAATAAATACCTACCTATCTAGGTATTTTTTTTTACATCAAAAAAAGAAGTTATTTCTTTGCATCAAACTTCTTTCTTGCTTCTGTATTTAAAATAAACTTTCTAAGTCTAATATTCTCCGGAGTAATCTCTACTAACTCATCAGTATTAATATAATCCAAACAATATTCTAGAGTAAGAGGTCTAGGTCTCTTAAGAACAACAGTATGATCAGATCCAGATGCTCTTGTATTAGTAAGTTGTTTACCCTTAACAACATTAACAGCAAGATCATTTTCCCTATTACATTCACCAACAATCATACCTTCGTAAACTTCTGTACCAGGTTCAATAAACATAACACCTCTATCTTCCAATTGACCAAGAGCATAAGCAGTAGCTTTACCAGCCTCAGTAGCAACAAGCACACCAACTTTTCTTTCAGTAGAACTAATATCCTCAATAGGTAAATATTCCTTAAAAGTATGATTAAGAATACCATACCCCTTAGTCATAGTCATAAAATTTGTATTAAAGCCAATTAAACCTCTTGAAGGAATAGTATAATTAAGTCTAATTAAATTATTAACATTAGACATATTATCCATCTTTCCACCTCTTAACCCAAGAGCTTCAATAACATTACCTACACAGTCATCACTAACTTCAATCTGAACATCTTCATAAGGTTCGCACTTAACACCATCTATTTCTTTAACAATAACCTCAGGTTTAGATACTTGAAGTTCAAATCCCTCTCTTCTAAGATTTTCAATAAGAATAGATAAATGAAGTTCACCTCTACCAGATACAACCCAAGACTCATTACCAGATTCTTCTACTTTTAAACTAACATCTTTTTGTGTTTCTTTAAATAATCTCTCACCAATTTTTCTAGCAGTAACAATCTTTCCTTCCCTGCCAACAAAAGGACTATTATTAACCATAAATGTCATTTTTAAAGTAGGTTCATCAATTCTAAGTATTGGAAGAGCCTCTTCTTTACCAATATTACATACTGTTTCACCAACAGAAATATCCATAAGACCCGCTACCGCAGCAATATCTCCAGCCTTAGCCTCATTAATTTCTATTCTCTTAAGACCATCAAAACCAAATAACTTTTGAACTCTAAATTGTTTAATACTACCATCTAATCTAACACAAGATACCATTTCATTAACTTTTAAAGTACCGCTATGAATTTTACCAATACCAATTCTACCAACATATTCATTATAATCTAAAAGGGCTGGTTGAAATTGTAAGTTACCTTCTGGATTAGCATTAGGTTCAGGAATCTCATTAATAATTAAATTAAAGATATCATCATAACTTTCACCTTGTGTATTAATATCTGGATCTAAACTAGCAGTACCATTTAAAGCACTAACATAAGCAACTTTAAAATCAAGTTGTTCTTCACTAGCACCTAATTCAATAAATAAATCAATAACTTCATCAAGAACTTTTTCCACTCTAGCAGTAGGTTTATCAACCTTATTAATAACAACGATAGGTTTAACTCCTGCTTCTAATGCTTTTTTAAGAACAAATCTAGTTTGTGGCATTGTACCTTCATAAGCATCTACTAATAATAAAACGCCATCAACCATATTCATAATTCTTTCTACTTCACCACCAAAATCAGCATGTCCTGGAGTATCAAGAATATTAATCTTATATCCATTATAATGAATAGAAGTAGTCTTAGCAAGTATAGTAATACCTCTTTCCCTTTCTATATCATTTGAGTCCATTGCTCTAGTAGCAACTTCCTCATTTTCTCTAAAAGTACCAGATTTCTTAAGTAATTGGTCAACTAATGTAGTTTTACCATGGTCTACATGTGCTATAATAGCAACATTTCTAATTTTCATATAATACACCTTCTTTTTCTCACAAGTTATAATTATATCACAAAATCAAACATTTGAATATATTTTTTACTAATTTTATTAAAAATATTACCTTCCAGAAAAAGCCAAAGTCTTTTTCTGTCCTATATAGCCTATTTCATAGTCTATATAGGAATACAATAAGATATCATATTCACAGTGTAAACTTCCTAACTTATAATTAAATTGATAAAAAGAAGATAAACTAATATCTTCTTAAGCATTCAATTATTAACCCACAATAAATGGATTATCCATCGTACCATTACCTCCTGTTATAGCATTAGAGTTAAGAGATAGGACAGGATGAAATGTTGCATGAATATTAGTTGTAGAAGGATTATCAACATCAATATATGAAATTAAACGCAACATTCCATCCCAATAAGCCACGAAAGCAATACTATCAACAAACATATACGGAGTCATAGTCCAATAATCTACATATGATAAAAGATAAAAATCTTCATTAGCTATACTATTTAACTCATTTTCATAAGCAAACCCACCAGCATACATTATCTCATCGGCGGTTATTAGTGCTACTGGATATGTTAACTTTCCATTTCCAAGTGTACTATTCATTGTAAACTTATCATTATCATTTGGACATATTAGAGATGGTTCTGGTACTGATAAACTACTTCTTTTATATCCAGCATATACCGTTGCATTAGTTCCATATCCCAATCCTGTATTAACATTATTTGCTACACTTCTATCATTACAATATATTGCGTCTGCTACATATGACGAATATCCTTTATCTACTATATTTGTCTCATACCAAGTATCTATTACACCTTTTATTGTGCTATCTGTAGTATTACTATGAGTACTCGCATAATTTGTTGCACCTTCAGTACCTGTCATATATCCCACATAAGTATTATCTCCAGAAATATCATTATACACTGTTTCACTAACTCCAACAAAAGATTTTGCATAAGGACCTGCATATATCATTCTAATAGTCCCATCTCCATTTATTCTTATTATTCTCCAGTAAAAGTTTGCAAACTTTACATAGTTATTATCTACTGCTCCTCTAAAGTAATAACTAATGCCTAAATCATCTTCTGCAGCATATATTCCTTTTGTACCATCACCTAAACCACCATTTCCATTCTTATCGATACCATTATTTCCACTTACTGTAGTAAAATTGGGTGTATCACTTGCAAGTACTATAGTATCATTCAATTTATTAAGTTTATTTAGTGTATCAGTAGCCGCTGGTGGCTTATTATTACTACTAGTATATACTGCTTGTCCGTCAGTAACTATCTTAGAATTAAAAACTTTACCTATTTGAGTATTAGGTGTATCTATACTAAGCCATACTCTAATACTAATATCTATACTCTCTCCACTTGCCAAAGTAATATTACTTTTAATAATACTATTTGATAAACTAGATAAAGTAGCAGGACTTCCATCATCTACTTTAACTTTAATATATCTAGAATCAATTGTTATATCACTACCAGCAGTTGATAATAACTTAACATCAAACTTATAATCTAAGTTACCAATATTCTTAATAGTAAATGTATAAGGGGTAGTAGCCTCTCCTTCACTATCAGACATAGGAAGTGTATTACCTAGACTAATATTCTCTCCCTTACTACTTGCAATAATAGATAATATTCCTGTACTATATGAATCAGCATTTGCAGCCGTATCTTCATGATAAAATAACGAATATGTAGAGTTAACAAGAGACTGACCTATTAATAATATTAATAAAATAATAATTCCTACTATAATCTTTTTCTTATTTTTTACTATAAATGATATATCCATAAATATTTCCTCCTCCAACAGAAAAAGACTACGAAAAATCACTAATATTTCTATTAGTTATTTCATAGTCTTATTTATTTTATTATTATCTCTTTTATTTATAGTAAGATAAACAACCCCCCCCCATTTTATAATTTTGACTTAATCTTATATTCATGAAGGGTTCCTCCTCTCTTTATCTTACATATACATAATAACATAAAATTAATATAAACACAATACCCAAAAAGTTTGTAAAGGAGACAGACATGGCCCCCTTACACCTATCAAAACCATAGATTTGAGAGGAAATAGATAACTAAACATCTTTATTATTAAACTTTTTATAATTAATTAAATCTAAAACAATAATAATAAATATATAAACACCAGTAATCTTAAAAAATATATACATCATTCCTTTTGAAACGAATATAAGAATAATACCAAGAATAATTGAAAGAACACCAACTATTGCATTAGCGGTTATTTTCTTATCAAAATATTTAATAATACTACTAATACCCATCAAAAAAAGTAATAAAGAAACAAGTACTGGAAGTAATTCTAAAAATAAAAATTGACCATATTTAAAAGTAAATAAAGCAAGCCATAAACACATAACTCCCATAGTAATACCAGAATAATCTCTCTTAATATATTCTTTATCCATAATAAATCCAATAATTCTAATAACTGCAATTATTGAAAAAATAACCACAAACAAATAATTAACTGTACTAAGAAGTTCTTCTGTAGCAAATATAAGCACTAATGCTAAAACAAGCCCTAAAATATAATAAAACCCTTCTGATACATTATATCTTCTACTATCCTTCTCTTTATTATTTATTTTTTCTAATTTACCTTCAGTAATCTCAGGCTTTTTCTTTCTTCCCATCTCAATCAACCATCCTTCATATAAAATATTATACATCAAAATTAAAATAAAAGAAAGAAGATTTTAACTTTTTCTTCCCTCTTTTAAATAACAATTTAATTTAATATAACTAATATTTTGACTCATTTCATCAAATATATCTTCTACTAAAATATAACCTGGCATTCTTTTTATCCTCCTTTTATAAAAGGATAACACATAACCAAAATAATTTCATTACTTTCGACAAAACTTGTCAAAACTAGATATTAACTTTTAGTAATTCTAACTTTAATCTTCGTAGTTTTAGCAAAGTAATTAGCCTTAACTTCTTCACCAGTAACACTAACATTAACAGTATGTTCACCTTCACCTAATCCAGACAAATCAACATTAGCCTTAATTGTTGTATTATCAATAGCATCTAACACTTCCTTAGTACCCTTAACAATAACTGTTGTTTTTGAAGAATTTTCTCCTATTGCACCAGCTTTTAAATTAGGGCCCAAATTAATAGCATCTATTTTAATATCATTTATTTCTTTAGATTCCTCTTTACCTAAACTAATCTTAACTGTAATTGTCTTTTCCGACACTTCTCTAATACCATCAGGTTTTGGAACTACAACAGTATAAGTCTTATTATCAGAAAGACCAGCTACATCAACTTCAATAGGAATATAACTTTCCCCATATTTGCCAACAACTTCTTGATCTCCATAAATATTAATAGCATTAACCGAAGTAGTAATCGAACTAATAGCCTTACCAAATGCTATCTTATCAATATTTTTTGGAATAACCTTTATCTTAGCAGTACCACTATAAGATTCAATATTAACAGTAGCGGTTACTACCTCTGGAACAATTTCCACATCAACAACATTACCATATTTATCATAAGCCACAAGTTTAACTTTATCTATTGTATTAACACCAGCTTTAGGATCAACAATACTACCAATATCCACTAATGCCTTAACCGTAGCTACCTTATCAATATTATGAATAGATTTAGCATCATCTGTACCCTTAATAATAACCTCTTCTTTATCAACAGTAACCGACTGAATAGAAAGCTTACTATCTAATTTATCTTTATTAATAACATCAATTGTAACAGTTTTAGTTTGTGATACTTTTGGATAAACATTAACTGTAATTGAAGAAGGATCAAGTTTATAAGTAACAGAATTAATAGAACTCTCATAACTCAAATCAACCTTATGAGTTCCTTCTTTCAAATTAGATAAATCAACACTAACCTTACCAGTAGACAATTGTTTAGCAAGATATAAATCAACAGTTCTACCAATTAAAGTAACATCTGCTGTTTCTGGAATTCCCTCAACAACATAAGCTTCTTTATTATAAGTAGCTTCTACCATTTGATTATGAAGAACCTCAGCAGCACTATCAATAACAGTACTAGCACGATTATCAACATAAAAGAATAAAAGCAATGACATTAAAAGTGAAATAAATACTAAAGTATTTCTTTTATTTAACCAATTTTCAAATTTACCAGCATTTTTATCTGTTTTTTCACCAAGAAATAACCCAAATTTAGTAACTGGAGTAATAATAACTTTATCTATTATAGCAAATATTTTTCTAAAAAATTTCTTTATTGTTTTAATAATTTTCTTAAGGCCTTTCATTATTATCTTCCTCCTCATCTTCGAACTCATCATCAAGTAAAACTTCTTTTTTAGGTTTAAGTTCTTCAATTAATATCATCCTAGCATCATCCAAAGAAAGATTATAATTAAGATTACCACCTACAGCAATTGATATCTTACCAGTCTCTTCACTAACAACAACTGCTACTGCATCAGACTCTTCACTAATACCAATAGCGGCTCTGTGTCTTGTACCAAGTTTCTTACTAATTTTACTATTAATACTTATTGGAAAAACAGCACCAGCTGAAGTAATCTTATTTCCCTGAATAATTACGCCACCATCATGAAGTGGATTTCTAGGGAAGAATATAGATATAAGAAGTTCTGATGAAATATCAGCATATAATGGCTTACTTCTCTCAATATATTCATTCAAACTAATATCCCTTTCCAAAACAATTAAAGCACCAATTCTACTCTTACGAAGATAGTCAACCGCGGCCATTACTTCATATACAAGTTTTTCTCTTTCATCCAAAGTAAGAACCTTATGTCTACCAAGTAATTGTTTCCTACCAATATGTTCTAATATACTTCTAATCTCTGGTTGAAATATAATAATAAGAGCTAAAGGTCCCCACATAATAACATATTCCAAAAGTAATCCAATTGTTGTAAGATTTAAAGTATCACTCAAAATCTTAACAATAAGAACAACAAAAACGCCCTTAAATAACAAAATCATTTTAACATTATTTTTAATATTTTTAAGGATAAAATAAATAACCATCCATACTAGTGAAATATCAATAATTGCTCTAAGTATCACTAATATACTGTCTAATGACATAAACTTTCCTCCATTCTATTTAACCAAATAAATAGCCCCTTGAACACAAAAATAACAAAGAAGTATAATTCCACTAAATAAAAGAAATAAATTATATACATAACCAGAATTATCCTTAATAACAATATCCTCATTATTTTTATTTTCAGTATCATTAATTCTATCAAAAAAATCCTTTTTTGTCATAATACCATAACATCTATAATCTATCTTATTCTTAACATCACTATATAAAACATTAAGTTTATTAACATCATAATAAGATAAAGAAAAACCTAATTTTTGATAAAATTCTTTTCTATCTTCAATCTTTCTAGAAGAAATATTAATATAAGCTATATCATTATCCTCAATAACTAACAATAATCTTTTAACTAATATTTCCATTTCTTCACCAGAAATATAATCATTATCTTGAAACAAATAAATAGTATTATCTATAATACTATAAGATATGTGTTCTGTAAGCTTAATTTTCTTTTTTTTAGTCATTTCTTACCTCTCACCTATAATAATTTTATCACGATACATATAAAAAAGCAAGGAAAAATTCCTCACCTTTTTAGTAATCAGAAACACTACTTAAATAACCAATAAATATAACTTGTCCATCATCACTATTATCTTTACAAGTAACTAAAACAATAGCCTTTTTATCTTTATTTCTATATATATCAGCATATCCATTCTTTTTAATTTCATAGCGGTCAGTATAAATATATTTATAAAGTTTACCACCAAAGTAATAATTAATATCATCTCCTAAAGAAATATTCTTAAGATTACCAAAATAAGAATTATAATTATTACCATTATGTGCTGCAAGGACAATCATATCATCACTTTCTTTAACAAGTTCAATATTATATTTAGCTTTATTATATCTACTATCAATATCAAGTATTCCTCTCTTAATATTAACCGAAGGTATTTCTAAAATAGCCTTATATCTATATTTATCATTATTAATACTATTAATTCTATTTTCTAATACAGCATGAGTAGCCTTATCATTATTTTTAATATCATTATAATAAGAATAAATTCTAATACCAAAATAACTTAAACAAATAATAATAATAAATAAAGTACCAACTATAATATACCTTTTCTTTCTAGATATTATAAGTACCACAACAGCCAATATTAGATTACCTAAAACAACAATATCTCTAGCATTAATACCAATACCCGTATTAGGCACACTTATTCTTTCATTATAAATATCAATAACCACATCTTCATCACCAACTTCAAAATATATTTTATCAGAAGTAAGTCTATACCCGCTACTAGCCTCTATTTCAGATACATAATACTTTCCGTATAACATATCATCTAACTTAATTTGACCATTGCTATCAGTATAACCCTTATATACAATTTCATTATCAATATTTCTAATTTCAATCAAAGTACTTCCAATACCTCTTTTAGTACCAGTTTCATATTTATTAATAATAACTTTCCCTTTAGGTAAATAATTATCAACTTCTAAATTATAAACAATCTCTTTAGTATATTGATCTTTATAACTAAAATTAATCTTATAAACACTACTAGAAACAACATTACCCATACTAGAAGATATTTCTTTTAGATAATAATTACCAAGTGGAAGATTGCTAATACTACACCTACCATCGCTAGTAGTACATTCACCTACCAAACCATCTTTATTATAAATAAGTTTATTATTTTCATATATATCTTCTTCAGCATATAAATAGAATACAACATCATTAAGAAAATCTTTCTTATAAAAATAATTATCATTTTTATAATTAATAAATTCACCATATTTAAATATATTTAGTATTCCTTTAACCCTTTTATTATAAAAAACAATCTCAAGTATTACATCATCTCCATCTTTAATTGAAGACATAGAATCCCCAATAACAAAAGGAACACCACTTTTATTATATAAATAACCATTCATATCCGTATTGACTTCATACAAAATATATTTACCAGGTTTAAGTTCCTCAGGAGTAGTAAAAGTACCATCATTATTTATAGAAAAAGTATCAATTTCTTCTTCATTAGGATAACTAACCTTAAAAGAAACATATTTATTATTTTCCACATCAAATATCTTAAACATTGCTTTACCATTAGTGATATTTTCTAAAGTATCAGCGTCTTTTTTAACCACCCTAACTTTTGCTTTAATTTCACTATTAGAAATAAGTTTAAATATTGGCCTGTCATCACTACTATCAATATTAATAACAAAATCATCAATCTTATAATAATTATCAGTACTATTAACTTGTTTAATTGTATACAAACCAAATGGTAATACTGTACTAGCATAACCTTCACTATCAGTAATAATTGAAGTAACCAATTTATTATTTTTATCAAATATATCAAACTGAATATTAGCTTCTCCTACTAGAAAACCAGTTTCATCACTAGCATACACCTTAAATAAATCAACTTTCCTTTTAATAGCTTTTTCATACACAGTCTTCACAACATCAAGATTATCTTCAGTAATATCAATGACATAAAGTTTCCCATCAAGTTCATATCCAGTACTAGCTTTTCTTTCTTTTATGTAATATCTACCAAGACCCAAACCATCAATCTTATTTTTCTTACCAGTAACAAAAGTTCCTACTATATTTCTATCCTGATCTAGTAAATCATAAATAGCCCCATCTAAAGTACCATCACCAGTAGCAGTAAGACTCTGTGTATCTTTATCTTGTTTTATAATCTCTATACTACCAGAAATATAATTAATTTTAACCTCACTATTACTATTACTAATACTTCCTGAAGTAATCATCTTCTGAGAACTACCAGAAGAATACAAAAAGAATTCCTTATCAGTATAATTAAGTCTTTTTAAAACAATAGTATCATCATCAAAACCTGGTTCAATAACAAGTTTATTACCAATAATTTCAACATAGTTATTATCAGAATAATACAAAGAAAGTACTCCATTAGAATCTACAAATGTACCTCCTTTACCTTTGACAACTGTAAGCGTATCGCCATCAAAAGATGGTTTAATATTATGTTTATAAACAAGAGCTGATATTTCTTCCATTTCTTTGCTTAAATTATAAAATTTATCAGGATTGAAACCAATTGTAAATTTAATTGAAGTTCCCACTAAAGTTCTCCATATCAAATCCTGTGTAGCCATATAATACCTATCAGTATCATGACCAGGATAGTTATAACCATAATAACTATAAAGCTTAATAAAATTAAGTTTTTCCTCATCTATATTAATTCCATCAAATGAATTAGTATAAGTATAATTATAACTACTGATATCCTTACCTAACTCAATACAATATGCTGGGGTAGTACCAAATAAATATTTGCTAGCATGTAAATATCTAGTCGTACCCATATTACTATCATAATAATAAACATATGTATTATCATATACATCTTTAGTCAAAATAGCAGTTTCTGCCTTAACATTAAAAATAAAACAGAAAAATAACATAATAAAAAATAATATTTTTTTCAATAAAAACCTCCCTCAAAAAATTAATTTTTTTCTTCTCTTGCAATTGCGAAAAAAGTATATACTATATAACCATTAAAGTCAATAACAATTCATACATTTTTTTATTACTAAAATCAAAATACATATTTTATAATAACTAGAAAAGCAAAATTGAAACAGTTGTCCAAACATACAAAAGTATCTAAAAAAGATTAAAATTAAAAAAGAGCTAAACGCTCTTAAAATAATAAATTATCTAAATTGACAGCAGCTACCGCATTGTTCATTAGTAACTGTATTTTCTTCGCAACAGGTATATCTTGGTTGATAAGTATGTCTATAAATATGATTATTAACAATTCTAGTATTTATAGGACATACATGAGGTACAGTATGATAAATATTTCTATAAACAACTCTTTCTCTAGGTGTTTCTACAACAGGAGCCATAACTGAACCAATTACAGAATCCCCCATCATTTGACCGCTACCACTATTATAATTCATATTAGTATTATCATTAACATTTTGATTAGTATTAGTTATATTAATATCAATATCACCATCATACATACCTTGATTAAAACCATCACTAAAATTCATAATTTATCCTCCTATCTACATTATAATATGAATTATTAACATAGATAGATAGTAAAGAAGTCTAGTTTTTATTAATTATCAATATCAAAATTCCAAAGTCCCAATTTTCCTTTACAAGATATTCTCTTATCATATTTAACAGCATTCTCTAACTTCCAAGCATAAATTCTTGAATGTTCACTCTTTCCATATACTAAAGGATCAATATTATATAATTTATTCTCAAACTCATCATCAACTAATATACAATCAGTAATATAAGCTTCTCCTATTATTTCCCCATGGCCATAATCAAGATTATAATTATTAAACTTTATAGCATTACTCTTCTCTAAAGTAAGCCCTGCATGAATAAGAATCTTACCACGATAATTAGTTTTCCAGCTTCTAAATTCATACTCTTTATATCCATTAATAATTAAACTAGCCCAAGGTTCCTTTATAGTAAGTACTTTCATATCAACATCTAAAACGGTATTTTAAAATTACCATTTCCCATCATTTTCATCATTTTTTTCATCTCTTCAAACTGATTAAGTAGCTTATTAACATCAGTAACAGTAGTACCAGAACCATCTGCGATTCTCTTTTTTCTACTAGCCTTTAATATACTAGGATCTCTTCTCTCTTCTAAAGTCATTGATAAAACAATAGCTTCCGTTCTTTTCATAATTTTAGGATCAATATTTACATTATTAAGTCCCATCTTTTTAGCACCAGGAAGTAATTTTAAAAGATTTTCAAGAGGACCTAATTTTTTTATTTGATTAAGCTGATTTAAAAAGTCCTCTAAATCAAAATTACCTTTCATCATCTTTTTAGCAGTCTTCTCTGCCTCTTTTTCATCAATTTCACTTTGTACTTGTTCTACTATAGATAAAATATCACCCATTCCAAGTATTCTAGAAGCCATTCTCTCTGGATAAAAAGGAGTAAGACCATCCATCTTTTCACTAACACCAATAAATTTAATAGGAAGATTAGTAAGATGCTTAACTGACAAAGCAACACCACCTCTAGTGTCACCATCTAATTTAGTCAAAATAACACCACTAAGTTTAATTTTATCGTTAAAACCATTAATAACATTAATAGCATCTTGTCCCATCATTGAATCTATTACTAAAATAGTTTCATCAGGATTAACCTCTTTTTGAATATTATCAAGTTCATCCATTAAAGATTCATCTATTTGTAATCTACCCGCAGTATCAATAAGAACATAATCATATCCATTATCTTTAGCATATTTAATACCATTTTTAGATATTTCTACAGGATTACCTTTTCCTTCAGAATAAACTTCAATATTAAGTTCCTTACCAATTTGTTTTAACTGATCAATAGCAGCAGGTCTATATACATCACAAGCTACTAGTAAAGGTTTTTTCTTATTATTTTTCCTAAGATAATTAGCAAGTTTTCCAATTGTAGTAGTTTTACCACTTCCTTGAAGACCAACTAACATAAGAGTAGCAGGATTACCACTAATATTAAGAGGAGTATTCTCTCCGCCTAATAACTCGGTAAGTTCATCTTTAACAATTTTAACAAACAACTCCCCAGGATTAAGACTTTTATTAACTTCTTCTCCTAGAGCCTTCTCTTTTACATTATTTGTAAACTCTTTTACTACTTTATAGTTAACATCAGCCTCCAATAAAGAAAGTCTAATTTCTCTCATCATTTCACTAATATTTTCTTCTGTTATTTTGCCGTAGCCCTTAATCTTATGAACCACATCTTGCAATCTATCACTTAAATTCTCAAACATAAAATTATCACCTAATACCTATTATACATTATTTTTTAATTTTTTTTAATAAAAACAGTTGATTTTTTAATATTTTTTTAATATAATAAATATATATTCATTGCAGATGTGGTTCAACGATTAGAATTCGGCCTTGCCAAGGCTGAGACGGGGGTTTGACTCCCCTCATCTGCTCCATTGAGGTTAATACTCGCACACTTAAATACTAGTGTGTGAGTTT
>OLQV01000555.1_pt1 | contig 33431 bp, 31 predicted proteins | sample 1672371 | NCBI WGS metagenome assembly OLQV01 (sample SAMEA3136676, study PRJEB25190) | human gut metagenome
TGAGGGAAGATCGTATCAATGTGAAGGTACTTGAAACACATGATAAATGGTTTGGTGTAACATATGCCGAAGATAAGGAATATGTGCAAAATGCCTTTAAACAATTGATTGAAAATGGTGTATATCCTGAAAAATTATGGAAATAGGACGATTTGTCCTATTTTTTTATTTTTTACTGTAACCGATTACAATATAGTGGTTATAAAACGAATTTGTGTTTCGCTGAATAAAGTCTTTATATAAAGTAAATTTAATGAAAATTATTTTTTATTTGTTATATAATGTTTATATGTTTTAAATATGGGGATATTAAAACAATTTTATATTTTAACCTTAATTTAAGTAACTAATGTTTATTGACAATGGGGTATATTAAGGTAAAATATATAGGCAACTGTTATTCTAGGGTGGAGTGCGGTTGAAATTTAGGAAATGATATTTATAGGGTACATGTATAGGATATTAAAAATAGCTGGCTTTCCGCATTTTTAATTGAATTGTTCATCTGTTGATTTAGGTTCTATAGGGAGGAGTGTATCTAAATATCAGTGATTATTGTTTTATTGAGTCTTATTTAATTATTAAATAAGCTTTTTTTATGGTTTGAAGGAGTTGGAATAGGAATATGTATCGAAAGAATACGAAGGGTTGGCTAAAGCATATTGATTTTATTATTTTAGATTTAATATGTTTACAAATTGCTTTTGTATTAGCTTATTTTATAAGGAATGGAAATATACATTTATACAATGATTTCTTATATAGAAATATGGCTATTATAATTGAATTGATTGATTTGATGGTACTGCTTCTATGTGGTACTTTGAAGGGTGTATTAAAGAGAGGTCATTATCAAGAGTTTGTAAAGACATTAAATCATGTGTTGATTGTTGGATTGCTTGATGTTCTATATTTATTTACAATTCAAAAGGGTATTATGTTTTCAAGATTTGTGTTGTTTTTAACAATAGGTATTTATCTTGTATTGACATATATTGTAAGAGAAGTATGGAAGGTACATATTAAAAAGGGTGTCAATAATGGGAATCGAAGTAAGTTATTGATTATAAGTTCAAGTGATATTGCGAATCTGGTAATCGATAATATCGAAAAGAGTAATTATACTCGTTATGACATTGTGGGTGTTGCATTATTAGATAAAAATTTAATTGGTAAAACAATTAATAATACTAAGGTTGTTGCGGATAATGATTCTGTTGCGATGTATGCATGTAAAGAATGGGTAGATGAAGTATTGATTGTGTTACCTAAGAAAATTGCGTATCCAAATGAATTGATTGAACAATTAACTATGGCTGGTATTACTGTGCATATGAATTTGGCTAAAGTTATAAATTCGCCTGGTAAGAAGCAGTTTGTTGAAAAGATTGGTGATTATACAGTATTAACAACAAGTATTAATTATGCTCCGTTAAATGAAGTCTTCTTAAAACGATTGTTTGATATTATTTGTGGATTACTAGGATGTGTTTTAACATTGATTATTACTATTTTTATTGGCCCAATCATTTATTTTGCTAGTCCAGGACCTATCTTCTTTTCACAAGAGCGTGTGGGTAAGAATGGTAAGAAGTTTAAGATGTATAAATTCCGCAGTATGTATTTGGATGCGGAAGAACGAAAAGCTGAATTAATGAAAGATAACAAATTAGGGGATGGAAAGATGTTTAAGATTGATTTTGATCCTCGTGTTATTGGAAATAAAGTCATGCCGGATGGTTCTCATAAAACGGGAATTGGTGAATTTATTCGTAAAACAAGTCTAGATGAATTTCCACAATTCTTTAATGTTTTAAAAGGAGATATGTCTATTGTAGGAACTAGACCTCCTTTAACTTCAGAAACAAATCTATATGAGTATCAACACTTTGCTCGTTTAGCCATTAAACCTGGAATTACAGGAATGTGGCAAGTAAGTGGTAGAAGTGAGATTACGGATTTTGATGAAGTAGTAAAACTGGATAAGTATTATATTGAAAATTGGAATCTTGGTTTAGATATTGAGATTTTGTTTAAAACAGTATTAGTTGTAGTATGTAAAAAAGGTGCGGTTTAAAAAGAAAGGAGAATTGATTTGAATATAGTCATGTTTGGACAAAAGAGACTGAGTCGAGAAGGCGGAGTTGAAATTGTCGTAAAAGAATTATGTACTCGAATGGTTAAATTAGGTAATAACGTTACTTGTTTAAATCGTTCTGGTCATCATGTGAGTGGAAATGAATTTGATGCTCATAATGAATATGATGGTATTATACAAAAATCAGTTTTAACAATTGATAAAAAAGGATTAGCTGCAGTTAGTTCTTCTTTCTTTGCAGGATTAAAGTCTGCATTTGGTAAATATGATGTAGTTCATATTCATGCTGAGGGGCCTGCATTTTTTTCATGGTTACCGAAATTATTTGGTAAAAAAGTGATTGTTACAATTCATGGTTTGGATTGGCAAAGAGAAAAATGGAAATCTGGCTTTGGATCTAAATTTATTCATCAAGGTGAAAAGAATGCAGTAAAATATGCGGATGAAATTATTGTTTTGAGTAAAGGTGTACAAGATTATTTCAAGAACGAATATAATCGTGATACACATTTTATTCCAAATGGTGTCAATAGACCTGATATTGTTGAAGCTCAAGAAATTAAAAAATGGGGATTAGAAAAAGATAATTACATTCTTTATTTAGGTAGAATTGTACCTGAAAAAGGAGAGCATTATCTTATTAAGGCCTTTAAACAAATTAAAACAAACAAAAAACTAGTTATTGCGGGTGGTATTTCTGATACGGCTGACTATGGAAAAGAATTAAAAGAATTAGCAGCAGGAGATGATAGAATTGTTTTTACCGGATTTGTACAAGGTAGAATTTTAGATGAATTATATTCGAACGCATATATCTATTGTTTACCTTCTGATCTTGAAGGTATGCCTTTAAGTCTATTAGAAGCAATGTCTTATGGAAATTGTTGTTTAGTTTCTGATATTGAAGAATGTGCTTCTGTTGTAGAAGACAAAGCAATTACTTTTAAAAAAAGTAATGTTGAAGATTTAAAAGAGAAACTACAAGATGCTTGTGAACATCCTGAAAAAGTAAATGAATTAAAAGCACAGGCTTCAGAGTTTATTTGTGCTAAATATAATTGGGATGTTATTGTTGATGAAACTATGAAACTATATGGGAGAAATTAATAAAATCACAGTATGAAATAGAAAGTAGGGAAGTTAGGATATGCGGATTTTACTTGTAAATAAATTTATATTTCCCAAGGGTGGAGCGGAAACGTACACATTCGATGTAGGAAAAATGTTAGAAGAACATGGCCACGAAGTCCAGTACTTTGGTCTTGAAAATGAAAAAAATACAGTAGGAAATCGAATCGGTTCATATGTAACGAATATGGATTTTTCTCAAGGAATAAAGGCAAATTTAAATGCACCTTTTCGCATTATCTATTCAAGAGAAGCACGCAAAAAAATTCGTGCAGTTTTAGATGATTTTCAGCCAGATGTAGTGCACCTCAATAATATACAGTATCATCTGACTCCTTCTATTATTCTGGAAATTAACAAATGGCGTAAAGAAACAAAGAAAGAATGTAAGATTATTTACACGACACATGACTATCAGCTTGTTTGCCCCAGCCATGGAATGTTTGATGTAAACATGAAGCCTTGTGAATTATGTTTGGATGGTCATTATATTCATTGTTTTCAAACTAAATGTCTAAAAAATTCCAGAGCAAAGAGTTTACTCGGAACGTTGGATGGATATATGTGGAAATATAATAAGGCATACTCGTATGTAGATGCCTATATTTGCTGTAGCTTTTTTCTTAAATCAAAACTAGACACGCAGAAAAGATTCCGTGATAAAACCATTGGGCTGCATAATTTTAAAAAAGAGATGCCTTACTTGGATAACATTCAAAAAAAGGGTTATGTATTAGAGTTTGGACATCTTTCACGAGATAAAGGAACGGATACGTTGCTTGAAGTAGCCAAGAAGATGCCCAATACCGAATTTGTGTTTATTGGCTATGGTCCGTCAGCTGATAAAATGAAGGATATTCCAAATGTGAAGTATCTGGGATTTAAGACAGGAGAAGAACTTTATCGCATTATTGCTGAGGCTGCAATCAGTGTCTGCCCGTCTGAGTGGTACGAGAACTGCCCGTATTCCGTTATGGAGTCTGTACTTTTGGGTACACCTGTTGTTGGATCTAAAATGGGAGGCATCCCCGAATTGATTGAGCCGGGTAAAACCGGAGAGTTGTTTGAAGCGGGTAATGTGGAAGAACTGATGAAGGCGATAAAGAAAGTTCTTCAAACACAAGACGTATTGGAAAGATATACAAAGAATTGTAGTCAGGTGAAATATGAAACGACAGAGAGCTACTATATAAAACTGATGAAAATTTATCGAGGAGAAAAGAATGTGGAACAAATTTCTTCGTAACCCACTTCATATTGTCAAAGATTATGAGCTGAGAAAACTGCTTTGGCAATCGGGGGGGGCACAGAGGTCTGCAAAAAATATTTGAAGTTCAGAGATACCGTTCCTGAAAAGCTGACGTTTCCAGATACCCAAGTAGATGAACCTATTTGGTTATTCTGGAATACAGGGTTGGAGCAGGCACCTGAGATAGTGAAGACTTGCTATCAATCTATAAAAAAATATGCTGGCAGACAAGTTGTTTTGCTTACAGAAAACAATGTGCAGAACTATATAAATATGCCAGATTATCTGAATGAGAAATTAAAAAGCGGAGTCCTTCCATTAGCGATTTATACAGATTTGATGCGTGTAGCATTATTGGAGCATTATGGTGGGACATGGATGGATGCAACAATACTGCTAACAGATGAAATCCCACAGGAAATATTAAATAGTGATTTTTTTGTGTTTCACAATTCACTCGGTGAAATTGATAATCCCGTATTGTATCCGGTCTGGTTCATCCACGCCAAGCAACATAATAGAACGATTTGTGAGATTCGTAATGTCCTATTTGCTTACTGGAAACGAAATAATCATGTACCAGAATATTTGTTTTCAAATATTGTAATTACACAAATAATGAGGTCATCACCAAAGGTTGAGAAAAAGATGCCTTATTTGAATAGTGACTACAGCGAATATCTGGTTAGAGTATTAGGAGATAAGTTTACAGAGGAAAAATTTAATTGGATTAAGCGACTTACTGGGATACATAAACTAACCTATAAATTAGAACCATCGATTGATAAGGAGGAAACAGTTTACCATTATCTGGTGCGGAATCTATGAGTCTTTTGAATAGTAGTTTCTGCAAGATAAAGGGAGACAATTAAATTATTATGCTGAATGACTACTATCAAAATATTGGCATGAAAGGTTTTATTCAAAGATATGGAATTGTGAATGCCGTCAAAAGAGGGGCATTTATGTTTATCAAATTGCATCTTGTCAAGGATTATGAGGTGCGGAAGGTATTGTGGCAGGAACGAGCTTCTACCAAGATAAAACCATATTTAAAGTATAAAGACACAGATGTTCAGGGGCTTAGCTTTCCCAAAAATGATGTGGAGAATCCGATCTGGATTTATTGGAATAAAGGTATTGAACAGGCACCAATCATTGTACAGAAGTGCTATGAATCTGTATGTAAACATTCCAATCAAAAAATCATTTTGCTGAATGATCAAAACCTTGCAGATTACATTCGATTGCCAGAGTACATTGAAAAGAAAAAGGATACTGGACAGATTCCGATGGCGGGGTATGCGGATCTGATGAGGTTTGCATTACTGGAACATTATGGTGGAACATGGATTGATTCAACGGTATATCTTACAGATCCGATTCCAGATATGATTTTAAATAGCGACTTTTTTGCAGTACGAAATTCACTGCTGCTGATAGATAACCCTGTGTTATATCCTGCATGGTTTCTTCATGCAAAAAAGGGAAACAAAACAATTCGAGAGATAAGAAATGTTGCTTTCTCATATTGGCTCAAAAACGAACATGTAATTGAGTATCTGCTGCCGAATTTGATTATCACTTTGGTGGTAAAGAGCAATCCGGAAGTTGAGAAAGCAATTCCATATATGAACAGTGATTATAGCGAGTATCTTGTTAAGGTTTTAGCCGATGATTATTCAGAAGAGAAATGGAATTGGATTAAAAAGCTTACAGGTATTCATAAACTCACATATAAATTATCACCGGACATTGAAGCAGAAGGCACATTTTATAAGGCACTGATTGAAAACAGTATAAAATAAATATTGCAAAGTGAGTTGAAAAATAGTATGAAAACAATTAATTTAATAAAAAGTGATTTGTTTCGATATGCTGGAACAACAACATCTAAGGCATTTATTAAAACATATGTAAAAGAGGCTGGTTTTCGCTTTTCTGTGGCATTTCGGTTGGTAAATGCTGGGGGGGATTGAAACTAATAGGTGCAATCCTATGGAAATTTAGAAATCACCAGCAAATTCAGATACTTAGAAAAACGAAAATTGGATATGGGCTATATATTAGCCATGGAGGACCTGTTGTTGTTAACCCTTCAACAGTTATTGGAAATAATTGCAATCTCTCTCAATTTGTAACAATTGGCTCAAATGAAGGAAAAGCAGCAGTAATAGGAGATAATGTTTATATTGGCCCGAACACTTGTATAGTTTAGGATGTATGTATTGGAGATAATGTTACGATTGGTGCAGGAAGCGTTGTTACCAAGGATATTCCATCAAATGCAACGGCAGCGGGAAACTATGCAAAAGTACTGAATGTTAATAATCCGGGTAGATATATTCAAAACAGATATTTGGAATAGTGATTCGAAGAGTAGAAGAGGAATATTATGAAAAACATATTGTTTGTGATGCCATCGTTAGGTAGTGGCGGAGCAGAAAAAAGTCTTGTGAATTTATTAAATCTTATAGATTATGAAAAGTATGCAGTGGATTTGCTGCTGTTCAAACGAGAAGGACTGTTTTTGTCTCAACTTCCTAAGGAAGTACGATTATTACAGCCTACAGATTCACTGCAATATGCATATAAAATTGATAGAGGGATGTTTAGCTCAGTTTCAGGTATTAAAGCAGGAATTCTAAGAGGGACAAGTACATTTATATGTAAATGTCTTTACAAGGAAAATGCAAGACAACAGAGATGGATAAAATTCTATAAACGGTACTTGTCCAATTTGGAAGAAGAATATGACATTGCTATTGGATTCTTAGAGGGCGATGCATCATATTATGTGATTGACAAGGTTAATGCAAAGAAAAAAATACTTTGGATTCATAACGATTTCAACGAAATAAAGAAATATGAAGATGCAAAGATTTACGAGAAGTATTTTCAAAATGCAGACAGCGTTGTAAGTATCTCTGATAAATGTGTGCAGATATTAAAACAGAATTATCCTGCTATGGTAAATAAATTTTATTGTTTGCCCAATTTAACATCAGGCTCTTTATTGAAAAAAATGTCGGAAGAGTTGGAAGTATCAGAGTTTGAGAAAAATCAGTTTAACGTTTTGTCAATAGGCCGTTTAACAAGACAAAAGGGCTATGATTTCGCAATCGATGCAATGAAAATTCTGAAAGAAAAGTATTCAGATATTCGTTGGTGGATTATAGGAGCAGGCGAGCTTGAAGAGCAGCTAAAAAAACAAGTAAAAGACAATGATCTAGAGGAGTATATTACATTTCTGGGATTAAGGGCAAATCCATACCCGTATATCAGGAGCTGTGATTTATTGGTGCAGCCATCCAGATGGGAAGGAAAATCAGTTGTTTTGGATGAAGCAAAAATACTAGCAAAACCAATATTGGCAACTAATTATTCTACAATTAAGGATCAGTTGAAGAATAAGAAAGAGGGACTGATTACTGATATAAGCCCTAATGCAATAGCAGAAGGAATAATTGAACTTAGAGAGAATCCTCAATTGTATAACTCCATTCAGTGTTACTTGGAAGAACATGAGTATGGTAATGAAAAAGAGATTCTACAATATTATGAATTGCTAGAAAAACAAGGTATCGGTACTCATTAGAACAATCCCAGTTTTGGTTACGATGGATACTGCCTGTCCAAGGACACTAAACAGCTACTTGCAAATTACGCCGACGTGCCAGAAAATTTGATTGAAGCAATTGTTGAATCCAATCGTACTCGTAAGGACTTTATTGTAGACCGTGTGCTTGAAATTGCTGCTTACGAAGCAAATGATAGCTGGGATGAGAGCAAAGAAAAAGATGTTGTGGTTGGCGTTTATCGCTTGACGATGAAGAGTAACAGCGATAACTTCCGTCAGAGTTCTATTCAGGGCGTCATGAAGCGCATTAAGGCAAAGGGTGCAACAGTTATCATCTATGAGCCTACGCTGAAAAATGAGAACACATTATTTGGTAGCCGTGTTGTTAACAACTTGGAAGAGTTTAAGAAACGGAGTCATGCAATCATTGCAAACCGCTATGATAAGAGCTTGGACGATGTGAAGGAAATGGTCTATATACGTGATATTTTTTACGGGACTAAAGGATTAAAAGGAGATTCATTATGAAAGGCATTATTTTAGCTGGAGGTTCAGGCACACGTCTTTACCCATTAACAAAAGTAACAAGTAAGCAGCTTTTGCCAATCTACAACAAACCGATGATTATTATCCGATGTCTGTTCTGATGAACGCTAGCATCCGTGACATTTTGATTATTTCCACACCGCAGGATACGCCTCGCTTTGAGAACCTGTTGGGTGATGATCACCAGTTTGGCATGAATCTGACATATGTGGTTCAGCCGTCTCAGGATGGACTGGCACAGGCCTTTATCATTGGAGCTGGCTTTATTGGTAATGATTCTGCGGCTATGGTATTGGGTGATAACATCTTTGCAGGCCACGGATTGAAAAAGAGATTAAACGCTGCAGTGGAAGACGCAGAAAACGGAAAGGGTGCAACTGTATTTGGCTACTATGTGGACGATCCGGAGCGTTTCGGAATTGTGGAGTTTGACAAGAACGGTAAGGTCGTTTCTATCGAGGAAAAGCCAGAACATCCGAAGAGCAACTACTGCGTGACTGGCCTGTATTTCTATGATAACCGTGTAGTCGAGTTTGCCAAGAACCTGAAACCGTCTGCCCGTGGTGAATTGGAAATTACCAATCTGAACCGTATTTATCTGGAAGACGGTACCCTGAATGTAGAGCTGCTGGGTCAGGGCTTCACTTGGCGGGATACAGGTACACATGAGAGCCTGGTGGATGCCACCAACTTCGTAAAGACTGTCGAGCAGCATCAGCATCGTAAGATTGCCTGCCTGGAAGAAATCGCATATTTGAACGGATGGATCAGCAAGGATGAGCTGATGGAAGTCTTTGAGATTATGAAGAAGAATCAGTGCGGACAGTATCTGAAGGACGTCATGGACGGCAAGTATCAGGAACATCTGTTAAAGAGATAACCCAAATTTTAAAAAGAGCATATAAGAGTGAAAGCCCAATCAACATTACTGGTGATTTCAGACTTGGTGACATTGCACACAATGTTGCAGATATAACAAAAGTAGAAAACTTGCTTGGATTTAAGCAGTCTGTGAGCCTAGAAGAAGGGTTAACACAGTTTTGTGATTGGGTAAAGGGACAAGAGCATGATAATTCCGGCTATGAAAAGTCTTTAAAAGAGATGGAGCAGGCTGGAATGTTTGTAAGAAAGTGAGAAACGATGGGACAGATTAAAGTTGAGTAAAATGTAGGTGGCATCGAGGGACGTTGCGTGATTGAACCTGCAGTTCATGGTGATGCCTGTGGCTATTTCGTGGAAACCTATAACGAAAAAGATATGAAAGAAGCTGGCATCAACATTCACTTCGTACAGGACAACCAGTCTTTGTCCACAAAAGGCGTGCTGCGTGGTCTGCACTTCCAGAAACAGTATCCGCAGTGTAAGTTAGTTCGTGTTGTGCGTGGAACAGTGTTTGATGTTGCAGTTGATTTGAGAAGAAATTATGAAACTTATGGTAAGTGGTATGCCGTTATTTTATCTGCCAAAAATAAGAAACAATTCCTTATTCCGGAGGGCTTTGCACACGGCTTCTTAGTTCTGAGCAATGAAGCAGAATTCTGTTATAAGGTAAATGATTTTTATCATCCGAACGATGAGGGCGGAATGGCTTGGGATGACCCTGAGATTGGAATTGAATGGCCGCAACTGAAGGGTGAATACAAGGGCAATGCAAGTGCAGAAAGCTATACGTTGGAAGACGGTACGGCATTGAACCTGAGCGATAAGGACCAGAAATGGCTTGGGCTGAAGGGTACTTTTAAGTTCTGAAAGGAGAAATAAATATGAAAATTTTAGTAACTGGTGCGAACGGATATTTGGGGCAGGGTATTGTAAAGGAGCTTCTGGATATCGGGCATAATGTTGTAGCTGCGGATTTTAAGACTACTTATGTGGATGACCGAGCAGAAAAGATAGATTGTGACTTGTTCTCGGTAGAAGAACCCTATACATACTTTGGTAAACCGGATGTTCTTCTTCATTTGGCGTGGAGGGATGGATTTGTCCATTATTCGGAAAATCATATTGCTGATTTACCAAAACATTATCATTTCTTGAAGCAAATGGTTGAAGCTAATATCTCCAAGATTAGTGTTATGGGAACGATGCATGAAATTGGTTTTTTTGAAGGTAGTATTAATGAAAATACTCCTTGCCATCCGATGAGTCTCTATGGCATCGCTAAAGATGCTATGCGCAATTGTGTGGCAATGATGACTAATGGTAAACATACAAAATGGCAATGGTTACGTGGCTATTACATCGTTGGACATTCTGAGTTTGGTTGTTCTATATTTTCGAAAATTACGGCAGCAGAAAAAGAGGGCAAAACAGAATTTCCGTTTACCATGGGGCAAAATCAGTTCGATTTTATTGATTATAAAGATTTCTGTAAACAGGTTGCTGCTGCTGTTGGTCAGGATGAAATTAATGGAATTATCAATATCTGTTCTGGTAAACCGGAAAAGTTAGCTGATCGTGTAGAAAGGTTTATTAAGGAAAATGGATACGGTATTAAATTGAAATATGGAGCATTTCCTGATCGTCCATACGATTCAAAGGCAGTTTGGGGAGATAATAATAAGATAAGAAAAATTATGCAAAATAATTGATTTAAAGAGTAAGTGAGAGCGAATTATATTTAATAGTGTATAAGTTGGAATTTATGAGTCTATTTATTGAAAAATACATAGAAGATCATGAATAACTAGGAACAGTTTGTACGATTTGGAAACGTATTAAACTAGGAAAATATATTTATTTAGCCTTTATTTACTAAAAGAATATGTATTTATTTATACTAGGATATATTGTATAAGAGGAGGAGGGAAAGAATGAAAATTCTATTTCACATAAGTTCACTATTTGGTGGTGGAGCTGAAAGAGTTATGACCTATTTGATTAATCACAATTGTGAACTAAATAATGAAGTTTATATTGTGGTTTGTTATGAGAAGGAAGGTGAGTATTATATTTCACCCAAAGCAAAAAAAATTGTAATAGGCTCACATGGTATTGTTTCCCAATCTCTAGAATTAAGAAAAACAATAAAAAGAATTAAACCAGATATATGTGTAGGTTTTATGCAAGGAGGAAATATCCAACTTTCTCTAGCTTGTATGGGTTTAAAGCAAAAATATATTCTGTCAGTAAGAAATGACCCTAAAAAAGAATATCCAAATGCGATTATGCAAAAATTGGTGTGGTTTGACGCAGCTGACGGAGTTGCGTTTCAAACAGAAGATGCAAAAATGTTTTTTTGCAATAGTATGCAGAATAAATTGAGTATAATATACAATCCTGTATCGAACCAGTTTTTTAGAGAGAATGTGTCAAAAGATACTACAGGAATAGTAGCGTTTGGCCGTTTGATTGATCAGAAAAACTTTACGATGTTAATAAAAGCATACGCCATGATGGCAGATAGAATCGATGATGATTTATATATATACGGTGAAGGACCCTTAGAGAAAAGCTTATATGAAATCATTAATTCAAATGGACTTGCAAGTCGGATTCACTTAATGGGCCGGACTAATAATGTGCCAGAAGTACTTAAAGCAGCAAAAGTGTATGCTTTAAGTTCGGGTTTTGAAGGTATGCCTAATGTATTGCTGGAAGTTGTATGTATGCTTGTGCCGGTAGTTTCTATCGATTGCCCTTGCGGTGGTCCAAAAGAAATTTGTAGCAATGAGTGTGGTCTATTGAGTCTAGTTGGGGATGTAGAATCTTCTGCTAATAATCTTTACAAAGTTTCCCACAGCGAACAATTAAGAGAGCAATTGGTCAAAAAATGTATTGAACGAAGAGCCGTGTTTTCAAATGATTCTATATTGAAAAAGTGGGATGCAATTTTTGATAAAGTTTGTGGATGCTAGAAGGAGGATAAGTATAATGCACTTATATGTTAACAAAAAAGCTATATTACAGTATTTAATGTTGTATGTCATGTTGATTTTTTGTCAAACACATGTGTATAGATTATATATAAGACCAAATTTGACGGTACATGTTGGTTTAGTAATACTGTTTTTAATAATTGGTGCAGTCAATTTTGGAAAAAAAATGAAACGACCTTTTTGGATGTGTGCTTTTTTGTTGATTGCGGTTTTTTTGGTTCGTTTTATTAATGGTGGTGTAGGAATTGTTTTTTGGGTGGAAATGGCAGCAAAAATACTAATTACATATATTGCTATATTGATTGATCCTGAACAGTTTTTAACTAGATTTGTAAAGATTATAACTTTTTTTGCGGCGATTAGTATTGTAGGATGGTTGCAACAGATTGCTGGTTTGAATATTATGCAAAAAATTGGTATGGTAAATAACGATTTTTACACAACGGTAACATGGGATACAGGTTATGTTGAAGAAACTCAGCGTAAGATTTATGGTTTGTTATTTTATGTGACGACAGAATTTGAAATTAAACGTAATATGAGTATTTTTACGGAGCCTGGCATATATCAAATGGTATTGAATGCTGCTATTTTTGTGGTGGCGTTTTGTAATAAACTTATTGAGTTAAATCGTAAAGAAATAAAAAAAATATATTTAATTCTTACAATTGCACTAATTACAACGCAGTCGACATCTGGATATTTTGGATATGCGGTAATAGTTCTTGGCGTTCTTTTGACACGAAGTACAGATACAAGAACAATAAAAAACTATATTTATATTATTTTAATGGTTGGACTTGTAGTTCTCTTGGGAGATTATTCCGTTAGAGGAAATGATAGTTTGATTTACAAGGCATTGTTATCGAAGGTGTTTTCTAGTCAGGGAGATTTTTCATTGTCTGCTTCGACGGGAGTTTATCGATATGAAATGATAACGATGGCATTTTTGGCTATAGCAATGAATCCATTTGGTATGGGCTATGAAGCATGGGAAAAACTGTATCGTTTGAACTCATTTGCTGATGCCGGTGGATATCCATTTATTATTGGAGCGGTAATTGGTATTGTTCCACTTCTTGTATCATTGTGGTGGATATTTAGCCCGCTTAAGTATATGAAAAATAAATGGGTAGAAATTGTAGTTTTTGTATTCTTGTATTTTAATACAGCTATGGCACAAACAAGTGCATTTTATCCTGCAATAATTTTTCTGCCTGTTTTTCTTGATATTATGAGACAGAACATTAATGATTTGGAGTTGGAGAAAGAGGTTGCTTATGAATTATAAATATGTAATTGCTGGTGCAGATAATGATTTTTATGATATTGCATTTAATGATGTTAGAAATAAAGATAAAAACATTACTTATCTTAGAACAGCCATGGAGTACAGTAATCCGGTAATACGTTTTTTGAGAAATCGACATTTTAGTGGACGCGCAAATAACATTATTAATTTACCAGGAAAGTTTATATGGAATAGATTTACTTTTGAAAATCCTTATAAGAATACAGATAAAATATGCTTTGTTATTTTTGGAGCAAACTACGCTAGATATGTAGAACTAGGAGTTTTCGAATCATTACGAAAGAGATATCCGGGATGCAAAATAGTTTGTTATTTTCAGGATTTAGCAAGTAAATGTGGCTATTCGTATCCAGAAAAATTAAAAGATCATTTTGATTTAATATTATCATTTGATCAAAAAGATTGTGATATGTATGGATGGACATATTATCCATTAGTATACTCGGAAATTCATATTGAAGAAGATGATGATATTCCAGAAAGTGATGTGTATTTTGTAGGTAAAGCAAAAGACAGATTATCTGAAATTATTTCATTTTTTGAAAAGTGTGATGCCGCGGGCTTGAAATGTGATTTCCATATTGTCGATGTGCCAAAAGAGAATCAGGTTTTCAAAAATAAAATCTCTTATTGCGGACAAATGCCATATGAAGAAAATTTAAAAAGAATAAGAAAAACTCGGTGTATGTTAGAAATTATGCAAAAGGGTGGACATGGATATACATTGAGATATTGTGAAGCAATTGCTATGGGAAAAAAATTGGCTACTAATAATCCTGAAATAGAAAAAGCACCTTTTTATAATAAAAAGTTCATTTCTGTATTTAAGAGCGTTGAAGAATTTGATCCTCAATTTATTCTTAATGGTGATCGTGAGGTAGATTATAATTATCTTCCGGAATTATCTCCTTTGAAACTGATTGAATTTATCGATGCTAGAATATAAAAACTTGTGGAGATTTGTTATGAGAAATCAATCATAAATTGAAAAAGTTTTCCATTTCATGTCGGTGATATGTTAGATTGATTTAATAGAGCATCATTAGGATATCTATTCAAAATTGAATCATATTGGCATTGTATATGGATTGTATTTTTAGCCATAGTTATAAATAGAAGAAAGTGTGATGATAACTTTCCTAATTAGCATATTAACGGTAATAAAATGTGTATAAAACCGATAAAGATGCATTCATAATTTTGGATAGTTAAAGCTGAGGAAAATTAATGTTTGGAATAAAATCTAGAATCAGAAAATGTGAAGATATTATAAAATTTAGATTGAAAAATAAGAGTGTAGCGATTGGAAAAAATATTATATTAAGAAATCCTCAATATATTTCATGTGGTAAAAATGTAGTTATTGGAGATGAAAGTAAATTATTATGTTGGGATAGTTATGGAGAAGAACAATATAGTAATTTACCAGAAATCCAAATAGGCGATAATTTTCATGCGACGCGGAATTTTACGATTCAATGCGCCCAAAAAGTGGTTATTGGAAGAAATGTATTGGTAGCTTCGAATGTCTTTATTATAGATTATAATCATGGATTAAATCCATTAACAATGTCGTATCTTGAAAACCCACTAATTCGGGGGGGGGGTATTCGTAGACGATGGTGTTTGGATTGGGAATGATGTGATTGTTCTTCCTAATGTTCATATTGGAAAAAAATCAATTATAGGAGCAGGTTCTGTTGTTACAAAAGATATACCAGAATACTGTATTGCAGTTGGAAATCCTGCAAAAGTAGTAAAAAAATATGATATAAAAGAAAAAAAATGGAAACTAGTATTATGAATTGGAGAATAAAATGGTAAAGAAAAAAATACAGAATATTCCTTTGGGAGTAAAAGCAGCAGTGGTATATACCATGGCATCTGTTTTTTCACGAGGATTAGCAATGATTACTGTTCCGATTTTCACGAGAATAATGTCTACAAGCGAAATTGGAATGGTTAATTTATATAATTCCTGGTATTCATTATTGAATGTAATTGCAACACTATCATTAACATCAGGTGGATTTCAGGCAGCAATGAAAGACTTTGAGGGAGAAAGGGATCAATATCAATCGTCTGTTTTGACATTAACGTCAATGATGGCCATTTTTCTAGGCTGTATTTATTTTCTCATACCTAATAGATGGAATAGAATTACAGGGTTACCTTCTACTTTGATGATTTTAATGCTTGTAGTGTTTTTCTTTGCGCCAGCGCAGGATTTTTGGCTATTAAGACAAAGATATGAATATAAATACAAATTAGCTGGTGTATTGACAATGGGGTCTGCTTTAGCATCAACAATATTGTCTGTTATAGTTGTTTTAAATTTAAATAAAGTGGATTCAGATCAAATTGTAGTGGGACGCTTGTATGCAACTAACATCGTGTCTATAGTAATTTCAGCAATTTTATGGATTAAATTATATGTAAAAGGAAAAACAATAGTAAATATAAAGTATTGGAAATACTCTTTAAAATTAAGCGTACCTCTTATTGGTTATGCTTTTGCGGCACAGATTTTAAATGTTTCAGATCGAATGATGATAAGCAAAATGGTGGGTAATGATGCAGTTGGAATATATAGTACTTTATATACTGTAAGTTCGATTTCACTGTTGGTTTGGACTGCAATTAATTCATCGTTTATACCGTATTTGTATCAGAATATAGAGAAAAAAGATAATAGAATAAAAGAATTGTCATTAGCTTTGATGGGATCGTATGCTATTATAGCTGTTATGCTTACTTTTCTAGCACCAGAAATAGTTAAAATATTAGCTACTAAGGAATATTATGAAGCAATTTATATTATGCCACCTATTGCAGCAGGTGTGTTTTTGACTTCTGTATCAAATATGTATTCTAATTTGCTCATATACCATAAGAAAACTAATTATATTATGTATTCTTCGATTATCGCAGCCATTGTAAATCTTATACTCAATTATATATGTATAAATGCATTTGGCTATATGGCAGCAGCATATACTACACTGATAGCATACATAGTTTTGGCGGGAACTCAAGCAATGTTTGCGAGAAAGATTCGCTTTAAAGAGACAGGAAAAAAATCTGTATATAATGATAATGCGGTATTTATTATGGCGATATTAACGATAATAGCGGCATTATTCGGTTTAGTATTGTATCGTTATACTTGGCTAAGATATATAATCATTTGCAGTGGAATGATTGCAGGAATTAAAATCGCATTTATGTCTTTGAAAAGAATTAAAAATAATTAGGAATTAGAAGAGCAACTACGAATAAAATAGCCATTTAAAAGTTAATATCACCAATATATAAAATAAAATACAGGCTTTGACACAAAGGCTAGTTTAGAATGTAAAAGATTTGAACTGGGATTTATTACGGGTAAATGGCTATTAACGCAGACAAAATAAAAGAAAATAGAATCAAATGAGCAGTAGGACTATAACTGTCTTTTACGATGATTCACACTATATATTTTTAGGTGGCTAAAGGCGCTTTTTTTGTACATAATGAATTTAAACAGCGCGGATTTAAGATTGAGTATACCGATTTTCACGAATATTGTATGCACTCCATGATTCAGAATTGTTTAATCAACCGAATGAAGTCTTGGTTGACTTTTTGAAAATGGCTCGAACTCAAAGTAATTGGTTTGTTTGGCTTGATACAGCTGATAGCACAGGTAAAGAAGGGAACGATTTTTGCCGAAAAAGATTTCATTAAGTTGGCTACATATATTTCCTTTTTTTCCGCAGATCACATCTGGGCCGATTGTAAAGGCTCATGATTTCTTGCCTCAGCTTGATCGAGTACACCGAATCAAGAAGTCAAACGTATACGAGGGTATCCAATTGTTTGTGCTTGGTTTGACCAAGAAAGTTGTTTTTGCTGATCGTATTGGTGTTGCTGTTAATGCGGTGTACAGTGCTCCTTTAGCCTATAATAACGTCAGTATTTTTTGCGTTATTGTTGGATACTCACTTCAAATTTACTGTGATTTTTCCTGGATATTCCGACATGGCAATCGGCATTGCTAAAGTTCTGGATTTTGATTTGGGAAAGAATTTTGATCTTGCGTATCTTGCCAAGAATACATCGGATTTTTGGCGCAGATGGCATATTAGTCTGTCCAGCTGGTTTAGGGATTATGTTTATATTCCTCTTGGCGGAGGCAGAGCAGGTAAGGGAAAGACATACCGAAATTTGTTTGTGACCATGCTGCTCAGTGGTATCTGGCACGGGGCAAATTGGACTTTTATTGTTTTGGGGGTGCTACACGGTGTCGAATCTGCAGTCCATAAGATATTTCGAGATATAAAAGGTAAGGCGGAGAAGAGAACAAATCTAGCTGTAAGCTTTATCTGTATTGTGGGGAACTGTATTTTCGTAATGTTGTTATGGGTGGTATTCCGTGCGACCGATATAGGACAGGCAATGGAAGTGCTGTCTGGGTTGTTCCGCATGAAGGGTATCACTTATATAAATGTATATGTTGTGATTTATTTTGTGATTATCGCAGTTGCACATATTCTTGGTGCAATTATAAACAATGGTCATGCTTTTGAACTGAAATTGGATCTGAATACATTCAAAGGACAATTTATTCTGTTTACCTGGATATTCCTAATCATTGCATTTATGTACGTTGGTGATTCTGCGTTTATCTACGCACAGTTTTAAATATTGCCGTCCAATGGACGTTTACCATCCTAATCAACAGCCTTTACGTGGCGGATGGTGGGCGTATAAAAATACGGCAGATGGTTGACAATAGTTGCAGTAAATGTTGGGGCCTGCCCCCTCTTAAGAAAGTAAGGAGAGATTATGAAAACAACATTACTTATAATGGCTGCTGGAATTGGCAGTCGATTCGGAACTGGAATCAAACAGTTAGAACCAGTGGATGATGCTGGACATATCATTATGGATTACTCGATTCATGATGCAATTGAGGCTGGATTCAATCATGTAGTATTTATTATCCGCAAGGATATCGAGAAGGAGTTCAAAGAGGTTATTGGAGATCGAATCGCCTCCATTTGTTCTTCTCATAATGTAACCGTGGACTACGCTTTTCAGGATATTAATGATATTCCTGGTAGTTTTCCGGAAGGACGTACAAAGCCGTGGGGAACGGGTCAAGCTGTGCTTGCTGCTAAAAATGTGATTGATAACCCGTTCATCGTAATCAATGCAGATGATTACTATGGCAAAGAAGGCTTTAAGGCAGTTCATGAGTATTTGGTGAACGGCGGAAAGTCCTGTATGGCTGGCTTTGTGCTTAAGAACACATTGTCGGATAATGGTGGTGTGACTCGTGGAATCTGTAAAATGGATGAGAGTCGAAACTTGACTGACGTTGTTGAGACTAAGAATATCGTAAAGACTGCGTTTGGAGCAGAGGCAGACGGGTTGGTCGTTGATGTGAATTCTTTGGTTTCCATGAATATGTGGGGATTGACTCCGGAGTTCTTGGATGTGTTGGAAGAAGGTTTCAAAGAGTTCTTCAAGAAAGAAGTACCGGCCAATCCTCTGAAAGCAGAGTATTTGATTCCAATCTTTATAGGTGAATTGCTGGAGCAGGGCAAGATGTCTGTCAAGGTTTTGAAGACCAATGATACTTGGTATGGTATGACCTACCATGAGGATGTTGTAGCTGTAAAGGACAGTTTTAAGAAAATGCTGGAGATTGGCGTGTACAAGGCTGACCTATTCAGTGATCTGTAAACTACGATGAAAGAAATGATTGATTTACTCGGAAAAATCCTCACAAACATCCTGATTGCACTGTATGAGCCATTTGGATTTTCATTCCTGCTTTCCTTTTTGGCAATGTTTTTCTATCTGTATGCGTATGAGCCTATCACAGCAGGCAAAGGATGGAAGAGTGCCATAGTGACATGGTGCCTGAGATTCAAAAAGAGTGTGTTCTTTCGAAAGCTGTTCTTATTAATGTTCGTGACTTCACTTATCCTGTTCCGAACCCTGTTAAACCGTAATTTGTGGATGAATCCATTGAGCGATGTTATGGGCGGCTGGGGCATATGGGAGACAGTAGACGGCGAACAGAAGCTGACCACTGAGTGCATCGAGAACGTGATTATGATGGTGCCGTTTTCAGCAACAGTGATCTTGACGTTCCGAAAAAAGATAGGAAACAGGTTGAAGAAGATACTGTGCTTTAGTGGTAATATAGCGTTCGAATTTTCTCTGATGATAGAGATTCTACAATTATTGCTTCGCTTAGGAACGTTCCAGCTATCAGACATCTTCTATAACACAATAGGTGGAGTGCTCGGCGGGTTATTGTACTATGCTGTGATGAAGGGAAAAAAGCATCTATAAATGAAACATATTATGTGGTATACTGGGATGAGTAGCTCCCTGCGCTGCTCGAAAATTTGTACACCTCTTCGTGGTGAGCAGCAGGCAACAGTTTTTGAACGACTGAGATCTGAAGTAATTAAAATGAAGGTAAAATAGAATGGCTGAGTTTTTGAAACATATTTGGACAAGGCTTTTAGAAATCACAAAAATGTGTAAATGTAAGGATACTGAAGCAAGCGAAACAGCTGGACAGACAATTGCATCTGTTGAATCAAATGACCCCGAGAAGATATCTTTAACAATAGATGACTACCTTTTTGGAGTTCTTGGAATGGATACTAAACAAGCTTCTGGTGAGAAGAAAAAGCTAATAAAAAATAACTTTGTACATTTAATGTGTCTAGTTATCAAAGATTTACAGACAATAGAAGGAAGACTAAACACATATAAAATCCAACGGAAAGCTCTAGAATCGGATAAATCTAATGGTGCAGAATATAAGAGACGAAAGTTAGAATATTTTGCAAAACAGAATAGACAGGCTAAAGAGGACATTGTTGAATTTTTAAATAGCGGGGTGAAAGAGTATCTGTTAGAAGAAGAAAAAAGTACTTTGGTGTGTGAATTGAGTGACAATGAGCTGGGAAAAATGTTTCTAAAGAGACGATACTTCTTTTCTCAGTTTCCAGAGTATTATGACGCGGAATATGATTATGCGACAATGGTGAAGGCATCGTATTTCCCAGATGTTGAGTTTGTTGACAGACTTAATACTGAAAAGAAATACATGAAATTGCGCAAGAATAATGAGAAACAATATTACGAAAAAATTAAACGGATTATAAAAGACAAAGTTCTTGTTGAACGAGTACAGAAAATAGTAGATGAAAATTATCATTTACATAGAAGACATGAAATCTTTGATGACTTGGTAAGTTTGTATAAAGAAAAGCATTACCAATCGTTTCTTTCACTTGGGTTGATCCAAATTGAAGGACTGTTTTATGATATATGTTCAATAAGGTACGGTGAAAAAGAAAACACGGGAACTCTTGTGGAAAAAGCGGAAAAAGCACTTCGAGGTGAAAACGAAGTTAGTTTCATGCGATATTATCCATATTTTGCTTTTGATGTCCCCATTATGAGAAATGAAATAGCACACACGGGTTTGATAAATGCCGGCGATTTGGAACGAAAAGCAGATGAATTGATTTTGGATTTGAATGCTGTGGCTCAAATGGCAAAAATGGAGAGCGATGGTAAATTCAGAGTATTTCATATGATTTATGAAACAATCACTAAGATGAATAATCCTACAGAAGAAGAACTGAATAAGAAGTTAGTGTATGAGTTGTTTAGTAGTAGTACAGTAGCACCGGATTCTTTTTGGAATCTTCTGAGAACACCAGAGGAATATAAAGATGAGCTTGACTTTTATAAAAAAGAGGACTTGCCAGAAGGGGATGATGATTGGCCTACAATGGTAACAACAATATCTAATATGGTTCATGAATTGCCGTTTTGGTGTGCTATGGTTGATTTGATGAACAAAATTAATTCTGAATATGATAGTAATATCGTGACTCAAAAGTGGAATGAACTCCTTCTAAAGCTGGCAAGTAGTTATGTGAAGATACTGAAGCCGGACGCAAAGAAAAAGTGCATTGAAATATTATCAGTACTTCAAGACAACTAATGTAATGCATAGTACACTATAAAGGAAATGCGGTTATCACCTATGCCCAGAATTAAAGGTAGCAAGAATAAGTCCAAAACGTTGACTGCTGATTTTGCAACGCAGATTGCGGAAAAGTAGTCTGCAAAGGAAGCACTCACAGCTGAGATTGTATCCATCACTGCCTACATTGACACTTTGAAGGCTGATCTGAAAGAGAAGAAGGTTGCTTTGAAGAAGGACGAAAAAGAAGTGGCATCTCTGGAAGCAAAGAAGGCGAAGGCAGATGCTAAGGCTGCAGAAGAGGCAAAGAAAGCAGAAGTAGAATCTGTTCTGAAGAAATTGCTTGCTGAGGGCATGAGCGCGGATGAGATTCTGGAAAAGTTAAAATAAACAAGAAAAACAACAACTAAAATAAATGCCGTGTGAACAAACTGAACCACAGGAGTTCACATGGTGGGTAACCAAATAATCTAGGGGTTTTCAAGAAATATCTAGGGGTCAATTTAGGGGACTGATGCCATAAGGACATTCGCCTATAGACCCCTAGATTTGTTTTCAATGATTAAAAGGATTGGCGCAATAAATTTGGATGGGGTTAGGTGAATTTGCTCTACAAGAATTTAAGGGGAGGCATATACCCAAAAACGGTTTATAGCTGATATTGGACTCGGACAACATTTTATTTAGTTGTCCGGGTCCTTTTTTTTAACCATTTTAACGCTTCCGTCATCCTTGTCGTTTTCAAAATCATCAATACCTTTTTCTAAGACCAGCATGCATCTGTTTCTGAATCTATCCCAGTTGCGATAACCATTGGCTACTTTTGTAACTAATTTGATGATCGCGTTACGATTCTCCATCAGAGCATTGTTGAGTTTTTCCGTTCTACAGTTATTTCTCCTGTGTCTTTCGATATATTATAATCAGCTTTTGATATACATTATGAGTTAATGATTTCAACCTTCCAATTACTTAATGTTTTACTGAATGCCACCAGTTCTTTAATAATGCTTTCTCTAAGATGTTTGATAACTGCTTCTATGGCTTCAGGTGCTGTTTTGACTGTATTTGAAACATAAAAATCCGTGACTTCATTGATGTACTATGCGATTATAAAGGAAAGAAAATTTTTATAAAACAGAAGTGTGATGTGGTATACTGAGAGCGGTTACTCACTATGCTACTCGAAACTTCACATAACTCTTCGTGATAAGTGATAGGTATTAATTTTATGGCCTTTTGATAAGGTAAGCAATTTTTAAATTGGTTTATGAAACTAACTGTTTAGAGTGTTAGGGGGATACAAAATGCTTTCATTTGATGAGAATGGATGGTTATTTCCGGATCCGTTAAAAAATATAACTCATGATATTGGCATTGTAGAGATTAATGATCTTTTGAAATTGGCTAATGAAGAAGATTGTTGGTCTGCTAGCATAAGAGAAAATGTAAAAAAACGATTGGAGAAAGATAAAACTGACGTAAGCCTAGATTGGTTTGTCGAAGATTTAATGATAAAAAATACTGGAGGGACTGTTATTTCAATGCCTTTTGGTAAAGATATTATCACATTTAATAGTAATCGACATTTTTTTAGAGGGGAAAATCAACAGTACTTGAAATCATTGCCATCGCTTCGGAGGAAACAAGAAGGAAAAAGCAAATATGAATGTGAACTCATTAAGGCAATTGCTGTAATGCGGTCATTTCAATTTCTAAAATTTATATGGAAAATCGATGTTGTTCCATTTTGGGAAGCAAAATTAAGTGATATTAACATTGATGCGTTGGCACAACATTATGGTTTTGATACGTGTCTGTTGGATTTAACAAATGATTTTAGAACAGCACTGTTTTTTGCAACGTGTAAGTATGACTATAAAACAGATTCTTATCGTCCTTTGACAAAAAAAGATATCGAGGTTACAGAAAATTCAAAATATGGTGTAATATTTCATTCTCCTAATTGGGTGTTAGATTATTTAAATGGTGGAAGTTTTGAATGGCACATGTATCGTTTGAATAATCCAGATAAAGGACCATATAGTTTTTATTCAGGATATCTAGATGGAATGGCTTTTCAAATTGGCTATCAGCCACTTATGAGATGTCATCATCAAAGTGGTTATATCCTGCCAATGATGAATGCAACTCCATTACAGGATGATAATAGATTTGAAAAATTAAGATTTTTACAGTCAGAAGAGTTGTCTAATAAAGTCTATGAGATGATGGATAAAGGAAAGAAGATTTTCCCGTATGAAGGTATTGGAAAAGCGTTAGATATACTACATACAATACAGAAAGCACTGATTTTTTCAGAGAATGACCTGCTGTATGCATATGATTACGGAGTGGTTGATAAGAAATTGTTTCCGACAATTGATAATCTTAGAAAAGCTATTACAGCTTTTCAGGTTGATGGTAAATGCGTTTCAATTCAAAAGGATGAAATTTATTATCCAATCAGTCCGTTTGCTTTACAGGAAATAAACGATGAATATAATGATCGTAATTTGCTGGATGTTATTGGAAATATGATTCACCAATATCCAGAACAACGTCGTTATAGAGAGCAACGTTGTATTGATATCTATGGCAAACTTATTTGAGTGTTGAGAAAAGAATTAGCTGGTGTAGAGAATATAGTTCTAACTGTATCATATAACAAATTATAAGAATAACCGAGCAAATCAGAGTTATGTAAAAATGTTTAATAAATTTGTACGGAGTTAGGTGAATTTATTTTCTAAAAAATTTATGTCCAGTATATACATAAAAACAGTTTATAACTGATTTTTTTGACTTGGTTAACATTATTAGTTCTTTTGATAATCAGCAATTAGATAGAATCGAGTAATAGTTCGTTTTAAGAGTACCAGGGTTGAAAACCTAAGGATTAACTAGGGAGCAGAGAATACATATAACATTTCTTTATTGTTGGTAGGCAGCAATAATTCGGCAAATATGGTATGTTAGGATGGAGAGGTGAAACTTAGAATATGAAATTAGCAGCAATTCATCATGTGGCAATTATTGTTTCAGACTATGAGAAATCGAGAGACTTCTATGTAAACAAGTTGGGATTTGCGGTTGTACGAGAAAACTTCCGTAAAGATCGTAATGACTGGAAATTGGATTTGCGTGTTGGCGAGGGTGCTGATGCGATTGAACTGGAAATCTTCGCAGAGTCAAACCCACCTAAGCGTGTGAATCGACCAGAAGCTTGCGGATTGCGTCATCTAGCATTCCGGGTGAATGATGTGGAAGATACTGTAGCAGAACTGGAACAGATGGGGATAGAATGCGAACCAATTCGATTTGATAGCTATACTCAAAAGAAGATGACATTTTTCTTTGATCCAGATGGGCTACCGTTGGAACTGCATGAATAAATGCATTGAAAATAACGATAGGATGGTGATTAAAGTTGGCTAGATGGGAACGACAGGGTATTCCACACAAAGGATGGAAAGAAATTGGAGTGGAAGATCTTGGAGAAACTTTAGAGTTCGGTGATCATGTAGAATACGAACAGTGCGAAATGTGTGGGCAGGAGAAAATACGTTATGTTCACATTTTGCGACATCCCAATTTTAATGGCGAATTGCGAGTGGGATGCGTATGTGCAGAACATATGACTGATGATTATATTAATCCTCAAAAGACCGAGAGAGAGCTGAAAAACCGTTTGAATCGTAAGAAAAACTTCATGCGAAAAGAATGGCAGAAACGCTCAGAAGGAAAATATGTGTTGCGATATAAGGGAGAAACTATAACGATTATGAAAAGTAAGTTTGGGCCAGGATGGGGTGTCCTCTATGGAGGGCAGCAAGTGTTTCGATATAATAATCGTAAGATTGATGATTTTTATACAGCTAAATTAATCGCATTTGACCTTTTCGATGAGCAACACGCATCAAGCAAAGAGGTTCAACCATACTGGGATGGTAGGCGTTGGCTTTATTACTAAAGATATATGATGAAAAAAATGTCCGTCTAGGAGAGGATTTGTAAATCTTTCTATTTATGTCTTTTTCAAATTTATTTGTGAATAATATTGCCTAAGACTAGATGTCGACTGAATTAGATTGAAAAAAGAAAATCTGACTTTGAATCTAAATTCAATAATCAAGATGAAAAGGTGCTGTAAAATTTGTAGATGAAACAATTGCCTTGAGTATGGTTGCTACAAATTAAGCAACAATCTTACAGGATAAAGAATCACCATAGATATGTCAAATGAGTTTATAAATGGTATATCACGGTACTTTAAGCAACTTCAAAAAAATTTTATGTAAGATAAAATGGATCCGATTGACAATGACTATATCATTTCAACTTGGATCTTTTAATGTGGTTTCTATTTGACGCTTACATTCATTGTATTTTATCTTTGATTACACGTTTCTTTCATAGAGAATGATATAATAGAATCATTAATGAAGTGATGTTTGGATTGCAATGGAGGCTAAATTATATGGCTGTTTTAACAGAAATTAAAAATGCAATTTCATTTTTAGATGATGGTGAATTTCAAGAGTTTTGTGATATTATACTGAAAAAATCTGGGTACGGAGTTATTCATGGTTTAGGTATGAAGGCTGGTACAAAAAAAACGACAAGAGGAAACCCAGATACATATTTTAGAAAAAATAATGGAAAATATGTTTTAGTTGTATATACAACTGTAGAAAAGAATATCTATAAAAAATTAAACGAAGATATTTTAAAATGTTTTGACTCAAATCTTACAGGTTTAGAATTTGATGATATAGATGAAATAGTTGCTTGTCACATTTCTTCAAATTTGAGTGCAGGAAAAGATAAAATTCTTCATGTTATGTGTGAAGAAAAAGGGATTAAGTTAACAATTTTGGGTATAGATGAACTTGGACAGTTAGTACACAACAAATATCCTTCATTGGCTAAAAGATATCTTTATTTAAATATTGATACAAATCAGATTTCGTCTGTAGATGATTTTGTTTTCAAATACGATCAAAATAAAATGATAGCTCCATTAAAAACAATATTTCAGTATAGGGATGATGAAAAGATTCAGATAGAGAAATGGTTACACGAGAATGATGTTGTAATTGTGACCGGTAAGGCGGGTGTAGGGAAGACACGTCTTGTTTTAGAATCAATTCAAGACTTTTGCCTTGATGAGAATTTTAAAGTGTTATGCATTAAGAGTAATGATTTAAATCTTTATGATGATTTAGTTTCATATACAGAAAAGCCAGGTGGGTATTTATTTTTCATAGATGATGCGAATGAATTGAAAGAATTAAAATCTGTTCTTGAGTACATAATTAAGAAACATCTTGGATACATTGTTAAGATAATTTTAACAGTTCGTGATTATGCAAAAGAGAGTGTGATTTATGAAGCTAAGAATTATAGTATGCCTAAGATTATTGAAATAAAACCATTCACAGATGAACAGATTAAAGGGTTTCTTAGTACGAATATGAATATTAACAACGAGATATATACAGATCAAATTATCCGTATCTGTGAAGGAAATCCAAGAATTGCTTATATGGCTGGTCGTTTACTAAATGAAAAACAGAGTTTGTCATCTATTACAAATGCAACTGAACTTTATTCTTTTTACTACAAGCAATATGTAGATGTATCTTTGGGTAAAGATAAAGATCTTTGTTTTACAGCTGGTATATTATCTATAGTTAAAGCCATGGAATTTGATAATATGACTTGTTTACAGACGATATTAGATTTGTATGGTATGACTTTGGGAAAATTTAAAGAAGAGACGTTAAAACTTTTTCAAATGGAGTTTGTTGAAATTCAACTAGAGAAGGTGGCTGAATTTTCGGATCAATGCTTGGCCAATTATATGTTGTATTATGTCTTTATTGAGAAAAAAATGATTCCTTTTTCTTCGATAATTCAAGTAGGATTCACCAAATTTCATGGTCGATTAATGCAGGCAATAAATACTTTGCTTAATATTTTTAATTCTAAAGAAACAAATGAGTATCTTCAACAACAAATTCGAATTGTTTGGAAATATTTTAAGAATAGTAATAGTTATGAATTTGATCAATTCTCAAAAGATTTCCATTTATTTAATATTGAAGAATCGTTGCTGTTGGCAAGAAACAAAATTAATGAGATGAATAAAGAGGACTTTGATGTTTTTGATATAGATTTTAATAAAAACAGTTTTTTGAATGATGATACTGTCTTACCATATTTAACAGGATATCAATATTTTGATGAATTAGAGTGTGTTTTAGAATTGTTTGTGGAATTTTGTTCTAAGAATGAAAAGAATTTGATTTATGGATATAGATGGCTAGAGAATAATTATGGTATTGATATAAGTTCAAGTCAAACTCGTTTTGATTGTCAAAAGAATATCTCTAAGTTTATTTATAATTTGATGTTAGAAAAAAATGATATTGTATCCATGATTGGTTATGAATGGGCTAAATATTCTTTAGAATTCAATTTCAAGCCGATGGTTATTGCAAGAAAATATCAATTGCGAATTTATGACTATAAACTTTCATATTCAGATGCTTTAGCAGAATACAGGAAGATTTGTTGGAAAATACTGTTGAAGTTGGCCGAACATTCGGAGTATGCAGATAAATTATTGATTTTTATGGAAAATTATGCATGTCATATTAATTTGGATGTTGATTTAGAAATCGCTACCAGAGATGTGGAATATGTTGAGGTTTTGTTATCTAAATTGAATTCTAAGAAAATTAGTTTTCTAAAAGCTCTTCATATTTTATTGGTTTATGCCAAAAAAAATGGTATTGAATATAACAAAAAATGGGAATCTGTTTTGAATGTTGAAATATGGGATTTATATAATCTTTTAAATGATGATTTTACAGTTACTGAATTGGATTATATGGAATTTCAAAGTGATAGGAAGAATAGGCTTGAAGGATATGGAAAGAATGTATTGCCTTCGGATATTCCTAATTTAATAGAAAATATAAATAACATTTACAGAGATATATTTGATGAGCATGATAAATGGTGTGTTGAAAATGGTTTTGAGTTGATTATAAAACAGTTCGATGCAAAGAAGAATAAAGAATTTCTTGATGCATGTGTTGAGCGTGGCTGTGTTGTTCCAATCAATCCTTATATTGTTATAAAAGGTTTGTTAGAAGCAGAAAATCCTTATGATATTTTGTGTTTAATCAAGAAAATGAAATACGAACAAAAAAATGATTGGTTATATAACTTCTTTTTAGCATTATCAAAAGAGAATGTGAATAAAGAAATGTTGGAAGAACTATATGAATTTTTGAAGAATGGTATTAATGATTACACAGGAAGTTCTTGTTATAGAAATATTGGATTCTTGAATAAATTTATGGATCTTGAGCCAAATATATATTCGATTGTTTGTTCTAAATTATTTGAAGTGTGTAATGAAAACAACTTTATAGTTAGTTGTTATTTTATGGAATTGTTTAATAAAGAAGAATTTTCACCGGAGCGTTTATGCGAATTGTTTAAATTCAATATGTCACTTTTAAAACGAATATATTTTTATATGTTAAAAAGGAAAAATAGGATTGATTTCAGAGGTCATTATCTTGCATATTTTATTTCTTTGAATAAGGAATGGTTGAATGATTATTTAAAATTATTGTGTGAAAATGATTCTGATTTTAATGATTCAATAATTTATCAAGCTATGTCTTTATGGAAGATGGATCGATTTATGGAAATATTTGATGATATTTTTTATAATCTATTGAAAAATAAGCAACTTTTCGTATTTACAAATTTAATGAAACAAAGAGATGATGTTTTGGTAAAACAAAATCAATTCCTATGGCTTGAACATATTATTGTGGAAAATGCCTTTTCTGATTCTATTTATTTGATTTTTGATTTTATTAGTACTTTAGATGAAGAAGTAAAAATGTTAGCTATAAAAACATTTTTATCTAAGAATAAAGATTTTGATATATTTAAAAAACTTTCAATATCATCTCATTCTTGGCTTTCTGTAGGAAGCTTAGTTCTGGTCTTTCAGAAAGAAATAGATTTTTACGAGTCTTTGATACCAATATTATCTGGGATTGATTTTCTAGAACATAAAAAGTTAATAAAGGAAAGGATTGAGCGTCTAAAAATTAGTGTTGAAAGAGAAAAAATAGAACAAATAACGAGTGTGATTTAGATTGGATTTTATATCATTGATAGATTTCTATATAAACATTAACAATTGTTTACATATAAAATGAATTTATTTATAAAAAAGGTTCATTTTATGGTATAGTTATTATTGTTTTGGTTCATGGTTGTTTTAATCATGCTTAAAATAAAAAGTAGGAGGATAAAGGTTATGGCTTATAAGAGAATGTCTCGTAATGATGCTTATATGAATGTAGCTAATGTAGAAGATGATGAAGATGTTATTGATCTTTTAGAGGTGGCTCGTGCTATTTTAAAACATATTAAATTAATTATTTTTCTTTGTGTTATATTGGGTGCTGCTGGATTTTTTGGAACAAAGTTTTTGATTGCTCCTAAATATACGGCTTCGACATCGATTTTTTTAACTCCACAGATAAATGATACTGGATCATTGGATTATAATTCAACGATGGCCAATAGTAAATTGGTTACTAACGTGGTAAACTTACTGACGCAAAATAATATTATGTCTGAAGTGGCTAAGGATGTTGGTATGGAAAATGCGTCTAGTGTAAAAAAATGTATCACTGTGTCAAATGAAACGGATACGGAAATTGTTACAGTTACTGCTACAACTACAGATCCTAAGTTATCTAAGGATATCGCAAATGGAACTGTAGATACTTTTATTAAGACAATGCAGAAAAATTTAAATGTTCGTAATATTGAAATTGTAGATAAGGCTAAATTGTCTTATGTACCAAGTGGTCCTAATGCGCAGAAGAATGGTGTACTTGCTGCTGCAGTTGGATTTGTATTAGGTGCAGGATACGCCATATTAAGATATTTATTAGATAATCGCTTGCGTAACAAAGAAGAGGCAGAAAAATATTTGGGTATTCCTGTTTTTGCTGAATTCCCTGAAGTATAATGGCAAAGTTCATAGATATTCACTCGCACATTGCTTGGGGTATTGATGATGGTATGCCTTCTGTTGAGGATGCTCAAAGTTCGTTAGAAGAAGCTTGTAATGATGGATTTGTAGGAATATGTAGCACGCCACACTTTATTCCTGGTCAATTAGATGTTTCTATTTATAATGAGATTGTTTCTCGTCAAATGGAATTAAAAGAAATGAGTCCAATACCAATTTATTTTGGTGGGGAAGTCATGATGAATAGTGAGTTTATTGATGGCATAGATTTAGATTTATATCCTACATTAAATGGATCAAGGTATATGCTTGTGGAATATAATGTTCTTCATGATATTCATTCAATTGATTATAGAGATGATTGTTTGTATGAATTGAAGGTAAAGGGTTTTATTCCTGTTATAGCCCATATTGAGCGTTATTTTCATTCAGGGCTTGATTATTCGATTATTGATAATTGGATTGATATGGGTTGTGTTCTACAGATCAATCGTACGTCTATTTTAGGAATGCATGGAAAGGCAATTCAATCAAATGCTTTATCTTTATTGGATGATGGCTGTTGTGATGTGATTGGTACGGATACGCATAGAAGTAGTGGAAATCGTATTTCTAAATTGAGTGATGCGTATTCAATTGTTTCAAAGCGTATTGGTAGTGAGAATGCGGATATATTATTTTATGAGAATCCTAAGCGAATCTTGAGTGATATGGATATATTAAATATTGAGGTTGTAAAGAAAAAGAAGCGTTTTAGTTTCTTTAGGAGATAGAAATGGCAAAGAAAAAGAGAAATCAGTTTGATGTAGATGAGATTTATCGTAGTTTACGTACAAATATAGAGTTTAGTCAAATGGATGAGGAAATCCAAGTGTTAAGTGTAGCAAGTACGATTCCAAATGAAGGGAAGAGTTCAGTTGCTACTAACTTAGCTCGTATTATGGCAGCTAAATATAAAAATGTTTTATTGGTAGATTGTGACTTAAGAAATCCTTCGGTTCATAAGATGATGAAAATTTCAAATCGTTCTGGACTTACAAATATTATTTCTGAATTTCAAGAAGGACTTAGTATCAATTCTTATGAGGGTGTTCAACAAGTTCAATATGATGGTGGACAAACATTGACTGTTATTACGGCAGGTCACAAAGTACCAAATCCTAGTGAGGTATTGGGTTCTAAAAGAATGGGACGTTTTTTAGAACAAGCTCGTAAGGAATTTGGATATATTATTATAGACTCACCTCCTGTATTACTAGCTTCGGAGACTATCCCATTATGTAACTTAAGTGATGGAGTTCTTTATGTAGTAGATGCTAAGAATGCAGATAAACGTAAGGTAAAGGCTGCAATCAAAGACTTAAAACGTAATGGTGGTCATGTGATTGGTGTTGTATTAAATAAAGTGGATATGAGTGATGAGAAACGTTATGGTTATGGTTATGGTTATGGTTATGGTTATGGTTATGGTTATGGAGGAGACGATGATGGTAAAAAGAAATAGTTTAATATTCCTTACAGCTTTTGGTTTACTTCTAACGGGTTGTAGTAAATCTGGCTTAGAAATCACAAAAGATGATATTCTAGAAGTAGCTAGAGACGATGCGAATGCCACTAAAAAAGAATGTGAAAATGTATCAATCAAAGAACAAAAAAGTTCTTATATTGTTTCATTTACTACAAATGGTGGATCTTATGAATATAAGATTGGAAAAGATGGGATTATAAAAGAACGTAACTACAAGCGTGAAGCTAAAGAAGAGACTACTGAAACTGAAAATGTTGAAGAACCAGTTAAGGAAGAAAAATCAACAACTACTAAGAAGAAAGAGTCATCTTCAACTTCATTTGATGAATCTTCAAATCAGGCAATCAATGCAGTATTGGCTAATTCTGGCTTAGAACAAGATGATGTCACAAATATTACTTGTTCTTTAGATGAAGCTAGTCAACAATATACAATCACATTTGTCTTAAATGATGTCACAACTACGGCTACTGTAGATGCGAATTCATTTACTGTTTTATCTACAATCGTTGAATAATTGGGGAGCTCTAAAACAGTGTAGGGTTGTGTGAAAATACCGGCTTTAAATTATTGTAGTGTTTCCGTATCAGGTTAAGAAAACTTAAATTTATGAATTTATTTAAAATGGGTCATATTCACCACTTTGTTGGTGAAATGACCCGTTTTTTTGGTCTAATGATTTATTTGATGTTTTATTTATTTTTCTTGTAACGAGCTCTAGGCCAACCTTTCATACGAATTGATTTGTGAAAACCTGCGTAATTTGGCTTAGTAGTTTTATTCATGCAATAAAGGCATCTGTTTCTATATCTCAGAAAGTTTTTATATCCTTTTGCGTTGTTTTTAATTTCTTTTGCGATTCCATTTTTGGATTCCATGATTCCATTCGTAATGCGTCGACCGTCTATAAAAGTAAAAGAATTGATTATTTCTTGTGACCAGTTAATCAGTGTCTTTTTTAATTTTAAGACACATTTAATAAAACAGGATATAGACATCATTAATGTCAAATAGACTTGTAC